>Ga0207684_10005752_pt1 | contig 11385 bp, 12 predicted proteins | sample KBSK5501metaG_FD_184342 | JGI IMG/M metagenome (GOLD analysis project Ga0207684, IMG submission 184342) | Corn, switchgrass and miscanthus rhizosphere microbial communities from Kellogg Biological Station, Michigan, USA - KBS K5-50-1 metaG... | ecosystem: Host-associated > Plants > Roots >... | reverse complement strand
GGCTTCGTGACCGCGGAGCAGTTCGACGCCTGGGTGCGGCCGGAGCAGATGGTGCACCCGCTGGCGCCCAGCGCCTGATTCACACCGCGGACGCAACCACCAGGAGAACAAGACATGGCATCGCAGTCACTCCACGGTACGGTAGCCGTCACGCAGCCTCGTAACGTCTGGCCGAGCAATCCGCTCGCTGTGTTGTGGGGCACGATGGTCGGCAAAAAGGTCGTGATGGCGGTTACCGGCATCGTGCTCGTCGGTTTCGTCATCGCGCACATGCTCGGCAACTTGAAAATCTTCCTCGGCGCGCAGGCCATCGACACCTATGCCGTCTTTCTGCGCACGATGGGCGAGCCGCTGGTTCCTTACAGTGTGCTGCTCTGGGTCGTTCGCGTCGTGCTGCTGACCTGCGTCGCGTTGCACATCACCGCGGCGGTGCAGCTCACCCGCATGAGCCGGGCCGCGCGCCCACACCCTTACGAGACCAAGGCGTCGCTTGCGACGACCTACGCGGCGCGCGCCATGCGCTGGAGCCCGCTCATCCTGTTCCTCTTCATCGTCTATCACTTGCTGCACATGACGGGCGGCGTGGTCGGCTTCGAGCCCGGCCAGTTCAGGGACCTGTCCGTCTACCACAACGTCGTCGCGGCCTTCTCGGTGTGGTACGTGTCTTTGTTCTACATCGTCGCGATGGCGTCGCTGTTCCTGCATCTCGATCATGGGGCCTGGAGCCTGCTCCAGACGCTCGGTTGGAACAACGCCAGGACGACATCGACGTTCCGCACCCTGTCACGAGTCGTCGCGCTGGCCGTGTTCGTCGGCTTCATCTCCGTCCCCGTTGCCGTGCTGGCCGGGTGGATCCGCTGAAGGAGGCTCTCATGGCAATCGTGCTCGACGCCAGAATCCCCGACGGCCCGATCGAACAGAAGTGGGACCGCTGCCGCTTCGAGATGAAGCTGGTGAATCCCGCCAACCGGCGCAAGCACACCGTCCTGATCATCGGCTCGGGCCTCGCCGGCGCCGCCGCCGCCGCCACGCTCGGCGAGCAGGGCTATCAGGTGCAGTGCTTCTCGTACCACGACACGCCGCGCCGCGCGCACTCCATCGCCGCCCAGGGCGGCATCAATGCGGCCAAGAATTATCGCAACGACGGCGACAGCGTCTACCGGCTCTTCTACGACACCGTGAAAGGCGGCGACTTCCGCTCGCGCGAAGCGAACTCGTACCGCCTCGCGCAGGTCAGCGTGAACATCATCGACCAGTGCGTCGCGCAAGGCGTGCCGTTCGCTCGGGATTACGGCGGCCTGCTCGAGACGCGCTCCTTCGGCGGCGTCCAGGTCCAGCGGACGTTCTATGCGCGCGGCCAGACCGGACAGCAGCTCTTGCTCGGCGCCTACCAGGCGCTCGAGCACCAGATCGCCGCCGGGACGGTCACCATGCATCCGCGCAGCGAGATGCTCGACCTGGTCGTCATCGACGGCAAGGCGCGCGGCATCGTCACGCGTAATCTTCAGACGGGCGCAATCCAGTCGCACGTCGGTGACGTGGTCGTGCTCGCCACCGGCGGCTACAGCAACGTCTTCTATCTCTCGACCAACGCGAAGGCGTCGAACTGCACCGCGATCTGGCGGGCCCATCGCCGCGGCGCGCTGTTCGGCAACCCCTGCTTCACACAGATTCATCCCACCTGTATCCCGCAGGCGGGCGAGTACCAGTCGAAGCTCACCCTCATGTCGGAGTCGCTCCGCAACGACGGCCGCATCTGGGTGCCGAAGCAGAAGGCCGACACCCGCAAGCCGAACGAGATCCCCGAGAATGAGCGCGACTACTACCTCGAGCGCCGCTACCCCAGTTTCGGCAACCTGGTGCCGCGCGACGTCGCCTCACGAAACGCCAAGGAGGTGTGCGACGAGGGACGTGGCGTGGGGCCAGGCGGACACGGTGTCTATCTCGACTTTCGCAGCGCGATCGAGCGGCTCGGAGTGGACAACGTCCGCGACAAGTACGGAAACCTCTTCGAGATCTATGAGCGGATCACCGGCGACGACGCGTACCAGGTGCCGATGCGCATTTACCCGGCGCCGCACTACACGATGGGCGGACTCTGGGTCGACTACCACCTGATGTCGACGATCCCGGGGCTTTTCGTCGGCGGTGAGGCGAACTTCTCCGATCAGGGCGCCAATCGCCTCGGCGCCAGCGCTCTCATGCAAGGGCTCTCCGACGGCTACTTCGTCTTGCCGGCGACGGTGCCCGATTACCTGGCCAAGGCGGAGCTGCCTCGTGCCGACACGTCGCACCCGGCCTTCCGCGAAGTCGAGGAAGAGGTCCGCCAGCGCACGAACGCGCTTCTCCACGTCAACGGTGAGCGAACGGTGGATTCGTTCCATCGAGAGCTCGGCCGGCTGATGTGGGACGACTGCGGCATGGCGCGGTCGGAGGAGGGCCTGCGCCGTGCGCTCGCCAAGATCCCGGAGCTGCGCGACGAGTTCCACAAGAACGTCCGCGTGCTGGGAGCCGAGGAAGAGCTCAACCAGTCGCTCGAGAAGGCGGGCCGCGTCGCCGATTTCCTCGAGGTCGGGGAGCTGATGTGCATCGACGCGCGCCACCGGGCGGAGTCGTGCGGCGGTCACTTCCGCGTCGAAAGCCAGACCCCCGAGGGCGAGGCAAAACGCGACGACGCGAACTTCTGCTATGTCGCGGCGTGGGAGTACACAGGGCCCGGTCAGCGACCCGCCCTGCACAAAGAGCCGCTCACCTTCGAGCACGTCCACCTCGCCCAGAGGAGCTACAAGTAACCATGAAGCTCACACTGAGAATCTGGCGCCAGAAGAATACGACCGCCGCGGGACGATTCGTCGATTACCAGGTCGACGGCGTGACGCCCGACATGTCCTTCCTCGAGATGCTCGACGTCCTCAATGAGCAGCTGATCGAGCGCGGCGACGAGCCGGTGGCGTTCGAGCACGATTGTCGCGAGGGTATCTGCGGGTCGTGCGGGTTCCTGATCAACGGTGTACCGCACGGTCCGCGCCGTCACACCACCGTGTGCCAGCTGCACATGCGGTTCTTCAAGAACGGCGATTCTTTGACGCTCGAGCCGTGGCGTGCCCGCGCATTCCCCATCGTCCGAGACCTCGTCGTCGATCGATCGGCGTTCGACCGCATCATCCAGGCCGGCGGCTATATCAGCGCACCGACTGGCAGCGCTCCCGACGCCAACGCAATTCTGGTCGGCAAAGAGGCCGCTGACACGGCATTCGACGCCGCCGCCTGTATCGGTTGCGGCGCCTGCGTGGCCGCGTGTCCCAACGCCGCGGCCATGCTGTTCACCTCGGCCAAGGTCACGCACCTGAACGCGCTGCCACAGGGTCAGCCTGAGCGCGACGAGCGAACGCTCAACATGGTGGCCGCCATGCGGAGCGAGGCGTTCGGCAGCTGCTCGAACCACGGCGAGTGCGAGGCCGTGTGCCCGAAGGGCATTCCGCTGGAATTCATTGCGCGACTGAATCGCGATCTGATCCGAGCAACATTCCGTGCCCATCGTGAGCCGCTGGTCGTCCACGGGGCGCCGCTTCATCCGGCGCACGAGGATACGTAGGCGTCGTGAGCGCGATCGCACGACACGCACGCACTCGAGGGCGCGCGGCCAGGCGCGTCGCCATGTTCTTGACTGGTCTGGCCGGGCTCATCGCGTTCAACGTCATCGTCGGCGTCTTTGGTCTTGTCGCGGCAGGCGTTGGCCTCCTGGCGTTCATCGTGACGGCGCTATTCGTGATCGCACGATCCTCACGTCGCGAACGGCAGACGCATGGCTGAGCTCGACCCGGCGCTCCTCGCGCGCGTGCAGTTTGCGTTCACCGTGAGCTTTCACATCATCTTTCCGACGATATCGATCGGCCTTGCGTGGTTCCTCGTGATGGTCGAGGGGCTGTGGCTGAAGACGGGCGACCTGCTCTATCAGCAGATCTACCGGTTCTGGCTGAACATCTTCGCGATGAGCTTCGCCGTCGGCGTGGTGACCGGCATTGTGCTGTCGTTCGAGTTCGGCCTCGCCTTTGCGAAATTCGCGGAGCTCGCCGGACCCGTCATTGGTCCGCTGATTGGCCTCGAGGTGCTGACCTCGTTCTTCCTCGAAGCGGGCTTCCTCGGCATCATGCTCTTTGGCACGGGGCGTGTGGGACCCAGGCTGCACTTCTTCGCAACGTGCATGGTGGCAGTCGGCACGCTTTTCTCGGCTTCCTGGATCCTTGCGGCAAACAGCTGGATGCAGACGCCAGACGGTGTCGCGTGGCAGGCCGGTCACTTCGTGGTCACGGACTGGTGGCGTGTTGTCGTCAATCCGTCATGGCCGGTGCGACTGCCGCACATGTTGCTCGCGGCCTTCTTGACCGGTGCGTTTCTCGTATCGGGCGTGAGCGCGTGGTATCTCCTGCGCTCGCGTGAAACGGAGTTCGCACGACGCACGCTGTCGTTGGGAATGGCCAGCGCCTGCGTGTTGATTGCCGCGCAGGTATTCGTCGGTGACCTGCTCTATGGCACGATGCTCAAACACCAGCCCGCCAAAATGCAGGCCGCCGAGGGATTCTGGGAGCGTCAATCGGCGTCTCCCGCGCCCTACCTCTGGATCATCGTGCCGGATCAGGCGCAGCAGCGGAATCTGGTGCAGCTCGGGATGCCGTATCTCGGCTCGATCTGGTTGAGGCACAGTCTCGACGGCCGCGTCGAAGGATTGACGAACACGCCAGTTGACCGGCAGCCCAGGATGGCCCTGGTGTTCTACGGCTTCCGGACGATGTATGTCATCGCGTTGGCGATGTTCACTCTCGCCGTGATCTCTTTATGGCTGCGGTGGCATGGCCGCCTCTACTCGGCGCGCTGGTTTCTGCGAGCGCTCGTCATGATGACCCCGGCCGGCATCGTGGCGACGCTGGGCGGCTGGTACACCGCGGAGATCGGGCGGCAACCATACGTCATCTATGGTCTGCTGCGAACGGCCGACGCACTCTCACCGGTGCCCGCGGCGACCCTGCTTCTGACCCTGGTTACGTTCGTCTGCGTCTATACGGTCTTCGGTTCGGCGTTTCTGGTCTTCACGCTGCGTCTGATCCGTCGTGGACCGTCCGGCCTGCCAGCCCACGCGTTGCCGGCCGGTTCGCTCAAACGCGCTCTCCGGCCGGCCATTGGCGGTGTGCGGAAATACCTGGCGTCAGGAAAGTAGGGCACATGGATCTCCCGCTGTTGTCAGCGCTGTTCCTGCTCTTCGCGCTGACACTCTATGTCGTGCTCGACGGTTTCGACCTTGGCGTCGGCGTTCTGCTGTTCGCGCAGCGCGATCAAACCGTGCGCGATCGGATGGTCGACGCAATCGCGCCGACCTGGGATGGGAACGAGACCTGGCTCATCATGGCCGGCGTCACGTTGCTCGCCGGGTTTCCGCTCGCGTATGGCGTGCTCCTGCCGGCGTTCTATCTTCCGCTCGTGGTCATGTTGTTGTCGCTCGGTCTCCGAGGCGTCTCATTCGAGTTCCGCCACCACAGCGCGCACTGGCGTCGACGGTGGGACGCCGTGTTCGGCGGCGGCTCCCTCGTTGCGGCGCTCGCGCAGGGGGCCATCGTCGGCGGGCTCATTCAGGGTGTGCGCATCGAACGCGAGACATTTGCGGGAGGGCCCACGGACGTCTTCACGCCCTTCTGTGTCCTGACTGGCGCCACGGTGTTGGCCGGCTATGCCACACTCGGTGCGGGTTGGCTTCGCTTGAAGGGCGAGGAAGCGACGCGCAGCTTCGCGGGAGCCCGACTGCGCTGGCTGGCGTTGGTGTTCCTCGGGCTGACCATTGTCACCAGTACGGCAGCAGTAAAGGTGCAGCCCGAGCTCGCCGCGACATGGGGTCGTCATCCCCTGGTCTTGTCGCTGCTTACTGTCGCCTTCGCGAGCAGCGCGGTGCTGATCGCATGGGCGGCGCGGCGCGACGACGTGGCGGATGGTGTCCCGTTCGCGCTCGCCTTGGCGATGGTTCTGTCCGGTGTGGCGAGCCTGGGGCTCGCGTTCTTTCCGAACGTCATCCCCTTCAAGATCAGTTTGTGGCAGGCGGCGTCCGGCACCGCGAGCCACGTCTTTCTCCTCATCGGAGTCGGCTTGGTGACGCCGGTCGTGCTTGGCTACAGCGCGTTCGCCTACTCGGTGTTTCGTGGCAAGACGCCCGCGGAAGGTTGGGAGCCATGACGGCCCCGCGGCGGCCGCATCAGTGGCTGTGGTTTCTCGTGCTCTACGCGGCCGGTGTAGGCACGGCGACACTCATGGCGTATGGCGTGCGCGCACTTCTTCGCACGTTGTGGTAACCATCGCGCTCCACCGTGATCGCTCTGATCGGCCTGCTCGGCATACTGGTCGGCGAGCAAATCGCTCAGCTCGCGAAGCGCCTGATCTCGTCACCGCCCATGACCATCGTAGGCCTCAGTCGCCGGCGGCGAACGTCAGCGTGGCGGACGTCGTGAGCAGCTCGGCGCGACTTTGGATCTCGGTCGTTCGGGCGCGGGCGAGATCGCGTTGCGCGGCGAGCAGATCGAGCACGGTGGCCAGCCCCGCCGTGCGATACGACTCGAGCGTCGACTCGTAGGCTTCCTCCGATGCGGTGAGCAGGGCGAGCGCGAACTCGCGCTTGCGGAGCGACGTCTTCACATCCGCGTAGGCCTTCCACACCTCGCGAATCGCCCTGAGCTCGAGCGCAGCCAGGTCGGCCTCGGCCGCGCCACGCAACGACGTCGCCTCGCGCAGCGCGTTGTCGCGCTCGAAGCCATCGAAGAGCTTCCATTCGAAGTTGAGAAAGGCCCCGTACTCCGTCTCGTTCATGGTGAACCTGCCGAAGGGCGGCCCGACGCGGTACCGCTGAACGATCTGGTCGACCGAGCCCGAGAGCGACACGCGTGGCCGGAACTCCGCTCGCGCTCGTCGCTCGTCCGCCTCACGGGCCCGCAAGGCCGCGAGTCGCGAAGCCAGGTCCGGCCGGCGAGCCAGCGCGCGATCGATGATCTGCTCGACGGATTCCGGCAGCTCGGCGGGAAGCGGCACGGCGGAGAGATCGGCCACGCGCATGAGCGCAGTGGGCGGAATGCCGAGGCTCTCGGAGAGGGCGGCCTCGGCATCGCTCACCGCACCCAACGCGTCCTGCAGATCGTAGGCTGCGCGGGCTCGCTCCTGTCGCGCGAGCAGCAGGTCCGGCTTCGTCGCGAGGCCTCGTTCCAGGCGCGCGGCCACGGCCTCCTCCACCGCGCTTGCCGATTCGAGCGTGGCGCGCGCCGCCACGACCCGTGCGTGACTCGCGTCAAGACCGAAGTAGCTGCGAGACACGGCGAAGGCGACTTCTTGCAGCTTGCGATTGAACGCGAAGTTCGCGCGCAGAAGGTCCTGGCCGCCGCGCTCGACATTGGCACGGCGACGGCCGAAGTCCAGGAGGATCCAGTCGAGCTGCAGCTTGGGAGTGACGCCCGGGCCCTCGACCGTGAACGTGCCAACAGGCGGGGGCGCCTGGTCGGCGACGCGCGAGGCACCGCCGCGGGCCATCGCGAACAGCGTCGGGTAATACGCCGCCTCGGCGCGCGCGGCCTGGGCGGCCGCGGCGCGCGCTTGTTCCCACGCCAGCCGGGTCTCGGGATTGGTGCGATGGGCGAAGTCGATCAGATCGGCAAGCCCGTACACGATGTCGCGGTCGATTCGCGTGTCCAGCGCGGCGAGCGTACGAGGGCGGCCAGCGATCCCGGGCGAAGCCGACCACGGGGTCGACGATGAGCGCGGGGCCGCGGTATACGGCGCCCGTGTCGGCACCGGCAGCTCCGCACATCCAACGAGTGTGCCGATCACGACGAGAAGCGCGAGGCCGCACCTGCGTCCCGGACCATGCATCCGAGCCGCATTCTAACTACAGAGGCGGCCACCGCGCTCGGTCGAGCGCGGTGGCGCCAATTTCTCGACCGGTTACGGCTTCCAGAACATGCTGTTGTCCACTTCGCAGTAGTCGCCGCCCGCCATGTACACGCCGCCATGGTTGGCGCACACCTGCGCGGCAGTCTGCGGGTTGGACGCCGGCTCACAGGTGCCGTTCACATAGTTCCCCCCTGTCTTCTTACAGAGGTTCGCCATGCTGATTCGGCTGGTGCCGCCGGTGCTCGAACACGCGGCAGCGGACAGGGCGAGAAGCGCCACGACCGACATTCTGAGAATTCGCGGATTCATTGACCCCTCCACCTCGTGAAAGTTTGGGACGGCTGAGTTGCAGATTTGTTCTTTCGACGACGATCGAGGGGGTGCTGGTTACGCTAAGGCCCGCCGCTCCCCAATTCGCAGCCGTCGGCCGCCACATAGACGCCGCCGTTCGTCTCGCACCACTGCTGCGCAGCGAGCTCGGCCGGGGTCGAGTGGTGTTGGCACGTGCCTCCCACGTAGTCGCCGCCCAACCGTTCGCAGACTGCGGTCGCGCTGAACCGGCTGCCGGTGCAGGCCGACAACGCCAGGACAGCCGTCACGATGAGCGCCCGCAGCAGGTCCCGGAACGCCTTCGTGCCGGATCTTCCGTTCGTAGACGTCATGCCGTTCGGACGCTTGCGGTATCGGATTCGTTACTCGGTGGCGGAGCACCCATGTCACCCCGATCTCGCGGACGACGTCTAAGGGGTATGACCAGCCGCTTGGCGAGCACCGCCGCCCTCGTCCTGTGCGCCGCGGGCTGTGACCCCTTGCTGAACGTCGCCGGCTCGTTCTTTCCGGCGTGGATGGTCGCGACGGTGCTTGGCGTCGCGCTCACAGTCGCCGTGCGCTACGTATTCGCCGTCGCCCAGCTGGAGCCGCACCTGGGCCCGACCGTCCTTGTATATGCGAGCCTGGGGCTGCTCCTGACGGTCGTGGCCTGGCTCGTTCTCTATAGGGCCTGAGCCGTGAACGGCGGCGCGCGGGCGGCCTCAGTCCGCCGGGTCATCGGCCAGACGCTCGCCGTTCTCATCGTCGTAGGCGCCGCGTTCGCCGGGCTCTACGCCTATCGGCTGCAGTTCGTGCAGCCGCGCACGGACGACGCCGCCGTACGCGCCAATGTCATCGGGATTGCGCCTCAGGTGAGCGGTCCCATCGTGGACCTGCGGGTCGCGGACAACCAGTACGTGAAGCAGGGAGATCTCCTCTTTGCCATCGACTGCCGTCCCTATGAGGCGCGACGGGCTCGGGCCGGGGCCGACCTGGCGCTCGCCCTCAAGGAAGTCGACGCGCAGCGGAAATCGATCGCGTCGGCGGCGTCGGAGATTGGCCGCCGCGAAGCCAGCTTTGCATCGGCGACAGCGCAGCTCGCGCGTGCCGACGAGGAGCGAGCGGCGGCCGAAGCGGCCGCGGCCAGACTGCAGGCGGAGGCCGACTATGCGGACGACTACCTGGGCCGTGTCGAGCCGCTCCTCAAGCGCCAGTTCGTGACGGCGGATCGCGTGGCCGACGCTCGCAGCCGACGTGACGCCAGCGCGGCCGCGCTCCAGGAATCGCGGCGACGCGCGCGGGCCGCGGCGGCCGCGGTCGAGCACGCCGTGGCCGCGCGCCGCGATGCGGCGCTTGCCGTCGAGCAGTCGCACCACGACCGCTCGCGGGCCGAGGACCTCCTGGCGCAGGTGAGCAATGATGTCAACGCACGCGTCGAGGCGGCCAGGGCCACCGTGCGTGCGGCCGAGCTGGACGTGGGCTACTGCCAGGTGCGCGCCCCATTCGACGCCTACGTGACGAACCTCAACATCGCCGTCGGTGAGTACGCACGGCAGGGTCAACGCGTCTTCGCCCTCGTGGACAACCGGGCCTGGTACGTCCTGGCCAATTTCAGCGAGACCTACATGGCGTCGATCAAGCCGGGGATGGAGGCGGACGTCTATCTCGTCTCCTACCCGCGGCGGTCGTTTCGCGGAGTCGTGCAAGGCATCGGCTGGGCCAACCGACCGGACGACGGCGAGACGGCGGGTGTGCTGCCTGACGTGCGGCGCACGCTGAACTGGGTGCGCTTGGCCAACCGGTTTCAGGTTCGTGTTCGGCTCGAGGAGCGCGATGTCGAGCATCCGTTCCGGATGGGCACCACAGCCGTCGTCACCATTCGCGGCTTTCCGCGTGCCATGGCCGCGGCGGCTCCGCCGCGCTGAGGACGAGCGTCGGTCATGAGCGTCGTCCCGGCGGCACCGCACACAGTCGGTCTGACGCCGCGGATGATCGAGTCGTTGCGGACGGAGCTGGCGCCGACGCCCGGGCGCTGGCGGCGGTCGGTGTTCATGGGGCTCGGCACCATGACGGCGCTTGTGCTGGCGTGGACGATCCAGGTGCCGACGTTCTCGGCTCCGGTCGTCGCGTTCTTCGGGCTGCTGCCGGCCAATGTCTCCACCTGGCGCAAGCTCCCGCTGCGGCTCGCGCTGACGACCGCCGGCGCTATTCTCAGCATCACGGTCGCCGGAGTGCTCGTGCAGCTTCCGTGGCTGATGCTGCCGGCGTTCTTCGCCGGCGTTGCGCTCATCGCCTATTTCTGCCCCGTCACGAGCGGGGCCCTGGAGCTACTCGCCCTGCTTTACCCGCTCTGCACCGCGTTTTTCATGGGTGTGCTCAACCCGGGCGGCATGCCGACGGAGGTCGGCTACATCTGCGTCGGGTACGGCGTCGGGATCGCGACCGCGACGGCATTTGCACGGCTGGCTGTTGCGGACGACGCGGCGGCCACACTCGCGGGCGCGCTCGCCGCCGGCTTCGCGCGCGCACGCTCGAACCTCGGCGAGGTCACCGCCCGCTTCGCCGCCGAGCGGTTCGAGCCGATCCCGGGCGAGTCACCGATTGCGTCAGAGTTCGCTCGGGACATGCCGCTGCTCGAGCGCGTCCGCCAGGAAGGCCGGCACCGCGACGACGTCGCAGCTCTCACCTTCGCCATCGTCGTCGTCGACCACGCACTGACGCTCACGAACACGATGGACGCACTCGCGCGGCACGACGTCGGCCGGACGTATCGGCGTCTACTGGCGCCGCAGCTGATGACGCTCGTCGCCCGTCTCGACGCCGGGCTGCGCGGATTCGAGCAGGCGCTGCGGAACCATCGCCCACTCACGGCGACCCTGGCCATGCACGTGGACGCACAGTGGCCGGACTATCGCGCGGCCATCGCCGCACTGGAAGCGCAACAGTTGACGCTCCGGCGAACCGGCGCGTTGGCGCACGTGGACATCGCCGAGGAGGCCAACACCGACGCCTTCATCCGAACGCTCATCGATCTCGCCGAGAGTCTGCACACGTCGCCCGCGGACCTCCGGCAGCTCGGGATCACCCGCGCGGAACCGGCCACTGTTGCGCTTCCCGGCTTCGATCCCAATGCCGCGCGCTACGCGGTTCGGGTCGGTC
>Ga0207684_10005749_pt1 | contig 11389 bp, 12 predicted proteins | sample KBSK5501metaG_FD_184342 | JGI IMG/M metagenome (GOLD analysis project Ga0207684, IMG submission 184342) | Corn, switchgrass and miscanthus rhizosphere microbial communities from Kellogg Biological Station, Michigan, USA - KBS K5-50-1 metaG... | ecosystem: Host-associated > Plants > Roots >... | reverse complement strand
AACCAGTGGAGCATGCCCTGGCGTCCATCTCTCCCAACCACTCGGTTCGGGAGCCAGTCATTGCTGCGCCCATGGCTGCCGGGCCACCAGCCCAATTTTCGGGAGAATTTTCAGGCGAAACGCCCTCAAATAATGACAATCGACGAGGGAAATTCAAATCGCTGCTCACTCGTATCCCAGGCCCGCCTCGCGCGCGCGGATGATGGCGTGCGCGCGGTCCGCCACCTGGAGCTTGGCGTACATATTCGAAACATAGTTGCGCACTGTGCGGGAGCTCAGGACGAGGGCGTTGGCGATCTCGGCGTTATTCTTTCCCTGCGCGATCAGGATCAGGATCTCGCGTTCACGCGCCGTCAATTCTGGGAAAGCGTCGGGCGCAACGAGTGGGCGCGGTGCGGAGAAGTATTCCAACAGGCGGCTGGCAATGGCAGGGCTGAAGATCGCTTCCCCGTCGCCCACCGCCCGGATCGCGCGCAAGAGGTCCTCTTTCTCGGCGTCCTTGAGGATATAGCCCCGCGCTCCGGCGCGCATCGCGGCGAAGACCGAGTCATCATCTTCGTACATCGTGACCATGAGAATGCGAATATGCGGGCTTTCACGCACGATCCGCCGCGTCGCCTCGATCCCATTCACGCCCGGCATGCGTATGTCCATCAGGATCACATCAGGTTGCAAACTCGCCGCTAGCGTGATTGTCTCCTCGCCGGTGGTCGCCTCGCCAGCACCTCCATGTCCGCGACATCGCCCAGCAGCGCTACGACCCCATGGCGAAAGAGGGGGTGGTCATCCGCGATCAGGGCGCGCAATATCTCCATGAGCGCCTCAGCTTTCTTCCGCCTGCCGCGCAGCAATCAAGGCCGGTGCGATCGGCAGCTTTGCGAGTACCTGCGTCCCAGCCGGCGCGATACGCTCGACTACGCAGGCGCCGCCTACTTCCGCTGCGCGCTCCTGCATCGAACGCAGTCCAACGCCCGGGCGCGGCGCTTCGGGCAGTCCCACTCCATCATCCACTATCTCCACCGACAGGACGGCGGCTGGCTCGCCACAGACCATCAGACGCACCACAGAGTGATGCGCGTGCGCATGGCGCAACGTGTTGGTCAACGCCTGTTGCGCGATGCGGTAGGCCGCCACCTCGATCGCAGCGGGCAGCGCGGGGATCTCGTATGGGGCCTCGATCTCGATGCGCAATTCAGCGTCCGGTGGGGATTGACGGCTGACCTGCAGCGCGAACTCCCGTAGCGCCCCCACCAGCCCCAGTTCATCGAGCGCGGGTGGGCGCAGGGCATAGACCAGGCGACGAATGTCGGCGACGGTCATACGGATATCGTCCTTGAGCTCGGCGGCCAGCGTCCTGGCTCGTTCTGGCTCCGTCTCGACATGTTCCTCGACGGCTCTGGCCTTGAGCGCGAGCGCCGCCAGCGTTGGCCCCAGTCCATCATGCAGATCACGGCGTAGCCGCTTGCGCTCCTCCTCGCGCGTTGTCACGAGCCGCTCACGCGAGGCTTGCAAGTCCGTGTTCGCCCGCTGCAGGTCCTCGGTCAGTCGAGCCGCGTGCGCCGCAACGCCAATCTGCCGCGCCAGATCGGCGAGGAGTCGCTGGTCCGCTGGGCCGAATCCCTCGCCTGGCGCGCGCGGCGCGAGGATGAACTCACCCAGGCGCTCCTGCTGATAACTGAGCGGCAGCCGCAACGCGCCCTCGCGCGCCACGCCGTAGCTCGCGACCGGTCGCGCTGCACCCATCCCTGGCTCGCGCAACGCGACGGCGACGTACGGTAGTTTGAGCGCCTGGGCGACCATCTCGACGATGGCGGGCAGGATAGCATCAGGCGCCAGCGTGGCTTCCAGGCGCTGACCCAGGCGGGAGATCACCACATACGGCTCATCGCGCTGACCGTACAGCAGGTGGTTGATCCCATGCTGTAGCCGCTCGCGCAGCGTGTGGAAGAAGAGAGCGATCAGGCCAATAGACACGATTGTGAGGAGCGGATTCCCGCTCACCTGAAACGCCACGCCCAGTCCCCCAACCACCAGCATGTACAGGCCAACTACGATGGCGGTCAGAGACCCATAGACCAGCGTGCGATTGATGAGGAGATCAATGTCGTAGAGTCGGTACTTGAGAATGGCGACGCCCACTGCGATAGGGAGACTGGCGAAGGCGAGACCCCACAGCGTGTTGACGGCGAGATCAATGAGCGGGACGCCCATGCGCTGGAGCCACGCGAGGGCGCCGTTCCATTGGAGGAGAAGGTAGACGCCCCACCAGATGATCAACAAGGCGTTGGCGTAGGCGAACCACTTGATCTGCCGTCGCTCCTCCCCCGTGGCGCCGCGGAAGCGCAGAAAGATCGCGGCCACGAAGACAGCGATGAACACGAAGTTCACCAGATCCGCCACGCTCACTACCAGTGTGGCAAAGGCACCTGCGAGGCTGCCGAGGGAGATGGGGTTGTTGATGGCAGGAACGGTGTCGAAGGGCCCCGGCTTGAGGGCCGTCGCGAGCGTCGCCAATGCGAGCCAGTCAGCATAGAGCCAGGCGACCAGCCGCCAGCGCCGAGACGGCAGTCGTCCGGTGGGGAAGAGCAGGATCACATACGCCAGCAGACCAATGGCGAGTGTGTTCACCCACGAGCCGGCCCAGGCCAGCGCCACGCCGCCCGGGAGCGATCCAGGCACCACGACCAGCGCGTGCTGGGCATACTGGGCGCAAAGGAAGCCCAGCGCCAGCAGGCCGGTGACCGCGCAGAAGGTCTGGCCGATGAGATTCTCGGGGTGGCGCGAGACAATCAGCGCGCCAACGGTCGCGAACGAGAGTCCCACCAGAACCACCAGAACGCTCAGGTTCCCCAATTCGGAGGGAGCGTTCACGAACTGGAGGAAGGCGCCAAGGGCCAGCGACACGACGATGAGCGCCCACACTAACCACGCCAGCCGGGCAGGAATGCGCGCGCTCATGGCCTCACCTCGCCTTCACCCGGGGCACTTTTTGCGCCATCAGTATACCCCTCCCAGCCCGGATGCAGTGTGGGGCCTGTCTTGCTCGATCAGGCAGACGCTGCTGGCTGTGTCAGCGCCGCTTCCTGCGCTGGCGCCGCTGCCTGTTTTTCAGTCCACAGGAAGTAGCCCATCCCCACCAGCCCGGCGCCGAAGGCGACGTCAGCGATGAAGGGAAGGTTGATAAAGCCGTCCACGATGAACAAGAGCGGGGTGAGGATGAAGAGCAGCGCTGCCCAGCGCGAGAACACCCTTGCCCGCCACGACGCCACGCCAATAAGCAGGATCCCCACTTGGGCCACGAGGAAGGGGACAGTGAAGCTGAGGAGTCCCACCAACGAGAGTTGCATCGGGCCGGCATCTAGGAAGGCGGGCGCGACCCTAGCGAGATCCGGCGCTAACAGGAAAAAGCCAAAGATGGCGCCAAAGACCAAAGTGATGCCCACAGAGGTCGTCAGGAAGGCAATGAATCCCAGGACTCCGGCCTCTTTTGCCTGGCGACTATACAGCCCCACCAGAGCCCAGAGCAGGAACACTTTGGCGCCCCAATTCACCGCTTGCTCGATTACCCAGGCATTCTTTTCCGCCTTTTTACTGAAGGACATGACCGACGCGTGGATGAATGATTGCCTGGGGGGAAAGAGGAGGTAATCCAGGACAGCATTCAGGGCCTCGCCCACGCCAGCCACGATAGCGGCTAGGCCGCACAAACGGAAGAGGGTTTGGGTACTCATGCAAGACCTCCTTCTTCATACTTTTGTCAGCGGCCGCAAGCGGCTGCGCAGCAACCGCATCAGCGTCGCTCGCGTCACGGCGGCGTAGAGCAGACCACTTATCACCCCAAGCGCCACCCACGATCTGACGGAGGGAAAGTCCTCGGGCTGGAGCCAATGCAGCGCATCCACCAGGCCCCATCTGACCAGCGTCAGGCCAGCGCCAAGTCCCACGATGAGACTCCCTCCACTGGCTGCCACCCACCAGCCCGCACGGGGCACCTGGCGCCGCAACACCAGCCACTGCAGTGCGCTGGGCAATAGTCCAACAACCAGGATGCCCACTGCCGTGGCCACAAGGAACCCGGTAATCCCCAAGTCTGGTCCGACGCCACTGACGGCTCCGCCCAGCGCGCCACTGAGCGCCCCGCTGAACGCGCCGCCAACGGCATAGCCCAGCGTTGTGGTAGGCGCCCACCATCCCGCCCCCGTGAGCGCACGGCGCAGTGCCAGCCACTGCGCCGTTCCCAGCAGGCTGCCAAATACCGCTGCAGACACGCCAGCATTGACCGCCACAATGCGCGCCGCGTCCGTCGCCGAGGTCACAGCCCCGAAATAGGGTTGCTCCCCGGTCCTGATGAGCGCGCCAGCGAGTGTCACGCCGACGGTGAACGCGATGAGATTGGCCAGCATCCAGGAGAGCCCAAAGCCTGACCAGGTTGTGTGACGTTCAGCCTGCATGACCTGCCTCCTGCTTTCGATCGCGCCAGGGTCCGCGCCACTGCCTGTCGCATGCGACTGCCGCAAGCATGGCAGAGGACGTGTCATCAGGTGAAGGGACCAGCGTCACCATTGCTGTCACCTGTTCGAGGTGACATCCGTCATATGCGGGGCAAAACAGCGTGCAAAGCACCTCGATTAATGCTAGGCTGGTTTTATGGCAGATAAGAACGATGCCTCCGACTATACTGGCGTGCTTCTGGAGGAATTGCGCGAGCACTTCCGCGCGGTGATGGAAGGTGTGGGGGACATTCAGCGGGTAGTGCAGGCAGTGCCAGAGATTCGGCAGAATACGCGCCTGCTCATGGATGATACCCAGGCGCTTAAAGTGACCGTCAAAGAACTGAGTAATGAGGTTGGCGGGCTGAGCGACCACGTGGAGCATCACGAACACCGCATAAGCCATCTCGAAGCCGCATAGGGGTCATTATTATTGCACTGTATCACGTTCGGGCCGGTGCTTAGTCGGGCACTGGTCTGCAGCGCCCAGGGAACCGACCATGCTACAATCGTTTGATGGCAGGCGGGCAGAGTAGACCGAACTGGCAACAGCTCCTCGACGAAGCTCTGACCGCACCTGGCAATCTGACTGGCGTGTACGATCGCTTTCACGACTACAGCCTCACCAACATGCTCTTGTTTCGGATGCAGGGCATTCACGAGCCTGTAGCATCGGCATCAAGATGGAAGTCACTTGGCAGGCGAGTAGTAAATTGGCAGCACCGCAAAGAGGTGATTGTGCCGGTGCTGATCCATGAGGCGCCACCCGAAGATGAGACGCTTAAGGAAAAGCGCGAACGGGTGGCCAAGCTGATCGGATTCAAGGTGGTGCGAGCTGTGTTTGCTCTGTCTGACACTGATGGCCCTGTGATGCCACCGCCGCCGACACCAGGGTGGGACTTAGCTATTGCACTTGATAAGCTCGGTGTCAGAGAGGTGCCGTTCGACAACACCAACGGCAACCTTCAAGGCTGGTCGCAGGGGACTGAGTTTGCTATCAACCCGATAGCAGTCAACCGCAACAAGACAACCTACCACGAGCTAGGGCATATCCTGCTCGGCCACACACTGCTGCACCACTTCGAGGAATATCAGACGCACCGAGGGGTTATGGAGTTCCAGGCCGAAGCTACTGCGTACCTCGTGATGAACGAGCTGGAGCTGATGGACGACAAAACAGCCGCGCATAGTCGAGGATACATCAAATATTGGCTCGGTGAGGAACAGCCGCCAGATCAGGCGATACGGCAAGTCTTTACGGCGGCGGATCGAATAATTAGAGCCGGCCGGTTGGCTGCGGAAGGAATATGAGTAACTGCAAAAGCGCTTATGGGCCGAAGATCGCTCACCCTACTAACTGCACGAGAGCGTTTCGAAGCGCGATGTCTGTGCCAGACATGGAAGCGGATGAAAATGCGGCCGAGGTGGAGGCATACTGGGAGATGGGGCCAGCGGGAAGAGATCGTGCGGTTTTGGCGCCGCGAGCCCGTTTTCGAAGCTGATCCTGGTGCGTTTCCCGAACGAATGACTGTTGCCCCTCGTGAGAGGTGAGCACGCAGGTGAAACTGGTGTTTCCCGCGCACCACTCGCTGGCTGCCCACAGAGAGGAGCACGGGGGATGCAGGTCGTGTATCCGCGCTGTTGTGGTTTGGACATTCACAAGAAAACGGTGGTAGCGTGCGTGCTGCTGACGGACGCGGATGGCGCGGTCCATCGGTTCGTCCGCACCTTTGGGACCATGACTGCCGATCTGTTGGCACTCGGTGACTGGCTGCAGTTCCATGGGGTGACCCATGTGGCCATGGAGAGCACCGGCGTGCTGTGGCGTCCCATCTTCAATGTGCTGGAGGAGGGGCGCACGCTCCTCCTGGTCAATGCCCAGCACGTCAAAGCGTTGCCGGGGCGTAAAACCGACGTCAAGGATAGTGAGTGGCTGGCCGACCTGCTGCGCCATGGGCTGCTGCGTGCCAGCTTTGTCCCTCCACACCCGATCCGGGTGCTGCGCGATCTCACGCGGTATCGCAAGTCGCTCGTTGAGGGGCGCACCCAGGAGATCAATCGCATCCACAAGGTGCTGGAGACGGCCAACCTCAAATTGGGGGCGGTCGCCAGCAATGTGGTCGGGGTCAGTGGGCGGCGGATGCTGCGCGCCGTCGAACAGGGGGAGTCGGATCCAGACGTCTTGGCCGAACTGGCCAAAGGGCGGTTGCGTGAGAAGTTGCCGGCCCTACGTCAGGCGCTCACGGGACGCGTGCAGCCCCATCAGCGACTGCTCGTCGGCGAATTGCTCGACCACATCGCCTATCTTGAACAGGCAATCCATCGGGTCGAGATGAACATCGCCGACTGCCTTGCCGAGCAGGAACATGCCGTCCAATTGCTGCTCACCTTGCCAGCGACCGGACCGGTCACCGCGGCGGCCATCATCGCCGAGATTGGTGTCGATATGGCGCGGTTTCCCAGCGCTGCTCATTTGGCCTCGTGGGCGGGGGTCTGCCCGGGAAACCGGCGCAGCGCTGGCAAGCAACGCAGTGGCGCGGCCACCAAGGGCAATACCCATCTCAAGACGATCCTGTGCGAGATTGCGGCCACCATCGCTCGCTCGCCCGGCACGTACCTGCACGCGTTCTATCACCGCATTGCGCGCCGACGCGGCAAGCCACGGGCCATGCTTGCCGTCGCCCATAGCCTGTTGGTGAGCGTCTACCACATGTTGCGCGATCAGGCGCCCTACCAGGACTTGGGGCCAGACCACTTCGACCATCTCCACAGCCAGCGCCTGGAGCGCCATTACATCCGTCGATTGGAGGCTCTGGGCTTTCAGGTACAGCTGACGCCGGCATCTTAGCTGACCGCTCGGGTCGTGTCGTGCAGCTCTCCCACCTCAACGGTTTGGGAGCAGGAGGCTGCTGCTCCCTTTCCTGCCTGGCGACCCGTGGTATTTTCAGGTGAAACCTGCGAAGGAGGGGATGATGCCTCGCAGTACGCAGTCGCTATCGACTTCGTTTGCACCCGGTGCGAAACCGTGCGGACCAGTGTCGTGGCATCGTGTCAGAGGTGGGCCAACGGGTGACTGGCGCACTCCAGGTGGCGTATGGAATCATGCACGGCCTGGACAATCTGCCGTCACTCCTTGTGACCTGCTCGTGGCAGAGAAGCAGATCGTTGCCGGAGTGCACGCCCGCCGTCCATGTCGCCCGCCCCTGCGCGATGGCGCGATGGGTGAGAGGGAGCGATGTGATCGTGAGCATGCAGTGGACGGCGTTTACGTCTACCTCTACGCCTACTCACCCGTGCCATCGTGACCACAGCCTACGTCTCGGCCACGATGGCACAGGGCTTCGCGCGTCTTGGTGCGGGTGGGTCGCCTCAGCGGGTTGTGGTCACGCGGCCAAACGTGTCCCCGAAGAGGTTGACCGACCCTGCATTCACCGGGATTGGGGCGCAGAGAGTCGGGGGCAAGGAGCCGGGCGGGCCTTGAATCTGTTGCAGATTCGCACACAATGTCACCGTCTGCCCGGTCGCCAGCGTGCCAGACCAGAACCCGCTGGTGATCTTTGCCACCACCTGCCCTTGTGGCGTCGAGAATGAGAACGCCCCGCCGCCACCCACGGCGCCATTACTGAGCAGGGGGCCACCGGCCCACCCCCCTTGGCCGTGATCGGCGATGGTGAAGGTCCCCACGACTGACGCCCCTGGACTCGCAAACGCCGTCGAGCCAACGGCAAATACCAGGAAGGTCGCCAGTGTCAGACTCGCCACGATCTGTTTCATGGTGCTTGCCTTTCTGGGTCTCCCCAACGCGATCTCGTCAGGGGCATAGGAAAGTACATCTCGACTGAGTGAGCCAAGAATCACATCATACTAGGTAGCGGTGATGAAACGGTGCTGAAGGGGAGGAGGAAACGGTGGAGAAACGCGCACGTCGGGTGAGCTTGCGTGCGGGTGGTTCGTCACGCAAGCGGGCGGCGCGTTCCGCCCTTCTGTCGGTACTGGGGCGCCGCTCGACGACTGCCATGAGCAACCCGCAACGGCGATCTTGGCGCCACGATGCTCATCAAGACGGCCCGTGAGGGCAGGAACACGGGGTTACGAAACGCCCTCAAATCTCTTATAGTTGAGGGCGTTTCGTAATTCGCAGGAAGTGATAGGCTGACCGCCTAACGAGGCGTGTTCCCTCGCCCAGGAGATCAGCCCATGGTACCGGTCTCGTGTCTCAGCGCGGCGCCCGTGCCGCCTCCAGCATACCGTCGCGCTCATGCCCGGGCCAGTCCCGCCCTGCACATCGACGCCCTCACGCTGGTGAGGCGCTTGCACTTGCTGGCGCTGTGCCGGCTGGCCGTGCAGCTGGCACGGCGCCACTGTCCACCGCCGTTGCCGGCTGGTCCTGGCGGGCACCCGCAGGTCTACCGCGAGGAGTCGCTGCTGCTGATCGCGCTGCTGCGCACGCTGTGGCGCATGTCCTACCGGGACATGCACGATTGGTTAGTGGCGTGGCCAGCGCTGGCGCTGGCCTGTGGCCTGCCGCACGACGGGCCGGCACGGGTGCGGGTCCCCAGCCCCGCCCAACAGTGCAAGCGCAGCCAGCGCCGGGGCGCGCCACCTGCCGAGATGCTCTTCGTTGTGCTGGTGCAGCTCGCCCGCCACACGCGCTTGGTCGGCGGGCAGGACGTGATTGTCGACAGCGCCCCGATCCTGGCCTGGCGCCGCGCTGACCCCGACGCCGCCGTCGGACATGCGCCGCACCACCATCCACGCCCGCTGCTGCGCGGCTACCGCGTCCACACGCTGTTGTGTCGCGGCTCTGGCCTGCCGCTACTTTTCCTGCTCTCTCCGGCCAACGCCCACGACGCCCCCTTCGCGCGCCCTCTGCTGGAGCTGGCGCGGCGCTGGTATGGGCTGCGTCCAAGTATCGTGCGCCTGGATGCCGGCTATTGGGGCTTGCGCCTGATCGCCTGGATCCATACGGCACTGGGGGCGATTGCCGTCGTGCCCTGGAACCCTAAGCGCCAAAAGAACCGGACCTGTTTGCCGCCCACGTGGACGGCTGAGGAACTGGGCAAACGCAGCAGCATCGAGCGCTTCTTTGGCCGCGTCTTCTCGCTCTTTAGCCCCTTCCGCTTACAGCGGCCACCGCTCGCGGGCTGGACCGCAGTGGAGACACACGTCGCCTTGACCTACGCCGCGACCCTGGTTGTCGGCCACGCCGCGCAGCAAGCTGGCCGGCCTGATCTCATCCGCTCGCCCACTCGCGTGCTGGCGCATACTTGGGAAGGTCTGCTCCCATGAGTGAGGAAAACGCCCTCGGACCGACTGTGCGTGAGCCCACAGCAGTCCCTCATTGGTTCCTTGCGGCGCCAACCTGCTCCACATAGCGCGTGAAGCTTTCAGTGGCGCGACTTAGGCCATCCTCCTCCTGGATCCGCTTGCCGAGATCAGCGGCGCGCTGTCGCATGGCGGGATCGCTCACCGCCTGACGAATCGCGCTCGCTAGGCGCTCTGCGGTGAGCGTTTGAAAGGGGATCGGGGCTGGCCCAACGCCTAGCGCATGGAGCATTCGTGCCCAGCTCGGCTGATCGGCAGTCAGCGGCACCAGAATCGAGGGCACGCCACTGCGTAGCCCGGCGCCTGTCGTCCCCGCTCCACCATGGTGCACGACGGCGGCCATCTGGGGAAAGAGCCAGCTGTGGGGAAGGTTGTCCGCGGCGAAGGCGTACTCAGGCAGCGCATGGTCTTTGCCGAGGCCGGCCCAGCCGCTGAGGAGCACGCCTCGCTGACCGGACAACTCAAGCGCCTCCAAGACGAGCCGCAGGGTGGCGTCCGCGTCGCGGCTGGCCATACTCCCAAAGCCAATCGAGACCGGCGGTGGGCCGGCTCGGAGGAACTGCAGTAAGACGTCCGGCGCTTGCCATCCGGGCGGCGGATCGAGGAACCAATAGCCGGTGACCTGCATGCGCTCGGGCCAATCCGCGGGACATGGCAGCACCGTGGGGCTGTATGCGTAGTAGACTGGCATCTCCTCCCGCGCTTGACGGGCGTAGGGACCGCCGAAGAAGGGCAGGGGGCGCAGCCGCAAGTCACGGCGCAGCGCGTTGTCCTCGCGGCGCTGGAGCTGCCAGACCACCACCTGCTGCGAGATCGTCCAGACGAGCCGGTTGAGCAGCGGACCATGGTCGACGCCCCTGCCAAGCAGAAAGCTCGGAAACGCCCGCGTCGGCGTCAAGGGAAAGAGCATCGCCGCGGCGCATGGGATGCCGAGTTTCTCGGCAATGGTATAGCCCGCCGTCCAGCTGTACTTATAGATGATCGCCTGTGCGCCCTGCGCCGCGCGCCACTCATCCTCATGGACCTGATCAAAGACGTAGTGGCGCTGCTGCCAGCCATAGCGGAGCTGATTGAAGACATTGCCCGAGCCAAGTGCGGCGGCTTCAGCTGCCCCAGTAATGAACGGTTGGTAGGGATGGCCGAGCGGCGCAAACTCCACGCCGTACTCTTCGGCCAGCCCAGCGAAATCTGGTCTCGCGGCAAGCTTGACGCGATGGCCTTCGTGCTTCAATCGGGCAGCCAATGCCACAAACGGTTGGGTGTCGCCACGGGCACCAATGGTGAAGAGTGTGATACGCATGCCAGTATCCTTTGCTCGTTGAGAGGGACTCGCGTGGTCGAGAGCCACTCGCGCTCGTAGGCTGAGTCACGCTCCTCGTGCGCCGTCCAAATCAAGCGTATGCAGCACGCGAAGCAGATACGTCCGTATCTCCTCTGCCGTACGCTTCCCCGGTCGGATCAACAGGTGGTACATGATCGCGCCACTGATCAGATCGAGCATGATCTCCAGATCGGCATCCGCGCGGATCAAGCCTTCAGCCTGTGCCCTCCGGAGTATCGGGACGATCCAGGCG
>Ga0207684_10005748_pt1 | contig 11389 bp, 10 predicted proteins | sample KBSK5501metaG_FD_184342 | JGI IMG/M metagenome (GOLD analysis project Ga0207684, IMG submission 184342) | Corn, switchgrass and miscanthus rhizosphere microbial communities from Kellogg Biological Station, Michigan, USA - KBS K5-50-1 metaG... | ecosystem: Host-associated > Plants > Roots >... | reverse complement strand
TTGGGCCTGGTCAGTCCCGTTCCGCCGATGAGCCGCGCGATATAGGGGTCGCCGCGCAGCATGTGCCAGTCATAGGGATTGAGGGCGGCGGCGTGCACCCGGATCAGCACCTCGCCGGGACCGATCCCCGGCGGGTCGATGCCAGCCAGCCGCAACTGGTCCGGCGGTCCGAACCGGTCCTGGACGATCGCTTTCACGGCTCTCCTCGTTTCGTCGTGGCCTGCGCCGACGCTTCGAGGATGGCTGGCCCGCGTTGAGGAATCGCGGTAGGGCGGTTGAGATACTGTGCGGCTGTGCGGATTCGGCTGCTGGGCGAGGTCGGTGTCGTCACCGATCAGGGCAGGCCGGCGGACGTCGGGCCGGCCAAGTGCCGGGCCGTCCTCGCGGCGCTCGCCCTGTCGGCCGGAACGGCCGTGCCCGAGTGGCGCCTGGCCGAACTGGTCTGGGGTGAGAACCCGCCGCGTACCGCAGCCAGGACCCTGCAGTCCTACGTGGTCCGCCTGCGCAAGGGCCTGGGCGGTGACGCCATCGTCCGGGTGGGTGCCGCCTACCGGCTCGATGTGCCGGCCGAGTCGGTGGACGTTCTCCGCTTCCAGCGGCGGATCGAAGCGGGTGATACCGAGGCGGCGCTGGCCGAGTGGACCGGGCTCCCGCTGGCCGGCCTGGTGGCCCCGGGCCTGGCCGCCATCGCCGACGGCCTGGTCGAACGCTGGCTGGTCGCGGTGGAGACGGACATGGAACGCCGGGTCGAGGCCGACGCCACGGCGGCGATCGGCCCGCTGACCGAGCTGACGGCGAGGTATCCGGCCCGCGAAGGGCTGTGGGCGCTGCTGATGACGGCGCTGTACCGGGCTGGGCGCCAGGCCGACGCATTGGCGGCGTACCGGAGCGTTCGGCGCTACCTGGTCGAGGACCTCGGGGTGGAGCCCGGTCCCCGGCTGCGGGACCTGCAGGCCCGGATCCTCGGCCAGGACGACCGGCTGGCGCCCGCCGGGGACGGCCGGGGCGGCAACCTGCCCCGGCGGCTCGGGCGGCTGATCGGACGGGAGAAGGACCTCCAAGTCGTCGCCGACGCGCTGGCCACGTTCCCGGTGGTGACGCTGGTCGGTCCCGGCGGGATCGGCAAGACCCGGCTCGCGCTCGCGGTGGCCGGGCGCGCACGGGCTGGCGACACGGGAGCCTGCGACGCCGCCTGGCTGGTCGACCTGGCCGAGATCGCTTCGGCCGGCGACGTGCCCCGGGCCGTGGCGGGGACCCTGGGCGTCAAGGAAGGCCCGGCACCCGCCATCGTCGCGGCCCTGCGCCCGCGCCGCATGCTGCTGGTGCTGGACAACTGTGAGCACGTCGTCGACGGCGCCGCCGAGCTCGCCCAGGCCATCGCCGAGGGGTGCCCGCAGGTGCGGATACTCGCGACGTCACGGCAGCACCTGGGGCTCGGCCATGGCTTCGAGCGGCTCATCACGGTGGCGCCGCTCGACCCGGCCGGATCGGGCGCCGAGCTGTTCAACGAGCGGGCCGGCGCGGTTTCGGCCGCCTTCGACGCGCAGGCCTGGCGCCAGGCCGTGGTGGAGATCTGCCGTCACCTGGACGGCGTCCCGCTGGCCATCGAACTGGCCGCGGCCCGGACCACCAGCCTCACCCCGGCGGACATCGCCGGACGCCTCGATGACCAGCTCCGGCTGCTGGCCAGGGGCCGGCGGGCAGGCGCCGAGCGCCACCGGACGCTGCGCGCCGCCGTCCAGTGGTCCTACGACCTGCTCAGCCCGCCGGCCCGGCGGCTTTTCCAGCGGCTCTCCGTCTTCGTCGGCCCGTTCGACCTCGCCACGGCGGAGGCCGTCGCCGCCGACGCGGACATGCCCGCCGCCGAGGTCGGGGACCTGCTCAGTGACCTGGCGGAACGGTCGATGCTGGCGGTCGAGGCGGGTACGTTCTCCGGGCGGTTCCGGCTGCTGGAGACCATGCGCCAGTTCGCCGCCGCGGAGCTGGCCTCCTCCGGCGACACCGGCCAGGTGGCCGGACGCCACGCCCGCTGGTGCCTCGGGCAGGCCGTCGGCATCCAGCGGCTCCTGGCCGGCCCGGACGAGATCGAGGGCGCCGCCCGCCTCGACGAGCTGTGGCCCAACTATCGCGCCGCGTTCGAGTGGGCCGGCACGGCCGGCGACCGGCACCTGGCGTACGCGCTCGTCCGTCCCGTGGTGGTCGAGATCGTCCGCCGCGGCCGCACCGAGATCGGCGACTGGGTCGAGCGCATCCTCGCCATGACGACACCGGACGAGACCGAACTCATCGGTTTCGGCCTCTCCTGGGCGGCTCAGCGCTACAAGCTGGGCCAGGACCCCGGCGGCTACGAGCGTCTCGCCGGGCGCTACGGCGAGCCGGACCACCCGCTGGCCCATCACGCGCGGGCGGCGGTCTACCAGGACTTCGCGGGTCTGGCGAGGTGGGCGACCCCGGCCATCTCCTGGCTGCGGCAGCAGGGCGAGGACGACCTCGCCGAGCAGTTCGAGATCGACGTGGCGGCGGCGCTCCTGTTCAGCGGGCAGGTCCAGCAGGGCGATGCCACGGTCGCGGCGCTGGTGGACCGGTACCGCGAGCACGGGCCGCCGACACTGCTCCACCTGTCGCTGATGCTGCTCGGCTACTCCGCCTCGGTGCAGGGCAGACCCGACCGCGCCGATCGGCTGTTCGCCGAGGCCGCCGGGGTCCAGGTGCCCGAGCGCACCCAGTCCCCTGGCCGGTCCATCGAGGCGCGCACCGCGTTCGGCCGCGGCCAGCGCTCCCGGGCCTTCCGGATCCTGTCCTCCTACATCGACGAGCTCATCGGCACCGGCAACATGCAGGCCATCTGCGTGACCTGCGTCGAGTTCGTCAACATGATGGTGCAGGCCGGCCGGCTTCAGGACGCCGCCCTGATGCTCGGTCACCTCGACAAGACCGCCCCCTACTGGGCGCCGCAGGTGACCGGGGCACGGAGCACGATCGCGGCCGCCGGGCTCGCACCGGACCAGGAGCAGGGCGGTCTCGACGATCACCAGGCGCTCGAATACATGCGCCGGGTCCTGGATCAGCTCGCCGGAGACCGCTCACAGGCCTAGCCGGGGGCGCACCCAGGTGGCCAGCCGACGGATCGCGTCGTCGGCTTCTGGCGCGCGGCCGGCCGCCATCTGGAAGGTGTGCAGCATGCCGGGGAAGACGTCGAGCCGGACGTCGAGGCCGGCCTTCCTGGCGTGTTCGTCCAGGCTGCGGGCGTCATCGAGCAGGGTCTCGTCCCCGCCCACCTGGATGTAGACGGGGCCGAGGCCGGTCAGGTCGGCGCGCAGCGGGCTGGCCAGCGGATCGCGGGGATCGCCCGCCTGGCCGAGAAAGCCCTGCATGAGCCCGCGCACGAAGTCGCGGTGGAACAGGGGATCGGTGTCCCGGTTGGCGTCATACGACTCGCCGCCGACCTCCAGGTCGCTGACGGGCGACATGAGCAGGGCCGCGGCCGGCAGCGGCAGGCCCCTGGCCCGGGCGCGGAGCTGCACGGTGACCGCCAGCCAGCCGCCGACGGAGTCACCGGCGAACGCGATGTGGCCGGGCTCGATGCCCTGCTCGAGCAGCCACCGGTAGGCGGCCTCCGCCTCGTCTACCGGGACCGGATAGCCGCCACCCTCGGGCAGCAGCCGGTAGCCGACCAGCAGCGCCCGCGCGCCGGCGGCCTTGGCCAGATGGCCGAACATCTTGCGGTGCGTGTATATCGAGCCGCCGACGAAGCCCCCGCCGTGGAGGCAGAGAAGTACCCGGTCCGTTCGGCTTCCTTTCGGCACCAGCCACATCACGGGCCGGCCGCCCGCCTCGGTCTCCAGGTAGTCGACCTCGCGCGGTTCGGCGGTGAGGTCGCCCCACGACTCGTCGTCGGGTGCCTCCCCCTTCCCCGCCATGGCCAGCCGGGCCGCCTCCCAGCGCCTCCGGACCGCTTCGGACTGCTTGCTTGGCATCGCGGTTCTCCTTTCCTCAGGCGTGCAGACCGCCGGAGGCCAGGAAAGGAATCGCGGGTGATCAGGGGCCGAGGCCGCGGCCCCCGTCGACCACGATGCGCTGGCCGGTGACGAAGCCGGCGCCGTCGGAGGCGAGGAAGCTCACCGCGTGGGCGATGTCGCCGGGGGTTCCCATCCGGCCGGCGGGCACCGAAGCGAGATAGGCCCGCCTGACCTCGTCGGGGACGTCCGCGTGCCGTTCCACCGGGATGAAACCGGGGGCGACCGTGTTCACGGTGATGCCGAACGGGGCGAGCTCACGAGCCCAGCTCCGGGTCAGGCCGATCTGCGCGTTCTTCGCGGCGGCGTAGGCGGACCGCCCCGGTGGCGGCCGGCGGGCGACCTCGGAGTCGATGTGCACGACACGGCCGTACCGCCGGGCCTGCATGCCGGGCAGCAGCGCGCGGCCGAGCAGCACCGGGCTCTTGACGAAGAAGTCCAGCTGGGCGATGTGGTCGGCCCAGCTCACCTCGGTCACCGGGGCCTCGGGCTGCGGGCCCGTGGCGTTGAGGACCAGCACGTCAACCGGGCCGAGGGCGTCGGTGATCGCGGCGACCAGCCCGGCAACCTGCTGCTCGTCGGTGACATCGGCGTAGCAGCCCGCGGCGGTGCCGCCGTCGTCACGGATGGTCCGGGCGACGGCAGCCACCCCGTCGTCACCGGGCCGGCCGTTGACCGCTACGGCGAATCCGTCGCCAGCCAGGTGCCGGGCGATCGCCGCTCCCAGGCCGCGCGAGCTTCCGGTCACCAGGGCGACACGCGGGTGCGCCACCGGGCCGACGTGCTAGCGGGTGCCGGTGATGTAGTCGGTCAGATGCGCCCGCTCGGTTTCGAGCTCGTCGATGCGGTTCTTGACCACGTCGCCGATGCTCACGATCCCGTGCAGGGCACCGTCGACCACGACCGGCGCGTGCCGCACCCGGCGCTCGGTCATCATGCGCATGACCTCGTCGAGCGAGGTGTCTGGCGTGATCGTGTGCACCTCGGCCGTGTAGATGGCCGTGACCGGCTCGGACATCACCGCGGCGCCCCGCTGGGCGAACGCCCGGACGATATCCCGCTCGCTGACGATCCCGTCGATCGAGATGCCGTCGTGAGAAACGACGACGGCGCCGATCCGGTGCTCGGCGAGCACCTCCAGCAGGCGGCGCACCTTCGTGTCCGGGGGGACGGTGACTACCTGCGTGCCCTTACCGCGAAGTACATCGGTGATGCGCATCTGGCCTCCCTGCACGGGTACGGTCCTGACGGTCTACCCGCCGGCGCGGCCGGCTATTACTGCGGAGTGACGGCAGTCCGCAGGCGGGTTGCGGCCGGGGCCGGGGTGTGGTCGGCTGTCGGCTTGGGGGCAACCTCGTTCCGGAGGGCAGACAGATGAAGGTCAGCCTGTTCGAGCAGGTGCCGTACCGGTATATGCCCGAAGGCTTCGAGAACCAGCACAACTCCGTGGTGACGGCGCCCTACCAGATCGTCGAGCCCGCGCGGATGACCGAATCCCTCTTCTCGGCCTACGCCGAGCTGATGCACGGGGCGCGGGCCGGCTTCGACGGGATCTGCGTGACCGAGCACAGCCAGTCCTCGTACGACATCTCGCCCAACCCGACCCTGCTGGCCTCCGCCGTGGCCTGCGCCACGCGGGCCGAGCAGCTCGACGTGGCGATCACCGTGCTCGGCCGCTCGCTCGGCAAGACCCGCGAGCCGCTGAAGATCGCCGAGGAGTACGCGCTGCTCGACGGCGTCAGCGGCGGTCGGCTCATCGCCGGCTTCCCGGTCGGGCTGAGCTACGACGCGAACCTGAACGCATCGCTGCCCGCGATCGAGACCCGCGAGCGCTACCGCGAGCACCGCGAGCTGATCCTGAAGGCATGGTCTGAGCCGCGGCCCTTCCCGTGGAACGGCCGCTTCGAGAAGTACGGTCAGGTGAACATCTGGCCGCGGCCGGTCCAGCAGCCGCATCCGCCGATCTGGATCCCTGGTACCGGCTCGCCCGGGACGCTGCGGGACATCCTCGCCCACGACTACGTCTTCGTGTACCTGAGCTGGGACGGGCCGAAGCTCACCGGGCGGCAGGTCTTCGACCGGTACTGGGAGCTGGCCGACGAACTCGGCCGCGACCGCAACCCGTACCGGCTGGCCTTCCTCCAGGTAGTAGCCGTCTCCGAGACCGACGAGCGGGCCGAGCGGGAGTACGCCAGGCACCTCGAGGCGCACTACCGGTCGGGCCTGGGCGCGATCCCGCACACGGCCATGGCGGTCCCGGGTTACGCCGAGCCCGCCGCCATCGAGGGCATGCTGCGCAGCGCCGGCCCGGCCGGGATGCTCTCCCGGATGAAGACCGCGACCTATTCCGAGATCGTGGACAGCCAGGTCGCGATCGTCGGCAGCCCGGCCACGGTCGCCGACCAGATCGAGGCGTTCGTGCGCGAGTTCCGGATCGGCAACCTGCTGGTGATGCTGCAGAACGGCTCGATGCCGCGCGACCTGACCGAGAAGAACATCTCCCTGTTCGCCGGGGAGGTACTGCCGCGGCTGCGGCCGATCTGGGACGCCGAGGGCTGGGAAAACCACTGGTGGCCGCGCGCGGCGGAGGCTGTTCCCGAGGCGGCGGGAGGTGCAGCGTGACGGCGGCCGTGCGGGACGAGACGGTCGAGGTTTGGGACAGCCGACTGCGGCTGCACGTCAAGATCGCCGGGGACGGGCCGCCGCAGCTGTTCTTCCACTCACTGGCGGGCCCGGCCTGGCCGCCGCTCCTCAACCGGCTGGCTGAGCGGCACACGGTGTACGCGCCCGAGCATCCCGGCACCTCACCCGGGGACCCGCAGGCGATCAGGGAGGTGCAGACGTTCTGGGAGCTGCTGCTGGTCTACGAGGAGCTGATCGGCAAGCTCGGGCTTGAGCGGCCGGCGGCGATCGGCCAGGGGTTCGGCGGAATGGTCGCGGCCGACCTGGCGGTGTCGTTCCCGCAGCTCTTCTCTTCGCTCGTGCTGCTGTCGCCGCTCGGCCTGTGGCGCGACGACGCCCCGATCCCGCTGATGGAGATGGTGTCCGGGCCGCCGGCCGAGGTGCTGAAATACCTCTACGCGTACCCCGGCAGCGAGGCGGCGCAGGCCGCGCAGGCCATGCCCGGCGATCCGGCGCAGCTGGCCAAGGCGATCGCGCAGGCCACCTGGAACGTCGGCTGCACCACGAAGTTCGCCTGGCCGATCGCCGACCACGGGCTCGGCCGGCGGCTGCACCGCGTCCAGGTGCCGACGCTCATCGTCTGGGGGCGCGAGGATGCGCTGGTCCCGGTGGAGTACGCGAAGGAGTTCGGCAGCCGGATCGCGGGCAGCCGCGTCGAGGTGCTCGACGACTGCGGGCACGTGGTCCAGGCCGACCAGCCCGAGCGCTCGTGGACCGCGATCAGCGGGTTCCTGGACGGCTAGCCAGCGCGTCCGTGCTGGTACATGCGGGCGGGCGAGGAAGGGGCGGGCTCAGGCGGGGGCGCGGCCCTTTCAGCCGAACGGGCGGGCTGTCTGCCCCGCATCACGGCTCACGCAGGCATCGCGGTACACACGCGCATCATCCGGCCGGGCAGCTGGCGCGGAGGGAACCACGACGATGCCACATCGTGGTGCACCTGACCACGACACCGTCACATCGTCGTTGTTCGGCGATCCGGGCGGGGCGTAGGGGGCGGGGCGTAGCGGGGGGCGTAGCTGGGCGGCGCGTTGTGGCGGATTGGCTCTAGCGGGTGCGGAGGAAGTCGAGGACGCGCTGGGTAAGCAGGGCGGTGGCGTCCGGATCGTAGGTGGGCAGCGAGCTGTCGGCGAAGTAGTGCTGGTCGCCGGGGTAGAGGAACAGCTCGGCGTCCTTGGCCTGGTCGACGAGCTCGCGGGCGGCGTCGATGTCGCCTTCGCCGACGAAGATCGGGTCGGCGTCCATCCCGTGTATTTGCGCCGGTACCCCTTCTGGCCAGCCGGGGCCGAACTCCGAGACCGGGACGCAGGAGTAGAACAGCAGCGCGCCCCGCGCGCCAGGCCGGGTCTGCGCCAACATCTGGGCTGGGAGCACGCCGAGGGAGAAGCCCGCGTAGACCAGCTCGTTGTTCAGCCCTTCGACGGCCCGGGCGCCGCGGCCGAGGATCTCGCCCGGGAAGCCGAGCTCCTGCGCGTAGCCCATGCCCTCCTCGATCGAGCCGAACGTGCGGCCGCCGAACAGGTCGGGCGTGTGCACGGTGTGCCCGGCGCGGCGCAGCTCGCCGGCGAAGGCGACGACGCCGGGAGTCAGTCCCTGCGCGTGATGGAAGAGAACCACCTCGGCCATCTGTATCCTCCCGTCCCGGGGTTCGTGGCGGGACTCTACCCGGTCAGGAGCCGAGGTAACGCAGGACGGCGAGGACCCGGCGGTTGTCGGTTTCCGAGGCGGGCAGGCCCAGCTTGCCGAAGATGCTGGCCACGTGCTTCTCGACCGTGCCGAGGGTGAGGACCAGGGCGGCGGCGACGCCCGCGTTGGACCGTCCCTCGGCCATCAGGGCGAGCACGTCGCGCTCGCGCGGGGTGAGCGGGTCCAGGTCCCCGGCGTGGCGGCTGGCCGCGAGGAGCTGGCTGACCACCTCCCGGTCCAGCGCGGTGCCACCCGCGGCGACCCGGCTGACCGCGTCGGTGAACTCGGCCACGTCGGCGACCCGGTCCTTGAGCAGGTAGCCCACGCCGGCCGGGCTGCCGTGCAGCAACTGGGCGGCGTACCTGGTCTCGATGTACTGGGAGAGCACCAGGACCGCGGTCCCCGGGTGGGTCAGGCGCAGCTCGAGCGCGGCGCGCAGGCCCTCGTCGGTGAACGTGGGCGGCATCCTGATGTCGGCGACCACCACGTCGGGCCGCTGGCTCGCCACCGCGGCCAGCAGCGCCTCGCCGTCGCCCACCTCGGCGCAGACCTGATGGCCCTCGTCCTCCAGCAGCCGGACCAGCCCGGCCCGGAACAGCGCGGCGTCCTCCGCGATCACGATGCGCATCAGCGGTGCCCGGCGCGCAGCGGGAGCTCGACGATGATCCGGGTCGGCCCGCCGGGCGGGCTGGCGATGTCCAGACGCCCGTCGACCACGGCGACCCGCTGGGCCAGGCCGGACAGCCCGCTGCCGCGGGCCGGGTCCGCCCCGCCCAGGCCGTCGTCGGTTATCTGCAGGGCGAGAAGCCCGGACCGTTCGGTAATAAAGATCTTGATTGTGTTCGCCTCGCTGTGCTTGGCCGCATTGGCCAGCAGTTCCGCGGCACAGAAGTAGGCGATCGTCTCGATCGCCGGGGTCGGCCTGACCGGGACGCTGACGGCCAGTTCGGCCGGGATCGCGCTGGTCGCGGCCAGGCTGGCGAGCGCGTCGGCGAGCCCGTTGTCCAGCACCGGCGGGTGGATGCCGCGGGCCAGCTCGCGCAGCTCGACCAGGGCGTCCTTGGCGTTCTGGTGCGCGGCGCCGACCAGCTCGCGGGCGGCCGCGAGGTCGGGGACCCCGCCCTGGTCGCCGAGCTTCTTCCTGGCCATGCCCAGGTTCATGGCCAGCGTGGCCAGCCGGATCTGCGCGCCGTCGTGCAGGTCGCGCTCCAGCCGCCGGAGCCGGGCGGCGGCGTCATCCACCGCCAGCGCCCGGGTCTGCTCCAGGTCGTGCAGCCGCTGGGCGGTGCGGCCCGGGCCGAGCAGGCCGCGGATGAGCCAGCGGTCGGCGGCCACCACGCCCCTGGTCACCCACGGGGCGGCCAGCAGCATCGCGGCCCCGGCGCCGAACGCGGCGAACGTGCCGGGGAACGTCGTGACCTGGAAGTGGCCGCCCGCGCCGGACCAGTCGAACGGCGTGATCACCGGCACCGGGCTCAGCCGCACGCCCGGCGAGTGGTTGCGGAACGACAGCCACCAGAACGGGTAGGTCAGGTTGACGATCCCGGCTACCCAGAACACGCCGACGACGTACCACTGCGCCAGTCCGGCCGGGAACTTGAGCATCAGGTAGGCCATCGCCCGCCAGCCCGGGCCGTCGCCGAGCCGGGTGCGGGGCGGGGGCGGCGCGGCCACCTGCTCGCCGAGCAGCTTGCCCGCCGCCTGGCGGGTGGCCGCGCCCAGCGCCCGGGTGAGGCCGGTCGCCACCATCAGTACCGCGGTGAGGACGACGACGGCCGCGGCGGCCAGCAGGGCCAGCCACGACGGGTTGCCGGCCGCGGTCCAGGGCGGCCCGGCCACCTGCGCGAGCCAGATCGTGACGGCGAAGCTGACGACGGGAAGGGGCAGGCTGAGCGGCAGCCCCAGGACGCAGAACAGCATCTCGCGGCGGGCGCGGCCGGTGAACGGCGCCCGGACCGCGGCGGCGGCTCCGGCCCCTGGGCCGGTCATGGATCCAACTTATGCGTCGCGGCGGGCGAGCAGCCAGCCGCCGACGGCGAGCAGGGCGACGGCGTAGGCGGCGATGATGGCGAGGCTGGCCCACGGGGAGAGGGCGAAACCCTGGACCGGTTTGGTGGCGCCGAGCGAGTTGGCGTTGATGAGCTCCGGGAGGAACTTCCCGGCCGGGGTGGCCGCCAGCCCGGCCAGCGGCGCGACGAACAACACGCCGACCAGGGCGGTGATGGCGGCGGCGCCGTGCCGGACGATCACGCCGAGAGCCAGCCCGATCAGCCCGATCAGGCACAGGTAGGCGCCGGACAGCGCGACCGCCCGCAGCACGTCGGGCTGGCTGAGCGCGGGGCGGGGCACGCTGCCGTGGACGAACGCCGCGCCCGCCAGGAAGCCGGCGAAGGTGACCAGTTCCCCGGCGACTAGCGCGGTCAGGCCGAATGTCGCTGCCTTGGCCGCCAGCACCAGCGGGCGCCTGGGGATCGCGGCCAGCGTGGCCCTGATCGTCCCTGAGGAGTACTCGCTGGTCATCACCAGCACGCCGAGCACCGCGAACAGCACCTGCCCGAGGGCCCCGCCGACCAGGATGTTGTTGGTCACGTCGCCGCGCGGGTTCCTGGTGTTGAACCCCGCGGCGATGCCGATGCCGATCATCCCGGCCAGCGCGAACAGCAGGGTCCAGCGGACCGAGCGCAGGGTGCGGAGCTTGATCCACTCCATCCGGGCGACGTGCCGGAACCGGTAGTGGCTCGGTGCGGCTTGGACGGCTCTGACGGCTTGTGCGGCTGGCATTATTTGCTCCCGGTGGCGCGGAACTCGGCGCTGTCCGAGGTCAGCGCGAGGAAGGCGTCTTCGACGGACGTGTTTCCTGTGGATAGTTCGGCCACCGAGGTGTCGGCCAGCAGCCGGCCGGCCCCGATGACGATGAGGCGCTCGGCGGTCAGCGCCATCTCGGCGATCAGGTGGCTGGAGACGAACACGGTCCTGCCCTCGGCGGCCAGCGACCTCATCAGGTTCCT
>Ga0207684_10005747_pt1 | contig 11389 bp, 9 predicted proteins | sample KBSK5501metaG_FD_184342 | JGI IMG/M metagenome (GOLD analysis project Ga0207684, IMG submission 184342) | Corn, switchgrass and miscanthus rhizosphere microbial communities from Kellogg Biological Station, Michigan, USA - KBS K5-50-1 metaG... | ecosystem: Host-associated > Plants > Roots >... | reverse complement strand
AAACTCCCGAGCGATGCAAACCGATGAGCGAGAAAACCATCAGGATTCTTCTTGTCGAGGATAACCCCGGCGATGCCCGTTTGCTGCGCGAGATGCTCAATGAACCGGCCTCATGTAAGTACGCCTCGACGCATCAGAAATCCATGGAGGAGGCGGTGACTCATCTCGCCGCGAATCCGGTGGACATTGTCCTGCTCGACCTGGGGTTGCCTGACGCCCAAGGACTGGGAGCGGTACGGCGGGCCCGCACAGCCGCGCCCCGCGTCCCCTTGGTGGTGCTGACGGGCCTGGACGACGAGTCGCTGGCCACCCAAGCCTTGCAGGAAGGCGCGCAAGACTATCTCATCAAGGGCCAAATCGAGGCGCGCGGGCTTCTGCGAGCCCTGCGCTATGCCGTCGAGCGCAAGATCCTGGAAGAGGCGTTGTTCGTGGAAAAGGAACGCGCCCAGGTCACGCTCAACTGCATCGGCGATGCCGTTGTTTGTACGGACATCTCGGGAAATATCACCTTCCTCAATCTCGTCGCGGAAAAAATGACGGGCTGGTCGCGGCAGGAAGCGGCAGGCCGGCCCATGGCCGAAGTTTTCCAAATCATGGACGCCACGAGTCGCGAAACCATTGCGAATCCGATGGACATGGCAGTTGGGCAAGACCGAACCGTGCACCTGCCGTCGAACTGTATCCTCATCCGGCGTGACGCATTTGAGATTCCGATCGAAGACTGCGTCTCCCCCATCCACGACCGTGAAGGGCAGGCTACCGGAGCGGTAATCGTTTTCCGCGACGTGAGCGCGGCCCGGACGATGGCGCTGCAGATGACCCATTCAGCCCAGCATGACTTTTTGACCGGTTTGCCCAATCGAGTGCTCCTGAACGACCGGGTTAGCCAGTCGATTGCCATGGCGCCACGTCACGGGAAAAAAGTCGCGGTGCTGTTCTTGGATTTGGATGGCTTCAAACACATCAACGATTCACTGGGGCATCCGATCGGCGACAAACTTCTTCAATCCATCGCAAAACGCCTGGTTGATTGCGTACGCGGCTCGGACACGGTAAGCCGGCAGGGAGGCGATGAATTCGTCGTGCTGCTTTCCGAAGTGGAACGACCGGAAGATGCTGCCATTACGGCGAGAAGAATGCTGCAGGCGCTGGCGGAGGCTCATTCCATCGACCAGCACGATCTTCACGTCACCACAAGCATTGGCGTGAGCGTCTATCCCGACGACGGCCTGGATGCGGAGACGCTAATCAAGAACGCGGACACCGCGATGTACCAGGCAAAGGAAAATGGGCGTCAGAGCTATCAGTTTTTCAAGCCTGCTATGACCGTCCGGGCCGTGGAGCGGCAATCCATCGAGGAGAGTCTGCGGCGCGCCCTGGAACGGCAGGAATTCGCGCTGCACTACCAGCCGAAGATCAATCTGAGGACAGGAGAGATTACCGGCGCGGAAGCATTGATACGCTGGACGCATCCCATTCGAGGAGCGGTCTCTCCGGCACAGTTTATTCCCGTCGCGGAAGACTGCGGCCTGATTCGGCCGATCGGCAGATGGGTCCTTCGTGAAGCGTGCAAACAAGCCCGGGCCTGGGTGGATGCAGGCCTGCCCCTGGCGACTATGGCGGTGAACATCTCCGCGATGGAGTTCCGAGACGAGAACTTTCTTGAAGGTGTATTCGCAATCCTCAAGGATACGGGCTTGGATCCGAGATCTCTTGAGCTGGAGCTGACTGAAAGCGTTCTTATGAGGCGTGTCGAGTCCACGGAATCCATCCTCAAGACACTGAGAGCCAGAGGGGTGCATCTGGCGATCGATGACTTCGGCACGGGTTACTCCAGCTTGAGCTATCTTAGAAAGTTCCCGGTCGATGCCCTCAAGATCGACCAGTCGTTCGTCCGTCAGATCACCACCGCTCCCGACGAGACGACCATCGTGACCGCAGTGATCAGCATGGGCCGAAGCCTTAAGCTGCAGGTCGTTGCTGAGGGCGTGGAAACGCAAGAAGAGCTGGCATTTCTTCAGGCTCACCAATGTGATGAGGCGCAAGGGTACCATTTCAGCCGGCCGGTGCTTCCCCAGCAGTTCGCCAAGTTGCTCGAGACCGGCATATCAGAAACAGTCCTCCACTGAAGGCTGAGTCAGTAATCTTCTGAGGCTGAGTCAGTAATCTTCGAGTCGGAGCAGCTTAACGTTCAGGAAACCTTCCAGTACGCCCGCGTGATGCCGATTGTTCCGGAACGGAGCAACTCGGATACACGCCACTGCTTCACCCCAGCAAGATCATCCAGTAAGAACTGTTCAGAATTGACCAGACACTCTTCTTGGCATCTAATATGTAGGGTCGGACGGCGACGAGATGGCGAGAACAGGGAACGAAATGCCAGGCTGGGTTCTTTTCGCCAGTACATTCTCCAAACAGCCGGGTCCAACGCAAGATTACACCGTTGACCGAGAGGAGATCCCCCATGAAGCGATTCGTTAGTATTTCGGTACTGCTGCTTCTCATCTTGCTTCCGGCCTTCGCGTGGGGCGCACCGAAGCGCGGAGAGATCCTACGTGCGGACTATGGTGCCGGGAACAACTGGGTTGATGTGACGCAGCAGGTGCGTTCGCTCATCCGCGGTGACGCCCTAAATTTCCGCGTCGACAATGCCACTCTTGGTGAGGACCCCGCGCCGGGGGAACTGAAGGCCCTTCGGTTAGAGGTCCGGGATAAGAACGGCCGGACGCGACAGCTAACCTACCAGGAGAACCAGTACGTGAGGCTCCGCGGCTACAGTGCCGGCAATACAACCTTCGGTGGCCTTCAGATCCTTCGCGGCGTCTATGGCGTCTACAACCGGTCGGTGGATGTCACCAGTCGCCTGAACTCCGAGATTCGTGGCGGCCGGCTGAATCTCCAGGTGACGAATGGCACCATGGGGGGCGATCCGGCTCCGGGCCAGAGTAAAACCCTCACGGTCCAGTACAGGTACAATGGCAGGCAAAGTGAGGTGGTCGTCAACGAAGGCGACGACCTCAATCTTCCGGACGGCAACACAGCCTCCAGGGGCCTTCAGATCCTTCGCGGCGTGTATGGCGCCTACAACCGGTCGGTGGACGTTACGAATCGCCTGAACTCCGAGATTCGTGGCGGCCGGCTGAACCTCCGGGTGACGAATGACACCATGGGGGGCGATCCGGCTCCGGACCAGAGGAAAACCCTCAGGGTTCAGTACAGGTACAATGGCAGGCAAAGTGAGGTGGTCGTCAACGAAGGCGACGATCTCAGCCTTCCGGACGGCACAGGCACGAGTGGGGCCTATACGATCATTCCCAGCGGCACGCAGCTTTCGATCCGAACCAATGAAGTAATCGATTCTAAAACCGCTAGGGCAGGCCAACAATTCTCCGCCGTCATGGCCGAAGATGTCCGCGATAGCTCAGGCGCGGTGGCGATTCCAAGAGGTTCCGATGTTGCACTGGTGATTCGAAGTACGGAGGGGTCCGGACTGGTGCTGGATATTGATTCGTTGGTTGTGCGGGGAGAGCGCTACGTTGTTAGTACCGCGGATTTGCAGGAGAAGGGGCGCCAGGGCGTCGGGGCAAATAAACGTACGGCAGAGATGGTCGGCGGTGGCGCAGTCCTGGGTGCCCTCATCGGCGCGGTTGTGGGCGGAGGTAGAGGCGCCGCAATTGGCGCGGCGGTCGGCGCGGCGGGCGGGGCGGGCGCGGAAGTCTTGACCAAAGGTAAAGAGGTCCGAGTGCCTGCGGAAACCGTCCTGAATTTCAGACTCGATTCGGATCTGCGCTTGGGAACGAGAAATTGGTAGAACCCGACGACAACTGTTGCGGCTTAGTTTCATTCATTGTTGTTTCATTCGCCGGGTAACGCCCCGGAATCGAGCTCGGACCCTGGCGCGGCCATCGTTCGGAGACGCAACCTCGCGCGGCGGAGATCTCTGGCCGAATAAGCCTTTGAAGGTTGGTCGGTCGAGGCACGGAGATTTGAACTCCTCGACCTTCCCGACTGGGTCGGGGCGCCCTAGCAGGACGAACTGCCCCCCTGTGGCGGGGCTGGCCCCTCCATGGCCCGGCTAACGCGGGGCCGATCTTTTCTTTCGAGGCTTCTTTGGTCTTGCCTCGGCCCGAATCGCGACGACCGCGGCGCGCTTGGCCACGGCTGAGACGCCCCCGGCTGAGGGCGCAAAGCGGAAAATGCGCACCCGCGAGATGCGGGCGTTCTGCTTGATCTGCAGGCGCAGCGTGTCCACCTGGAGCAGGGCTTCAACGGAGGCGACACGTCCCCGCAGAAACACCGGCGCATGCGACGCGCCGGCGCGCAGCAGGCGCTCGTCGGGCTCGAGCAGAGCGATCTCGTCGTCGGCGAGCTCGAGCGTTTCATTGAACTCGACAAAGTAGCAGCCGCGGCCCAGGTCCCACCATTCGTAGCGGTCCTCGGGCCGGCGGCGGCGCGTTGTGATCGCGATCCGGCCAGCGGGGGTGTACTCGCTCCCGGCGAAGTCGAGCTGGCCAACCGGATCCACCGAGTTAACGCTGCGCACCGTCACGTCCACCGAGTAGCCGTGCACCTGGTACTTCGCACTGATCAGCCCCGCGACGCGATTGGCCGCGGTCTTCCCTGGCAGCAGGTCCATCGCCGCACTATACCGTGCGTCGAAGCGAGCAGGCAAGGAGGCAGAGAAAAGAACGCTAGATCGTCTTGTCTTTCGAGTAGCAGATGCGTTCGAGGTTGCACTCCGGGCAGCGCGGCTTGCGCGCCTGGCAGACGCGCCGGCCGTGCCAGATCAACTGGTGTGAGAACAGGATCCATTTGTCCTGCGGGATCACCCGCAGCAAGTCCTGTTCGATTTTCTTGGGGTCTTTGTTGCGGGAGAGGTCCAGGCGCCCCGCCAGCCGCAGGACGTGCGTATCCACGACGATGCCGGAGGCGATGCCGAAGGCGGTGCCCAGCACCACGTTGGCTGTTTTGCGCGCCACCCCCGGCAGCGTGAGCAACTCCTCCATCGTTTGCGGCACCTTCCCGCCAAATTCTTCGACTACTTTTTTGCTTGCGCCGATGATGGATTTGGTTTTGTTGCGGAAAAAGCCGGTCGGGCGGATGTCCTGCTGCAGCTCGCGGGTATTGGCGTAGGCAAACGCCTCCGGAGAAGGGTATTTCTGGTAGAGCGTGCGCGTCACCTGATTAACCCGCTCGTCGGTGCACTGCGCCGAAAGGATTGTCGAGACCAGCAACTGGAAGGGATCCGCGTGATGGAGCGCGCAGGTGGCCGCCGGGTAGGCCGCGTCGAGCTTTTCCAGGATGGCGCGGATGCGCCGCGGCGTTGCGCCACGGGCCTTGCCGGCGGCGGATTTCTTTGACTTCGGCTTCTTCCGTGCCACGGGCATCGCCGCCGGAATATAGCATACGCTGAGGCTGAAACACTTCCAGGGTGTTGTAGCCCGCGTTTTCAGACGCGGGGATTTTCCCCGCGTGAGAAAATCCCGCCTCTAAACAAGCGGGCTACGAGATCTTGCTTGAGGCGATGAACGGTGGAAGCAGCCCGCCGCGGCGGGCGCCCCTGCAACTCCGCCGGAACCGGCTAGCCCGGTGAATTGAGAAACTCCAGCAGTTTGCGGAAGGCTTTGCCGCGGTGGCTAAAGAGGTTTTTTTCTTCCCGCGAAATCTGCGCGAAGCTCTTGCCCAGCGCGGGAAAAAAGAAAATCGGGTCGTAGCCGAATCCCTGCGTGCCCCGCGGCGCATCGAGCAGCTCGCCTGAGGCGGAGTCCGAAAAAACCGCGAGGACGCGCGCGCGTTCGGCCAGCGCCATCACGCAGACAAAGCGCGCCCGCCGGTCGCTCACCCCTTTGCTCCGGAGTTCCTCGAGCAGCTTGCGGACGCGGTTGGCATCGCTTGCCCCGGGGCCGGCGTAGCGCGCTGATTGGACACCGGGCGCGCCGCCAAGCGCCGGCACCACGAGTCCCGAATCATCGGCCACCACCGGCAGCTCCACGAAACGGCTGTAGTGCAGCGCCTTGCCCGCTGCGTTTTCGGCAAACGTGGGCGCGGATTCGTCGAATCGCGGCAGCCGCTCGAAGCCGGGGACGAGAGCCAGTTCGATGGCCCGGCCATGGGGCTCGCCCCTGGCGAGCGCCTGGTATTCGCGCAGCTTGCCGGGGTTCGATGTGGCCAGGAGCAGCTTAACGGGCGCGGGCACTGAAGCTCATCTGCAGCAGGGCCTGTTGATGTTCGGTGAGGCGGCGGATGCCGCCCGAGGCGATGGCCAGCAGACTTTGGAGCTCCTCGCCGACAAACGGCCGGCCCTCCGCCGTGGCCTGGATTTCGATGAAGCGCCCGCTGCCCGTCATGATCACATTCATGTCCACCTGGGCCCGGGAGTCTTCGTCATAAGCGAGGTCGAGGAGCAAGGCTTCGTCCACCAAGCCGACGCTCGTTGCGGCTACCGAATCCCGCAGCGGCACCGACTTCAGGATGCTGGCGGCCACCAGCCGTTCGAGCGAAAGCGCCAGGGCGACAAACGCGCCGGTGATTGAAGCCGTGCGCGTGCCGCCGTCGGCCTGGATCACGTCGCAGTCCACCCAGACGGTGCGCTCGCCGAGCGCCGCCTGATCGGTCACGGCGCGGAGCGACCGGCCGATCAGGCGCTGAATTTCCAGCGTGCGGCCCGATGGGCGGCCGCGAGCGGCTTCGCGCGGCGTGCGCTGTTCGGTGGCCCGCGGCAGCATGCCGTATTCGCTGGTCACCCAGCCCTTGCCCGAGCCCTTCAGGAACGACGGCACACCGTCTTCCACCGTGGCCGTGCAGATCACGCGTGTCTGTCCGATCTCGATCAATACGCTGCCTTCAGCCGTGGGGATGAAGTCCGGTGTGAGTTTCACCGGCCGCATCTGGTCCGCGGCGCGTCCATCGCTGCGCACAAATCCTCCGGCGGGTTTGCTCGAAGTCGCCATACTCGTGGTCACTAACGATCCAGTTTGCCGGGCGCGGCGGGTGGTGTCAACCCGCCTTTGGGGGCTTTGCCCGGCGCCGCGGGCGCCGAGGTCTCGGGACGCAGCGGGAAGAAGCCCGTCAAGTCCAGGTGCCCCGCGAGGGTCTCGACCTCCTGGCCGTGGATCAGCACCTTCAGCCGGCGAACGGAATCCACATTGGCGGCCAGCGTGCGCGCAATCGAATCCAGCGCCATCTGTTCGCTGAGGATACCCGAGGGGGTCGCCGTGGCGAGCGCGTCGGAGAAATCGGCCACCGCCGTGCCGTCGGCTAGCTTGTAGAATTCGATGAGGGTGACGTCAGCCGGCAGCGTGCGCTGCCCCGGCGAGGGCACGTCCGCGATGAGTGCGATGATCAGTTGCTTGGAGCGCTGCACTGGGTCTGCCGAGAGCGGTAGCTCGAGCACAACGGGTTCCAGCGTGCCCGGCGCCGTGGCCGAGGCCCAGAAGATCTTCGCTTTCGCCTTGACGTCGCTGGGCGTGGCGATGGGCGGCTGGGTGACTTCGCGTCTCGCCTGCTCCTCGGTGCGCGCGGGGCGCGAGAGCCGAAGCACGCGCTGGCGCAGCTTGGGGAAGTAGAACGCGCCAATCAATACTGCCACCACCAGCGCGACAATGGCGAGCTTCACCCGGCGCGACATCAGTTCGCTCCTGCCTCATAGACTTGCCGGAAAGCGGCCACGGCGCGCGCCACGGCCTCCGCCAGCGGCGACGCCATCTGCTCGAGCTGGCTGCGGTCGCTCACGGCGACGCTGGAGAGTTCAATGGCGATGGCTGGAGCAGCAACCGTGCGCAGTTGTCGCACCGCCGCAACCGACGGAACCTCGGGCGAGCCGCGGAATTTCTGCGCGAGCTGCACCTGGACCAGCTCGGCCAGACGGCGGCTGCTCGCGGCGAAGGAGTCTTGCGCCCGGTCCCACGGCAGCCAGGCGGGGCGCGCCGACGGCGTCGCGGGCGCAGCGAGCGTATAAGCTCGCGCGGTGCCGACGGGCCCGTTCGAAGAGATGTGCAGGCTGATGAAAATGGCGCCTCGGTATGCGTTTGCAGCGGCGGAACGCTCATCAAACGATGGGTTCTCGTTGCCCTGCCGCGTTTGCACTACACGCAGGCCCTGGCGTTCGAGCTCGGCTCGCACGGCGTGCGCCAGGCTCAGCACCATTTCGCTTTCGAGCACAGCGTTCGGGCCGCGAGCGCCCGCGTCAGCGCCGCCGTGGGCCGGGTCCAGTACGACCACGCCGGGCGCAGGCTTTGGTGGGGTCGGAGCCGCCTGCGGTGTCGCCGGGGCGGGCGCCTGGTCAGCCGTGTCTGGCGGCTTTGCCGGCGCGCCTGGCGCAGGCGGGGTCTGGGGTTGCTGTTGCGGGTTCTGGGCCGATCGCGCCGGAAGCAGCAGCGCCGCTGCGAGAACCATTGCGCTTGGAGTCGCGAAAAAGGAACGGCGTCGCACGTCAAGGAGAATACCAGAAACAAACAGAGAGCGCCGTCTACTCAAGCCGAAACCAAGAGCGGCGGCCCTTGAAACGCTCGCGGGGCGCGCGTATGGTTTGGCGCGGGTCATGGAGGGTTTATGAAGCTGTCGGGTCTCTTGCTCATTGCTCTGGTTATCGCAATTGGCCAGGTCGTGAACACTGAGGAAGGTGCTTCGCCCGCAAAGCTGCGTAAGATGGCCGCGGACTACTACCGCTGGCGCAACCAGACTTATCCGGTCGCAAGCAGCGATCAGGGCCTGCACACGTGGGACGACAAGCTGACCGATTACTCCGCCGAAGCCGTCGCGGTGCAACACCAGCACGTCAACCAGTTGCTTGCGCAGGTCAAGGGCATGGCGACCGACTCCTGGAGCCGCGACGATCGCATCGACTGGCTGCTGTTTCGCGCGCAGCTCGAACGCGAGGCCTTTTGGATTCGTGTGCTGCATTTCGAGGAGACCAATCCGCAGATCTATGTCCGTGAGTGCGGCGACGCCATTTTCTCACTCTTGAAGAAAGAATATGCGCCGCCCCGCAATCGGGCCCTCGCGGCCACGGCGCGCCTGGGGCGGATGCCCGACCTGCTCGACCAGGCCAAGGGGAATCTGAAACGGCCCGTCCGGCTGTACGCCCGGTTGGCCATCGAGTCGGCCCGATCCATTGACAGCCTGTTCGGCAAGAGCCTGATGACGCTGGCGAAAGACCTCTCGCCCCACGAGCAGCAGGAGTTGGTGCGCGCGCGTGACGCGGCGCTGGCCGCACTGCACGGCTTTGCCGACTGGCTGGAGCAAAGACTCCCCGGAATGGCTGCCTTCTCTCCGATGGGGGAGGGAAACTACAACTACTTGCTGAAAAATGTGTACTTGCTGCCGCTCGATGCGCAGCAGGTGGCCATGCTGGGCGAAGCGGAGCTGGCGCGCTATCGCGCGCTCGAAGCCCTGCTGCCTGACCCCGCGCTCGCCGATCCGGATCCCTCACGGAGCAAGACGATTCCGAAAGACCAGGAGGCATTTCTGGCCGCATACGGGAACCGGCAGATGGAAATGCTCCGCTTTCTGCAGGATAAGAATTTGGTCACCCTGCCGTCGTACCTGGGGACTTTTCACATTCGCCAGCTTCCCGAGGCGTTCAAGCCCACCAGCCCGGGCGGCTTCATGAATCCTCCGGGACTCTATGACCAGGACAGCAGCGGATTTTATTTCATCCCGTCCTACAATCCGCAAAGCCGGAACTTCTACATCCGCGCTGCAATCGAAGACCCGCGCCCCATTCTCGGCCACGAAGGAATTCCCGGTCACTTCCTGCAGATTTCCATCGCTAATCATTTGAAGAATGAAATCCGGCGACAGCACGGAGACGGTGTGTTCTCTGAGGGCTGGGCGCTCTACACCGAGGAGATGCTGATGCGCACGGGTCTCTATGCGGAGAATTCACCGGCGCAGGGACAGATCCTGCGGCTATCGCGGTATCGGGCGGCGCGCATCGGTGTGGACGTGAACTTGCACACGGGGAAATGGACCTTCGAGCAGGCGGTGAAATACTTCATGGAAGCCGGCGGCCTGGACCGCGAGGCGGCGGAGGGGGAAGCGGCGGGCGCCGCCTCCGAGCCCACGCAGAAGATCACCTATATGGTAGGGAAGTGGCAAATCATGCGACTGTTGGGAAGCTACCGGGAGAAGCAGGGCCCCGGTTTCCGGCTGGGAGCATTCCACGATGCACTGCTTGCAAACGGCAGCCTGCCGCTTTCCACCATCGAGTGGCTGCTCCTGGATGACTCGAGCACACTAGAGAAGGCGCTGCACTGATTGGGACACCGTTGCCCGGCAAGACCCAAGCTATGCCGGGACAATTTGTTCGCGAATGGGTCGACTACGATCGCTGTGTTATCTGCCCTCTCTCTTCGGAGTGTAATCCTTCATCCCCGGCACCTGGAGACTCGCAGGGGCGAACCGGGTGCCCAGAAAGATCCCGCCTGTCACGGGCTTGTACAGCTCGATTGAAATCTGCGAAATGGGCATGGAAACTCCCTCGTACTGAGGCTTATCCGACATGGTGATTGACGCGATTGCCAGAATCGGCCCCGCGTCGTCGGGGACGCCTTCGAGCGGCGGGTCGGGCTTCCGATCGCCCAGCAGCATTCTCATCACCCCTCGATGCATGTCGCTGTAGTACCACCTCGACACCGCCTTCTTGTCTTCAAACCAGGCGAAGATGACATTCTTGCCGCTCGCAGTCCGCGCCGTCTCCACCCCCAGGCAGCCAGGCACCTCCTTCAATCCGCTGACGAGGTCTGGAAAACCCTCCGGCCTTTGCTGCTGTGGATGCCCAAGAGCGATGCCGCCCGTGATCCCAAGCCCTATCGCAAGAAAAGCTGCAGCCGTGAGCACCAGTGAGCGATTCCTTTTCTCTGTCGACATGTTCTCCCTCCATTTTCAGCAAAGATGTTCGTAGATTTGCAGGACGTTGATAACAATTTCAATTCTGGGAGAGCATACAGTGCCTGCCACGGGAAAAACAGTTGTTCTGGGAAAATCCCCAGGGTGCGGCGCTTCACGACGGATGGGGCCGGCCAGTCGGCCGTGCTCTACAGGCATCAGCCAGCCAGGGGGCGACCGCACAGCGCCTCAAGCACGCGCAGCGGAGAGCTCTGGGCCGCCACCAACGCGGATGGAGGAATCAGGAGTGTCTGTTCCAGGGCGAACTGCCCGGAAAGCACGGCGTGGGGCACTCCGTCGCTGAACACCAGCCAGGCTCCCATCGGAGGAAACTCCAGCCGCGTTTTTACGCAGTCGGCTTGGAAGGCGGCGTTCTCCTTCAGGTAGTCGTGAAATCGCAACATGAACCGGTCGTAGGGAGAGCGGTCGGCACCTGGTAGCCCGACTAAGCGTCCCAGCCGCCGGAATTGCCGGCCCAGAAAAGAACCATCCGCGGCGATTT
>Ga0207684_10005746_pt1 | contig 11390 bp, 7 predicted proteins | sample KBSK5501metaG_FD_184342 | JGI IMG/M metagenome (GOLD analysis project Ga0207684, IMG submission 184342) | Corn, switchgrass and miscanthus rhizosphere microbial communities from Kellogg Biological Station, Michigan, USA - KBS K5-50-1 metaG... | ecosystem: Host-associated > Plants > Roots >... | reverse complement strand
ATGCGCATGGGCACTATCCCGGTCGGATACTACCGGGACGCGTTTCTCGCTTGATGCCTCCGGGTTAAGCCTCCTCCGCATTGCTCGATACTCAAAGGAGCCGGTGCTGTCACACTGCCACGGGCCATATGGCCGCTCGGGCCACGACTGGGTCAAACGGCACGAGCCGTGCATTTGTGGCGGGTCATCGGACGAAGTTGCCACCGGAGGTGAGACCGATGTTCGACGACGAACACCTGCCCTGGGAGACGGAGGGGGACCTCCCGTGGGCCTCGGAAGAGGCGGGGTGGGAAGCCCCTGACCCCGAGGCGTGGCGCGGCGCGGTCCACATCGAAGAGTGGCCGGAGGAGCTCGCCGGCCCGGAATACTGGCTGTACAAGAGGCTCGGCGAAGAAGAAGAGTGAACGAACAACGGTGAACAGTGAACGGTGAACAGTAAACAGGGGGCTCCGCTGATTTGCGGGGCCCCTGACTGTTTACTGTTCACTGTGTACGGTTTTTGTTCGGGTATCGCATTTCGCCCCCGGCTCGCGGATCCGGTGATCCAAGACACATATTCCCCGGAACCCTCTGGCGGATCGCCGCCCACACCCGTGACTATCCGCACTCCCCGCTCCCACACGCCGCCCGCGACGTCAGCTGCCAGGCGCACTCCCGAGGACGAGCTTCGCCTGAGCGAAGAGCGTCTCCGGCTCGCGTTGCTCGCGACAGAGACAGGGCTGTGGGAATGGCACGCGGTGGGTGGAGCCCGATACCTCGGCGAGGCCTGGCCCGCGCTCCTCGGCCACGGCCCGCGCGATCTCGATGGGGAGCTGCATCTGCCGGAGCGCCTGGTCCACCCGGAAGATTTCGCGGGCGCGCGCGCGCGACTCGAGGACCATCTCGCCGGGGCGACCGCGGTCTACGAGGCGGAGTACCGTCTCCGCACCAAAACGGGCGAATGGCGCTGGCTGCACGATCGCGGCCGGGTCGTCGAGCGCGACCGCGAGGGCCGGCCCCTCCGCATGATCGGCATGCAGACGGACGTGACCGAGCGGAAGGAGGCGGACGCCGCGCTGTTCCGCGAACGAGAGCGCGCGCTCGTCACGCTCGCATCGATCGCCGACGGAGTCATCGCGACGGACAGCCGGGGCATGGTGGAGTACGTCAATCCGGTCGCAGAGCACCTGACGGGCTGGGCGCACGCGGAGGCGCGCGGCGAGCCGCTCACGCGGGTGTTCACCGTGCTGCACGAGACCACCCGCGAGCCGATCGAGACGTCGGCCGAACGCTGCCTCGACGAGGACCGGCCGATGGGGCTCACCAGCCACCTCACGCTCGTGCGGCGGGATGGCGTGGAGTTCGCCATCGACGAATCGGCCGCGCCGCTGCACGACCTGGAGGGGCGGTTGACGGGAGTCGTGATGGTGTTCCGGGACGCCACCCCGCAGCGCCAGCTCACCCGCCAGCTCTCCCACCAGGCGACCCACGACCCGCTCACCGGCCTCATCAATCGGCGCGAGTTCGAGCGCCGGCTGGCCCGGGTGATCTCGAGCGCGCGCGACTCCGATACCACCCACGGCCTCTGTTACCTCGACCTGGACCGCTTCAAGACGGTGAACGACACCTGCGGCCATGTCGCGGGCGACGCCTTGCTCCGCCAGCTGGCCGGCATTCTCCGCGGAGAGCTGCGCAGCCGCGACACGCTCGCGCGCCTCGGCGGCGACGAGTTCGCGGTGCTGCTGGAGCACTGCGAGCTGGAGCAGGCCCGCCGCATCGCCGACGGCCTTCGGCTCGCGGTGCAGAATTTCCGCTTCTCCTGGGAGGACAATTCCTTCGCCCTGGGCGTCAGCATCGGCCTCGTCGAGATCGGCGCCGGGTGCACGGTCGAATCGGACGCGCTCCGGGCCGCGGACGCCGCGTGCTACCGCGCGAAGCACGCCGGCCGCAACCGAATCCACCTCACGCGGCTGGGAGAGGCGATCCCGCCGGACGGCGCACGGACCGATTGGACGGCCCGCATCACCCGGGCGCTCGAGGAGAGCCAGTTCCGGCTCTACGCCCAACCGATCTTCCCGCTCGCCCGGGGGGACAGCGGCGAGCCCGGCTTCTGGGAGGTGTTCCTGCGCCTGGAAGACGACGAAGGTGGGCTTCTGCCCGCCGGCGCCTTCCTCCCCGCCGCCGAGCGTTTCAGCCTGATGTCCGTGATTGACCACTGGGTGGTGCGGCGGACCATCGGGCGCCTCGGCGGGTGGCGCCCGCGCGCCGGCCAGCCGGACCTTCCCCCCTGGTGTATCAACCTTGGCGCCGACTCGATCCGGGACGATGCGCTGATCGGGCTGATCCGGGAGCGGCTGCGGGAAGACCGGCTGGCGCCGGGGTCTCTATGCTTCGAGATCGGCGAGCAGGCCGTGCTGACGGACCTGGCCCAGGCCGTCTCCTTTACCCGGGAGCTACGGGAGCTGGGCTGCCGGGTTGCGCTGGATGACTTCGCCGGTGGGCTCTCTTCGCTCCACTACCTGAAGGCATTGCCGCTCGACCTGCTCAAGCTGAGCCCATCCGTGATCCGCGACCTGGAGGGTGACCCGTTGCAGGCCGTGGTGGCGCGCGCGGCAGCCCAGGCGGGGCGCGTGCTCGGGATCCCGACCGTCGCGAAGGCCGCCGACACCACCGCGGCACTCGACGCGCTGCGGGCGCTCGGGGTAGACTACGCGCAGGGCTTCGCGCTCGCCGCGCCGCGCCCCATCGAGGACCTGATCGCCGAGGCAGGCGCGTCCTGCCCGGTGCCCTGACCCGGCCGCCACGGTTCATATGCGACTCATTCGCGCTCCGCTGCTCGCGGCACTCACGCTGTGCGCCTGCACCGCGGAGCCGCTCGGACCCCCGAATCTTGTGCCGGTCGCCAGTGTCACACTGGAGCCGCCCGGTCCAGTGGTCACGGTCGGTGCCCAGGCGCCGCTCACGGCCGTCCCCAAGGACGCCAATGGCAACGTGCTCACCAACCGGGTCATCACGTACGCCAGCGGGGACCCCGCCGTCGCCACGGTGGATGCCCAGGGAGTGGTGACGGGCGTCGCGGCCGGCACCGCGCAGATCACGGCGACGTCGGAAGGGAAGAGCGGCTCGGTCACGCTTACGGTCAGCACCACGCCGGTGGCGTCGGTCACCGTCGCGCCGCCGTCCTCGACGGTCAACGTCGGCGCCACCGTTACCCTCACCGGTACCGCGTTCGACGCCGGCAGCGCGCCGCTCCCCGGCCGCGTGTTCTCGTGGTCCAGCTCGGCCCCCGCTACCGCGGTCGTATCGTCCCTCGGCGTGGTCCGTGGGGTCTCGCCGGGCACAGTGACGATCACCGGCACGTCCGAAGGGAAGAGCGCCACGGCCACGGTAACGGTCGTGGTGGCCCCCGTCGCCAGCGTGACCGTCAGCCCCGCCACCGGGACCGTCGGCCTGGGCGAGTCGCTCCAGCTCACCGCGACCGTCAAGGACGCGGGCGGCACGACGCTCACGGGGCGTGTCGTCACCTGGCAGAGCTCGAACAGCCTGGTAGTGAGCGTGAGCGGCACCGGGGTGGCCCGCGGCGTCGGGCCGGGCGACGTCACGATCACCGCGACCTCGGAGGGCGTGAGCGGCACGGCCGCGATCGGCGGGCGGCTCCGCTTCTCGCGCGTGAGCGCCGGCCAGGACTTCACCTGCGGTGTGACGCCGGCCAACACCCTCTATTGCTGGGGCCGGAACTCGGCCGGCGCGCTGGGCAACGGCACGACCGTCAACGCGACCACACCGGTGCCGGTGACCCTGCCGCCGGGGGTCCTGTTCGACTCGGTGAGCGCCGGCCAGGACCATGCCTGCGGGCTGAGCACCACCGGCGCGGTGTACTGCTGGGGCGGGAACGCGTCCGGGCAGCTCGGCACCGGCAACACAAGCCCGCAGACGGTACCCACCCTCGTCTCGGCTCCGGGCGTGACCTTCGCCTCGGTGAGCGCGGCGGCGCAGTTCACCTGCGCGCTCACCACGGGGACCAACGCCACTGTCGACTGCTGGGGGCTCAACTTCTCAGGCCAGCTCGGCAACGCCATCAACGTGAACACCACGACTCCGAACCCCACCCCGCAACAGGTGACCGGCGGCCCGTTCCGCGCCGTGAGCGCTACGCAGGGGCACGCGTGCGGCGTCCTGAGCGGCGGCGGTTTGGACGGCACCGTGGTCTGCTGGGGTCTGAACGACGCGGGCCAGCTGGGCCGGGGCGCCGGCCCGTTCCCGTCGTTTGATCAGAACCCGCAGACCATCTTCGGGTCGGTTCGGTATGCCGCGGTGAGCGGAGGCTTCCGCTTCACCTGTGGCATCGAGTCGGGCACTGCCACGGTCGATTGCTGGGGCCTCAACGATGTGGGTCAGCTCGGCACCGCCACCCTCGATCCGACCCAGCAGTCGGTACCGGTGCCGGTGACCGGCTCGCTCACGTTCACCCAGCTGTCCACCGGCAGCGGGCTCGCCTGCGCCGTGGCCACAGGGGGACACGGCTATTGCTGGGGCAGCAACGCCTCGGGCCAGCTCGGCAACGGCGGGGCGACGTCCCCCGTTCCGCAGCCCCAGGCCGTGAGCGGCGGTCTCACCTTCGCGGCGATCGACGCGGGATACTTCCACGCCTGCGGCGTGACGACCGGCAACCTGGCCTGGTGTTGGGGGCGGGCACAGGACGGCGTCAACCCCGACGCGAGCGCGCTCGGCAACGGGGCAACGGGGTTGAGCAACGCGCCGGTGGAGGTGTCGGGACAGCAGTGAACTGCGGTAAACAGTAAATAGTGAACAGGGGGCTCCGCAGCACATCGGAGCCCCCTGTTTACCGTTCACTGTTTACTGTTCACTGCTTTTCCGTCCAGCCTCCCCAGCCGGCGCAGCTCCGGCACCCGCCACGCCGTCGCCGCCACAACGAGCAACGTCACCGTACCCCCGAAGACCACCGACGACACCGTCCCCATCAGCCGCGCGGCGACGCCCGACTCGAAGGCGCCGATCTCGTTGGACGAGCCGATGAAGATCTGGTTGACCGCGGAGACCCGGCCGAGCAGCGCCTCGGGCGTGGAGACCTGAAGCAGGGTCGAGCGGATGACGACGCTCACCATGTCCACCGCTCCGCTCAGGGCGAGCAGAATGGCGGACAGCGCGAAGCTCCGCGAGAGGCCGAACCCGATCATGGCGAGTCCGAAGAGCGCCACGTAGGTGAGCAGCGTGGCCCCGGCCCGCTGGAGCGGTCGCCGGTGCGCAAGCACCAGCGACGTTAGCACGGCGCCGACCGATGGTGCCGCCCGGAGCAGCCCCAGACCCTCGGGGCCCACGTGGAGGATGTCGGCGGCGAAGATCGGGAGCAGAGCCGTCGCCCCGCCGAAGAACACGCTGAAGAGGTCGAGGGTGATAGCCCCCAGGAGGACCGGCTCGCCCCGCAGGAACCGGATGCCGGCGCCGAGGCTTTCGGTGACGGACTCTTCGGCGAGCGGCCGCGCAGAGCCCGCGTGGCGCAGCCGCAGAATCGCGCCGAGGGCGACGCCGGTGAGGGCGAGATCCACGCCGTATGCGGCCGCCGGCCCCGTGAATCCGTAGAGCAGGCCGCCCAGCGCCGGGCCCACGACCGCCGCGATCTGCCAGATCGAGCTCCGCCACGCGACGGCGTTGGGGAACAGCTCCCGCGGCACCAGCTCCGCCCCGAGCGCCTGGCGCGCAGGTTGAAGAAAGCTCCGCGCCACGCCGCTCACGAAGATCACGCCGTAGATCGGCCAGACCCGGCCTCCGGCGAACGCGCCCGGGGTAATCGTCAGGACGAGCAGCGCCGCCGCGCACCCGACCATCACCACGATGGCGAGCGCGACGACGCGGCGCCGGTTCACCCGGTCGGCGACATGCCCGGCGAACAGCGCGATGCTGATGAACGGCAGGGCCTCGGCGAGGCCGACGAGCCCGAGGGAGAGCGCGTCCTTCGTGATCGCGTAGACCTGCCAGCCCACCACCACGGCCTGGATTTGGGTCGCGACGGTGAGCACCAGCACGCTCCCGACGAAGCGTCGGAAGTCGGGAAAGCGAAGAACGGCGTAGGGGTCGTGCGCGCGCGCGGCGCGTTGTCCTGCCGTCATCCTCCCGCGCCACCGCACTGGAGCGGCTGGCCGAGCGGGGTGGCGTCCACGAGGAATCCGGTGCTGTCGGCGACGCCCAGGATGGTTCCTGTGATGAACGCACTGCCCGGCGCCACGCCGAGGACCCGGGCGGAGTCGCCGCCCTGAGGAGTGACCGTGGCGACCAGGCCGTTGGTGGTCCGCCATGTGATCGGGCGGAGACCGGCGGGGAGGGGCTTGCCGAGGGAATCGTAGGCCGTGAGGGAAAGGAACGTGGTGAAGCTCTTACGGAGGCAGACCGCATCCGGAACGACGTTGACCGAGAACACAAGGCGGCGGATGAAGAGGTTGACGGACCCGGTCTGACCGCCGGCCGTGGCCGCGACCGTGACCGCACCCGGGGCGACCCCGGTAACGAGGCCGACGCTGGACACGGTGGCCACGCCGGGCGCGCTCGACCGCCACTGCACCGCCCGGCCGGACAACAGATTCCCCGCGCTGTCCCGAACGATGAGGCCCAGGCTCAGGGTGTCGGCGACGTAGACCGTGTCATGGGTGGTGGAGATGCTCAGGCTCGCAACCGGAACCAGTCCGGCCGGCGTGGGATCGACCGGATCCCCGGCGGCGCACCCCAAGGCGCCCATGGCGACGAGTATGGCGGGTCTCAGGCGAGCCACTAGACACCCCAGGAGAAGTGAGCCAGCGGACAACCACTGCAAAGATCGTCCATTCGAGCCGGAAACTAAAGACGGGCAACCGGCGCGGTTTACCGGCGGGTCGCGAGGACTGCCGGCCGCGCCGCCGATTGCATTCGCGGAATCCCTCCCATAAGTCGTTTTCCCGCCGACAGAAAGACGCTGACGCGTCCAGCAGTATGATCGGCCTGATTTGTGCCTCAATCGGCGGGTGCATGCTCCGCAGAATCGCCGCCGCCATCGCGGTTACCATCTTTGCGCTCCTGCTGCGCCCTGCCGCCGCCCCCGCTCAGGCGTCGGCCAGCTCCGTCGTCCTGCCAGATCTTGGCATGTTGCGCGAGGTCGCCCCGGCGGGCGTGAGCCCGGCCAGGGCTCGGGAGCCCAATCCGCAATACCACCGCCTGACTCCCCCGCCAGGACGAACGCACCGCCGGCCGACCACCCGATTCGCCCCGGCACGCGGCTCTGCATCCCCGGCCGACCGTGCACTTCAACCCCGAGCCCCGAGCCTCCGATGACTCCCGCATCCGCGGCGCCCGCCGACAGCCTGCCCGTCTCCCATCGCGCGTTCGACCGCGCGGCCATCGCCATCTTCGGCACGATGGTGTCGCTGATCCTCGCGCTCACCGCCGTCCTCCTCACGGTCTCGGCCCCGCCGGCCGCCGGCCCCGCGCCTACAGCGCAAACATCGCCACCCCCGCACCGAGCATAAGCAGGGTCGCGAAGCCGACGGCGATCCGGCCGAGCCACGAGCTCGGCTGCCCCCCCATGAGCTTCTCGTCCACCGCGACGGCGAGGATGCCCACCAGCAGCAGCGGCGCCAGCAGGCCGTTCAACACCGCGCTCCAGTAAAGCGCGCGCAGGGGATTCACGTCGGCGAAGTCGAGCCCGATCCCGCCCAGCATCGCCAGCACGACGACCACGTAGAATCTCGGCGCGCTCCGGAAGCTCCGGTCGAGCCCCTGCTTCCAACCGAAGGTCTCCGCGAGGGAGTAGGCCGCCGAGCCGGCGAGGGTGGGGATCGCGAGCAGGCCCACGCCGATCAGGCCGGCCGAGTAGAGCCCGGCCGCGAATTCCCCTGCCAGCGGCCGAAGCGAGAGCGCCGCCTGGCGCGAGGTCTCGAGGTTGGTGATGCCGGCGCGATGGAGAGTGAGGGCGGTGGTGAGGATGATGAAGAACATCACCAGGTTCGAGAAGAACGTCCCGACGCCCACGTCCATCCGGCCCGTCCGGAGCTCGCGCGGGCTCGCGCCCTGCCGGCGGCCGAGGGTAAGGCGGCCTTTCGCCTTCTCTTCCTCCACCTCCTGGGACGCCTGCCAGAAAAAAAGGTACGGGCTGATGGTCGTTCCCAGGATCGCCACCAGGGTGCCCCAGGCTTCTCGGGTGGCGGGCAGGCGCGGAACGAGCGCGTCGCGGGCGACGGCAAGCCAGTCGGGGCGGAGCGACACGGCCGCCACGACGTACGCCAACAGCACGAGGGCGAGCCACTTGAGCACGCGGGCGATGCTCCGGTAGTGGAACCGGACGGTGGCCCAGGCCACGAGCACCGCGAACGCCACGACCCAATAGTGGGAGTCGATTCCGGAAAACAGCTGGGCGGCGTCGGCCATGCCCGACAGATCGGCGCCGATATTGATGGTGTTCGCGACGAGGAGCGTGCCGGCGCAGGCCACCACCAGCCACCGGGGGAACTTGTGCCGGAGCCCCGCCGTGAGACCACGCCCCGTCACCATGCCGATCCGCGCGCACATCATCTGGACCGCGGCCATGAGCGGCCAGGTGAGCACGGCCGTCCAGAGAATCGACGTGCCGAGCTGCGCGCCTGCGATCGAGTACGTAGCGATGCCGGAGGGATCGTCGTCGGCAGCACCGGTCACCACGCCGGGGCCGAGAGCGCGCAAGAAACGGCGGATGCCGGAGGGGCGGACCAGCGGAAGGCGGGCGGGTAAGGCGTCGGGCATGAGCGCGGCGGGCCCCGTATGCAGAGCGCCCGCTCTCTGGCGGGCGCTTTCGGATGCTTCGGAGGCAGCGGAGAGCCACTGGTCGGACTTGAACCGACGACCGCCCGATTACGAATCGGGTGCTCTACCGCTGAGCTACAGTGGCGAGACGATCGAGACCCTGGATGCCCTGGCGCGGATTCGAACCGCGACGCCTTTCGGCACTACCCCCTCAAGATAGCGTGTCTACCAGTTTCACCACCAGGGCGCGGCCAGAGATTTAGCGTCGCGGCGCGGGGGGGTCAACCCTGGCGCCGCTACTTGTTGTTGGTGACCCGCTGGACGAGCACCGCGCTCGCGCTGGCGGCGAACGTCGTGGTGCCCTGATAGCATGCGACGATGTTGTGAGACCCGACCGCCAGGTTCTTGCGCGACAGCTTCGCGATGCCGCTCCCGTCCACCTGATCGCTGCCGAGCGTGGTCGTGGGAGAAGGACAGCTGCCGCCGTCGCCGAAGAGGACGGTGCCGGCGTTGGGGACTTTGAACGTGCTGGTGACCTGCGCCGTGAAGGCGACGTCCTGGTTCAGCAGAGATGGATTCGGGCTCGAGGACAGGAGGGTCGCGGTCGGCGCGAGTATGACCTCGTGCGGCGCCGTCCCAACGCTCCCCGCGAACGGTGACTGGCCGGCGTACGTCGCCGTCAGCGTCTTGCTGCCCGCGCTGGTTGGCGTGAGGGTGCACTTGCCGCTGCCGACCGAGCCGCTGCAGCTCACCGAGCCGTCGCTCACGGTCACCGTCCCACCCGGCGTTCCCGAACCCGCCGTCACCGTGAACTGGACCGTCACCTGCTGAGTCGGGAACGACGGATCGGGATCGTCCGCGATGATCGTGGTGACCGTCGGGATGAGCGTCACCTGATGACCCGCGGTGCCCGAGCTCGCGGCGAACGTGTCGTTGCCCGGATAGCTCGCTGTGAAGGTCCTCGACCCCGCGGTGAGCGGCGCGAGCTGGCACTGGCCGGCGCCGGCGGCGAGCGCGGCGCTGCACGACACCTGGCCGTCGCTGACCGCCACGTTGCCCGTGGGGGTTCCCGTCGCGGCCGTGACGGTGAACGACACCGTTACCGCCTGCCCCACGACGGAAGGATCCGGTACGTCGCTCGTGATCGTCGCCGTGGTCGGAACCTTGGTGACCTGGATCGCGGCGGTCTGCGCGATGGTGACCCCGCCCGCCTGCGCGGAAATCTTGTACGTCCGCGGCTTGGTCGCGCTGAAGGCGAACGTCGCCACGCCGTCCACGTGTGTCGTCGCCTGCTGCGGCGTGAAGCTGCCGGCCGGGTCGTCGGCGGCGGGCACGACGTTGATCCCGCCCATGACATTCCCCTGGGCGTCGCGGACCGTCACCGTCACGGTGCTGGTCGCGCCGAGCGGGATGGTGCCGGGCGCCGCGACCACCGTAGACCGCGAAGCGCTCGGCGCGCCGCCGTTGACCGCCACCGGCGTCGAGGTCACGCCTGCGAGATTGGCACCCGGAGCGCCCGCGAACCCGAGCGTGAAGCTGCCGACGGCACCCCCGAGCGACAGACCTGTGAAGCTGGCGAGGCCGTTGGCGTCGGTCGCCTGAGTGAGCTGCCCGCTGATAGTCCCGCCAGCCGGCCCGCTCGCGATCGTGACGATGACGGCGACGCCGGCCTGAGCGACGGCGTTGCCGAGATTGTCGCGGAGCTGGATCTGCGGTTGCTGCGCCAGCACCTGTCCGACCACCGCGGTCGCGGGGGGTTGGGTGGTGATCGAGAGCCGACCGGCGCTGCCGGTGGTCGCGGTCGCGGAGAACGTGATCGGCGAGCCCGGGATGTCCCCGGCGTTGGCGACCGTCCCCTGCAGCCCGGCGGTCGGGCCGAGGGTGCGTTGGGTCGAGGCCGTGCCGTCCGGGCCGGTCGTACCGGTAGCGGGATTCACCATGCCGCCGCCGGTCGCCGACCACGCCACCGCGAGCCCGGTGACGGCGTTCCCCTGGGCGTCGGTGGCCTTCACCACCAGTGGAGCGGCGAGCGTCGTGCCCGCCGGTGCGGTCTGCGCGTCGCCGGACAGGAGCTGGAACTTGGCGGGCGCACCCGCGGTCACCGTCGCCGTGAAGCTGGCGACCAGCTGGGTAGAGCCCACGACGTTGGCTTGCGCTTGGTGGCTCCCCGACTGCGTGCCCAGCACCCAGAGGGCCGCCGCTCGGCCGTCGTTGTCGGTGACGGCGGTGTCAGGCTGGGTCCGGCCGCCGCCGGCGTCGAGCACCTTGAACGCCACGCGAATCTGGGTGACCGGCCGGTTGGTGGCGTCGGTGATCCGGACGGTGAGGGAGTCGAGCAGGATGCCCCCGCCCACCCCGCTTTGACCGTTGCCCTTGAGGATCGTGATCGCGGCGGGCTGGCTGGCGCCGGGGAGGACGAGGTCGCTGCCGCCGCAGCCGAGCGCGAGAGTGAGCGCAGCCGCGGCGCCGAGACGGAAGCGCGCCAGGGAAGACGAAGGAGCCATGTTGCGGCCACGACCGCCGGGGGAGTCCGGCGCTAAGATACCGGCGGTGCGGGAAGGCGTAAGAGGGCGTCGGCGGCAGCGCCCTAAGCGAATGTCCCACAGCGCGTTGGCTCTCGCGGTGTCGACCTGCTTGGATCGCTTGAA
>Ga0207684_10005743_pt1 | contig 11392 bp, 15 predicted proteins | sample KBSK5501metaG_FD_184342 | JGI IMG/M metagenome (GOLD analysis project Ga0207684, IMG submission 184342) | Corn, switchgrass and miscanthus rhizosphere microbial communities from Kellogg Biological Station, Michigan, USA - KBS K5-50-1 metaG... | ecosystem: Host-associated > Plants > Roots >... | reverse complement strand
CCATTGAGAAAAATTCTCGACTGCTGCCACCCGTAGGTGTCTGGGCCGTGTCTCAGTCCCAGTGTGGCTGGTCGTCCTCTCAGACCAGCTACCCGTCAACGCCTTGGTGAGCCGTTACCTCACCAACAAGCTGATAGGCCGCGGGCCCCTCAAAAAGCGGTAGCTTGCGCCACCTTTGATTTTGCGAAGATGTCTTCGCTGATCACATGCGGTATTAATCCGGCTTTCGCCGAGCTATCCCCCACTTTAAGACAGATTGCCCACGTGTTAAGCACCCGTTCGCCGCTAGACTTCCTCCTGTATTGCTACAGAAAGAAATCCCGCCCGACTTGCATGTCTTATCCACGCCGCCAGCGTTCGTTCTGAGCCAGAATCAAACTCTCCGTTAAAATTTGGAGCCCCGTCCCGCGGATGCGGGATCGGAGACAAAGTTTGCGCCGAGCGTCGCTAAAACGCTCGACTGATCTGACTTTTTCTAACCTGAATGCGTTGTAGCCGCTGCCGTTGGCTGCGGCGCTTCTTCATTCAGGGTTCGTCCGATCTTTAATCTTCTACCGGTCGTGAAACCGGCAAAGTTTTGAATCAAAGATTTAACGTGATCGCAGCCCCGGTTCTTGCGAACTTGGGCTGGATCGTCCCCAAGCCTTGCGGCTTGAGGCGATAACGCACAATTCAATGTTTGCTGACTTGTCCATCGACAGATTTCGCCAACGAAATCCGCGACCAAACTGTCAAAGATCATTTCATTCTCGCTCCGGTACACGGCAAAACCCGCCCTCTACAATTTCACGTTTCCACGCCTCAACCAGAGAGGTCCGCTCGACCCTGAGCCAGAGGAGAACAACCCGCCGCAGCGGTCCGCTTATATGCGATTTATAAACGTATCCGGATTACGTCATACGTCAAACAAGATTCTGTGTTTTGCGATAATCTCGCTCGACTCGAGCCTGCTCTGAGTGGATGCAAAGAGTGAAGCGGGGTCAACGGGGAAATTTGCGTTTATTCGCGAAAAGTCTGGCGGATTGGGAAACGCTTGACCATACTCGGTAACTTTCGGCGGCTAAAACAACGGAGCAACGGAGGAAAGAATTATGTTTCACCTAATCTGGTACATTGTTGTGGGGTTGATTGCTGGGCTTATTGCAAAATCTGTGATGCACGTACACATGACGATTTTGTGGACAATCGTGCTCGGCATCGTCGGATCGATCATCGGCGGCGCCGTTACCCATATGTTTTCGCGCCCTTCAAATGAACGATATCATCCTGCCGGTCTCATTTTTTCTACACTTGGCGCGATCCTGGTTCTCTTCATTTGCTATAAGCTGAAGATCCGTTTTCCTCACGTGTAATGCCGCTTTCCCAGATTGACGAGGCGCTCGCCAAGCATTACGTCGGGCCTTTTTGTGCTGAGCAATGAAATACGCATTTGCGGACCACTGCTAAAATTGTCGCACGGCTGATTTATTGGGGTGTGTAGTGAACTGTCGATTAGAACAGCAAGCCAACAACTTGCAGCGTGGTCTGCCTGACGTTTTGCGATTTCGTGACTCAACGCTTTAACGAGCGCACGCCGCGCATTCATCGCTTCCTCGGCCTGATCATCGAAGCGCCAGAATGGGGTGATCCTTTGCGTACGGACGAATTTTACAAAAGGAAACCAAGAAAACGAAAAGATAGATTCGAACAAATAAAACTTTGTTCTCTTTGTTGTCTTCTGTTCAAAGGCACGACCACGACTCGACCCGCCTTCGCAACGCCGCGGCGGGACAAGCCGCCGCCGCACGCAGGGATGAACATCGATATCCGTTGAAGCGTTGAAGCGTTAAAATGTTACACCGTTACAGTTGTAGCCGTGGTCGCTGACCGCCGCGATTCGGCGTTCGGCGTTGGACGTTGCGCGTTTTCTGTTTCCGAATATCATACGACCGACTGGTCGCCTGGACGCGTAACACTAACGGAGGCATATGATAAAATCACTCTTTGGCGTCATTTGCGCCACCGCTCTTTTGATCACCGCGCCCGCTCACGCGCAACCAACGAGCACCAGCCCCGATCCTAAGGCCGGAGCCGAAACGACGGGCACCATCAAAGAATACACACCCGGCAGCTTGTTAGTCTTACAGACACTGGCTCCGAGCGAACCGGTCCAGTTCAAGTTGGGCAAAAACGTCACTTATGCCGACACCGACGGGAAAGTGATCGAAGCGGCAGGGTTGAGCACGAACCAGAAGGTCCGTGTCCATTACACTAAAGTAGGCGGAGACAACGTGGCGGATAAAGTGACGTTAATCGGGGACTGATCGTTAAAACGTTACGAATCCGCGAGTCAACGGTTCAACGGCTTCTTGATTACGTACCTTACGTTGAGAGCAGGCGGACGGTTTCCATAAACCTTTTCCACCATACCGCTTCGGATTCCGCCGATTTTTTCCGTGGCCCTTTGGGAACGAATGTTTTTTGGCCCGACCAGCAACACCACGTTCTCAACAAACTTGAACGCGTGCGCCAGCATTAATTGTTTCATTTCCCAGTTGTAACGCCCGCCCCAGTATTTTCGCGCCAGAAACGTCCATCCAATTTCAATCTCAGATTTCTCCGGATCGTATCCGTAAAACCGGGTCGATCCCATGATTCGTTGACTCTTGTTGTCAATCACAACAAACGCCCCGCCGGATTCCAGCGCCTCTCTGAAGAAGACTCTAAACACATCTTGTTTGTAGCGATCGCTCTCCGGATGTTGCTCCCAGATAAGTGGGTCGGACGCGACGGAAAAAAGATCGTCCCAGTCTTTAGATGTGAGCGGGCGAAGCTCGATGAGTTCGCCTTTTAGATTTGGTTGAAGATCAAACTCGTCCCTCGTCATAAGGACAATACGATCATCTTAACCACGAATGAACACGAACGAACACGAATTCGGGGTAGCGCATGCGTCCCGCGTGCTGGTTGCGACGTCCTCGTCGCAACGAACTTTTTCTTGTCCTCTGTTTGGGTCCGCAGAAAATCTGCACTGGTCGGCGAAATTTACAGGCGGTTTGTGCCGAACCTATTGAGTGATGACGTATTTTGAGAATTGGCTTCCCCAAAACATCACTGTCTCGGTATAGCGCAGCCCGGTTTTTTCCAGCACCCGCACCGAGGCGATGTTCTCTGGCATCACCAGGCCGATGATCCGTTTGAGGCCGAGATCGGCGAACCCGAAACGCACCGAGGCAAGCGCAGCTTCAGTCGCCAATCCCAGGCCCCAGTGAGTCCGCATCAGGCGGAATGCGACGTCGACCTCGCCGAATTCTTCCAGATATTTCAACCCCGCAAAGCCAATCTGTTCGCCCGTACTTTTGAGGATGCAGGCGCCGCGGCCAAAGCCGTATTTCCGGTAGTCGGCGATTGGATGATCGACCAATATCTGCCGGGCTTGTTCGACATTGAGCAACCGCTTATCGGGAACGAACCGTAACACTTCCGGATCGCTATTCAGCTTAAAGAACGCCTCCGCGTCCTCTTCGACATACTCCCGTAGGAATAATCGGTCGGTCTCGAGAATCACCTTCATTTAACGTTCCTTTTAAACGCACTTTAATCTCGAATGCACCCTCCTTCGCAAGGCTTCCGCCTTCGCAACGCTGCGGCGTGACAAGCCGGCGCGGCAGGCACGAATGAACCCGCCTACGCCAAGGCTTCGGCGTGGCAGGCACGAATGCAAATGCGTTGTAGCCGCCGGTCGCTGACCGCGGCCTCAATCTGCCGGTTGGGGACCAGTTGCCGCAGAACGTTTTTCTGGCGATCTGAGCTTTACTCGCACCCGTCGCTCGATGAGTTTAACAGAAGTTCGACGCCTTGATCAGCTCAAATGCAAAATCGGTCGTTGAACGACTCGGCGATTGAGTTGATCCGGTATCAGGATTTGTGACGAAGTTTATATCGATTTTGCTGATCGCGCTGGTTTTCGAGGCCATCGGTGTGGTGTTTCTCAGTGCCGGGCTCGATCAAATTGGGGAACCAAAAACAATCAGCGCCGCGGAAATTATGTCGTTAATCAAACGTGGCGCGACAAACAAAAACATTCTAACCGGTGTCTTTTTCGAAGCCATTTTCTTTGGCTTCCTCCTTTACATGCTTTCACAAAAAGATGTCAGCATCGTCTGGCCGTTGACGGCTCTGGGTTTCATTATTACGAGCCTGGCGGCCAGGATTTTTCTTAAAGAAGAGATATCGAGTGTTCGCTGGGCGGGGATTTGTCTGATTGTGTTGGGCGCCGCCCTGGTTACGTGGAGCGCACAGCAGAAGGAGAGAGAGCCAGACGAACAACCGCCGGCTTCAACAGATTACGGCGCTCGTTGACTGCGGCACCTCCCAGTGTCGCGCCGGATCGTCACGCCGTAGCTTTAGCGGAGGTGGAAGTGCCACGAAGGCGGAACTTATCGAAGTCCGCTACTTTATTCTGACAAATCATCCGTATCATATCTGGTCTCGTGTAGATTGGCCACTGACGCGCCGAAAGATCATTCCTCCTTCGTCCTTCCGCTTTCAATCCTCTCTGCCCGCCCGGATCGGACCCACCATCGCCTGACCCGGCGGAAATACGCTTCGTATTCATCGCCGAAAGTTCGTCGCAGAGTCGGCTCCTCGTACAATACAACGAACAGGTGAGTTATGAGAAAGAACAAGCAGGCATAGAAGAAGATCGATAGCGACTGATAAAAGAGTGCCGCGCCGGCCAGGGTCATTCCGGCGCCGATATACATCGGATTACGCACGAAACGGTATGGCCCACGGATCACGAGTTTTCTTGGCGGATCGAACGGCGCTGGCGTGCCTTTTCCGATGAACACGAACGTGAACACGCACCAAAGCGCAATCGCCGTTCCGATCGTTACCATTATCATCCCCGCGACCTGCGGCGCCCCGGTGCTTGCGGGCTCAACAATGCCCGACCAGGACAGGAATCGGGCGGGTAAATAAACCAGCACGAAGCCAATAAAAAGCGCAGCGTAAGTAACTGCACGAACCAGAATAAACATGGTTACGAAATGCGATTGTCAGAATGGCAACTTCGCAAAATCTTTCCAGCGTTTCTTAGCTAAGGAATCAAAACGAGCAACGACAACCGTTGGAACGGGTGGCGACCACAACTGCCGCCGCGCAATCTCATTTTTTTGATCTCCGTCGTTAACTTCGGCGGCGAAAGCGGTTCACCGAGCCGCGAAGGTGCATCGGCTGCAGGTGGTGAGTCATAGGCCGCAGCGCTGATCGCGCTCCGGGGATTTTTTCTAATCCGGTAAAATCGAGTGCCCGCAGCCCAAACGAATTTTCGACAACGTTCCAAGAGCTTGTCGACGATCGCCGCTGCGTTTTCCGGTAGGTTTCCGGTCCTCTTCCTATAATCGATCATTTCTTGGAACGCGTCCCAATGCTCGGTATCTCCAACAAGATATGTTTTTGGCGCGCGAAGGCGGAGGCCGAGTGAATCGATGCTGATTAAAGTTTCGAAATCGGATTGAAGCGTTGGGTCGAATTGCATGCGGTGAGCGTTGCCGACCCCGGTCATGTAAGGAGAAATTCCGACAGGACCGACGGACATCGAGCCAGCGATGAAAAATCTTTCCAAAAGTTCACTACATTGATCGTCATTGAGACCTGCTCCTGACTGCGATCCACAGCGAGGACATTTGCCTTGTGCAGCGCCAAGCTTGATCGCCTCTAACCTTAATCCTTCATTATTGAAGCAGTCGCTGCAGCAGACGGTACCCACTGGAATTCTTCTTGTCATACGCCAGACTTAACGAGAAGCAGAAATAAATTCGGAAGGAACGCGGAGGCATCTTGGGTTTTAGCGAAGCTTTAAAGATAAAGGTTCGAAAACAGGCGCACTTTTGCTGCTGCCTTTGCCATACAGTAGACGTCGAGGTGCACCATATCATTCCTGAGGCTGAAAATGGGCCAGATACTGAAGATAACGCAGCTCCGCTCTGTGCGTCATGTCACAATGTTTACGGGGCGAATCCACAGAAACGAAAGTTCATTCGAGAGGCCCGAGATCATTGGTATGAAGTATGTCGGAAACGATTCGAATCTGATCCTGATGGTCTAGAAGAAATTAGGTGGTTGCTACGCGATCTCGCAAGACGCTCGGAGCCTCGCGATGTTCGAAGTGAGGCGTTGAGCCGCTATCCCGGCCAACCCGCAGAAGGTGCATCGCCCAGCAGGCAACTCCATTTTGAACTTCGAGGAGATCCGCACGAGCTCGGTGCTGAGATATGGGTTTGGCAAATGGCGCGAGAGAAGGCCGTCAAACTATGCGACACCGCGGGGTGGGGTAATTTGCGCGTGTATTTCTCGCCCGACGATCGCCATGTAATTGTTCGCGATGGCGGCTCAAGCATGGGAATCGATCTTAGGCTTTTCTCACGTGAGAACACGGATGCTCACGACGCATTCCAAGAGCAAGAAGGCGCCAAAATCGGTGATAAGGCAGAACGATTTGCATTACAGCGAGCGGGATTCGGGAGCGATCTCGTTCTTCATCATAGATTCATGGGATGCTTGGGGTGGTCGGACAATTCGAAGGCTATACTCATTCGTCTGACCGGATCGGGTAATCGTGGCGAGCAGGCTTATCACTTGGATTGGGACGTATAATGTCCTGAGCGGCCAAATCTCGACCGATCTCGCCGATATGAACGCTAATGCTGTCACTGTTTGTAACGCGGGTAGTCATAGGAAGGAAAAAGGCTGAAACGAACGCGTTATATTGAGGGCTGACTTCTTCCTTTACCCCGCAACAGGCTTACTGCCTTTCGCCCGAGGCAGCCAATCTGCGGTCGAAGAACTCGGCGGTGGCACGGTAGACGCGGGTCGAATCGCTCCAGCGGAGCAGGTCGTGAATTTCGTCGGGGATAATTAGCTCCTCGACGGGTTGAGCGCGCAGTTTTTCGACGAGATCGGTGGTTTGCTGGAACGGCACGTTGCGCCGCCAAAAAGTCGCTATCGAAAAATAGGAAGTGGTTTAACAATTTCGAGAAGGGATTCAGATCACATGACTGCGAAATACTCGGGCATTGACCCCGAACGCTTTTTCGGGGTTGATGGATACGTTGGGAACACGCCGTTGATTCGGCTGCGGCGCCTCTCCGAACTGACTGGTTGTGAAATTCTCGGAAAGGCGGAATTCATGAATCCGGCTGGATCGGTGAAAGATCGAGCCGCCTGCGGAATCATCACTGAAGCGGAAGGAGCGGGTCGGCTTAAGCCAGGCGCAACGATCGTTGAGGGAACCGCCGGTAACACGGGGATCGGGCTTGCCGTGATCGGACGCGCCAGAGGGTATCGCACTGTTATTGTGATTCCGAATAATCAGTCGGATGACCGCGCCTTCGATCACGTCTCGCGAAACTGGTCTTAACTCGACCGCGCGTTGCGCTCATGTTACTCTTCGAAAACCCAGCGACCGCCTACCATCGTACGTTCGACCGGAATGCTAATCAGCGAAGAGGAATCTTCGCGCAGCGCGGAATATTCGCTGGCAACTTCAGCTTGCATCGCTTTGAATAATTCCGTGTCTGCCGCTGTTCTCGAACCATGCCCCTGTCTGATCGGTGGTGAATGGCGCGAAATCAGTGGCGTTAGTACATCTGCGGTTCACAACCCGTCCACGAGCGAAATCATTGCGGAGACGCCGATGTGTACTTCGGAACAGGCGAATGCTGCGATCGAAGCAGCGGCCGCGGCGTTTTCGCAATGGAAAGAAACGCCCCCCATCGACCGCGCTCGCATTCTTTTTCGGTTCAAGACGCTAGTCGAAGAAAATTTCGAAGAGATCGCGCGCTGCATCACCCGTGAAAACGGCAAGACGCTGGTGGAATCACGCGGCGATCTGCGGCGTGGTGTCGACATGGTGGAATTCGCCTGCGGCGCGCCGTCGCTGCTCACCGGCGAAACGTTAGAGAATATCGCGCGCGGGATTGATTGCGAAACGGTGCGCCAGCCGTTGGGCGTCTGCGTCGGAATCACACCGTTCAATTTTCCGGCCATGATCCCGCTGTGGATGTATCCGCTGGCGCTGGCGTGCGGGAACACTTTCGTGCTGAAGCCAAGCGAAAAAGTGCCCCTCACTGCGATCAGGATCGCGCGGCTGCTTGAACGAGCGGGAATTCCGCGCGGCGCTTTCAATCTGGTGCACGGTGGCCAAGAGTGCGTGACTGCGCTTATAACACACCCGAAAGTGCGCGCGATTTCCTTTGTCGGCTCAACGCCGGTCGCGCGATATGTTTTCGAAACCGGTACCCGACACGGCAGACGCGTACAAGCAAACGGCGGCGCAAAAAATTACGTGCTCATTATGCCGGATGCTGATCTGGAAAATTCAACGCGCGGAGTAATTGAAGGAGCTTTTGGCTGCGCGGGCGAACGTTGCATGGCAAGTTCGACTGCGCTGCTAGTGGGCGGCGCAGGCAAAGCAGTCCTGCCTTCGCTGCGCGATGCGGCCACGAGTCTAAAGGTCGGGCCGACCGACCGCGATCCGCAGCCGGACATGGGGCCGCTCATTACAAGAGAGCACCGCAACCGCGTTGCCGAGTTAATCGAAACCGGCGTGAATCAAGGAGCGAAAATCGTGGCCGACGGTCGCGCGATCAAAGTGGACAACGCGCCGAACGGTTTTTTCCTAGCGCCCACTATTTTGGATGAAGTGCAATCCACAATGACGCTCGCGCGGGAGGAGATATTCGGTCCCGTGCTCAACGTGATGCGGATGGACGATCTCGATGCCGCAATTGAAACCGTGAATCGCTCGGCCTATGGAAACGGGGCCTCCATTTTCACGCGCTCAGGCAGAGCGGCGCGCGAGTTTAAGCATCGGGTGAAAGCAGGCATGGTTGGTATTAACATTGGGGTGCCAGCATCCGTGGCATGGTTTCCCTTTAGCGGTTGGAGCGATTCTTTTTTTGGCGAGCTGCATATGCAGGGAAAGGAAGGCGTGCAGTTCTTCACGGAACAAAAAGTCATCACAAGCAGATGGTTGAGTGAAGAGGGAGATACCATTTGGAGTACTCGATGATGCGAGCCCCCGAGCTTCCGTCATTTAATTATCAGCCCAGCCATACGCTGGGCCTTCTGCGGAAGAGGTGCTGCGGCTGCGGCGGCAATTTTTAAATCTCGGCATTTTTCTTTATTACAAAAAGCCGCTCATGCTCGTCGAAGGTAAGGGTCAATATCTTTTCGATGAGACCGGACGGCGTTATCTCGATGCGCTTGGCGGCATCGTGGCGGTGAGCGTCGGCCATTGTCATCCCGATGTGGTCGAAGCAGCGCGCCAGCAAAACCAGCTGCTGCAACATTCCACCACGATTTACCTTCACCCAAACATTGCAGAGTACGCAGAAAAGCTGGCCGCAAAAATGCCAGGCAACCTGAAGGTCTGCTACTTTCTCAATTCCGGTTCAGAAGCGAGCGATCTCGCGCTCCTCATGGAATTGCAACTGGTCTGAATCGGCTCAAAGAAAAACACAACATGATCGGCGACGTGCGCGGCAAAGGCTTGCTACTCGGTATCGAGTTGGCGAAAGATCGCACAACAAAAGAGCCGGCCAAAGCCGAATGCGCCGAGGTTCTCGAAATCTCCAAGGAAATGGGATTGTTGCTGGGAAAAGGCGGATTATATGGCCAGACCGTCCGCATCTCCCCGCCGATGTGTCTTCACGCCAAGGACGCCGATTTCCTCCTCGACGTCCAAGACGCAGCCTTGGCTCGGCTTTAGTTCTACCGCCTGCTAACTGGGCGCGGACTGTCCAATCTCTTGCACTATTTGCGAATTGTTTTCGGTTCGGGGCCGGCGCGGATTTTCTGGGAGCGCGGGTCGTTTCTAAGCGGGTCCCATTCAAAGTAAGTTGATAGTTGATGGTTGAGTGTTGAGCGTTGGTCGCGGCGACATATTTTACATACGATGAAGCGACGAACGTTTTTTGGGGCGATTTCTGCCGGTGCAGCCGGTGTTTTAACTGGAGGATTCTACGAAGGAAGAAGGATGAATTATGAAGTGGGAAGGGAAATTCAATGCATAACGATGTAACACGGCGAACATTTTTGACGGCACTTTCTGCAAGTGCAGCTGGCGTTTTAACCGGTGGAATACACAAAATTGTCGCCGCGGCGAGCGCCAGTAAGAGCGAGGAAACATTTTTGTTGGGCGGGGATCTGTTGGTCAACCGGCTCGGGTTTGGGGCGATGCGGCTGACGGGCGAGGGGATCTGGGGTTGGCCGCCTGATCGCGAGAACGCGAAGAAAGTTTTGCGGCGCGCAGTCGAGCTGGGCGTCAATTTCATCGATACCGCCGATGCTTACGGTCCGGAAACGAATGAGCTCCTCATTGCCGAAGCGCTGTATCCTTATCCGAAAGGACTCCTTATTGCGACCAAAGGCGGTAGCACCCGGCCTGGTCCGGGACAATGGGCGCAGGATGGGCGGCCGGAGTACTTAGCACAATGCGTCGATAAAAGTCTTAAGCGATTGAAGCTCGAGCGGATCGATCTGTGGCAATTGCATCGCATCGATCGCAAAGTGCCGGTTGAAGAATCCTTAGGCGCAATCAAAAAGGCGCAGGATGCCGGAAAAATCCGGCACGTTGGATTATCGGAAGTGACGGTGGCGGAAATCGAACAGGCGAAAAAGGTCGTGCCGATAGTCAGCATCCAGAACCGTTACAACATCACCGATCGCGACTCGGAGGAGGCGCTACACTACTGCGAGAAAGAAAAGATGGGATTCATTCCGTGGGCGCCGATTGGCGGAAGCGGGAGCAGTTCGTTGAGCAAGCCCGGCAATGCCTTGGAAGCCGAAGCGAAACGTCACAACGTTAGCGTTGTGCAACTCGCGCTCGCGTGGTTACTGCAAAGATCGCCGGTCATGTTGCCGATCCCGGGCACATCATCGCTCGCGCATCTCGACGAGAACATGGCGGCGGAGAAACTCCAGCTCAGTGCGGAGGAGTGGAAGAGGATCGAAGATTTGGCGCGGACGAGTTGAGGATTGTTAAAGAGTTAAAACGTTGAAGCGTTAAAGGGTTGAAGAGTTGAAGCGGAATTCTTTTCGGCGAGGGCGCCGGCGACGATTTTCTGAAATCGCGGGTTGTTTCTGAGCGAATCCCATTCCCATCGCGTCCGCAAAGCAGAAAGCGTAATGCTTTCGTCGGCGTAATCGACCGCAAACGGGGTTGTGAGCAGACGCTCACGTTGGGAGGTGTTGTAATTTTGCGTGCCATGCATCATAAGCGGCTTGTATCTTGGAATTGCCGTTTTTGTGATAGAACAAGGGCGGGTGTGAGATCCGGTAAAGCGGCAGGTCATGATTACCAGTCAAGACCGCTCGTAAGTTCGATCCGCGCCCTGCCCTTGGTGGT
>Ga0207684_10005742_pt1 | contig 11394 bp, 10 predicted proteins | sample KBSK5501metaG_FD_184342 | JGI IMG/M metagenome (GOLD analysis project Ga0207684, IMG submission 184342) | Corn, switchgrass and miscanthus rhizosphere microbial communities from Kellogg Biological Station, Michigan, USA - KBS K5-50-1 metaG... | ecosystem: Host-associated > Plants > Roots >... | reverse complement strand
CGATGACCCAACGTCGGTACGGCGAAGGCGGACATTTCGCCAAATCCTCTCACCCAAACTCCGTCGACTTCATTCTCGATCAAATCCGCCGTTACCCCGGCCAAATTACTTTAATCGCCATCGGCCGGCTGATGAACGTTGGTGCCCTCATCGACAAAAACCCGCAAACTTTTCTCAAGCTCAAACGAGTAGTAATGATGGGCGGTTCGATTAAATGCGGCTATGGGGAATTGTGGTTCTGCACCGCGCACGGCCCCGACGCCGAGTGGAACATCATCAACGACATCCCGTCGGCCAAGAAGCTCTTTCTCTCTGGCGTCCCGCTCTACGTGATGCCGCTCGATTCCACCCAACTAAAATTCGATGAAGTCAAACGCGCCTTCCTATTCAAGCAGGGAACTCCGCTCACCGACGCTCTCACTCTGCTCTATCACCAGTGGGGCCAGCCAACTCCGACGCTCTTCGATCCCATGACGCTCGCCTACATCCTGAACCCGCAAATTTGCCCCGTCGAGCCCGTGCACATCCGCGTCGACGACAAAGGTTTCACTCGCCCCGAGCCGGGTGCTGCCAACGCCCAAGTCTGCATGCACTCCGATTCCGACGCTTTCTTCCATCTCTTGATCGGCCGCCTAGTCGCTCCGTAGCCGGTAGCACTCGCTCTCCTCAATCTCCGGGCTAGGGTTTTCTGTTCCTCTACTTCCTTTACATCCTCTGCTTCATTTACCTCCTTCAAAAAAATGACCGGCAGAGTGGCGCTCTCTGCCGGCCGGATGTTTCCTGGTTTAATTAAGCTGGCTTTGCCACGTTCGCTGCCTGGGGGCCTTTCGGTCCCTGGATTATCTCGAACTCTACCGCATCCCCTTCCTGCAAAGTGCGGTAGCCATCCCCTACGATAGCGGAATAATGAACAAAAACATCTGGACCATCTTCGCGCCCGATGAAGCCATACCCTTTCGAGTTGTTAAACCATTTCACGGTTCCTTGCACTTATGCTCTCCTCCTGGTGGAGACCTGGATGTTTCTCGTGGCCGGCTAAATCGGGACGCATGCAGCCGCCAACGGCACATTTTGCGCGGAGTCTACCAGAATGATGCATTCAGTCAAGAGCGCAATCACATCTGCTGTACACGAAAATTCACGGATAATCGCCTATAAAATCGATTGAATAGAATCTCGCCCTCTTTCTCCCGCTGCGTAAGGCCGCGATAATCCTGCAACCCCAAGTGAACACAGGGTTTGCGAACAATCGTTTCATAAAGTGATACATTTGTTTCGCGATCGAAGTCCCAGCGGAAAATAACCCCAGGATCCACCTGATTGCCGCGTTGACAACGCGGCTTTCTAATTCGCGCTGATTGGGAACTGCGGGAGTCGCCGGCACAATCTCGGCTTCAGCGGCTCAACGCGTGGCAAAGAAGAGCAGCTGGCATCGCGTTCTGCGTCCTTGGCAAGCCATTATGACCGTAGCAGGAAGCGCAGATAATACAGAATTCCCGCAATGGACTTTGCGTCGCGGATCTTGTTTCGGCGAATCATCATTTCCAGTTCGCCGTGCGTGAAAGCCTTAAAAGTAATTTTCTCATCTTCCTCCGGCTCGGCTTTGCCGGGAGTCAAATCTTCGGCGAGCAGAATGTACATGCGCTCTTCGAGAAAACCTGGGGTCGGAAAAATGTCGAGGAAAACGTGAAAACGCTTGGCGCGGTAACCGGTTTCCTCGATCAGTTCGCGGGCGGCGGCTTTGCGTGGATTTTCCCCGTTGTCGATGCGGCCGGCGACGAGCTCCCATAGGAATTGCCGCGTCGCGTGACGGTACTGGCGAATCAGGAGAATGCGGCCGTCGGGCAATGCGGGGAGCACGACGACGGAGCCGGGATGCGTAATCACTTCGCGAGTCGTGCGAAAACCGCCGGGCTCGATCACTTCATCGCGGCGAATGCCGAAGATAGGGCCCTTGTAAATTATTTTGCTGCGAAGAATCTTGGCGGTCGTGCGGCTGGCTTCTTTTGGTGGCATAGTTCGTACGATTTCTCCGGCGTTATCATACACTGTAGAAGCCGGGCTTTAGCCCGGCACTTCGAAATCACAAGAGCATGGCGATCAATACCATCATCGTGGATGACGAGAAGCCGGCGCGGGAAGAACTCGCGTTTTTGTTGAAAGCGTTCCCCGAAGTCAATGTGATCGGGCAAGGAAAGAACGGCGTGGAAGCCGTGGCGCTGATCAAGGAGCACGCGCCCGATCTCGTTTTTCTTGATGTACAGATGCCGGGACTCGATGGATTTGGAGTTCTGAAAAAATTGGTCGAGCGTAAAATGAAGATGCCGCACGTGGTATTTGCGACGGCCTTCGACCAATACGCGGTGCAGGCGTTCGAGGTGAACGCCGTGGACTACGTGCTGAAGCCGTTTGACAAGGCGCGCATCGCGAAAGCCATTCAGCGCGCGCGAAAAATGCTGGACACTCATACGTCGGCTACGGAGCGGCTCGAGCAGCTCGTCAGCCAGCTCGGTGCGACGAAAAGCGCGCCGCAAAAAGTGAAGGTGCTGGTAAATTCTCAGCAGCGGCTCCTGCTGGTGAACGGGGAGGACATAATTTTCGCCACCACGGATGGCGCTGCAATTGTCGTTGTGACGCGGGACGTCGAGGGTTCCTCGAACTACCGCACGCTCGAAGAACTGAACGCCATTCTCGATTCCGATTCCTTCTGGCGGCCGCACCGCTCGTTTCTCGTGAACACGCAACACATCAAGGAAGTCGTCCCGTGGTTCAACTCCACCTTCATCCTGAAAATGAACGACAAGAAAACCACTGAAGTCCCCGTAAGCCGCGTCCAGGCCCGCCGCCTCCGCGAACTCTTCAAGCTGTAGCTCAGTTCCTCTGTTCATGAATCTGGCCGGCACAACTCTCGTCTGCACCGCTCTTCTCGCGATGTTTCTGGGGGCCGTCTCCGTTATTCGTCCATTAAGAATCATTGGAATCGTTAGCCGGCCGTTCGGCGTTGCGGTGTTGCTGTGCGGAGTCGCGGTTTTGTTTATCGGAATGAGCTTGCCTGCGCCGGAGAAGAAAATCGCCGCGCGGGCAACGGCTCTTGACGACTTCGTGCCTGTGTATCAATTTTCTGAATTTCATAGCATCCGGATCAAAGCGGGGCCCACGCGCGTATTCGCTGCGATCCGCGATGTTACCGCGGATGAAATTACGTTGTTCCGCACCTTGACGTGGATTCGCCGCTTTGGGTCGCCGGGAACAGAAAGCATTCTGAATGCACCTTCCAGCGAGCCGATACTTTCCGTCGCGTTGCGTACCAGTTTCATGAAACTCGCGGAGGAACGCGACCGCGAAATTGTATTGGGCACGCTCGTGGCTGCTCCTCCCGGATGGCGACCCAATAAGGAAAAGAAGCCCGCCCCAGAGGATTTCAAAGCTCTGCACGCCCCTGGCTTTGCCTTGGCCGCCATGAATTTCCGCGTCGAAGATGCTGGGAAGGACGAAACGCTGCTGACGACGGAAACACGCGTGTATGCAACGGATGCTTCGGTCCGCAGAAAATTTGCTGCGTACTGGCGTACGATCTATCCGGGCAGCGCACTGATTCGCGTGATGTGGCTGCGCGCAATTCGACATAGAGCGGAAAATATGCGGGAATAAAGCCAGACCCTACATGAGATGCGCTGTCGTGTGTTAGCATCGCGTGTACCTTCCGGTACGCCTAGACGATGGATTTTTCGCTTAACGACCACCAAAAACTGATACGGGATACGGTTCGCCAATTCATGGAGGCGGAGGTCCGGCCTTCGGTGAAGCAGCGCGACCGCGAAGAGCGTTTTCCCACCGAAGTAATCAAAAAACTCGCCGAGTTGGGCTGCTGCGGGATGTTGATGCCCGAAGAATGGGGCGGGCCGGGGTTCGACACGCTTTCGTATGTGCTGATGCTGGAGGAAGTAGCGCGCGTCGACGCGGGAATGGCCACCTCCCTCGGCGTGACGAATTCGGCGGTGCAAGTGCCGCTTCTGAAATTCGGCACGGAAGAACAGAAGAAAAAATATTTGCGTCCGCTGGCTACGGGAGAATTTCTTGGCGCGTTCTGCTTGACGGAACCAGCTGCTGGCTCCGATGCCGCGGGAATTCAAGCGCGTGCGGTAGCGACAGCGCGAGTTGGCTCCGGGCTCGGAGCCAGGACGTCGTCGGGGCCGGGACTGGCTCCTGCGGCCTGGGGCGGGGCACCGCTCGGAACCCCGAGCGGCGATGTCTATCGGCTGAACGGCACGAAGACGTGGGTCTCGAACGGGCACGTTGCTGGTCTGTTCATTGTGTTTGCGAAGACCGACCCGGATGCGGGTGGCAAAGGCGTTACGGCATTTCTGGTCGAGCCGGGCTTTACGGGGTTCAAGATTGGCCGGCACGAGGACAAGATGGGCCAGCGCAGTTCTCCGACAGTAGAGATTTTGCTGAACGACTGCGAAGTGCCTCGCGAGAACCGGCTGGGCGAGGAGGGGCAGGGGCTAAAGATTGCGCTGAGCACGCTGGACGGAGGGCGGATCGGTATCGCGGCGCTGGCTCTGGGGCTGGCGGAGGGTGCGCTCGACGAGTCGGTGAAGTATGCCAAGCAGCGACGTGCGTTTGGAAAGACGATCAGCGAGTTCCAGGCGATTCAGTGGATGCTGGCGGACATGCAGACGGAGATCGAGGCGGCGCGGGGGTTGGTCTATCATGCGGCATGGCTTAAGGATACGCACCCTGGGAAGCTGGGGGCGGCGGCGTCCAAGGCGAAGCTGTATGCCAGCGAGATGGTGAACCGCGTGGTGGCCAAGGCCGTGCAGATTCATGGGAGCGTGGGGTATTCGCGGGAAACGGATGTCGAGCGGATGTACCGGGATGCGCGGGTGATTACGATTTATGAGGGGACTAGCGAGATCCAGAGGACGATCATTGCCTGGGAGTTGCTGGGGAAGTCCAGTTGATGGCGCTCGACCAAAAGTTGACTGGCTTCCGCTCACATCTCGAAATTCTCCTTGACAATTGTTGACTATTATGGTACTATTACTCCAGTTAAAAAATATGGTATTCCGGCCAAACGCCGAGCCAACACAAAAACAGCCCTCACCTCGCCAGATTTTAGCCTCAACTAAGTCTTTTAAACGCAACACTTACAAAGCGTCTGCAACAACTGCATCTAAAGGACTTACGCAAAACACAACCCCCTTAGATGCAACACTTACAAAAAACCGGGGGGAGGGGTCTTGACCAACGCACCTGAACGGCAAAGCGGGAGCGGGGCTCCCGCACTCCAAAGGAAGAGGGTGATCAGTGGTATGCGGCCGACGGGGCGGCTGCACATTGGGCATTACTTTGGGGCGCTCGAGAATTGGGTGCGGTTACAAAATGACCCAGGGTATGAGTGTTTTTACTTTATTGCGGATTGGCATGCTTTGACCAGCGACTATGCGGATACGTCGGGGGTGGCACAGAACACGATTGAGATTATGACGGATTATTTGGCGGCGGGTTTAGACCCGGATAAGTCCGTGATTTTTCAGCAGTCGTTGGTGCCGGAGCATGCGGAGTTGCATTTGTTGTTGTCGATGGTGACGCCGTTGGGGTGGCTCGAGCGGGTACCGACGTATAAAGAGGCTTTGGAGAACGTTAAGGATAAGGACCTGCACAATTATGGTTTTTTGGGGTATCCGGTGCTGCAGTGTGCGGACATTGTGATTTACAGCTCGCCGGAGATTGCTGGCCTGTACGTGCCGGTGGGGGAGGATCAAGTTTCGCATGTGGAGACTAGCCGCGAAATTGTGCGGCGGTTTAATTTCTTCAACGGCTTCGATTTTGTGGAGGGCAGTCTTGGCGACGAGAGAGTAAGAAAAGGCATCGCAAAAGCTTTGTCATCTAAGCCATCGCCTGAAGAACAAGAAAGCGTTTTGGGCTTTCCACAGGATTTGTGGGACGAACTGGGTTTGCGAACATACGCGCGAGAGCTTGCAAAAAAAATTGGATTTGAGAATTTCATGCAACGCCTTGGCAACTTTGGAAAATTTGTCGATTGTCGAAAAATCCTAACGGAACCCGACGTAAAGTTGACGAAGACGCCGAGGATACCAGGGCTTGATGGGCGGAAGATGTCGAAGAGTTATGGAAATGCGATTACGTTGAGCGAGACGGATGAGGAGATACGGAAGAAGACGAAGGTGATGGTGACGGACCCGGCGCGGAAGAGGCGCACAGATCCGGGAAATCCGGACGTGTGTCCGGTGTACGACTGGCATAAACTGTTCTCGGCAGGGGAGCCGGGGCGGTTGGAGTGGGTGCGGCAGGGGTGCACGACGGCAGGGATTGGGTGCATTGAGTGCAAAGCGGCGATGGCGGAGAATTTGATCAAGTGGATTGCGCCGGTGCGGGATCGGCGCGTCGAGTATGAGAAGCGGCCGGGGCGCGTTTTGGAAATGATTGATGAGGGATCGAAGAAGGCGCGGGTTGAGGCGAAGAAGACGATGGAGAGGGTTCGGGAAGCGGTGTTTGGGTGGGAGAAGAAAAGGAAAGAATTGATGAGCGGAGCACAGTAGACGGAAAAATCGAAGAGAGATTTCTCTCTTCGCGAGCCGACCGTTTCGCAGGAGCGAAACGGGGAGAGAAAAGTCGGCTCGCTACGTTCGAAATGACGGTATTTGTGTTTAGCGGAAAAGGATAGAAGGAAGAGAACAGAAGGAAAGAATGGCGACGCCGGGGAACAAAATGACGGGAAATGCGGGCGCGGAAAGCGCTAAGGATGCGGCTTACAAGGTGCACATACCTTTGTATGATGGGCCGCTGGACCTACTGCTTGATTTGATCAAGAAGCAGGAGATGAATATTCATGACATTCAGATTTCGCTGATTACGGCGCAATACCTCGAATACCTGCACAAGCTCGAAGAGTTGAACGTGGATGTGTCGGCGGATTTTGTTTATATGGCGGCGACTTTGATCTACATCAAGTCAAAGATGCTTTTGCCGCCGGATCCTTTGGGTGCGGAGGAAGGGGCGGAAGGCGATCCGCGGGCGGAATTGGTGCAGCGGCTGGTGGAGCACGAGAAGTTCAAGAATGCGGCGCAGCTTTTGTATCAGAAGCAGCAGATTGAAGAGAACGTGTGGTCGAAGCCGGACAAGTCGCTTTACAACGACGAGGGGACGGAAGGCGAGCTAGTCGTTTCGCTTGTGGATTTGGTTAAGGTGTTTCAGCAGGTCTTGGAGCGGCGCAAGGAAGTTTCGCGGATTGAGTTGCAGCACGAGCAGTTTACCGTGGCGCAGATGATTGCGGCGTTGCGAGCGCAGATTCTGGCTAGCGCGGACAGCATGGTGAACTTGATTCAGTTTTTTGAGGCTTGCCCTTCGCGGCACGCGATGATTGTGGCGTTTCTGGCGGTATTGGAGATGGTGAAATTGCAAGCCGTGGGATTGGCGCAGGAGAAGCAGTTTGGAGAAATTGTGGTGAAGAAGGGGAAGGCGTTTGATGTGATTTTTGATGAACGGGGAGAGATAAAGCAGATTGATGAGGAATACAAATAGTGAGCAGTGAATAGTGAGTAGAAAAGAGTTCGGAATATTTGCGTAGGATGCTGAGGGCGCAGAGAAGAGCAAACGAAGAGAGATTCCTCGCTACACTCGGAATGACGAGCGGGCGGAAGGATCGGACGCGGCAATCGGACACGAGGCCAGTATGACGAATGAAGAGAGAAAAGCGGCTTTGGAAGCGATTATTTATGCGGCGGATGAGCCGGCTACGATCGAGCAGCTGGCGAAGGCGCTCGGAGAAGAGAAGCTTGTAGTGCAGGCAGCGCTCGATGAGTTGGTGGGAAGTTATGGCTTGGAGGAGCGCGGGATCGAGATTCGGGCGGTGGCTGGCGGGTACAAGCTGTATACCAAGCCGCAGCAGCATGATGTGGTGCGGAGATTCATCAAGAGCTTGCGGCCGCCTTTGCGGTTGACGATGCCGGCGCTGGAAACTTTGGCGGTGATCGCTTACAAGCAGCCGGTGACTTCGCCGGAGATTTCGGAAATTCGCGGAGTAAATACTTCGGGAGTGATCAGCACGCTTCTGGACAAGCGGTTGATTACTACGGCGGGGCGGAAAGAAGTGATTGGGCGGCCGATACTTTACAAGACGTCGAAGGAATTCTTGATGCGGTTTGGGTTGAGCGACTTGGAAGAGTTGCCGAGCTTGAAGGAGTTTGAGGCACTGGCCAGGGAGGCGCTGGGGAGCGATGAGGGAGTGGCGCCTTCGAGTGAAGATTTTCGGGAAGGCGAAGGCGTTGAAAACATGATGTCCGAAGGCGGGGCACAGGTTGAGAATACGCTTGATAGCACGGCCGAAGCTATCGCACACGTGCGAAATGAACTTGCCGAGGCGGAAGCGTTTCGCGAGCACGAAGCCCTGGCCACTTCCGAGGGGATGCCCTCCGGGCAGTTGGATGAGGATCCGCCACCGCCTGTCGTCAAATCGACCGCCGCTGGAGAGTGAAGTTCCCACTGCAAAGATAGGTACAGGGATGTCGTGAAGACGGGCACGGCGTGCCGTGCCCCTACGAGACAAAACTGAATGCAAGAGAGATTGCAGAAAATAATTGGGCGGGCGGGGATTGCTTCGCGGCGGCATGCGGAGAAGCTTATTCTAAGCGGGCAGGTGCGCGTGAACGGTGTGGTCGTGCGGGAATTGGGGACTAAGGCCGATCCCGCGACAGACAAGATTGAGGCAGCGGGGCGAACGGTTGGAACGGTGGCGCAGCGGAATGTTTACCTCGCGTTGCACAAGCCGCCGGAAGTAGTTTCGACGATGGCCGATCCCGAAGGGCGGAAGACTCTGCGGAATTGTTTGCGGGGATTGCCGGAGCGCGTGTTTCCAGTGGGGAATCTGGAGTATGCGGCGTCGGGGCTGGTGTTCTTGACGAATGACGGCGACTTGGCGGCGGAGATGTTGAAGAACTGGGCGCACATCGAGCAGGTGTATCACGTCAAGGTGAAGGGGATGCTGACGCTGGCGGATTTGGACCGCATCGGAAAAGAAGTTGGATTGAGAATGAAAACGGTTCGGCAGCCGGACGCCACGCGGGGGCGGGCGGCGAATTTCTGGTACGAAGTGCGGATGCGCGATTCGAAGAAGGAAGAGTTGCGGCGCGTGCTGATGAAAGAGATGCATCCGGTGGAGAAGTTGATGAGGATTGGATTGGGGACGCTTTCGGTGGAAGGATTGCCGCGCGGGCGATATCGATTGCTGGGACCGAAGGAAGTGGAGGCATTGCGGCGGGAAGCGGCGGGAAAGAAACACGATCCGCGAGATGATGAACGAAAGCGGATTTCAACACACAGTTCACAGAGGACGCCGAGGTCACACAGAAGAGAGAATAAAACGCCGGTCTAAAGACCGGCCAGTACAAATTTGGAGCGGCCTGCCTCAGCAAGCGGGCCCTAGGCGATCTCGCGAATGGCACTCGAACGATTGCAGAAAATAATGGCGGCTTGCGGGATTGCCTCGCGGCGCAAGGCGGAGGAGATCATTTTGGCGGGGCGCGTGACGTTGAATGGCGTTGTAGTGCGCGAATTGGGGACCAAGGCTGACCTGGAGAAAGACGCCATTTACGTTGACGGTGTGGCGATCGCGAGGCCGGAGAAGCTGCTTTACTTCATGTTGAACAAGCCGAAGGGGTATGTAACGACGGTGAGCGATCCGGAAGGGCGGCCGACGGTGGTGGATATTTTGGGCAAGAGCGCGGGCCGGGTTTATCCGGTTGGGCGGCTCGATTATGGGAGCGAGGGATTGCTCTTGTTGACGAATGATGGTGCGCTGGCAGAGAGAATGATGAAGGCCGGGTCGCACATGCCGAAGACTTATCTGGTGAAGGTGAGCGGAAAGCCGGACGAGCGGAGGATTGAACGTTTACGACAGGGGATTGTGATTGAGTTGGAGGATGGACGGCGGGTGAAAACTTCGCCGGCGAAGATACGGCTGTTCGAGGACGGGGAGAATCCGTGGTACGAAGTGGTTTTGATTGAGGGGCGCAATAGACAGATACGGAGGATGTTTGAGCGTGTGGGGCATTTGGTAGAGAAGATTCGGCGGGTGCGCATGGGACCTTTGGTCCTGGATTTGGAGCCGGGGAGATTTCGGGCGCTGACGGGAAAAGAGATCGAGCAGTTGAAGAAAGCGGCGGGCGGAGAAGGAGGTAGAGGAGACAAAGGAAGTACAGGAAGTAAAGGATGAAGAAGACCGAGTGGGATATTGGGAGCTTCGACACGTTTTGTGGATGGGGCTGGCGCACGGATTTATTGATAGTGCGACAATAGTTGGGTGTGGGGAGCGGAGTGTGGGTGCGAGTGGCGGATGGGATTCCATGACACGGACGATTGAAGAGTTGATACCGGATTTTATTCGCGGGCTGCCGGTGTATGTGCCGGGGCGGCCGATTGAAGAAGTGGAACGCGAGCTGAAGATTCACGCGGTGAAGCTGGCGTCGAATGAAAATCCGCTGGGGCCCTCGCCGAAGGCGGTGGAGGCCGCCAAGATCGCGCTTGCGAATGCGCACCGTTATCCAGATGGGGGAACGCATCTGCTGCGCGAAACACTGGCTGCGCGGGCGGGAGTGGCGCCGGAAGAGATTTTTGTGGGGCTGGGGTCGAGCGAGATTATTGACCTGGCGTCGCGCGTACTTTTGCGGGCCGGGTTGCAGGGGCTGACGTCGTATGGAAGCTATGCGCCGTTTTCCGTGGCGATTCGGGCGAGCGGGGCGGAGTTGGTGCTCGTGCCGCAGAAGCATTTTGCGTTTGATTTAAAGGCGATGGCGAAGGCGATCACGCCGAAGACGCGCGTGATTTATCTGGCGAATCCGAACAATCCAACGGGAACAGCGTTCAGCGCGGAGGAATTTTCGGAGTTTCTGGCAAGCGTTCCGGACGGCGTGCTCGTGGTGCTGGACGAGGCGTACATTCATTACGCGGCGAGCTTAAATCTGCACTCGTCGCCAGAAGCGTATCGCCAACGGGGGAATTTGCTGATCCTGCGGACATTTTCGAAAGTGTACGGGCTCGCGGGAATGCGCATCGGGTACGCCATCGGGCGGCCTGAACTGCTTTCCGCGATGACTAAATTGAAGACGCCCTTCAATACGTCGGGGACGGCGCAGGCGGGAGCGCTGGCGGCGCTGGATGATAGAGAGCATGTGGAGCGCTGCATTTCGACGAACGCTTTGGAGCGCGCGCGATTGAGCGCGGGCTTGACGACGCTTGGTCTGCGGCCGGTGCCGAGCGAGACAAACTTCATTTTCATGGAAGTGGGACCGGAGGCGAAGAATATTTGCGACGAGCTGCTGCACCTGGGAGTGATCGTGCGGCCTTTGGGATGGATGGGATTCCCGGAAGCGA
>Ga0207684_10005740_pt1 | contig 11395 bp, 11 predicted proteins | sample KBSK5501metaG_FD_184342 | JGI IMG/M metagenome (GOLD analysis project Ga0207684, IMG submission 184342) | Corn, switchgrass and miscanthus rhizosphere microbial communities from Kellogg Biological Station, Michigan, USA - KBS K5-50-1 metaG... | ecosystem: Host-associated > Plants > Roots >... | reverse complement strand
CGTTCGCGGTACATGACCCAGATTGTATACAGCAATAAGCGCGAAACACGTAAGAAGCGCACGGCTTGCGATAATCTGGATATCTTGGCTGTTTTTCTACTCATCGAATGGCCTTTTAAGCGTCCCTTGTGAGATCAGATTCCACCTCATCGACCATCTTATCAACAGTGTCTGCAAGTTCGTGCGCGAGCGAAGTGAACCCACGCGTGAATTCACGCCCTGCGCTCACAAAATGCCCTCTGGGTTCTCCAGGTAAAAGATAGACAGGCGCTAGAGTCAGGCGTACCCCCATGCGAAAGAGTGTTCTGAAGAATTGCTGAGACTCCTTCCTGAGTTCATCGCGAAGAGATTGCTCATCACGTCCAGGTGTCCGGGGTGCGGGTGTAGACGATGGTGACGCCTGCTCTGTTTGTGTAGTGACTGCCATACATGTACCTCCAAACGTGTACGAAAACACTAATCATGAATGAGTGTATCAATTGGTCAATAGCTCATCCAAAGCTGTGACAGGCTCCTTGCCGAAATCTGCGTGGAATCAGCCTCCATGCCCTTCGATGAGTTCCTGAAATACCTCACGTGATGCGTACATTTTTCCCCGCTAGAACTCACCGTCTCAACCGCACGAGGTATCCAATGGGAAGCGCAACGAAGTTACTCGAGCTGCTTGAATCCGTAGCGTTGCCTTCCGCTGCCCCTTCTTCTTTTGAAGCCTCTTGCGCTTCCAGGTACTCGTGCTGCTTGAAGCGGGCAGCCTCTCTCAAACAGGGTATCGATGACCCCAATGAGTACAGCCTGATCTGGCAATCTGCCTGTGAGAATCGTCACAGGATACTGATCGAGCAGCATATGGTGCTCGATTCTCATGCCACCGCAATACGGGCGACCAATGCTTATCCAGCGTTCCATCAATACTGATCCGATAGGTTGCCGGTTCAAACAGACTGACGCTTGTGCGATTGCATTCCATCATACGTTCCATTCTTTGGAGCTCTTCGCCTCTCCGTCTCGCTAACTCATATACAGCGAGACGGAGAAGTAGAATCGTACTACTTTCTGACGTACGTGTTTATGCGAGACACGCAGGCCCTTCTGATAGAGCGCTCCTCTAGTAGTCCGTACCAAAAGCTGCTCTCACACCAGGGAGCATGCAGTACAGCAGGATGATGGCATTGAGGATGACGGAGACGGCTACATCGCTCCAGGTGGTTGCGCCAAACAAGGCGAAGAAGTCGAGGATCAGATAGAACAGAGTGATCATGACCAGGAATAGCCATGCCTGGCGCTCAACGCGCCAGAGCATTTGTGTCAGCCAGACGTAGACCCAGACGAGCAACCCATACATCAGGGCATACCAGAAGCTGAAAGCATGGAGTTTGTACCCGGACGAGCCGATGAAGAATGGAAGGATGCCCAGGAACTGGAGCGCGTGGATGGCCGCTAAGACAGCTGCGATACCTGATAGGATCGCAAGAATAGTAACTCCTATGGGACGTTCTTTCGTTTGAGATAGCTCACGCATGTGAGTTCACTCCTTTCTGTATTGAAACAACTTACTAGAGACAACAGAGAACAAGTTCGTACCTCGTGTTTCTTCTCCTCCTTTCGCTTGCATCAAAGTGTTTTGAACATGCAGAATGCGCGTCGGCTTCATCACAGGCTGGTTGAGCGATCAGGCCGTACTCGTCTAGTGTGGTACCCTCACACGCACCTGTTTGTCTGCAACATGCACATACATCGGCGTATGCCAGCCAGGATGGCAAGCCTTTCTTTTCCAGCCACCATAACACAGGGGTAAAAAGGATGGCCAGGGTTGCGGCCAGAAAAATAGGTGCCATCACATCGCTTGAGTACTTCAGGCCAAAGACGACAATCACAATAGTAGCTGCGGCAAGCAAAGGTGGAATGCCAGGAGAACCTCGTACAGTCATTCTTTTCATGGTCAATGTCTCCCTATGTAAGATCATCAACATGACGGCACATAGATCGGAATAGAACCATCATACACGATTTCTGTCTTCAGAGATAGAGATACCTGATCAAAAAGGGCGTTTCTAAGGATCTGTTTTCATATGCGAAACAGTTTCCTCGCTTCGATGAAGCAAGAATGTTGCATGCTCCAGACTTTATCTCTGTAGACCACGTTGCTTCGATTTCTTCTCTATGCCATTGGTGACGTTTCGCGAGTACCAATCGCACCCTCGGCTGCAGCACGCCCACCGCGCAAACTGACGATCAGGATGAACACACTGATCACAAAGACCCAGGCAGGAAAGACCAGGACCAACCAGAGCGTCAGGTTACTGCTCACCAGCAGCACCAACGCTAGAGCGTAGGTGAGAAACACAAACACGCGCGGCATCACACGAGTTCGAATCCAGATGGTGGCCAACGAAACCATGAACACGCCGGCCATACGCACGCCATACACGTTGGTGATCGTGTACATGATCGCCCGCCCAAAGGTTATCACTCCACTCTTCACCAATGTGTCCGCTTCGATAGCATAACTGCTCAGCATACCGCCCGCGATGGCTGCGGAGGCAAACATCATGGCCAGGAAGAGCAAACCGCTGCCAAAGAACACGGTTGAAAAAAATTGGTCTTCCAGGTCTCCCAACCGCGAGCGAACCACACCCACGAACCACAGGAAGGCAATGCCGGCAAAAGGCACCAGCGTCAGCGCCAGCGAAATCGTTGTCGTGTTCCCCTGCAGCCACGTCGCAACATCCGTCCCCCGCAATTGTTCGGGGAGGGCCAGCCGGATGAGCACCATGCTTGTCGTGAACAACACCGAGAAGATGATGCCTGCCACCGCGGCAGCGCGGGGCGTCCTTAGTGCTTGACGTGTTAAGGTCACTTGTTTTTGCATTGTTTCCTCCGAAACGTTCCTCATCTTCTGCTTAGAATGACTATAGCCCAAAACAGGTGCGTACACCATTCCCCAATGGGGATAGAAGAGGGTAGTTTTCCCGCGATGCATGCACAATACGTCATTGCCATCGTTGCACCAGAGATACAGCGATAGGAAAAGACGAGCATCGTTATGAGGAGCTCTTGTGGCAAAGTTTCACATAATGCCCAACAGAGACACTAGAACGCTTCCTGTCTTGTACACGACTGTGATAGGAAGCGAAACAGCCAGCTGTGGCATCCTCATCTGCCTACACTGTGCTATACTGATAGGAGCAACGGCTGAGTTGCTGAAGAAGTCAGCTCTGAGACTATCTCATCGCCTCCAGCCGTATTTTGAGTCATCCGGAGACAAGCACCTCCGAACGCTTATCGTCAGAGATTTTCGTGCCTGTACAAACACGTGTACAGCTTTGTGTACAAGGGGGATGATCTATGTCAGCACAGCAAGAGCAACGATTGACCAACTGGTGGGCCGAGGGCGATTCACCCGTCCATAGCGATTCGCGGGTGGGCTACGCCGTCGATGCGCACTCCACCTTCCTCAGCATGTGCCGCCATTTTCTCCAGGCCCGCACATACATCTACATTGCGGCCTGGGGCATGACGCCCCTGATGGAACTGGTGCGAGGCACCGACCAGCGCGCAGGACCAGACGGCAGTCCAGCGCAGGAGGCACTCAGAGCCGAACTCCGTGAAGAAGGGCTCGGTGAGGCTGACATTGACTTCTGGTGTACACATGCCATGACCGTGCAGGCAGTCCTGGGATATCTGGTCGGCAAAGGCGTCGAGGTCAAGGTCTTGATCTGGGCCAGTAACGAACACTTTTCCCACTGTGATCCGAAGGCGGCGCAGGAGCAACTCAGCCAGGTCGGCGTGACCTGCCTGCTCGACGACAGCTCCCACGGCATCCTGCATCACCCCATCGAGTCGCTGCATCAAAAAATGGTGGTCGTGGACGGCGCCCACGCCTTTGTCGGCGGCATCGATATGCTGATCGAACTGAATGGCGACTACGACCGCTGGGATACGCATTTCCATCGCCACTTCTCTCCCTTGCGCAGGAACGAAACGGAGCGCAGCCCGCACAACTGGCACGATGCACACGCCATCATCGAAGGACCGGCCGTTGCGGATGTGGAACAAAATTTTCGCCAGCGCTGGAACGACCTCGTCATGCGACACAAGTGGGACTACCGTCTGCTGGTTCCCAACCACCCGCTGCCGCCTGCAGAAGAGAGCAGCAGCCTGGTGCAGGTCGCCCGTACCATTCCTGCACACACCTACACCTTCGCTCACGAGGACGGTATCGCGGGCATTGCCCAACTCTACGCGCATGCGCTCGGCAATGCGCAGCACTTCGTCTATATGGAGAACCAGTACTTCTGGACCCATGCCTTCTACGGCATTGACCTGCCGAGGCTGGGAACCAGTAGCCCGGATATGGAGCGCAACCTGGCCGAGCTCGCGGCAGCCCTGCGGCGGGGCGCGACGGTCGCCATCGTACTGCCTGACCATCCCAATGTGGGCCGCGCCTTCACCGATGCAGGGCTTGCCCGCTTACGTGAGGAAGCGCCAGAAGCTGCGGCACAGGGACGCATTCAGGCCTTCTGCCTGGCTGCTTCAGCAGAGATCTATGGCGAAGAAAACTACCGGCCCATCTATGTGCATGCGAAAGTCACCATCGTCGACGATCTCTGGTCCACGCTTGGCTCCGCCAATCTGAACAACCGGGGTATGCGCGACGATGCCGAACTGAACGTCGCCACGCTGGACGGGGAACTGGCGCGCGGCTTGCGCATGTTACTGTGGGCGGAGCATCTCGAGCTCATCGGTGAAGGGAGCATGCTGACGGTGGCTCGTCACCTGGGTCACCAGCGGCAGAGACGCAGTGTCGATGAGCAAGCAGCAAGGATCTTGCAGACCTTGCAAGAGAGAATCGGTGACCCCCTGGTCGGCCTGCAACTCATGATCGAGCGGGCGCAGGACAACCTGCGGCGTTTCCATGCCAAACAACCCCTGGTGGGCCACCTGCTCCCCTATGTGACGGGTGAGGAGGCCAGGCAGCAAGGATGGCGTTTCCACGAAGAACACGGCTGGGTCGAAGCATCTTAAAGCAGAGTGGTACACTGCTCTACGTTCTGCTGTTCGATCTCGGGCTGATTGCCTTCTTGACGGAAGGTGCGTATACTACGTGCATATGTAACTCTGCCGATGGCGGTCACTATGCATGCAGTTGGGGAAAGGATAGAACATGGTTAAAGTCTCTCCGAACAACCTGTGTACCCAAGACAAGTCTTGCGTCGAACTCCTCCCTTTCCTCGACTACCCTACCTGGAATCTTCAGTGGTCCTTGACCTTCGAGGTGAGCTTATGAGAGCACCACAGTGGATACCCGGTGTGCGCATGCTCACGAGCTATCGTGTCTCCTGGTTGCGCAGCGACCTCATCGCAGGGATCGTGCTCTGCACACTGTTGGTGCCACAAGGCATGGCCTATGCCGAGCTTGCGGGCTTGCCACCGATCACGGGCCTCTACACCTCGATCCTGTGCCTGATTGGCTATGCTATCTTTGGGCCTTCGCGGATCCTGGTGCTCGGCCCGGACTCGTCGCTGGGACCGATGATCGCGGCCACGATCCTGCCGCTCGTGGGCGCAAACGGCAGCCCCGAACGTGCCATCGCCCTGGCATCCATGCTCGCGCTGATCGTCGGGGCGATCATGATCATCGCTGGAGTGGCGAGGCTCGGATTCGTCGCCGACCTGCTCTCAAAACCCACCCAGATCGGTTATATGAATGGGCTGGCGTTGACGATCCTGATTGGACAACTGCCCAAACTCTTCGGCTTCTCCACTGATGCAAACGGCCTGATCAACGAGGCGATCGCCTTCGTGCACGGGCTGGCATCTGGTGAGGCAGTTGGCGCCGCTGTCGCGATCGGCCTGGTCAGCCTCGGTTTAATCCTGGCGCTCGAACGCTGGCTGCCGCGTGTCCCGGGTGTGCTCGTGGCGGTCATCGTCGCGATCGCAGCAACTTCGGTGTTCAATCTAGCCAGCCACGGTGTCTCGCTCGTCGGAACGCTGCCCAAAGGCTTTCCACCGCTCACCGTGCCGAGCGTCGAGTCCGCCTCCGATCTCCCACTGCTCATCGCCGGAGCGCTGGGGATCTCGCTGGTTGCCCTCACCGATACCATCTCGACCGCCTCGGCTTTTGCTGCACGCACCGGGCAAGAGGTCGACGGCAACGGCGAGATGATTGGGATCGGTGCCGCCAACGTTGCCGCCAGTTTCTTCCAGGGATTCGCGGTCAGCACGAGCGGGTCGCGTACCGCAGTGGCCGAACAAGCTGGAGCGAAAACGCAGATCACCGGACTCGTTGGCGCGGCAGCGATCGTGCTGATGCTGGTGTTCGCGCCCTGGTTGCTGCAAAACCTGCCCAACCCGACCCTGGCTGCGGTCGTCATCGCTGCGTCACTCTCGCTGGCCGACATCCCCGCAACGGTACGGCTCTGGCGTCAGCGGCGCGTCGAGTTCCTGCTGTCCATAACGGCATTCCTGGGTGTGGCGCTCCTCGGCGTCCTTGCGGGTATTGCGGTCGCCGTGGCGCTCTCGATCATCAATGTCTTCCGACGAGCATGGTATCCATACCAGACCACACTCGGTCGCGTTCCAGGGTTGGACGGACAGCACGACCGGCAACAGCATCCCGAAGCTGAGGAAATGCCAGGCCTCGTGATCTTCCGCTTCGACGCGCCGCTGTTCTTTGCGAATGCGCGCACCTTCCGCGACCAGATCCGCCGCTTTGCAGCCACAGATCCAAAACCGCGCTGGATTATCATCGCTGCTGAGCCGATGACTGACATTGACACTACTGCCGCTGATATGCTCGTCGACCTCGACGAGGAACTGAATAAAGAGGGCATCTTCCTGGTATTCGCTGAGCTCAAGGATCCTGTCCGAGAGAAGCTCGAACGCTACCAACTCATCGGCCCACTCAATCCGGATCACTTCTTCCCCACCCTCGACGCCGCCATCGACACCTTCCGTCAGGAGACCGGTGCCGAGTGGACGTCGCCCAAGCAGGCCAGTACAGAGACCAGGTAACTCGCGTCTGCTGCCAAGGCATCCCAGGCCAGGGCCCACGCAACCTCTTCACCATACCAGGGGATGACGATGGACACAGCAGACATCATCAGCAAACTGCATGTCAAGCTGGCGGACACATACTATCAAAGGCTTCAATAGTGTGAGATTGAGGAATGACCAGGAGGCTTCCAATGCCCGCATCCCGGAGAGGTATGGCCGCCCCTGCATTCCCACTTCCAAACATCGTCTTTCCTGGTGGTCACAGTTGGTTCGGATCTGGTGGTTCATTCCGGTGGAACCGCAAACGCTGCCAGGGCCATTCCCCATTGATCTCGACCTCGAGCGCCCAACTGAGGAACGTCCGGACGAGCACAATCAGTCCAAGGACGCCAACGCTGGCGAAGGTAGGGTTGATCGCCACGCTATTGATGATGTCGGCGGCAACCAGGAGTTCCAGCCCGAGTACAATGGATCTGCCAAGATACAGACGCAGACGATGGTAAGAGGCAGGGCCATCACGGTAACGGATCAGGGAAACAACGTACCAGGTGAACGAGAGGATGGCACCAATCACGAGAACCGCAACCCCTGCCAGCTCGAATGCTGTCCCTATCAACTCAGCCACGTGTTTACTATCCATGGTATGTCTCCAGAAGGAACAAGATGACAGCGTGATAGCCGGGTGGAGGCGCGTGTTCAATCCGCCGAAAGAGCTGCCTCACAATAACAGAGATGCAAGCTTTCACCGAGCCCGCACCTCACTTCAGCAAGGTGCGGGAAAAATCGCCACAGGCATAGGTGCTCAGTCTCGATCTGCCCCGTTTGCTGTCGACCTCATTCCTGACGATGAGTATCTTTTGGACTGCGAAAAGATCAAAATGGCATGTAAGCACTGAAAGCCGAACCAAACATCCTCCTGGCTCCCTCGAGCACGAGTACCAGCAGGTCCCAACGAAAGCCATATGCGGTGAGGAGACCAGGGACCTGGATGTGTTTGTTTGATCGTATGATCCTTGCAGGGTACGACACGGGCGCCATTTCAGAATGCGGCCTCGCGTGACTGATGCTTCTCCTGTGAGAAACCAGTCTCTCCATCATCCGCCATTGCCTGTTGCTCATGAACATGAAAGAGGTACAGCCGCTCTTGAAGTAACATCACAGTGAAAACGTGTTACCGAAACCGTAGGCAGCGCCCCTATGGCGGTGAAACATGCACATATGTTACAACGAGGGAAGGGCAAGAAGCTAACTCGTACAACGCTGTGCCTTTTTCCCGGCATGACACACATCCCCGTTTGTGAAACTGCCCGAAGCAGCAGGGGAGCCACCAGCGATGAGGCAGAAGGGCGACTTGAAGGAGGAATACATTTCCATCAGCTCCCCAGCCTTTCCCCGTCAACGGTGTGTCACATTACGGTGTTGACGATCCCCCATCTTTTCACAAACTTTTCTTCTCCCTTCCCACTACGAGATCATCACCCTTGGAAGCCTTTTCGGATATCCTCTCCCTTTTAGAAAGAGCATAGTATATACTATCAGCAAGGATGAGTATTGTGCACTGGCTCATTGAACGGGGGTAATGGTTTGCAACAGAAACAGGGAGTTGAGGGCAACACAAAGCACGACAGTACGGAGGGCACTTCCTATCCAGAATCCGTAAGCAAACACAAGGAAGGCCATGTGGAAGACGTCGTCGAAAAAGCCCAATTGGCGGTAGCAGCAGCGCTGAGGCCCTGGTACCAAAGCTCAAGGTGGGGCAGAATACTCCTGGTGGTGTATGCCATTCTTCTCGCGCTCTTTGCACTGCTTGCCTGGTGGGTCTCGTATCACCCCATACTCCCGATCGATGTGTTCATCACCCAGCAGTTTCAAGATAATCCTGCACCATGGGTACACTACACGATGGTAGCCGTCAGCTTTATCGGCGATGTGGTACCTCTCTTCGTAGGCCTCATTGCCCTGGCAGCCGCGCTTTTCTGGATCGTCGATCTACGCTTGGAAGCTGTCATGGTGGTGGCCCTTTCTGCAACGAGCGCCATCCTCAATGCTTTGATCAAGTACATGGTGGCACGTCCTCGTCCCGCCCCAGATCTGGTCGACGTCATGCATACTACAACTGGTTCGAGCTTTCCCAGCGGCCATGTCATGTCCTATATCGCATTGTGGGGGTTGATCTTCTCGTTCACCCTCATCCTCTTTCAAGGTCGGAACTTCTGGCGAACCACACTGCTGATAGTTTCGGGGCTGTTTGTTGTGCTGATAGGACCCTCGCGCATCTACCTGGGTGCTCGACTTTTCCAGCGATGTGTTAGGCGCCTATTTGATTGGTGGGTTTTTGCTTGGCATGGCTCTCTGGATCTATCTCGATCTCAAAGGAAGGGGCGTGCTTGCCCCGAGAGGGAAGAGAGCCAGGCAGTTTCGTGAACAATACGTGAAGTCATGAATCCCCACATTGCATGCGGTAGTTCATGATCCAACTTCAGATCTTCTTCTCGCGTGCATCGTACCCGCGATGCCTGCGATGTGCTTGATGTGCGACCGTTCATGGACAAGCAGCCGCTCCGCATAGGAGAACACGGACGGTTCAAGAACTCTTCCCACCGTCGAAACGGCCGCTGTGCGTTCCCAGGCATCGATCGGCAAAGAGGGCACTGAGGCGCTGCACGAGCGAGATCGCGGTCCGTTGGTAAAGGGCCGTTGCGTCTGGTATAATCCTGGTGATTCCTTGCAGGGTAGTCCATACACGCATTTACTTACGCGGCATATACACGATCCTGCATGTCAATTCCTGCTCCACATGCTCGCATGGAGATCCATGCGCTACGAGAGATGCGCCAAGGTGCAGCCCAAACGGTCTACATCCTGATGCCAAGCCGCGACCCCTGCATAGCACAAACCTGTGGGATCGAGGGTGGAAACGCTGATTCTCAGAGAACGCGCATGACGATCATCTCACATCCTATTCTCGCTTTGGAGGCAATATGTCAGCAAACTCAAAGCCTGCACTCTTGACGAAACTCGGATTCGACCCGGCATATCTGCCGGCATTCGAGGATAAGCTCTTTCTCGAGGGGCCGCAAACAGCACGCCGACTGACGAATTTTTTCGCCTTGCTCTTGTTTGCGACCGTCATCGCCACCTATGGAGTGCTCTCCAATTCCACGGCGACGGTCATTGGGGCCATGCTCGTTGCGCCATTGATGGAGCCGATGATGGCGACAGCCGCCGCTGTCGTGATGGGGTCCGTGCCACGCGCGCTGCGCGCCTTCGCCCTCGCCGGAGCAGGCGCTGTGTGCGTGATTCTCTTCTCCTATCTGTTGGCGTGGGTCGTGCCTGACGTGACGATCTCCTTTATGAGCGATGCCGAGATCACCTCGCGCATCCACCCCGGCCTCTACGCGCTCCTCACGGCGTTGGCGGCTGGTGCGGCTGGAGCCTTCATTGCCTCCCGCTCCGAAATTGCCGAGGCGCTAGGCGGCGTTGCCATCGCCATCGCGCTCGTGCCTCCGCTCTGCGTAGTCGGCATTTCTCTCAAGCTTGGTCAACTGTCTGCAGCCGCAGGCGCTTCTCTGCTCTTTCTCACCAACTTTCTCGCGATTCTGCTTGCAGGTGGCTTGATTTTTGTGGTGCTCGGCCTGGGAAGGTCGGTGGTCTCGCATGCACAGGGACGGTTCCGCCTCCGCGCCTTTCTGCTGATCGTGGTGGGCCTTCTGTTCGTGAGCATTCCCCTTTCGCTGACGGCGTATCAAAACGTCATGAGCGCCATCGAAAACGCTCACGCGACGGCAGAAGTACAGCAGTGGCTGGTAGGCACATCCTATCAAGTGGATACGGTGAACGCCAGCGATGGAGTCGTGGAGGTCACCGTCGAAGGCAATGGTCCATTAAAAACCCCGCAGCAGCTGGCAAACCAACTGGCCGTCGCGCTTGGTCACCCGGTTGTCGTGGAATTGCGCGTGCTTCCAGTTCAGAGGGTCACGTCAAGCGATCCATAAAACACCCGTTAGTGCACCGTAGTCGGAAATAGCCATGCACCAGCATGCCGCTGAGAGGACCTCCATGGGCTTTCAACATGCAAGGCCGCTGCAACGGTTCGGCGTCAGGTCAGCCGTTCGCCTCTTGCATTGAGTGATGGAGACAAGGAGGGTTATTGCGGATACACACCTGTGCGCAGGACTGCAGGCAACAGCAGCGACTCAACAAGCAAGGCCAGCACAGCCACATAGACGATCATCTTCTGCCCAGTGGCCTGGATGACCACCCATGCCGGGGTTCCCGGGGCAGGTCCAAAGAAGGTGACCCAGACAGAGATGATGGTATAGACGATCAGCACCACCCCTAAGGCGATGTACACTCAGGACACCCCCTTCGGCAGGCCTTCGTGCGCACCACCGCCAGC
>Ga0207684_10005738_pt1 | contig 11398 bp, 11 predicted proteins | sample KBSK5501metaG_FD_184342 | JGI IMG/M metagenome (GOLD analysis project Ga0207684, IMG submission 184342) | Corn, switchgrass and miscanthus rhizosphere microbial communities from Kellogg Biological Station, Michigan, USA - KBS K5-50-1 metaG... | ecosystem: Host-associated > Plants > Roots >... | reverse complement strand
GGCGCGCTTGCGCCGCTCTTCGCGCCAATCCGCCTTCTTGGGGGCTCCTCGTGTTCCCATGCCTCCTAGCGTACCACCGATTCACTTCACTTTGCAGTGATCAGTAGTAGGACGCCTCACAACCAGGCGTCAAATCAGCGGCGGCCCCGCCGGGAATCGAACCTGGATGACCGATTTAGAAGACCAGCGCGCTGTGTTCATAGCCGTCCAGATTCGTCCAGCGATGCCTTGAATGCAGCTTTGCATCGCTGAGATGTGTAATGTCGTCCAAGGCTGTCTGACCAGTATGTGGTCAGTTTTGTAGTCAGCGCGTGGCTCCGAGAAAGCTGCCTCAGACGTGAGCTCAGTTTGGCATACGCAGCCCGTCAGCATGAAAGCGCACCGTCTCATTCGGCCGTCCCTTCGGGTTCGCTCTTATGCCTGCGCACACGGTGAGGCGATCGGTCCCTGAGCAAATACATGCTATAGGTCACGCGACAACTGGTTCGCGTGCTCTCAGTGCGCACTTGTGATCTGCTGCACAGCACAGCTGGCGAGTCGCGAGTACACTGAGAGTGAGCGCGACCACCAGATCGGTTCGCGCCACAGGACACACCAAGCGCCACTTCGTGCAGCAGCATCAGGAGCCAGAGCGACATCCGTCGCCGAGATGGAGGGCGGCAATGGCAGGGAGACCTAGTGCAGCAACCGCAATTGGTGAGCGACGTCTCGTGGCAGGACTCCTCTTCGTTGGGTTTCTACTTCTCCTACCGGCGATACTGATCAATGCTCCAGGTTTTGGCGCTCAGTCGCCCTGGGGACGTGCCTTTCCATTCTTGTTTGAGCATGTTGCCCAACTGTACTGGAGCACTCTGTTTGTCGTCGTCACCCTCTATGGACTGGTGATCCTGGAAGGGATCTTACGACGCGCGGGAGAGGAGATCTTCTCTCAAGTAGGTCTGGTCAGCTTCACGCTTGCAGCGGCGCTGTGGCTGCTGCTCATCGTGCTCGACACCAATGACCTCCCCGGCGGACGCGACGGTGAGCGCTACTTCATCCTCCTGGCCTTCCCGGCGATCATCTTCTATGGCATCGCCCTCCTCAGGACGAGGATCGTCGCGCGCTGGGTGGGCGTCGTGGTAGTCCTGTGGGCAAGTGTGACGTTCTTGCGTGCGCTGCCGCAGAGTCAAGGGCCACTCTTCTATGAGCCCGCCATCCTCCTCATCGCCGGCGCGCTCATGTTTCCGCCACACTTGAAGCAGGGCGTCCACAGGGGCAATTGAGGAGTCACACCGACTAGCTGTGGGGTGACTGTATGACAGGAGCCCAGGAGACAGATGCATATCGTCTGCGGACTGCGACTGCATGAGTTGCTCAGCGGCAGGAGACTTTGTCCTGGGAGGTGAGCGTGTCGTGGGTGGTGAGCACCGTAATGGTCCCCGAGACCGTTTTCTTATTCACCGCACTCACCTGCACACTCGCGCTTTGCCCCGCCTGCAGGGTCCCTTGCGCGGGGGAGACCGTGAGGGTAGGAGGTGGTTGCGCCTGCCAGGTGAGGGAGACGGCGCTGACATTCTTGAGTGTGAGGGTGGCTGTTGCGCCCTGGACGGCGCACGTGAGCGTCAACTTCGGCGTCAGCGCTGGTGTGATGCGCGGTGTGGAGGGAAGGGTGGCTGCTCCCGTCGCAGACGCAGCCGCGGCGCCTGAGCCAGCTAGGGCCGTGAGCACAGCGGAGGAGGAGAGTGAGGGCGTCTGGTCCGTCATATGCGGTTGGCGTGCGAAGACAAAGACGGCGAGCACCGCCCCTACAGTGACACAGAGGGCGACGACCGCCAGCCAGCCCTGTACTCGCCCGCGACGCCGCAACAACGACAGGCGCTGAAGCGCCGACGCACGGCCCAGTCCGAGCACAGAGCGAGCGTTCGCAGCGCCTTGCGCAGTCTCTGACACACCCTCAGGAGCAGCCTGTGAAGATGATGGCGTCCCATAAGGCCACCGCATCTGCAGGCTGCTGGCCCACGCCGCCACCATGCCCTGCAGGCGCGCCACAGGGCTACGCCTGGCCCGACGTACGGGGCGCCATCGTTCAGGAGTGACTGGCCGCATGGAGGGCGCGAGTGCTTCGAGGTCGCTCAGAATCGCGACGATGGTGTCGAGCGGCGCCTGCAGGGCTCGATGACGCATCACTTGTTGGAGCGCACGATTGCCCCTGGGGCGACCTGGCCTGTCGACTGGCAAGGGCGGCAGGCGATCGACCACCTCCCGCAACGGGCGCGCCACATTAGCAAAGATGACTACCCCCTTGTGGAACTTCGCTAGATCGTCATGAGTCCCGTGCAGCCAGCGTGGCCCGTCACGCTCCGCGAACTGCTCCAGTCGCGTGAGGAACGCCTCGATGGTGATGGCTGGCAGCGCTGGGGAAAGCAAGCGGAGCGTGGCCTGTTCCGAGCGCCAAGCGCGCTTGGGGAGCCCCGCGTCGACGAGCGCTCTCCCCAGCTCTCTAGTGGCGTCATGAAGATCCGCGAGGGTGTCGGCCGCCATGCCCATCACATGTGGGGTATCGGTCAATGCGCCATAGAGTGCGGATAGCTGGTCCCTGCTGTGGCTCATACTGTCCATAGCCCGTGACGCCCCTTCCCGTTGAGCCGTAGTCTCGCGCCGAACAGCTGGCGCCTCTGCGCTCCGTCGGGGTCGATTCTACACGGTGCGGAAGTCGCGGGCAATTCAGACCGGACTGGAGGTAGTATGCTATATGACAATTGACGCCGGCCGCTATCAGCCGTGGTGTCAATGTGGCATATGAGGGACGGTCGAAACCTTGACGGTCTCGCAGAATGGGAGGCGATCGCCCGGAACACAACGACACGAATTCAGGTAGACCAGCGGGGACGTTCCTCTACACCGCTTTCACAGAGGCAGATTGTAGAGCCGGTGGCCTGAGTTCACAGGCCGTGATGAGATCGTCTGCCATCTCGCGAATGCTGGCCTACGTTGGTTGCTTGCCATTGCCCACTATCGCCGTGCCCGTCAGTCGCGGCCCTCCACGAGTTCCAGCCGCGTCCCACCGCCCAACACTACCACAGCTCGCCAGATACCGCCACTGCGCACGTCCCCGGCTTTCCACATGGAAAAGTCGATGATCGGCTGTCCTCTGTATGTCGAGCTGGGTAGGTCGCGAGTGTCAGCCTTCTCGCGTATCGCCAGCATCTCCTGAAAGGTCAGGTACACCACGTCATCCGCCAGTCCTGCCCGCCTTGCCTTGTGCAGTAGCGTGGAAGGGTCAGCGAGCCATGTCCGCGCCATTGCTATTGGATCTTGACCAGACAGTGACCCCCGAAATGGCGGAGAGTTGGCGAGGCGTATGTCAAACAGCACCGGCTGTCCCTTGACTTGGCGCTCGTCGTCGTACTGACAGACACCGTGAAGGATCACCTTGCCGCGCCCACCGTGCCTGGCAACCAGATTCGCCAGCTCAGGCGGGCGAAGGTCGAACGACTCGCTCCGGCCAGCGGCCAGCGGCAGAGGAAACCACCGGGTATCGATCCTGTGCTCTGCGTATCGAGCGAGAGGAAAGAGCACCTCATCTCCCATCATGATGGCGGCGGAGTCTATGATGACAGCGCGGCTTGTGGGGTTATGCAACGTAAAGCGCACAGAGTACGCAGCAGACGCTTCCGAAGTGTCAACCCACTCGCTGATGCGCAGGCGCCCTCGTGCGCGCCACCCGATTGCGTCGGCAACCGTCACTCGCGCGGCGCGTCCGCGAGAGACAAGTGCAAGTACCTCTTGATGCAATTTCATCCCCGTGATCCTCACATTGCACCGATGCGCCGATCTCGCATGTCCACCGAATACGTCATTCTGCGCTCATTCCGAACAAAGGAGGTGAAATTACTACTGACCTTCGGGCTACAGTGGCTTCGAGGGTCTACCTGCAGGCAAATCGAGGCAGTGTGTCGCGTGTCCGGGTATGCGCGCTGAGAACGGCTGGCATGGCTGTCTCAATCTTGCCCTGGGGCGCAGTGCAGGTCAGGTGGACTTTGCCACCCCTTGTCCGGCTGTGCATGGTTCGAATAGCACGTCTCCATAGGGAGACGCAGCGGATTTTAAGTTTGAGCGCATCCGGTTGCCACTGATTGCTGACGGTCGCAGCTGTAGAAATCATCCCATACTAGTGGCTGCCACCGTCCGCCAGCGGTTGCCAATGGTTGTCTGGGCTGCCGTCAACGTTGCCGTCAACAGCAGCTGAGAACTCTATTTTCACCTGGGTACCATGAAAGGCGCAAGTCTCGTGGACCTTCGCTCCTCTCTACCAAGCCCTCTGCCTTCACGGCGGACCGATGGTGGTCCGTTCGGACCGCGCTTGCACACCCAGATGTCGCGCTGGTTCACCGCAGCGCCGTGAGGGTGTGGCTATCCACCAGGTAGATGGCGCCATCGGCGATCGCGCTGCGCAGCGCTCTGAGAGGCCCCCCTCTGTGGGCTGCGACCAGGACCAATTGAGCTCGCCATTCAGCGCGTCCAGGGCAAAAACACGCACCGTGTACTCGCGCTGGATTTTGTCTGGCCCACGTATCGACCTCTCCACGTGTTCAATGACATACACCAGCCCGTCGGCGACGAAGTGCTCCGCCCCGCTGATGCTCGACTGCGTGTCTCCGACATGGAGAAGCGGGGATACGCTTCCACCGATCGCAGGCGCGCTGCGCCAGCGCACCGCATGGGTGCGAATATCCACCGCGTCCACCATACCGTAGCCACCCATATGGACAAACACCAGCCCGTAGGCGGCGGCGAGTGTCCGCGCGCTTCCGTAGCCGTTGTGGTCACTGAGACCAGCGCAACTCCACAGCGCCGCTCGTGCGCGGATTCAGCGCAAGCAGGCGGTCGGCAGGCTCGGCGTCCTTCTCGTCCTCAGTGGCGGTCTCCTCGTCGTGATCGGTATCCCTATCTTCCTGGGATTTGTGCTGATGCAGTATGACATCCACGGCGAAGAGGCGGCCCTCTTGGCGGTCGTGCGTGCGCTCCCGTCCCGGCTACATGGAGCGTATCGGTTCAGGTATCCGCTTCATGATGAGCGAGATGCGCGCGCTGGGTCTCCCTGATCCAGAGTTTATCGAGCACCAGGACTTCACTGTGACGTTCCGCAACGGGACTCCTGAAAGCGCGAGCGCCGATCTCAACGAGCGGCAGCAGCTCGGACTACAGATTGTCCGCGAGCGCGGGAGCATCAGCACAGGGGAGTACTGCTCGGCGACTGGCGTGGCAGAGCGCACGGGATTGCGCGATCTCCAGGACCTGGTGACAAAAGGGCTCTTGGTTGCGCGTGGCAAAAAGCGCGGTAGTCGATACTTCCTGCCCTAGCTCGACCAGATAATAACCGCCACCAATAACCGCCACGAATGGCGGATTTCGATGGCGGATAAAGAGGAAGTTGCGTTCGGTGGCCTTCTTCGGACGCATACAGCTATGCCTGCGCGGGTTGGCGTCACCGTCGGCGTCAAATCGCCTCTCGTCGTCGCTAGTATCGATCAAGCGCCTTAGGTGGAGTGGGCGCTCATGCTAGAATTATTCAAAGATCATGATAGGTGCCGGTGGGGGGATTCGAACCCCCAACCCGTTGCGGAAGGAGGCGAGCGCGTGGTGATTGTACCGAAGTTCTCTCCTGCAGGAGCGCACTCTGCTAAGTCGTCGGCGGGTAGAGCGTCACTCATCCTCACGGTGGGAGGAAAGGTAGTCCAGCGCGGCCTGCAGCAACGCCGGATCGTCATTGACAAAGCCGAGCAGCCGGTTGCACTTGTGACACAGCAGCCCCCGAACCTTGCCTGTCGCATGGTCATGGTCCACGACGAGCGGGTCCGCCTCCTTCCGGCAAATAGCGCATCGACTACCCTGCTTGCTTGCCATCTCGTGGTACTCGCCCACAGACAAGCCGTATCGATGTTTCAGCTCCCACGCCTTGCGGTACCGCCGGTAATATTCGCTGCCGAGAGCGGGTTTGAGGCGGGCGTTGTTGCATGCCTTGCAGTAGCTACCGTAACCAGAGGGACGCCTACGGTCACGCGAGAACTCCTCGATCGGCTTGACCAAGCAGCATCGTGGGCAACGCCGTGTCCCGTCTTCCATTACGCATTCCTAAACATCCCTCGTCACCCACGCGGGGCGTATCAATTCGGGTGCCGGCGGTGGGAGTCGAACCCACACGCCCTTTCGGGCAGAGGTTTTTGAGACCTCCGCGTCTGCCATTCCGCCACGCCGGCCAGCGCATCAGCCGTCCACGTGCGAGATCCCATGCGCGCGACGCCTGCCCGCATAGTGTACGCGATGAGTTGGCCCGCTGGCAAGACGGTCCCGCCGTGACGCCATGCCGATGCGCCAGCGCTGCGCGAAATAGCGATCACACGCGTAGAATACGAAGACGGGATGTCCGATCCGGGAAAGAGGACTATGGATGGTCGAGACGAAGCGTGTGATCGCGCGTATGCGGACCCTCTCCGCGCCTACGTGGCTCTGGATGAGCGTGATCGCCGTCACGCTGATCGCTGTTCTCCTCGCCATCGGCGTGCGCGTTTCGGCGCCCAGCGACGCCTCTACGCGCGCCCTACTCGGCAAACCTGCGCCGGACTTCACCTTGCCAGTCGCCGCTGCGCCTGGGGCCACGCCGCAGACGATCTCGCTCGCCGCGCAACGCGGGCGTCCCGTCCTGCTGGTCTTCTTTTTCACGCTCTGCACGCACTGCCAGCCACAGCTGCGTACGGTCCACACCGCCGCGGCCCCCTACGTCAACCATGGGCTGGTTACCTACACGATCAACACGCCTGCCGAGTCATTTGACGTGCTTTCGAGCTACGGCTCACGGCTCGGCTTCACTCCGACGATCTTGCGCGACACCCAGGCGACGGTCGCCCGATCCTACGGCGTCCAACTCTACCCGACGACCATCTTGATCGACACCCAGGGCGTCGTGCGCAGCGTCTGGACGGGCGAGACAGATGAGGCGACGCTCAACCATGCGCTGCGCCAGGTGGCCGCGCCATGAGCGACAACTCCGTCCGGCGGCTGATCCTGATCCTGGGCGGCGCGCGCAGCGGCAAGAGCGCCTACGCCGAGGCGCTGGCGGCCAGCGTCGCTGGCGATCGTCCCGTCCTCTACCTTGCCACCGCGACCCCTGAGGACGAGGAGATGCGCGTGCGGATCGTGGCGCATCGGTCCAGTCGTCCGGCGCACTGGCGCACACTCGAAGCTCCGCTGGACCCGGCTGGCGAGTTGGAGCGGGAACCCCATGTTGTGGATGCGCCGGTCGTGCTGCTCGACTGTGTGACCCTTCTCGCCTCGAATCTGCTCTTCGATGGCGCGCGACACGACAGCGAGGACGTTGACGCCACGGCGGGCGAGGCGCGGCTGGAGCGTGCGCTGGACGACCTGCTCGCGCTCTATCGCCGGGGACGCTTCACCCTCATCGTCATCTCGAACGAGGTCGGGATGGGCATCGTGCCGGCCTATTCACTCGGTCGGAGCTATCGAGATGTTCTGGGCCGCGCCAACATCCGTCTGGCGCGCGCGGCGGATGCGACGCTGCTGATGCTGGCTGGCATGCCCATCGAGGTCAGCACGCTGGCCGCCGCCTGGGAGGCGCGTCGCCGCGAGCTATTCCCTGGCGCAGAGACCTAGCGAACTCAGCAGAGACAAGGGAGCGGGTGTGGCTTGTAGTATTGCGCGAGCCATTGACCCGACGGCTTGCTCGTGTTCAGCGTATCCCCCGCCCAGGCCGCGCTCAAAGCCCAGTTGGACTGTGCGCTGTGGGGAGTGAGCGGCTGTTCGGACGCCCAGAAGACCCCCGCCCACCAGCTTGCCTCGGTGAAGGTCGCCATGAGCGCCTGCATGTCAGAAAGTTGTTCGCTCTCGTCCTGATCGGTCCCCCTGGACGATCCAGGGCTGGCGTTGGAGCCAGAGACGCTCTCGTAACCGGCGGCGGTGAAGAGGACCGAGTGGAAGTATTTGTCCGAGACCTTACTCAGTCGTGTATAGATATCGCCCTGATTGGTCCCAGTGTTGGCTTTGCCGTGCCAGCTATCCACCAGATCGGCGACGCTCAGCCCAGCGTTGCCTGCGCTCAGTGGGAAATAGGCCGCCACGCCAATATAGTCGACGGCGTCCCACCAGGTGATCTTCTCGAACTCGGCGGCGCCATCAACACCCCAATTGGCGGCGTAGATGAGTCTTCCGGTATATTGCCCGCCGCCGCCGTCCGAAGGCTTGTGTTGATACGTGCTGTAGTCCACGCTGCGAATCGCGTTGATGACATGACGCCACTCGCAGTCACGTCGTCCGAGGTCACACTTGAGCAACTCACCGGGAACGCCGGAATCGATGCCCGCCGGGTCGTTCTTCTTGCTGGTCCTGTCATTATCTGTCGTCACGCTGCTCAGGCGGTCGCCGATGATGAAGTAGGGCAGATGGTAGCGCTCGGACATCTGCGCGTAGTGCGCGGCGAAGGCGGCATAGGCGTCGAACCAGCCGCGCTCGGCGGCGCCCACCTGAATCTTGCCGCTGCCCTCCAGCCCGAACGAGTTGCCAGACGCCTGGCCATCCCACGCCTTGCCGACCAGCATTGAACTTTCGTCGCTGCCGCTGACGGTCTTGTCCTGTTGTTTGACGACAAGTTGCAGGATCGGCAGCAAGTTCGCTTTGCGCGCGTCCTTGATCGCCGCCTCGTAGTCGGCGTCGGTGAGGGTATCGAGATTGCCCTTATCGGTCGCATGCCAGAGCAGCGTCGGGCCACTGCGAATCAGCATGTCCGCCACTATGGGAATGGTCACCGCGTTCATGTGGAAGGTGTTGGTCTGCAGGTTGAGATTCTGCAATGAGGCCGGCTTGGTGTAGCCGCCGGTCGGGTGCGCCTGCGCGTCCCGCCGTGTCCACGAGTAGACGAACCCCTGGAAGGGCGCGCTGCCCCCACCGCCGCTGGTGTTCGCCTGAGCCTGCAATCCTGGCGTGAAAAACACGACCTGCGTCATGAAGAGTTGCCCTGCCGCCAGTACAACGATCAGCAACGGCAGCGTGACCAACGCGGCGATACGCAACGTGCGCCGGTCCGGGGGACGCTGGCCGGCAGGCGGCAGCGGCGATCCACCAGGCAAGATCGGCGCAGGCGAGAGGGGCATCCAGCGTATCTCCTTCTCAGAACAGTGGCATGGCTAAGCAGGAAACGCCAGCTTGCGATATTTCTCGGCGGTCTCGTACCACGCTTCTTCCGACAGACCCAGCTTCTCACGCAACTCCTCCATGCTGACGCCCGCGCGCAACTGGCGCACAGCATAGATGTCGCGCAGCAGTTGCAGGGTGACGCGCTTCTCGATACCAGCGCGCTTGACCGTGGAGGCGAGCACGTAATTGAGGTTGCGGTCGGTGCACTCGAAGAGCCGTTCGCGCGGCTGATAGCGTTCGAGGTACGCCTGATAGGCGGCGGTCCACTCGACGGGCAGCTCCATGCGCCGCTCGCGTCGGCGTTTGGCCTGGCCGGGGAAGTGCACCTCGATGGCGGGATGATCGGGGTCCGACACGTCGACGTGACGCAGCGCGAGGCCCATCACCTCCTCTTTCTTGAGACCGGTGGCGAGGAGCAACAGGATGAGCGTCTGCGCGCGCGGCTCCTCGGCTGCGGCGGCTTCAAGGCGTGCTATGTCGTCGTCGTAAAGCAGTTCAGGCAGCGGCGGCATGGGGCGGCTGAGCGCGATCTGCGCCGAGAGGTCCGTCGGCAGGGCTTTCTCGGCGGCGAGCCAGGCGCAGAAGTTGCGCAGGAAGGTGACGCGGCGTGCCATCGTCTTGGGCGCGGGGCGTGTCTCGCGGTCGAAGCGCAGGTGGTCGAGCCAGTCGCGCAGATGATCAAGCGTCAACGCGCGCACGAGCAGGTCGCGCCCGACGAACTCGGTGAACATGCGCAGGTCAGAGAGGAAACAGGTAATCGTGTAGGCTGAATGGTCGGTGCGACGCAGATGCTCCTGATACGGCAGCGCGCAGGCCCCAAGCGGCGTCTCGCCGGTGGGCGACGGGATGATGACCAGCGCGGCTTGCCCGCCAGGCGACGCGGGAGTGGGTGGAGTATCGGGGAAGAAAAGGCTCGGCTGCTCGACCCGCTGTCCATCCGTCGAAGTCTCTCGCTGTGTCATGCTGCGCTTCCCGCCACCTGTCACCACGTCTGTAGCGCTCACGCGCCTGCTCTCGCTGCCCAGTATGCCGCATGCGCCGCCGCAGCGCAAGCGCACGGGACTCTTGCGAAGGAGCGCGACAGCTGTGGTAAGGCGGAAGGATGCTGAACCACAACGACCAACAGATCAGCGGAAACTAATTGAGGAAGGCGCGCCACTGGCTCCATCAGGACGCAGGCGAGGATTCCATATGACCCAAGTAAATATAGTCACGCTCTGAAACGGAGAACCCCACTGCGCGCCCTACAATTCCACCTCGACGCCGCAGCGGGCGAGGAGCGTGACGCAGGTGGAGGCGGGGTAGGGTATGGGCAGCCGCTGGCGCGGGCCATGGGAGTCGGAGCCAGCGCTGCTCAGCAGGCCACGCTCGGTGATGAAGGCGCTAAACTCCTCGACCTGTCGCGGCGTGTGCAGGGGATAGAGGACCTCGGCGCCATCGATGGGAATCTCGATCAGGATCTCGGCGAGGACGGCGGGGCTGTGCGGCTGGATGCCATCGGTATTGCGTCCGGGATGGGCGATCAGCGCGGCGGCTCCGCTGGCGTGCGCCGCTGCCACGGCCTTGGCGAGTGGGACGGTGATCGAGACGAATCCCGCGTCGCGGATCATCTCCAGAGCAGCCCTGGGTGTGGCGGCGTAGCCATGGCGCAGCAGCAGCCGGGCGTTGTCGCTCGGACGGCGTAGCGCGCCACCCTGAAAGGCCAGTTCGTCGGCCATCTGCGGAAACGCGTAGCCGCGCTGCGCCAGTTCCTCATATACGGCGAGCGTATTCTCGTACTGCCGGCGCTCGATGTCGCGAACGAACGTCGCGAGCGTGTCGCTGGTCAGTTCCCCCGCGAAGCAGAGCAGATCGGTGCGCCCGCCGCGCCAGGCCGTCGAGACCTCGCACGCGCGCACGACGATGATGCCACGTGCGGCGCCCAGGGCGAGCAGTTCATCGCTATGCTCCAGCGTGTCATGGTCGGTGACCGCCACAGCGCGGAACGCATGCGCCGCGAGGTAATCGAACAGTTCGACTGGCTGCCAGTGGCCATCGCTGTAGATCGTGTGTATCTGAAAGTCGACGGCGTCCTCGCCATGCACACGGCGCTCCAGGCTACGCTCGGACACGATCATCTCCTGGTTGGCTCATACGTCCTGCGCCGCTCAATACCTCGTCATAGAGCGAGGTGATCTTGCGCGCCACCTGCTCCTGGGTGAAGCGCTCAAGC
>Ga0207684_10005735_pt1 | contig 11403 bp, 8 predicted proteins | sample KBSK5501metaG_FD_184342 | JGI IMG/M metagenome (GOLD analysis project Ga0207684, IMG submission 184342) | Corn, switchgrass and miscanthus rhizosphere microbial communities from Kellogg Biological Station, Michigan, USA - KBS K5-50-1 metaG... | ecosystem: Host-associated > Plants > Roots >... | reverse complement strand
GGCGTGGGGGCGAAGTGCAGGTCCGCCACGCAAGCGACGAGCCTCCGGTTCATCTCTTCCGGGAAAGGGTTGCGGCGCTGCCCCGTTCGCAGGCCCGCTTCGACGTGCGCGATGCGCACGCCTTCGTAGAACGCCGCGAGCGCTCCCATCGCGGCCGAGGTCGTGTCCCCCTGCACGACGAGGGTCCCGGGGCGTCGACGGCGCAGCAGCTCCTGGACGGCGATCAAGAGCCGCGCCGAGAGGTCCCCGAGGGCCTGATTCGGCTGCATCACGCCCAGGTCCTCCGCCGGGACCAGGGCGAGGTCGGCGAGGATGGGCGCCAGCAGCTCGCGATGCTGGCCGGTCACGTATACGGCGGGCGGCGCCCCCGCCTCCTCGAGCGCCCGCACGACGGGCATCAGCTTGACGGCTTCGGGTCGCGTCCCGATGAGGACGGCGACGTCCCCGGCGCGCTCCCGGCTCAACGGGCGGCGAGCGCCGCGCCGCGCTCGGCGAACATTCCCTCGCGGTAGGCCACGATGCGTCCCGCGACGGCGGAGGCGGCCACGGTGAGGGGCGAAGCGAGGTAGAGCTTGCCGGGCCCCGACCGGTTCTGGTAGTTGCGGTTGATCGCGGAGACCGTCACCTGCTCGGTGCTCGAAGACACCCCGGGGCCGCAGCCGATGCAGGCGCCGCAGCCGGGGTGGATGACGCGCACGCCGGTCCTCTGGAAGACGTCCAGGTAACCCCGACCGCGCGCGTACTCCTCCACCGCCTCGGAGCCGAACTGGATGTAGAAGTCGACGCCTTCCTTCACCCTCAGCCCCGCCGCGAGCGCCTCGCGCATGACTCGGGCGTAGAGGTCCAGGTCCACTTCCTTGCCCGCGGTGCAGCTTCCGCCGTACGCGATGTCGATCGCCACGTCGCCGAGGTCGGAGATGAGCGCGCCGTTGGTCGGATCCGAGGGGACTCCCTTTGCGGGGTCGCCCGGGGTGGCCACCATCGGCGCGATGCCCGAGAGGTCGATCGTGTGCACGCCTCCCGCGTACTGCGCGCGGGGGTCGGGGGCCACGATGCGCCCGCGCAGGCTCTCGACGCTCACGCCGGGGCGGCGGGCCCCGATCCAGCGCAGCGTGTCCTCGTCCGCCTCGACCACGCCGGCCTTGGCCGAGCACTCGGTCGCCATGTTGGCGAGCGTCGCGCGCTCGTCGGGGTCCAGCGATCGCAGCCCCGGCCCCCCGAACTCCATCACGCGGTCGAGCGTCTCCTGCCGCCGCGCGTGATGGGCCAGGATGTGGAGCATGACGTCCTTGGCCGTGGTGCCCTTCGGCAGCCGGCCCACCAGCTCGAACCGGATCGCCTCCGGCACCTCCATGAACGTGAACCCCGACTTGACCAGGGCCGCGTACTCGGTGGCGCCGACGCCGAAGGCCAGCGCGTTGTTGGCTCCTCCCATGCAGGTGTGGCTGTCGGTGGCCTGGATGAGGTCGCCCGGCTCGATGATCTTCTCGCGCGCCACGCTGTGGCAGATGCCCGGCGAGACGCCGTCCCGAGCCGAGTAGTCCTGCACGCCCGTCTTGATCTGGAAGACCCGCTGCATGTCGCGCAGGACCTGGATCTTCGGCGAGAAGGGCGCCATCTTCGGGACGCCGTCCGCATAGATGAGGTGGTCCTCGAAGACCGCGAACTTCCGCGGGTCGGCCAGATCGTAGCCCGGACCGTACTCCTGCTCCAGGAAGTGATGCACCTGCGCCGTCGTGAACTCGTGAGAGTAGCCGCCGTCCACCCGCACGCAGACCGCGTCCCCCGGCTTGAGGAACACGGGTCGCGTCGCGCCGACCACGTGGGCGGCCAGGATCTTCTCGGCGATGTTCATCGGCCGCGGCGGCGTGTCGGGCGGCGGCAGGCGCACCTCCCCGCGAGCGTAGGCCTTCGTGAAGGGAAAGAGGCCGCCGTGCTCGATGACCTGGCGGGTGATCGCGTCGTAGCCCTTCGTGAACTCGGCCAGCGGCACCTGCTCGCCGCGCTGCAGGCGGCGGAGGATCTCGTGGTCCCCCATCAGCACGCCCTGGCTGACGTTGTTGCGCGCGTGGATCGGGGCGAAGGACGCCGCGATGGCGATCCGGATGCCGGACCACTTCTCCGCCTGCACGGCGGTCTCCCGGGAGGATCCGACACCCTTGCGGTACCCGGAGACGATCACCTCGAAGTTGCCGTGCATCAGCGCGCCCTCGGGGAAGAGCCGCTCCTTGCCGATCGTGATCCCCGCGTAGGCGTTGCGAGCGATGTCCTCGGGGCGGTAGTCGAAACAGGCCCACGCCGGCGTCATGGCGTCGGTGTTGATGTCGTCCATGAGGTCCTCGACCCGCAGGTCGTCCATCCGCAGGTCGAGCTCGCCGCGGAGCTGGCGCCGGATGAGCTCCGGGTCCTTGGTGAGGAAGAGGACGCGCTTTCCGGGCGTGAGGGAGATCAAGGGCCGGTCGCCTCCTGGGCGCAGATTGATTCTAGCAGGAGGCGTAGCCGCCCTCTCCCCCGTGCACGTGGCCGTGCCCGGGAACGGGCCGTGCCCGTTCCCGTCCGTTTACGCCAGTGCCCTCAACCGCCGGAGCATCCCGTCGTCGCGGCCTCGATCGCCCCTCCGCGGCTCAGTGTCCGCGGTACGGCCCAGGCCGGACCCCGGACGCGCCAGCCACGCCATCACCAACGCCGGATAGGCGACGCCGAAGAGCAGTCCCGACATCCCGATGATCCCCAGCGCCACCCCGGCGACGTACACGACGATGGTGGTCGCGCTCGCCGACAGGCCGAATGCCCGCGCATCCGCCCATCCGCGCCAGACCGCAAGGCCGGCGATGGCGAAGGAGATTCCGGCCACCAGGCCGGCGGCGCCGATCGTGATGCCGACGGCGGAAGCCTCACGGAAGTAGACCAGCACCTGGCCCCCTCCCCAGATCCCGAGGCCGCCGCAGAGAACGTTGAGCACGGCGATCGCCGCTCGGGCAACGCGTCCATTTCGAGCCATGTCTCCTCCGATCATGAATGGGTCATCAGGCTTGGACACCGGAGGCTCACGCCGGGTTCCCCGACAGCCGGTTGGCGATCGCCGCTCCGACCTCGCGCGTTCCGAGCTTCCCGCCGATGTCCGCCGTCGTCCGATCCTCTTCCACCGCCCACCGCACCGCGTCCTCGATCCGGCGCGCCTCCTCGGCCCAGCCCAGGTGATCGAGCATCAGACCGGCGGTGAGGATCGCCCCCATCGGATTGGCCACGTTCTTGCCGGCGAAGCGGGGAGCGGAGCCGTGCACCGGCTCGAACAGGCTGAGCCGTCCCGGATGGATGTTCCCCGACGCCGCCATGCCGAGCCCGCCCTGGAGGCCGGCGGCGAGGTCGGTCACGATGTCGCCGAACATGTTGGAGGTGACCACGACCTGGAACTGCCCCGGGTCGCGCACGAGCTGCAGGGCGAGGTTGTCGATGTACAGATGGCTCGCCTCGATCCCGCCGTACTCGGACGCCACCGCCCGGAACACGCGCTGCCAGAGGTCGTGGGCGTGGACGAGGACGTTCGACTTGTCGGCCATCACGACCCGCGTGCGGCCGCGCGCGCGCGCGAACTCGAACGCGTGGCGGACGATGCGCTCGACGCCCTTTCTCGTGTTCAGATCGATCTCGGTCGCGACCTCGTCCGGCGTGTCCTTCTTGAAGTTGCCCCCCATCATCACGTAGAGGCCTTCCGTGTTCTCGCGGAAGACGGCGAAGTCCACCTGGGCCGGCCTGACCCCCTTCAGCGGGCAGAGCTTCTCGTGGAAGAGCCGCACGGGGCGGTAGTTCACGTAGAGGTCGAGCCGGAACCGCATCCCGAGGAGGATGTCGGCGGCGTGCCGGTTGTCGGGGACGCGCGGATCGCCCATGGCCCCGAGCAGGATCGCGTCGAATTCCGCCTGCAGCATCTCCAGCGCGTCCGGGGGCAGCGTCACCCCGGTCGTGAGATACCTCTCCGCGCCCCAGTCGAAGCGGGTCGTCCGGATGGCGCGGCCGGCGGCGCCCGCCACCGCCTGCAGCGCCTTGACGGCTTCGGCGATCACCTCGACGCCGATGCCGTCTCCCGGGACCACGGCGATGCGGAGTTCCGTCACGAGGACCTATCTAGCTGAGTTGGGCGGGAGTGTGGACCGAGCGGCAGCGAGGTCCCGCTGGCGCGGCTCCACGAAGTGGAGGCGCGCAGCAATCCCGCTTCGCTCGCACGCCTTTGCTCAGTTCGGGAAGGGGTACATCAGCCAGCCCACCACCACCGCCGACAGCACGAAGGCGCCGAAGGTCATCAGGGCGAAGCGCAGGCGGGCCTGGCGGTCCTCGCGGAGCAGGATCGCGAAGACCACCGACACGAGCGTCGAGAAGACGATGAGCGCGAGCAGGTGGCTGGCGATCACCGCTTGCGCCCCACCGCCACGTCGTACGCGTCGAGGACGACGAGGATGTTGAGCAGGCCGCCGACCTCGGTGAACGTGTTCCCGTACTCGTAGGTGGCCGACGTGACCTTCCCCGCCTCGAACCCGAGGGCGCGGGCGAGGAAGTACGGCACGCCGAGAGCCATCTGGGCCAGGCTCCGCAGGAACGCGAGGGGGTCGTCGAAGCCGAGGTGCATCTGCAGGCCGGCGTCCATCATCACCCCGAGCACGAACAGGGCGCCGATGGCACCGAGGAAGGCGAGACCCTTGGTGATCCGCCCGAGGTAGAAGTGCCCCGCACCCGGAACCAGCAGAGCGAACAGGCACGCAGGAATCGCCGCCCCGGCGCGCCGTCCGTCCACGATGGCTCTCTCCCTTTCCATACCGGGCAAGGCTCGGAATGTTATCACGGCAGCGCGAAGGCCACGTACGCATCGCCCGACCGCGTGCCCATCTTCCCCCCGCCCGCGGCCACGACGACGTACTGCCGCCCGCCGACTTCGTACGTGCTCGGCGTGGCGTATCCACCCGCGGGCAGGCGGGCCTGCCAGAGCAAGCGGCCGGTCCGCTTGTCGAACGCGTGGAACATCTCGTCGCGCGACGCCGCGATGAACACGAGGCCTCCCGCGGTCACCACGGGGCCGCCATAGTTCTCGGTGCCGGTGGGCGGGATCCCCCGGCGGGTCAGCTCCGCGTACTCGCCGAGCGGCACGCGCCACACCGTCTCCGCGCGAATGAGGTCGATGGCGTTGAGCGTGCCCCAGGGCGGCTTCACCGCCGGGTAGCCTTCGGAATCGAGGAAGCGGTTGTAGCCGGTGCTGGTGTAGGGGACGCCGGCCTCCGCTTCGTCCTCATCCTGGCCCGCCGGAGCGTTCTCGCCGCGAAGGAAGGCGACGAGGGCCTGCTTCTCCCCGTGGGGAAGGAAAGCGAAGGAGGGCATGGTGCCCTTTCCCTTCTCGAGGAGCGTGACGAGGTCGGCCGACGGGAACCGGTGGCCCGCGTCGAGCAGCGAAGGCGCGGCCTGCTGGGGGGCGCCGCCCCGATCGAGCCCGTGGCACGACGCGCAGTACTGCAGGTACACCCGCTCCCCCCCCGGCGCCGAGGCCCGCGCGGGCACGTCGACCATCGTGAGCACCCACGCCATCTCGCTCGAGTTCACGTAGAGGGTCTCCGTCGCGGGATCGACGGCCGCTCCACCCCACTCCCCTCCGCCGTCGAAGCCCGGGAAGATGACCGTGCCCGGCCGGCTCGGAGGAATGAACTGCCGTCCGGTGCGCAGGCCGCGCAATCGAGCCAGCACCTCGCGGTGAGCCTCGGGGGTCCGATCCGTCACCTCGTCTTCCGTGAAGCGCTGGCGCGCGAAGGGAGGCGGCTTCACGGGAAGGGGCTGCGTCGGCCAGGTCTTCTCCCCGTCGAGGTCCGAGGGCGGAACCGGCTCCTCCTCGACGGGCAGCAGCGGCTGCCCGGTCTGGCGATCGAGGAGGAAGATGTGGCCCGACTTCGTGATCTGCGCGAGGGCGTCGATCTTGCGCCCGCTCCGCCGGAGCGAGAGCAGTATCGGCGCCGCGGGCAGATCGCGGTCCCACAGGTCGTGGTGGACGACCTGGTAATGCCAGAGACGCTTGCCCGTCGCGGCGTCGAGGGCCAGAACGCAGTTCGCGAAGAGGTTCGCGCCGAGGCGGTTGCCGCCCCAGAAGTCGTAGGCGGCCGAGCCGGTCGGCGCGAAGACGACGCCGCGCTCGGCATCGAGGCTGATCCCGCTCCAGGTGTTGGCTCCTCCGACCCGCTTCCACGCATCCTCGGGCCACGTTTCGTATCCCGCCTCGCCCGGCCACGGGATCGTGTGGAACGTCCAACGGAGTCGGCCCGAGCGTACGTCGTACGCGCGGATGTGCCCCGGCGCCGCCGGGGCGGGCCCCTCGCCGACCCTCATCCCCATGATCACGAGGTCGCGCCACACGACGCCCGGGGTCGTGGAGACGAGGTGGAGGCCGGTGACGTCGCGGCCCAGGTCCTCGCGCAGGTCGACGCGGCCCGCGCGCCCGAAAGCGGCCACCGGCCGGCCCGTGCGCGCCTCGAGCGCGTAGAGGTGCGAGCCGGCGCCGAAGAGGATGCGCCTGTCGTCCCCGTCTTCCCAGTACATGACGCCGCGGTTCACGCCGATCGGCCGCTCGCCCGGCCCGGCGAACGGGTCGAAGGTCCACAGCTCGCGGCCGGTGGCCGCGTCGAGCGCGAAGGCCTTGAGCCCGGCGGAGGTGCCGTAGAGCACCGGGCCCACGACGATCGGGTTGCACTGGATCTGGGAGCGGTCGTCCGGGCGCGCGTCCCCCGTGTGATGCACCCAGGCCACCGCCAGGCGAGCGACGTTGCCGGTGTTGATCTGGTCGAGCGGCGAGAACTGCGTGTGGCCGGCGTTGCCGCCGTGAGCCGGCCATCCCCGGCCCGTGTCGCCGTTGATGCGGCGAGGCGAAACCGCCGGCCCCGCCGCGGCCAACCCGGCCGCCGCCGCGAGCGCGACGAGAGCGTTCCGATGCGGCCACCGTTTCTGTGCCATGGCCCGAATTGACCCCCCTTGGCCAACCTTAGTAATATCAGTTGTTCAGAGGGGGGAGAACCGATGCTCCGTAGTTGGTCCGTGACCCTGGTCCTCGCAGTGGCTCTCCCCGGCCTCGCCGCGGCGGGCCCCGCTCCCGAGATCCTTCCCCTCGATCAGATCAAGCCGGGCATGGTGGGCGTCGGTCGGACCGTCTTCGAGGGCACCCGCATCGAAGACTTCAGGGTCCAGGTCATCGGCGTCCTCGACAACATCGGTCCCAAGCAGAGCCTGATCCTGGCCCGGCTCGAGGGGGGGCCCCTCGAGAAGACCGGGGTCATCGCCGGCATGAGCGGGAGCCCCGTGTTCATCGACGGCAAGCTCGTGGGCGCCGTCTCGTACGGCTTCCCGTTCTCGAAGGAGACGATCTGCGGCATCACGCCGATCGGCGAGATGATCGAAGACACGAGCACCGACGCGCCCCGCGCGGCCTCGGCCCGCTTCCGCACCGCCAGCTTCGGCCCGGGACCCCATGCGCTCGCCGCGCCCCTCGACCGCGCATCGCTCATGGCGGCCATCCAACGGCCGACGAGCGCGGTGTCCCTCTCCGGGGCGGCCGGCCAGCTCGGGCCGGCGCTCGCGGCGGAGTCGCTGCGGCCCCTGAGCCTGCCCCTCGTGTTCTCCGGGTTCGACGCATCGACTTTTGAGTGGGCGAAGGGCGTGTTCTCCGGCCTCGGCTTCACACCCGTGATGGGGGCGGGCGCCGTGGGCAAGCCCCCGGCTCCCCTGCCGGACCTGCAGCCGGGCGGGGCGCTCGGCGTTTCGCTCATCGAAGGCGACATGGACCTTTCCGTCACCGGGACGATCACGCACATCGACGGCGAACGCGTCTACGCCTTCGGCCATCCGTTCTACAACCTGGGGCCGACGCAGTTCCCGATGAGAAAGGCCTACGTGTACTCGGTCTTCCCGAGCCTCTACCAGTCGTGGAAGATCAGCAGCCCGGCCGATCCGGTGGGGACGATCGAGCAGGACCGGGGCACGGCGATCGCGGGGCGGCTCGGCAAGACGCCGCGCATGATCCCGGTCTCGGTGCGCATCAGCACCAGCCGCGGCCAGGACCGCCGCTACTCGTTCCGCATGGTGGACGACGAGCTGTTCAGCCCCGTCCTCGCGTACGTGTCGCTCGCCTCGGTGCTGCAGGCCAACGAGCGCGCCTTCGGCACCTCCACGATCCAGGTGGACGCCAAGCTGACGCTGGCCGGCGGGCGGGAGGTGCGCGTGGAGGACCTCTTCACCCAGGAGCAGCCCGCCACCCAGGCGGCGGCGCTCGTGGCGGCGCCCGTGGCGTACCTGATGACCAACGACTTCGAGCGGGTCACGGTGGACAAGCTCGACGTGGAGGTCTCCTCGCTGGAGACGATCCAGACCGCCAGCCTGCAGCGGGCGTGGTTCGAGCGCGAGGGCCCGGTGCGCGCGGGCGCCACGGTTCCGTTGAAGGTGCTGCTGCGCACCTACCGGGGCGAGACCGTCTCGGAGACGATCCCGGTCACGGTGCCGGCCAACGCTCCCGCCGGCAACTACACGGTGCTGCTGGCCGACGGCAACGCGCTCACGAACCTCGAACAGCGCGAGATGCGGCAGTCCTTCGTGCCGAAGGACCTCGACCAGCTCATCCGGGCCATCAACGGGCTGCGCCACAACAACCACATCTACGCCCGCCTTCTCCGCAGCGACGAGGGCGCGATCGTGCGCGGGGAATACCTGCAGTCGCTTCCTCCGTCGGTGCTGGCCGTACTCGGGGGCTCCGACGAGGGCACGGGCGTCATCCCGCTCCGCACCGCCTCGGTGTGGGAATTCGACCTGGCCACCGATTACGCCGTGACCGGCTCGCGCGCGCTCGGCCTCACCGTCGAGCGTTGACGCCGGGCGACTCCCCGGCAAACCCTGGAGGATCACCCATGATTCGGCGCCTGGCCCTCGTCTCCTGCCTGCTGCTGGCGGCGGGAGCGGCGAGGGCGGCTCAACCCCAGTTCTGGCGCATCGAAGGCGCCCGCGACTTCCTCGACGGGACGACCGAAGGCCTCTCGGTGGGTTCCGAGGGACGCGTGCGCCTCGCTCCCGTCACCCGAGCGCTCTACGACCCCGAGGTCCCCTTCGTCTGGTGCCTGACCCGGGACGCCAAGGGCACGCTCTACGCGGGCACCGGCAACGACGGGAAGGTCTTCAAGATCGAGGCGGGCAAGGGGTCTCTCTTCTTCGACGCCGGCGAGCTCGAGGTCCACGCCCTGGCCGTCGGCCCCGATGGGAAGCTGTACGCGGGCACGTCTCCGGACGGCAAGGTCTATGCGGTCGACGCCGCCGGCAAGGCGCAGACGTTCTACGACCCGACCGACAAATACATCTGGGCGCTCGCCTTCGATGCCACGGGCAACCTGCTCGTGGCCACCGGCGGCGACGGGAAGATCCACCGCGTCGATCGTCAGGGCAAGGCGCAGATCCTCTTCACGAGCGCGGAGACGCACATCACGGCGCTGGTGCTCGACGCCGCCGGCAACATCTATGCGGGCTCCGCCCCCAGCGGCATTCTCTATCGCATCGACCGCGCCGGGAAGGTGTTCGTGCTCCACGACTCGCCCTATCGCGAGGTGAAGGCCCTCGACCTCGGCAAGGATGGCAGCCTCTATGCCGCCGTCGTGGACGGCAAGGAGCGCGAGGAGGCCCGGCCCCCCATGCCTCTGCAGCCGACGCCGCCCGGCGCCACTCCGACGGCCGAGGTCACCGTGACCGAGAATTTCGCCGTGATCGCGCCCCAGGCCGGCGCGCCCCCCGGCCCGATTCCCACCCCGCGGCCGTCCGAAGGGCTACGCGGAGGCGCGCCCAAGGGCGCGGTGCTGCGGGTCCTGCCGTCGGGCGAGGTGGACACGCTGTGGTCTTCGACGGACGAAACACCTCACGCCCTGGTCGTCAACGGCGATGGCGTCCTCGTGGGCACCGGCAACAAGGGCAAGATCTACCGCATCCACAACGACCGGACGTGGGCCATGCTGTCCTCCTTCCCCGCCGACCAGGTCACCGCGCTCTACCGCGGCCCCGGGGAGAGCGTGTCCCTCGCGACCGCCAACCCGGGAAAGATCCACGTGCTGGAGCCGGCGGCGGGAGCCCGCGGCACCTTCGTCTCGAAGGTGAAGGACACCGACACCGTGTCGTCTTGGGGACAGGTCCGCTGGGAAGCCACCGCGGCCGCCGGAGGTCAGGTCCAGGTGCAGACGCGCAGCGGCAACACCGCCAGCCCCGACTCCACCTGGTCCGACTGGTCGCAACCCTACGTCCGCGGCGCGGGCGAGCGGATCGCGAGCGAGCGCGCCCGGTTCCTGCAGGTGAAGGCGACGCTCATGGGCAAGGACGGCGCGTCGCCGATCCTCGACTCGATCGCGTCGGCGTACCTGCAACGCAACCTGCGGCCGCAGATCGCGTCCATCACCGTCCACCCGCCGGGCGAGGTCTTCCAGAAGCCGCTCTCGATCTCGGGCGAGACGGAGATCCTCGGCCTCGATGCCGGACCCGCACCCGAGCGCGCCGGCTCCGCCGGCCGCGGCCCGATGCCGCCGGCCACCTCCTACAGCCGGAAGCTGTACCAGCGCGGCATCCAGACCTTCTCCTGGAAGGGCGAAGACCCCAACGGCGACAACCTGGTCTACGAGGTGTCCTACCGGCGGATGAACGACACGCGCTGGCGGTCGCTGCGCAAGGGGTTGACCGACCCCGTGCTGGCGTGGGACACGACGACGGTGCCCAACGGCCGCTACGTCATCCGCGTCACCGCCAGCGACTCCCCTTCGAACCCCGAGAGCCTGGCCCTCACCTCGGAGAAGGAGAGCGACCCGTTCGACGTGGACAACACGCCGCCGACCGTGTCTCTCATCCTGGTCCCGCCCAGCACCGTCCGCGCCATCGTGAGGGACGACAGCAGCCTCGTGCGCAAGGCCGAGTACTCGGTGGACGGCGGTCGCTGGCAGGAGGTCCATCCCGTCGACGGCATCAACGACGAGATGGAGGAGACCTACGACATCCCGGTGGGGAACCTGGGCTCGCCCGGCCCCCACGTCCTCGTCGTGCGCGGCACCGACCTGCTCGGCAATGCCTCCACCGCGCGCATCGAGGTGCCCTGACAGCGCTCGTCGTCCGAGCCGGGGCCCTCGGCGACGTCCTGCTGCTGCGCCGGGCCGTGGCCACCCTGCGTCGCGGACACCGCCGCGTCGTCCTGATAGCTCCCGAATCGTCCGGCGCCGCCCTCGTGGGACCGGGGGAGACGGAGGCGGACGAGCTTCTCGCCTGGGAGCGCCCCGAGGTGGCGGCGCTTTTCGCCGGCGACGGTCCCCCCGTGACCCTGCGGGATCGGCTTCGCGGGATCGATCTCGCCGTCGTCTACAGCCGAAGCGC
>Ga0207684_10005734_pt1 | contig 11403 bp, 7 predicted proteins | sample KBSK5501metaG_FD_184342 | JGI IMG/M metagenome (GOLD analysis project Ga0207684, IMG submission 184342) | Corn, switchgrass and miscanthus rhizosphere microbial communities from Kellogg Biological Station, Michigan, USA - KBS K5-50-1 metaG... | ecosystem: Host-associated > Plants > Roots >... | reverse complement strand
CGCAGAGGTTCGCCCGCGTAGTACTTGTCGTCATAGTCGTACTGCTTACCGTAGCGATCGGTCTCCTCGACGAGGTTGTTGAGCAGGGCTCCGAGGATTCGCACCCCGCTGCGCCGGAGCTTCTCGCAAGCCGAAGCGACGTCGTCTCGAGGCGTCTCTCCTGCTCGGATGCACAGGACCACTCCATCGGTTTGGTGCCCCACGACGAGAGCGTCCGCGACCGGCAGGACCGGAGGGGCGTCTAGGATGATGTAGTCGTAGTTGAGCCTCACGAGATCGAGGAAGTTGGCCATGGCCTGCGAGGAGAGAAGGCCCGAAGGATTCGGCGTCGAGGGACCCGACGGCACGAGGAAGAGGTCGGGGATCTCTGTGGCGATGATTGCGCGCTCCGGGTTCAAGTTCTCAGCCAGGATCGAGACCAGGCCCGCCCGGTTGGAGACGTGGAAGATCTCGTGCAGGCGGGGGCGGTGAAGGTCGCTGTCAACGAGCAGCACGCGCTTGCCCAATTGCGCGAGCACGACCGCCAGATTGGCGGCGGTAGCCGTCTTTCCCTCTCGCGAAAAAGCCGACGTAATGATGAGCGACTTGACACCCCCGGCTCGAGAGAGCAGGAGCGACGTGCGGAATGCCCGATAGCGCTCGGCGACGCGCGACCGCGGTTGCCGATGGGGAAGCAGCTCGATCGACGCAGGCTCCGCCGCGATCTCTCCTTTCTTCCTGCGGGGGAGCTTGCCGCCGTAGGAGTAGACGTAACCTTTTCCAGCGCCCGACCCCACGGCCGGGATCACTCCGAGGGCGGGCACCTGGAGGTAGCGCTCGACATCCTTCGTTACGCGGAGACTGCGGTCGAGGTAGGACAGGAAGAACGCGAGGGCGAATCCGATCACGCTGCCGGACAAAAAGCCGACCAGGCCGTTCTTGCGGTAAGAGGGGGAGAATCGCGACGAGGGAGGAAGCGCGCGATCCACGACGCGGATGTTCGAGACGCTTTCGCCCCGCAGGCGCGACATCACTTCGGTCTCGCCCAGGCGCCGGAGCAGGCTGTCCAACAACGCTTTCTTGGTCTCGATCTCTCCTTTCAGGCTGTTGTATTCCACGGTGTTGGTATTGACGTTCATCGCCTCGGACTTTTGAGCACCGAGGACGCTTTTCATGCTCGCCTCTTTGCGCAGGGCCGTCTGGTACTCGCTCTTGGCCGTCTCACGCGTCTGGGCGACAGTCTGCTGCATGACGGAATCGAGGTGCTGGCGCCCCTTATCGATTTGAATCTTCAGCTGCTGCATCGCCGGCCACTCGGGCTTGTAAAGATTGAGCTTCTCCGCGTACTCCCGTTCAAGCCGAGCCTGTTCGTTGCGCAGCTGCGAGATCGTAGGAGAGGTCACCATGTCGACCACTGCCTCGGGCGGGGCGTTGCGGATCTCGTTGTAGCGCGCTTCTTTGGTTACTCGTTCCGCCACCGCCGTCGCGAAATCGGCGTTCAAAGCCTGGAGATTCTGCATCGTGACGCTCGCGTTCGGTTCGCCGGCGACGATGTCCTTTTGGCGGCCGTAAGCGAGAAGCTGTTTCTCTTTGGAATCGAGCTCGGCGCGCACCTGCTGGATCTGGGCGGAGAGGAATTGAGACGTCTCTCCCACGGTCCGAAAGCGCGCTTCCACGTTCCAATCGATGTACGAGTCGGCCAGAGCATTGGCGAGATCGGCCGCGAGCTTCGGCGTTCCGGCCACGCAGGAGACCTCGACGAGGTTGGTCCCTCGAACCAGCGTCGCGTCGACCCTTCCCTGGACCCAGAGCGCTTGGGAAGTGACGGCATCTTTCGCTCCCGCGGTCTCGGCGTCTGCCGAGCGGAAAAAACCGCTCTTCTTTCGACCGGCTTCCGGGCTGGCAACCAGGTTCAACCGCCGGACGACCCGCTCCGCGATCTCGCGGCTCCTCATCAGCCGCATCTGAGTCGGGAGGAACTCCGGATCGTAGGTCGTCGAGCTCTGATCGATCGACTTGATGTCCACCGGGCTGCCTCCCCCCTTTTCGACGGAGAGCACGGTCGTCGCTTTGTAGCTGGGTTTTGCGAGGATCGACGCCAGAGCCGCGCCGGCCAGGCCGACCCCGACGCAGAGCCCGATCAGCAGCCGTCGCTTGACGACGATCGCCCAGTAGTCGGAGAAATGAAACTCGCTGGGCGCCTCTTCGGCAGGCGGCAAGTCCTCCGGGGGTTCCCATTGGCTGGACATTAGAAAAACGACTCCTTCACGATCAGCACGTCGTCGGCCTTCAAGACAGGATCGGGATCCTTGCCCGCGACAATTCGCCTGTAGTTCGCAACGGTTTGCACATCTTTTCCGTCCGGGCCGCGTCTCTTGATTCGGATCGAGTTGGACGCCCGGTCTGTCAGCCCGCCGGCCTTCGCAATCACCGAGAGAAGGGAGATCCGGTCGTCACTGTCGAATTCGAGCGCGCCGGCATTCTTGACTTCCCCCAGGCAAAAGACTCTCACCATTCGGCGCGCAGGGATGTTGACGGTGTCCCCGGGCTGGAGCAGAACGTTCCACTGCATCGTGTTGTTGCGAAAGAGGTCGTCGGTCTTGATTTCGAGGGTGTCCGTGAGGCCGTTTTCCGCCCGTCGCAGCACGAAGATCTTCTTCCCGGCCGCTTCCGTCAGCCCGCCAGCCGCGGAGACTGCCTGGAGCAGATACCAGCGGCCGGAGATGCTCAGCGAACCCGGCTTTTGAACAGCGCCCACGATGGATACGGGTTTGCTAGCGAACTCCTTGACCGTGACCGAGACGTTCGCGCGATTGACGTACTTGGACGTCAGGAGCGTCTGCAGTCGATCGCGCACCTCGGTCGCCGTCATGCCCGAGACGGAGAACAGGCCGAGGAGAGGAAGATCGAGAAGCCCTCCGTCCGAGACTCGCCGTTCGACGTTCAACTCCGGGACCTCCAGCACGCGGATCTCCAGCAAATCCTTGGGTCCGATCGGGTACTCGCTGACGTTCTCCGGCGCCGTGGTGGACGGGGCCTGCGCGGGAGAGGGGGCCTGCGCGACCGTGAAGGATGAGAGCAAGGTCGCAAAGCCGCCAGCGATCCCAATCCCCAGAAGACGATTCATCGCGCGAGCTCTCCTTCGAAAGAAAGACTCGTCGAAAACCGCACGACCGTTCGGGTCAATCCCGGAAAAAGAGAAGTATAGGAGGAGCGGTTGACGAGAGCCGTCAGCACCAACTTACCGACGAGAAGCGCCGAAAAACCTCCCCCGACCGCCGAAGCCTTATCCGTTCGCTTCGTAAGCACTTCACCCAGGACCTGGGGCACCGGGAAGTCGTTCGTTCCGTACTCTCCGTAGCCTCGCAGGAGGACGCGCGGATGAACCTGGAGATTCATACCCGCGCCATTACGAGTTTCGATAAAGTACGTGGGTTCCGGGAAAAGGCTCCCATACGAGACGCCGCGGCGGCCGTAGATCTGCGCCTCGAGTTTTCGCGTCAGGAAATAAGAGACGAAATAAGAGCCTGTCCCCGTCTGGTACTCGGGGAAAGTGGATCTGTTGTAAGGGCGTCCTTTGCGATATCCACCCGCGAGATTGACGAATAAGCGGGGGCGCGAGTAATGGATTCCGAGCAGGTAAGCCACGCTCTGGTTGTCCGCGTCTTGCGGTCTCGTGACAAACTCCGACCGGGTCGCCTCTACGCCGGCCGAGACGTCCCACTCTGAGGAAATCCGGTAGCGAATTCCGCCGCGAGCTGCGTAGTCGTCCCTGTCGAGCCCGCGCTGATCCACCGAAACGGGGGATAAATCTCCGACCGAACTGTATCGGGATCGCAACGCCTCCGCGCCGCCGAAGACGGAAAGAGCTCGGGAGAGATCCAGTTCGAGCTTGGCCGACCCGTCCTTGGTATTCTGAACAACGCGGGTCTCCGTTTCCGAAGTCAGGAAGGTGAAGCTCTTGACAGAGTAGCCGCTGACCTGAAGCGACATCCGGTTGAAAAAGCCGTAAACAGAACCTCGGTAAAACCCACCGAACGTGCGCCGATTCGAAAGCTCGCGGTACCAGGTGTACTCGGGTAAGGCATCGCCTTGAAGATAGATTTTCGACCCGATGGGCGCGACGAATCTTGCGCCGGCGGAGACGGTCGCCGTCCAGTCGGCAGTCTTCGGTCGCTCGCATCCCGTGATCGGTGGACACGTCTCCGGCGTTCCATAAACGTTATTGTCGTATCCGGCATTGGTCACGATCAGGGTGGGCAGGACTCGAAGCGGGCCAAGACGAAGACGAGCAATGCCGATCTGATTCTTCAAGGTCTCCTCGGCGGAAACTGTCCTCTCTCGAGGAACCTGATCATTCACAAGCTGGGCCGACGCGATCTGGCAGGTCATCCACAGGAACAGACCCAAGAGAGCGATTGCGGTTGGAAAAGCAGCGAGTCCCATGCCATCACGACGACGACGAAGCCAGACGAGCATATTCGGAGGGCAGATTGCAATTCCAAAGCCAGGCGCGCCGCCGTATTGGCCACGTTCGAGCGGTTGGAAGCAGATGCGCAGCCCCAAATTCTCGTTTACTTCTCGCTGACTCTGATTGGCCAAGTGTCTTGTTTTCAGAATCTCCGGAGCCCGAGGCCGGGGGAAAAACGGAGAAGAGGATCGGGCTCGGCCTCCTCTATCGGTATCATGCCCGGACAAATGAGACCGAGGGACCGATGAGTTCTCTCGCGAGACTGCGCACACTCGCCCGAGAGGCCTTCTCCCCTGAAGGTGCGGACCGATTGGATTTCGTCGCATTTGCTCTTCTGCTCATTTTTGGGGCTGCCCTTCCCCTTCTCTACGGGGGAAGCTTCTCGACGGGACGGCAGGCGATGGGCGGGGGCGCGGAGATGCCGCGAGGGGACATCCTGTTGGAGCTGTTCGCCTTTTTGATAGCCGCGGTCACGTTTTTGTCCAAATCTCGACTCCGTTCGCTGCGTCCCCTGATGATTCCTCTTGGAGCGATCGGCGCGCTCGCCCTCTTCGGATGTCTTCAGCTTCTCCCTCTTCCCCAATGGCTCTTGAGTTGGGCGGCGCCCTTGAACCTTCAAATTTACCATGATTCGGCCGAGATATTGAGGCTGTTCGGCCGTCCGTCCGCGCCCTCGGCCCGAATCTCGATAGCCCCGACCGAAACCACGGCAACGGTGCTGCTGATCCTGGCCTATGCTGCGATCTTTCTCTCCGCCGCCAGTCTGCTTCGCACGCGGCCCCGACGGCGTCTTTTTGCGGCCACGATCTTCGTCAGCGCGATCCTTCAGATCCTCTTCGCCCTGCTCCTCGAGGCGCCCGGCCGTTTCTCGACGGAGGACGAGGCACGCCTGCACGGCTTATTCGTGAACCCGAACCACTTCGCGGCCTATCTCGAAGTGGTTTTGGCAATCGCCTTCGCTGCGATCTGGACTCAACTCCTCGTCGGCGCGGACCGCGTCTCGCCGACTGCCGAAGCGGCCGAGCGGTTCGAGAAGCGGCTCCTCCCAGTCGCCGGGCGTGTCTTGGTCTGGGCGATGATCGCGGTCGGGATCGGAGCGACCCAGTCACGGGGCGGCATCCTCGCCGCCGGAATCACGACCGCGGCGCTTCTCTCGATGTCCCTTCTCCATCGCACCGTCCGGTTTCCCAAACGCGCGGCTCTGGCGATTGGCGTCGCGCTTCTCGGCGGAATCCTCTTCGTCGCGAGGACGGCGGGCGCCGACCCCTTGATTCGCTTTCTGAAGCTCGATCCAAGGGATCTTGCCTACAATACGCGGGTCGTTCTCTGGAAAACCTCGCTAGTGTCGTGGCGTCAGTTTCCTCTGTTTGGTTCGGGTCTGGGAACATTCCGGGAAGCCTTCCGGCGGGTTCAGCCTCGGGAGCTCGCGGGCTTGGTCGAGCAGGCCCACTCGGACCCGCTCCAATTGCTCGTGACGGGAGGATTAGTCGGCGAGATTCTCGGCGTTGCTCTCTTCGTCTCGCTTTACGTTTTGCTTCTGCGCGCTTGGCGCCGCGAAAAGCATCGCGAGGAAGCAGCGCTCATCCTCGGCGGATTGGGTGCCCTCTTCTCCCTGAGTCTCCACGGACTGCTCGATTTCAATCTCTCGATTCCTCCGATTCCGGCCCTTCTCTCGGGTGTTCTGGGGGCGGTCTGGGCAGCGAGTCGAAGCCGCTGATTTCCGATCCGCATTCCGTCGAGTGTGATGTACGATCCACGACGACCAAGAGAGTCCCGACTTGTCCTCTCGGGCACCCTCGTTGCAGCGAGATGTCCAAGATCGAGCGATGACAGCTGGGACCAAAGTAGGTAGTTTGGACGTATGAGCGGAATTGCGGTTCGAGACACGACCCACTCGAGAACGGACAACTCGGCTCGATCAACGTCGACGGAGTATTCGGTCGTGATGCCCTGCCTGAATGAACGCGACACCCTGGCGACTTGTATCTCGAAGGCGCAGCGGGCCATCCGCGAAAACGGGTTGCCGGCCGAAATCATCGTCGCGGACAACGGAAGTACCGACGGTTCGGACGCCGTCGCCGAGCGGATGGGGGCTCGGCTGGTTCGAGTGGCGGAAAAAGGCTACGGGAGCGCCCTCATGGGGGGGATCGCGGCGGCCCGAGGCAAGTACGTCATCATGGCGGACGCGGACGACAGCTACGATTTTCTGGAAATTCCCAAGTTCGCGGCGAAGCTGAAAGAAGGCTACGACCTGGTTCAGGGCTGCCGCCTTGAGCGCGGCGGCGGTCGGGTGTTGCCGGGAGCGATGCCTTTTCTGCACCGCTGGTGGGGAAATCCGATGTTCTCGTGGCTCGCCCGAGGATGGTTTCGGGCGCCGACAAACGACGTGTACTGCGGATTCCGCGGTTTTACGAAGGAGCTGTTCGAGCGTCTGGACCAGCGTTGCACGGGGATGGAATTCGCCACGGAAATGATCATTAAGTCGAGCCTTCATGGCGCCCGGATCGGAGAGGTGCCGATTACTCTCCATCCGGATGGGCGCAAGGCGCATGCGCCGCATCTGAAGACTTTCCGTGACGGTTGGCGCACTCTTCGATTCTTCCTGATGTTCAGCCCCCGGTGGCTGTTCCTGGTGCCGGGTCTCGCTCTGATCCTTCTTGGCCTGATCGGCTACGGAGTTGCGATGCCGGGTTTGAGCTTTCGCGGAGCGGTCTTCGACGCCCACACGCTCCTTTTCGCCAGCCTCGCCATTATCTGCGGTTATCAGTCGGTTCTGTTTGCCACCTTGACAAAAATCTTTGCCATCGGCGAAAAGCTCATACCAGAGGATCCGAAGTTGATGAGGCTCTTCAAGTTCTTCAACCTGGAGAAAGGGCTCGTGTCGGGCGTGCTGATGGGCCTACTCGGCGCCGCGCTCCTGCTGGGCGCAGTCAATCAGTGGCGGCTGAAACACTTCGGGCCTCTGCCGTACGGAGAGACGATGCGCTGGGTGATTCCTGGCGTCACACTGACCACGCTCGGGTTTCAGACCGTGCTCTCTAGTTTTTTCATGAGCATTCTGGGAATGAAGCGGCGGTGAAACCGGTCGAGAAGGTTCATCAGAACTATGTCTTGAGCCGCCGGGTCCGCGTCCTGGCCGGGCACCTGACGCAGCTGCTCCCTTCCGGTGCGAGCGTTCTCGATGTCGGATCGGGCGACGGCCTTCTCGCTCTCGAGCTGCTCCGAAGGCGACCGGACATCCGAATCCAAGGGGTGGAGGTGCGCCCTCGGACGCCGACAGCCATTCCCGTCGCTCCGTTCGACGGCCGTTCGCTCCCGTTTGACGACGCGAGCTTCGATGTCCTGATGCTCGTGGACGTCGTGCACCATGCCGAAGATCCGAAGCTCCTTCTGCGGGAGGCGGCGCGCGTGGCGCGTGGAACGATACTGATCAAAGATCACACGTGCGATCGGTTTTTGGCAGTTCCGACTCTGCGGTTCATGGATCGCGTCGGCAATGCTCGGCACGGCGTCGCGGTGCCTTACCGCTACTGGCGCCGCCAGACCTGGCTGGACAGCTTTCTGGCCCTGGGCCTGAAGGTCAAGGTGTGGAAGAACGGCCTCGGTCTCTACCCCTTCCCCGCGAACTGGCTCTTCGGCGGCTCGCTACACTTCCTGGCCCAGGTCTCCGGTTCTTGATCACAGGTCAGTCGGTTCCCGGTGCCCGTGGGGACACGACCCTAGATGCCTGGGAAGCCGCATATTTGCGCTTCGAAACGCCCGATCAGGAAGTCCGAAAATTTCGCCGGCGCCTGACAAAGCTCGGCGCCCGCGGTTGGGCTCGCGAAGCGAGGATCCTGGAGCTTTTCTGCGGTCGCGGCAACGGATTGCGGGCGCTCGCCTCGCTCGGCTTCAAGCGCGTCTGCGGAGTCGACCTGTCGGCGGCGCTCCTCGGTCGCATCCGAGACAATGGAAGTCTCGTCCTAGCCGATTGTCGCGACCTGCCATTTACCAACGCCTCCCACGACTTCGTGATCATTCACGGCGGTCTTCATCATCTCCCGCGCCTTCCTCGGGATTTCGACCAGACCATCAGCGAGGTGCGGCGCGTGCTGCGGGACGGCGGACGGCTCGTGGCCGTAGAACCATGGCGGACACCGTTCCTCTCGATCGTCCATCGCCTGACCGAAAACGCTTTCGTCCGACGAATCTCGCCGCGGTTCGACGCGCTGGCTACCATGATCGAGCTCGAGGGGGAGACATACGAGACGTGGCTCGACCTCGCCGGCACGATTCGAAGAGGCTTCGAGTCCGCATTCCGAGTCGAGGTTTGCCGCGCGGAGTGGGGCAAGCTGCTTTTCGTGGGAGAAAAAAAGTGACTCTGAGGACCGGTTCGGGCAGATCTCCTCGCCGAACAGCCCGGCGCTTTCGTGAACCGGGCCCCGAAGCGTGCGGTTGGGACTTGGACGGAGGTCGACTACGTACATCGGACCGATTCTGCGCCAATACGGTTTCGGCGCATCACACCGCGGGGAGGCCAGCTACCGTCCGGCGTCAATCGCCTCCCGGCGATGTGGCTCTCCTTGTCGATCACTCCCCGACCGATTGTAAATCGGGGTGCCGCCTCTGAACCGGACTCGCGCTTGGATAGCGATCATCGCCCTAGGGATCCTGGGAGTCGGGACGCTGCTATGGACCACCCGCGGCGGTATCGGTATCAGTCCCGATTCGGTGGTCTATATCGATGCTGCAGAGAGCCTGTTGAGCGGCCAGGGCTACGTCGAGCACAAGGCAAGTGGTGAGCGACTTCCCCTGATCCATTTTCCGCCCGGATATCCGCTTCTGCTGACGCTTCTCGGGAAGCTTGGCTTTCGTATTCTTGCGGGAGCCAGGTGGCTCAACGCCATTCTCTTCGGATTCAACATCGCTCTGGTTGGCATCTTGGCCATGCGATCCACCAGAGGGGCGGTTGTTCCGGGGATTTTGGGTTCGGTCCTTATGCTGACCTCCTCGAACATGCTTTCGAACCACGCGTGGGCAATGTCGGAGCCGGCATTCCTGTTCTTGGGGATGCTGGGTCTGGGTTTATTGGCAGCGTACGTCGAGCGTCCGACACCGCTGTGTCTCGCCGGCGCTGTGGCGGCAGTCGGCCTGGCCTTCACCATTCGATACTTGGGTGTGTCGTTCGTCGCTGTGGGTTTCATTGGCCTGTTGGCTTTGCCCGGCCAGCGGAATTTGCGTCGGAGGGTGGCCGACGCCCTCCTCTTTGCTGGGTTGAGCTCGCTTCCCATGGCAGTGTTCGTCGTTCGTAACCGGCTGGTGCGGGGCGGCGTGGCAGACTTCCAGCTCGGCTTTCACGGACTTACCGGGAAACAACTTTGGGAAGGCGTAAACACGATCTCCTCCTGGTTGGTTCCGGAGGCTGTCCCTGCATTTCCGCGCGTGGCGTTCTTGGCGCTTGTCACGAGCCTCGCGGTGGCTGCGGCTCTGGCGGTCATGCGCCGGCGGCACGGTGAAAGTACCGACAACCGAATGGGCCGGAGTGCCCTCGCGATCCCGATGTTGCTCGCGATCTTCGTGGTCGTGTACTACTTGGGGCTTCTGGGTTTCATCGCGTTCGCCTCATCCGGCATCTCGTTTGACTCGCGCTATTTGCTCCCGGTACAAGAGGCGGTGTTCATCCTGGTGCTCTGGCTCGGGTACGAATGGCTGAGCCTCCCGGTCACACGCCGTCTCAACCGGGTCGCGGCCACGCTGGCCTGCGTCGCGGTGGCCGCGGGTTATGCGGCGCGGTCGACTCGCTATGCGGTCAGAGCGCGCGACGGGCTCGGTTACGCGAATGCAAAACTGGCCTCAGCGGCCATCTTCCGGACGGTGCGTGCTCTTCCACCACAGGTGAAGGTGTTCTCTAATAAACCGAGCGCAGTTCATTACTTTACCGGACGGGATGTGTTCACGATTCCCATAAAATCCGATCCGCATAGCGGTTCCGCGAACCCGCGATTCGAGCGCGAAATGAGCTCCCTAGGACAGATGCTTGAAGAGGATCGCGCGGCTGTCGTCTATTTGAGAAGCTTCGGAGGAGCTTTCGTGGCCTCCGAGGACGAGCTCACGCGTCAACTGCCGGTCCGCCTGCTGGAAGCGTCGGCGGAGGGTACCGTCTACAGGGGAAGCACCGCGAAATAGACGGCCCGCACTCCTGCCCGGATCAAATCGCTATTGATTCTCTTCCGAACCTTTCGGCTCATTTCCGCGTGGGTCGGCGCCATGGTCTTTGGGTCTTGCCAGAAATTGTCGTTCCCCCCGGATTCGTTGGGAGATTACTGAGAATCACTCGCCGGGCGCCGCGGGAGTCCCCGCCGGGTTAACCGCCTGAAACGGGATCGCCTCGAATGGAATCCGCACCGTGGTCCACGCTCGAACCGGCTGGCCGTTCTTGGTTGCTGGTTCGGACCGCCAGCTCCGGACGGCAGTGACCGCCGCCCCGTGAGGTGCCCGCGAGCGCGCTCGACGACGACGATGTCCAGCGGCATTCCGGTTTCCGAGACAAGAACCTGAATCGCGACGTGGCCGCGGATCCGAGCCTTGAGGTCTGCCGGCGGATACACCGGATTGACGACGAGAATCGAACGTGAAGGCCGATCCGGATGCCTCGAAAACGGGGGCGCAGCCGACGCAGTCGCCGGAGTTCGCGTTGCTCGAGGCGCGGAAAGCGGGGCCCTCGCCAAGCTCTGGGGCTGGGTCGGGGCAGACCCTTCCATCGGAGTCCGGGACTGGGGGACAGGCGTCCGGGCCGGCGTTCGTGTCGAGGTATCTGCCGGCACGGGAGTCGGAGGCATTGGGGTGGAAGTCCTCGTGGGGACCGCGGTCCGCCCAGTACTTGAACGACGACCGAGTCTCCCCGGTGGGCCACGCTGTTGAACCTCATCCAACGCGTCGCCACCCCCCACGGACGCAACCATGCCATCGGTGAG
>Ga0207684_10005733_pt1 | contig 11404 bp, 9 predicted proteins | sample KBSK5501metaG_FD_184342 | JGI IMG/M metagenome (GOLD analysis project Ga0207684, IMG submission 184342) | Corn, switchgrass and miscanthus rhizosphere microbial communities from Kellogg Biological Station, Michigan, USA - KBS K5-50-1 metaG... | ecosystem: Host-associated > Plants > Roots >... | reverse complement strand
GAGGCCCACATCAGGGTCTCTGCGCCCATCTCGTCGATCATCCGCGTGCCGATGCGGTCGAACTGGAACGTCGCCTTGCACTGCCGCCGCCAGTAGTCGCTGGGCTTCATCTTCAGGCCGAGGTCGCGGAAGCGGTCATCCCACTCGAAGTCCATGCGATCGAGCGCGTACGGGATCCAGCCGATGCCGCTCTCGCCGAACACGACGCGCAGGTTGGGATAGCGCTCGAGCACAGCGGCCCCGACGAGCGCCGCCAGGATGTTGATGAGGTTCATCTGGAACGCCGACACGCCGGTGAACAGCGCGGCGCGCTTGGCAAGAGGCGTGGGCGCCTTGTCGCGCACGCTGGACGGCACGCTCGGGAACGTATGGAAGTGCAGCGGCAGGTTGACCTCGTTGACGGCCTTCCACAGCGGTTCCCACACCGGATGCCACATCGGCTCCATGTCCCATGAGCACGAAAGCTCGAGGCCGCGCAGCCCCATCTTGGCGACGCGATGGACTTCCTTGACCGCGGCGTCGATGTCGCCGTAGGGCAGGCAGGCGAGACCGATCTGGCGATCGGGATAGTGCCGGCAAAAATCGACGAGCCAGTCGTTGTAGATCCGGAACATCTCCTTGGCCGCGTCGTGGTCGTTGAGCCGTGTCGCCGCGCCGAGGATGCCGAAGATGACCTCGGCCTGCACGCCGTCCATCTCCATGTCCTTGAGGCGCAGGTGCGGATCGGTCGGACGGCGGATGCCCTTCCTGCCGTCCTCGTAGAGACCGACCGCCGCCATCTTGTCGACACGATAGTTCTGCCCCGGGACGAGCTTTTGACCCGACGGCCCTACGCCGCCGATCAGCCCGAACGACGTCCCGTTCTTACAGGTCCAGTGGGGGCCGTCCGGGCCGTCCACCACGTACGGCATGCGCTCGCGCATGGCTGCCGAGGCGTTGGCGGTGAAGAGGTCCGGCGGGATCCACGGCATGTCGATGTGGCAGTCGGCGGAGATCCGTGTGTAGTTCATGGCCGGAATCATACTCCGGCGCGGGGCGCCTTGACTCGGCTCACGAGGTCCGGCATGTTTCCCGCCATTCCCAGTATCACCGGCCCGTCCTTTCCTTCGTCGACCCAAACAGAAGGAGGATGCGATGCTCGGTCAACAGGCCCGCCTGAATCGACGTGATTTCGTGAGAATCTCGGCCGCCGGCGCGGGTGCCGCCGCGCTCGTGGGCCGTCCACGGCACGCCACCGCGGCCACCTATCCTGACTGGATTCCCGCCAGCACCAAGACGCCCAAACGCGGCGGTGTCCTGACGCGAGCGTCGGCCTGGGATCCGCCGGTGATCGATCCGCGGCTCACGCAATCCATCGGCCTGTTCCAGTTCGCCGGGCTCACCAGCAATCGCCTCGTGCGTCATGCGTTCACCGAGGAGGCGAGCGGCTATTACGACCTGAGCCTCAAGGGCGACCTCGCCGAGGCCTGGCAGGGGAGCGCCGACCAGCGCGTGTGGACCTTCAAGCTGCGTCGAGGCGTCAAGTGGCAGAACGTGCCGCCGGTCAAAGGGCGCGAGCTGGTCGCCGCGGACGTCAAGTACTGCTTCGAGCAGTACGCGAAGGAGGGCGTGCAGACGTTCACGTTCCAGGAAATCGAGGGCATGGAGACGCCCGATACGCACACGCTTCGCGTCCACCTCAAGACGCCCAATTCGCTGTTCGCACAGAACGTCGCAGAGCCGGTCGCGATCATCTTCGCGCGCGAGGTCCTCGAGGAGGACGGCGATCTCAAGAAGCGCCTGATCGGCACCGGCCCCTACATCCTCAAGGAGCACACGCGCAAGGTGCGCGTCGTGCTGCAGCGCAACCCTGACTACTTCGACACGCCTCGCCCCTACGTCGACGAATACGTCATTCTCTCGACGCCGGACTCCGCCACGCGCACGGCGGCGTTTCGCACCGGCCAGAGCGACTTCCTCGTGTTGCAGAGCCCATCCGAGGTGGAGGCCGTCCGCAAGACGAATTCCAGCGCGATCGTACAAGCGCTTCCGAACACGATGAGCCCGTTCGGCGTGGCCCTCGCCCAGGATCGGCCGCCGTTCAACGACGTGCGCGTCCGTCGCGCGCTCTCGATGGCCATCGACCGGCAGAAGCAGGTGGACACGGTGTTCGAGGGCCACGGCATCCTGGGCTGGGGCGTACCGTACATCTACTACCAGGACACGCAGCCGACGGCGAAAGACCTCGGTCCCTACTGGCAATACCGCCCCGCCGAAGCGAAGAAGCTCCTGGCCGAGGCCGGGTACCCCAACGGCTTCGAGACCACGCTGTTCTACTACGAGTACTTCCCACAGATGACGTCGCAGGTTCAGCTCGTCCAGCAGGATCTCAAACGGAATCTCAACATCGACGTCAAGATCAGCAAGCTCGACTACACCACGTATTACGGCCGTTACGTCGAGGGCAAGTGGGACGGCATGGCCTGGGGCTTCCAATCCGGACACGCAGTGGGCCTCGACGAGCGCACGTACGTGTTCATGCACAGCAAGTCCACGAAGAACTTTTTCCGCGTCAACGACCCGATCGTCGACGAGCTGACCGTGAAGCTCCGGCAGACGGCGGACCGGGCCGAGCAGCGCGCAACGGCCAGGAGGATCGAAGATCGTGAGCACGACCAGGTCCTACGAATGTGGATGCCCTATGGCACCATCTTTCTGCTCTTCCAGCCGTACCTGAGAAACGTGGCCGGCGGTGTTCTGCGCGGCACCGTGGGGTACGGCTCTCCGACCATCGCCCGCGTGTGGATCGATAAGTAGGTCGGGGCCTTGACTTGGCTCGGAACGTCCGGCAATGTTGCCGACCACTCGACGCAGTGGCCCGTCCTGCCCTTCGATCCGTTGCACAGTGAAGGAGGATGCGATGCTCGGTCCGCACGCCCGCCTGAACCGTCGTGACTTCGTGCGCCTTTCCACGGCCGGTGTGTCCGCGGCGGCCGTGCTCGGCCCCGGGCGGCGCGCGGCCGCAACCGCGTCACCGTATCCCGACTGGCTGCCGGCGAGCGCCAAGCCGCCGAAGCGCGGCGGCGTGATGACGCGCGCGTCCGCGTGGGATCCGCCGGTCATCGATCCGAGGCTGACGCAATCGGTCGGGCTCTTTCAGTTCGCGGGGCTGACGAGCAATCGCCTCGTGCGGTATCCGTTTGCCGACGAGGCGAGCGGGCCGGCCGATCTCACGCTCAAGGGCGACCTCGCGGAGTCGTGGCAGGGCAGCTCCGACTTCCGGGTGTGGACGTTCAAGCTGCGGCAGGGCGTGAAATGGCAGAATCTGCCGCCGCTCAACGGGCGCGAGCTGGTGGCCGCCGACGTGAAGTATTGCTTCGAGCAGTACGCCAAGGAAGGGGTGCAGGCGTTCACCTTCCAGGAAATCGAAGGCATGGAGACGCCGGACAAGCACACGCTGCGCGTGCACCTCAAGACGCCGAACACGCTCTTCCCGCAGAACGTCGCGGAGCCGGTGGCGATCATCTTCGCGCGCGAGGTGCTGGAGGAGGACGGCGACCTCAAGAAGCGCATCATCGGCACCGGGCCCTACACGCTCAAGGAGCACACGCGCAAAGTGCGTCTCGTGCTGCAGCGCAACCCCGATTACTTCGACAAGGGGCGGCCCTACGTCGACGAGTACGTGATCCTCTCGACGCCGGACGCGGCCACGCGGCTGGCCGCCTTCCGCACAGGCCAGGCGGATTTCATCTGGGTGGCGAGCCCCTCCGAGGTCGAGGTGATTCGCAGGACCAATCCGCAGACGGTCGTGCAGTCGTACCACAACACGCTGGCGCCGTTCGGCGTGGCGCTGGCGCAGGATCGGCCGCCCTTCAACGACGTGCGCGTGCGGCGCGCGCTGTCGATGGCCATCGACCGGCAGAAGATGGTCGACACCGTGTTCGAGGGCCACGGCATTCTGGGCTGGGGCGTACCCTACATCTACTACCAGGACACGCCGCCGACGGCGAAGGACTTCGGCCCCTGGTGGCAGTACAAGCCCGCCGAGGCCAAGAAGCTCTTGGCCGAAGCCGGACACCCGAACGGTTTTTCGACGACGCTGTTTTACTACGAGTATTTCCCGCAGATGACCTCGGAAGTGCAGCTCGTGCAGCAGGAGCTCAAGAAGAACCTCAACATCGACGTCAAGATCACCAAGCTCGACTACACGAGCTATTACGGGCGTTACGTCGAGAGCAAGTGGGACGGGATGTCGTGGGGCTTCCAGTCGGGCCACGCCATCGGCCTCGACGAGCGCACGTACATGTACATGCACAGCAAGTCCACGAAGAACTTCTTCCGCGTCAACGATCCGATGATCGACGAGCTGACGACGAAGCTGCGGCGCACGCCGGACCGCGCCGAGCAGCGCGCCATCGCCAAGAAGATCGTCGAGCGCGAGTACGACCAGGTGCTGCGCATGTGGATGCCGTACGACAACGGGTTCATGATCTTCCAGCCTCATATGCGCAACGTGGCCGCCGGCGCGCTCAGGCGCACCGACGGCTACGGCAGCCCGACGCTCGCGCGCACGTGGCTGGAGAAGTAGCGATGGCGGGGAGGGCGGGGATCGGATAGGGGCGCCGACGATGCAGAAATACGTCGTCCGGCGCGTGCTGCTGGCGGTTCCCGTCCTGCTTCTCTCGTCCCTGATCGTCTTTTCGCTGATGCGCGTCATGCCGGGCGACGCGCTGGTGGCGCTGATGGGCGAGTCCGGCAACGTCGGCGAGCGCGAGCTCGCGAAGCTTCGCAAGGACCTCGGCCTCGACCGCCCCTATACCGAGCAGTATGCGTTGTGGTTGTGGCAGATGGTCAGCCTCAACCCCGGCGATTCCATCTTCACGAACGAGCCGATCGCAGTGTCGCTGCGCAAGGCCGTTCCCGTCACGCTGGAGCTCGCGGCGCTGGCGATGGTCATCGGACTCGTCGTGGCCGTGCCCATCGGCGTGCTCTCGGCCACGCGACAGGACACGGCCTCGGACTACGCGGGCCGCGTGGTCGCGGTCTCGGGCCTCTCGCTGCCCGATTTCTGGCTCGGCACGCTCGTCATCACGTTCGCCGCCATCTGGTTTCACTGGATTCCGCCCATCGGCTACGTCAGCCTCTGGGAGTCACCGTGGCGGAACTTGCAGCAGTTCCTCTTGCCGGCGGCCGTGCTCGGCTTTCGGCTCTCCGCGGCGACCATGCGCATGACACGCTCGACCGTGCTCGAAGTGCTGCGCGAGGATTACGTGCGCACCGCGTGGGCCAAGGGGCTCGGGGGGCGCATCGTCGTCTACAAGCACGCGCTGAAGAACGCGCTGATCCCGGTCGTGACGATCGTGGGCGGCCAGCTCGGCGTCCTGCTCGCCGGCACCGTCGTGGTCGAGACGATCTTCGCGCTGCCGGGCATGGGACGCCTGACCGTCGAAGCCATCCTGTACCGCGACTATCCGGTCGTGCAGACCAACGTGATGCTGGTGGCCGCCACGCTCGTCACGCTCAACCTGGTCGTGGACCTCACGTATGCGTGGCTCGACCCACGCATCCGCTATCGCTGATGGCCACCGTCACCGAGCGCGTCGTCCGCATCGAGGAAGCGCCGGTCGTCATCAGCCGCACGCGCGCGCTGCTCACCGCGCTCCGACGCAAGCCGCTCGGGGCGGCGTCGGCGGCGCTGCTCGTGATGATCGTCTTCACCGCGATCTTCGCCGAGGTCTTGGCGCCGTACGATCCGCTCGCGCCGCAGCCGGAGATCCGCCTGGCCGCGCCGTCGTGGGAGCATCCGTTCGGCACCGACGACATCGGCCGCGACGTGCTCAGCCGGGTGATCTACGGCGCGCGCATCTCGCTGTGGGTCGGGCTGCTCGCGGTGGGGATCGGCACTGCGGCCGGCATGATCATTGGGCTGCTCTGCGGCTACTGCGAGGGGCGGGTCGACCTCATCTTCCAGCGTGTCATGGACGCCATCCAGGCGATTCCGGCGCTCGTGCTGGCGCTGGCCATCGTGTCGGTACTGCGGCCGAACACCACCAACGCCATGATCGCCATCGCGATGGTCATCATCCCGGGCAACTCGCGCATCGTGCGCGGCGCCGTGATGTCGGCGAAGCAGAACCGCTACGTGGAGGCGGCACAGGCCATCGGCTGCCGCCATCCGCGGATCATCCTGGGTCACATCCTGCCCAACGTCACGGCGCCGATCCTCGTCATCGCCTCGATCTGGCTCGGCAACGCGATCCTCATTGAGGCGACGCTGTCGTTCCTGGGCGTCGGCACCCAGCCGCCGACGCCATCGTGGGGCCTGATGCTCTCGAGCACGGGCCGCGCGTTCATGGAGCAGGCGCCGTGGCTCGCGATCTTTCCGGGCCTGGCGATCAGCCTCGCCGTGCTCGGCTTCAATCTGTTCGGCGACACGCTGCGCGACGCGTGGGACCCGAAGCTTCGGAGGAACTGATGCTCAATCCGTTGTCCACGGCCAAGCCGCCGTCCCACTGAGGCCCCGAAGACTGCGCCTCGCGTGGCGAGGCCAACGGCGTGTTCGTCGGCGGCACGGAGTGGCTCCTGTCGTCGAGTCTCGACCGGCGCACGCTTCTCAAGGGGGCGAGCACCGCGGCGGTCGGACTCCTGGCTTCCGCGTGCAGTCCTGGGACGGCCCGTTCCGTGTCGGAGACCAGCACGACGCCGGCGGCGACGACGGCGAGTGCGACAGAGAGCCGCGAGACCGTCTACGTCTTCAACGTCGGCAGCAAAGACGTCACGCTGATCGACGCCGCCGACCGCGTGGTGCGCGAAACGCGACCGCTCGGCGCCTCGGTGCGCTGGTTGTCCAACGAGCAGACGTACTGGGACGGGGCGCGGATCTGGACCTATGACTTTCCGAATGATCAAGTCCAGGCCATCGCGATCGATCCAAGGCAGGTCGCCATCACCCGGACGATCGCCGGGCTCGGCAAGGGCCCCGGCCACAGTCTGGTCGTGCTGCCCGGCAAGAAGAAGGCCGCCGTCAACGTCGCGGGCGACAACCTCATCGCATTCCTCGATCTCGAGCACGGCGCCGTCGAAGCCACGCTCCAGACGGGCGCATTTCCCTGAGACCTTCACCTCACGCCGGACGGTCGGTTCGGCTTCACACCGGAACGCGAGGCGGACACGGTCTCGAAGATCGACATGGTCAGCCGGAAGCTCCTCAAGACCGTTGCGTTCCCTGCCCGTAGTAAGCCGCACATGCTGCGTGTGTCTCCCGACGGGAAAGAGGTGTGGGTGCAGACGGCCGAGGCGAACACGAACGTGGTGCTGGATGCCTCCGACCTCGCGGTGCTTGCGACGCAGCCGACCGGAAAGCAGCCGGTGACCAACGCGTGGACCCGAGATCGGCGCTACTCGGTCGTGACCAACGGTCAGGACACCTTCGCCCAGATCTTCGATGCGCGGACCTTCAAGGAAGTGAAGCGGCTGACGATCGGCCAGGGCGGCGCCAACATCGGGTTCAGCAAAGACGGCAAGACCGCCTTCATCGCGGTGCGCGGTACCAACGACGTCGCCGTGATCGACATCGACACGCTGACGCTGGCGAGCCGGATCCGGGCAGGGACCGAGCCTCAGGGGCTGATCGTTCGCTGATCCTGTCGCGGTTCGAGCGACGCGTTCTGAAGGCGGCCAGCGCACCGACGCCGACGCCGACCAACAGCAGAGAAGCTGGCTCGGGAACCGGCGCGAATGCGTTGAATTCCGGCTGGACGAACTGTAAGGACGAGGTGAACACGTCCGTACTGGCGTCTGTCATTCCGAGCGGCGTCAGAGATCCGTTGAACGTCGCCAGGGTATTGCCGCTGCCGAATGCGTAGAAGGCGTCGATGACATCACTGGTCGCGCTCGGATGGGAAAGCTGGAGCTCGAGCTGCGGATCGCCAGCTGCGCGGACGTCAGCGCCACCTGATTGATCAAAGTGAACTTGTTGTTGATGAAGTCCAGCCACGCGAACTGAAGGACCGCGCCTGAGGCGCTCCCGCACCCGCCGACCATGGGCTGACACTCGCGCAGGCGGAGTTCAAGAACCTGGCCCATCCCGCCATTCGCTTGCGTCCTGTTCGTAACGAGAATGTCATAGGTGCCTTCGACGACCGAGGGCACTACGAGGTCGAACAGGCCGGTTACTGAAAAGACATTCGTCGACGTCAGGGCGTGGCTGCCGCCAGTGTTGGTCCCGGTCTGGAGATTCGCGCAGACTTCTTGGATGACGGGAATGAATGGATCCGGCTGCGTCACCGTCGCGCCGTTTGCGGGATTCAGTTGTGCCTGGCCGTTATTGGCGGTGGTCTCGGGGACCGTTCCCTGGACGAAGTAGTTGGCAGCCGAGCCGTCGGAGAAGGTCGTTCCTGATGCGACCGGATTCGGCGGCGTCAGCGTGGTGTTCCGGTTAAAAGAATCGTCGAAGATCGTGGCGCCGCTCCGCGTGACGCTGAACTCATCGAGAGGAAACACATCAGCGGCCGCTTCCCTGGGGGTGGCACTCAGACCGACGGCCATCAGGACGAGTAGCACAATTAGGCCTGCCATGGTGGCGCCTCTCTTTCCTGGCGCGAAAAGATTCCTTGGTCGAAGGATTTCGCCACGTCGGGTGGCGTGGAACAATCCCCAGAATTGGGGACAGACGGTGTTGGCGGTGGCATCGCGGTTCGCGCTATGCTCGCCGCGCGAGGTCGCCGATGAAGAACACGAGGCGCACGCGCGTGTCGCTGGTCGAGGACGACGGCGAGATGTGCAAGCGCCTCGCCGCCTCGATCCGCGGGAAGGACTGGCTCGAGCTGATCGCGACGTACAGGACGGGCGCCGCCGCCCTCGCGGGCCTTGCGGCGCAAGCGCCCGACGTCCTGCTCGTCGATCTCGGACTACCGGACATGTCGGGGCTCGAGGTCGTGCGCTTCACCGCGGCACGACACCCGGCCTGCGACGTGCTGGTGATCAGTGTCTTCGGCGACGAGGCGAACGTACTGGCAGCCCTGGGAGCGGGCGCGCGCGGCTATCTGCTGAAAGGCTCGCTCGAGCGCGACGTCACCATCGACATACGGGATATCCGTAATGGCGGTTCGCCGCTGTCTCCCCTCATCGCGCGCCAGGTTCTCCGGCGATTGCAGCCGAGGCGACCAAACCGCGGGGAGCATGTCGCCGAAACAGCGGGACGCATCGGCGAGGAGACCGAGCTGAGCCCGCGCGAGGCCGAGATCTTGAACGCGATTGCGCGCGGCTTCTCGTATGCCGAAACCGCCGAGAACCTCGGCATCACGTTCAGCACGGTCCACACGCACCTGAAGCGCATCTACAGAAAGCTCGCGGTCCATTCGAAGACCCAGGCCGTGTTCGAAGCCAGTCGGCGCGGTCTCTTGTTGTGAGTGCGTGGAGTCTCAGCCTGCTGGGGGCGGCATGTCTCTGGATCGCGGCCTCGACCGGAGCCGCCGCGCAGGCCGTCTCCCCGCCGTCGGCGGTCTTCGAATTTCGGGCCGCTGACTTCGTCCTCCACGACTCTGATCAGCCGCCTGGCGATGATGCCGGGTGGCAGCGTGTGGCTCTGCCGGACGACTGGTACGTGTCGCGTCCGGGTGTATCGGGCGTCGGCTGGTACCGAATGGACTTCGAGTTGCCGCCGGGTCCCCACTCGATCCACACGATCTATGTTCCTCGCGGAAGCGCGCGCCATATCGTGTTCTTGCTCAATGGGGCGCGCGTCGGGACGGGTCTCGTTCAGGGCGACGCACGAGCGCTCAACTGGGATGCCCCGATGCGATTTGCGATCGCCCCGGCGTTGTTACGCGACGGCAGGAACGTCATTCATGTCAGAGTCGACGCCACGGCGGACCTGCGGCAGGGTCTGGCGACGGTGACGGTGGGCCCCGGTGCTGCCGTCATGCCGATGTTCTTTCGCAGAGCCGCGCTGCAGGTCGACTCACTGCGAATGTTCGGTGGAGCGGCGTTGCTGGTCGGATTGATCGCCGGAGTTTTTTGGCGAAGAAGCCAGCGTGATCCGGTCATGTTCTGGTTGGCGATTACCGCCTTCGCATGGGCCGCGATGTCGGTGCCGTGGTTCGGTCCGCAGTTCGGCGAGTGGAATCGTGCCGGCAGCTTGATCAATTTTCCGCTCCGTTTCGCGTACGCCGCGCCGCTGCTCGTGCTGTGCCTGCGCGTGGCCGGCCGCCGTTCGCCGGCGATCGAATCCGGGATATGGCTGTTCACGCTCTGCGGTGCGGCGGTGATGCCTGTGGCCGGTGAGGCGTTGCAAAGCCGCATCATCACACTGTGGAGCGTCACGTACCTGGTTGCGCTCGCCGTGCTGCTGGTGTTTGTCGGTGTCCGCACCGGAAAGCGTGACGTGTCGTTCAGGCTCCTGGTCGCGGGCATCGCGCTCGCGGCGGTGCTCAACGTCTTCGACCTCGGACGCTGGATGGGATGGCTCAACTATGACAACCTCACGCTGACTCACTTCCATGTCCCGCTTCTGTTGTTTGCGATCGGGGCAACGATCGCTGACCGTCACTTCAGGGCCGTCGCCGCCGTCGAGCACGCCAAGGTCGAATTGGAGCATCGCGTGACCGAGCAGACGCGGGAAATCGCTGCCAGCTATCAGCGGCTGCGTGAAGCCGATCGCGAGCGGGTGTTGACGCTCGAACGGAATCGGATCATGGCCGACATGCACGACGGCGTCGGCTCGAGCCTGCTGAGCCTGATCGGTATGATCCAATCGGGCAAGACCGAGCGAGCCGCAATCGAGCGCCGCGCGCTGGAAGTGCTCCGCGAATTGCGCCTGGCCGTCGACTCACTCGGACCCGTGGACGGGGACCTCGGGGTGGTCGTGGGCAACGTGCGCCATCGCATGCGCGAGGCGATCGAGAATTCCAGCGCGCGTTTCCAGTGGCACGTCGGCGAGCTGCCGCGGATCGATTACCTGACCCCGCCGGGGATGCTCGCCATTCAGCGTGTGCTGCTGGAGGCCATCACGAACGCGCTGCAGCACGCGCATGCCAAGACCATTACGGTACGGACCGACGTCGATCACGCCGGCCGGACCCTGGTCATCCAGGTCATCGACGATGGGGCAGGTTTTGACCTGGCGGCAGTGGTGCGCGGCCGAGGGCTCGATAACCTGCACGCTCGTGCACGAGCCGTGGGGGCGTCAGTCGAAATCGATTCGGCGATGGGACGCGGCACGCGAGTGAGCTTCAGGCTGCCGCTGCTGCCGTTCGAGGTTTGAATCGAGACAGCTTGACTGAATAAACGATTCAGTTATTATTCGGGTCCATGAGGCGCCGCCCCGCCGACGGGCTCGATCAGGTCATCGCGGCCGCGCTGCGCGTCTTCGCCGAGAAGGGCTACCGCCGGACCCAGATGTCGGACGTCGCGCGCGAGCTGCGCG
>Ga0207684_10005732_pt1 | contig 11404 bp, 7 predicted proteins | sample KBSK5501metaG_FD_184342 | JGI IMG/M metagenome (GOLD analysis project Ga0207684, IMG submission 184342) | Corn, switchgrass and miscanthus rhizosphere microbial communities from Kellogg Biological Station, Michigan, USA - KBS K5-50-1 metaG... | ecosystem: Host-associated > Plants > Roots >... | reverse complement strand
GTCGTCGTTGGCCGGCACCCGGACGATGACCGTCGACTCGCTGGGATGCAACGCGATCAGGACGTTCTGCACCTGCTCAAGGCTCATGGCGGAGTGCTCGGTGTCCACTATCAAGACGTCCATGCCTGAGCCGGCCATCACCTCGGCCACGAACGGGTCGGGCACCGTCACGAAGGCGGCGCCGGCGACCGCTGCTTCCCGGAAGGTCTTGAGCAGTGAGTTGCTCCGCATGGGCTATCCAGTCCCCCCGGATCAGGCGTAGTCAGGGTCGATGCGGACGTCGAGCAGCACCGGGCCGGCGTCGAAGTCGGCGACGCCGAGCGCCTCATCGAGCTCCCGGACGGTCCGCACGGTGTGTCCCTGCGCCCCGATGGCGCGCGCGACCGGCCCGAAGTCGGGCCAGCGCAGCGTGGCCAAGGCAGGGTCCAGGCCGCGATCGCGCAGCTGCACGTACTCGGCCCCGTACGCGCCGTCGTTGAGCAGCACGACGATGATGCGGCGGTTGAGCGTCACCGCCGTCACCAGATCCGACAGGCCGCCCAGGGCGAAGCCGCCGTCGCCGATGGCCGCGAGAACCGGCCGGCCGGGTTCGGCGTAGGAGGCTCCCAGCGCTGTGGCCATGCCGAGCCCGATCGCGCCGAAGTTCACCGCGTGCGCGTAGAGCCGGGGATCCTCGACGTGCAGCGCGGTGAACGCCTTGAGGATGAAGCGGCCGTTGTCCGTCACCAGGACGCGGTCGCGCGGTACCGCCGCGTCGATCCGGCGCAGCGCCGTGCCCAGATCGATCGCCGAGTCGGCGCCGCGCTCCCGTGCCGGCGGTTGCCGCCTGGTGGCGAGCTTCGCGACCGCGTCCTCGACGAACCTCGTCGGCGCGATCTCCGCCTCGTCGAGCAGGCGGATGAAGGCCGCGGCCGTCCGGGCGGCGTCACCGGCCACCGCGACGGTCACCGGGCTGAACCGGTTCAACCTGCCAGGGTCCGCGTCGACGTGGACCACGCCCTTGCCCCTGAGCAGCCCTCCCTCCGCGGCGGTCCACCGGTTGAGCCCGCAGCCGAACGCGACGACGCAGTCAGCCCGGCCGATCACCTCGGTCGCCACGTCGTCGCTCAGCGAGCCGAAGATTCCGAGGTCGTGCGGCTGGCCAGCGAAGAGATCCTTGCCCCGCAGCGTGGTCGCGACCGGCGCGCCGATCCTGGCGGCCAGTTTCAGCACCTCAGCGACGGCGCCAGAGACGGCCACGCCGCGCCCGGCAAGCACCACCGGCCGGCTCGCCGAGGCGATCACGCCGACCGCGTCCTCGACCGCCGGCTCCTCGGGCTCGGGCGCCACCGGCGCCGTTCTCCCGGCCGCCACCGGCGCGTAGTCCACCTCGTCCCAGAGCAGGTCGATCGGGACGTTCGCGACGATCGGCAGCCGCTCGTTCCACGCCCGGCGCATCGCGGCCGCGAGATCAGCCACCGCGCTGGCACCCGAACGGATCTGCTGGAACCCGGCCCCGGCGCTCAGCGCCACCGGCCGCTGGTCGATGTCCTGGATGTGGTCGTGCGCGGACACCGGGGTGTCGCCGGCTACCAGCAGGAGGGGCACCCGGGCGCGCTCCGCCTCCACCAGCGCGGTCACGGTGTTGGTCAGGCCCGGACCATGCGTGACGGTCGCCACGCCGAGCGCGCCGGACACCTGCGCATACCCGAGCGCGGCCAGCACGGCGCCGCCCTCGGTCGCGACACCGACATAGCACGCGCCGGGAAGCTCGGTGAAACCGTTGACCATATGCAGGTTCGCGTCGCCGAGCAGGCCGAACAGCTCGCGCACGCCGTTGTCGTGGAGTGCGCGGGCCAGCGCTCGATGTACGTACATGGGCTACGCCTTCAGTTCTCTCGGGGGAGGCGGAGCCGCGGCCGGCTCCGTCCTCGCATCACGCCACGGCGGTCTCCGCGTCAGACCTTCGCCAGAACCTCCTCGGTGGTACCCACCTCGCCGAGGTTCGGGAATATGCGCTGCACGCTGTTCTCGTGGGCCATGGCGTCGACGTCGCTCACCGCGTCCCCGACGACGACCACGTGGTAGTTCCGCTCGAAAGCCGCGCGCGCGGTGGACTCGACCGCGAAACTCGTCGTCACGCCCGTCAGCACGACCTGTTCGACTCCCAGCCCGCTGAGGAGTTCCTCGAGCCGGTCATCGTGGAATGCGCCCCAGGCGTACTTGGTGAGCGTGTGGTCGCCCGGCTGGAATCCCGCCTCCGGCAAAAGCTCGGACCAGTTGTCCGGCAGCTCCGGCGCCGGGGACTGGTGCTGGGTCCGGCCACGGACCCCGCCGCCGACCGTCACCCAGACCACGGGCAGCCCCGCCTCGCGGAACGCCTCGGCGAGCCGGGCTGACCGGCCGATGACGTCGGCGACGGGGTGCGGGGTTGCCGGGAGCGACGCCGTCGCCACCTGAAGGTCAAGCACGACGAGTGCGGCCTTCTCGATGGTGCTCACTGCCATTGCAGTACTCCTCTTCTCTTCTCTTCCTCTTCGCGTCTTCTTTTCGCGGCGGCCGCGGTCAGGCGTCGAAGGCCAGTTCGGCGTCGTACCAGCTGTGCCGGAGTACGTGCACGACGGGCGTGGGCTCGGCGACCTTGCGCACCGCGGAGAACCTGTCCAGCAACTTGTTCAGCACGATCCGCATCTGCATGCGGACCAGCTGGGAGGCGATGCAGGTGTGCGGCCCGTATCCGAACGCGACGTGCTGCATCGCGTTCGCGCGGCCGACGTCGTAGCTGAACGGGCGCTCGAAGAACTCCTCGTCGAAGTCGGCCGCCGCGTACAGCAGGAAGACCCGCTGCCCCGCCTTGATCTTCTGTCCCCGGATCTCGGTGTCCTCGCGCGCCGTGCGGACGAACGACCGGGCGGGCGTCGTCCATCGCAGCGACTCCTCGATCGCGGAGTTGACCAGCGACCGGTCGTTCCGCACCCGGGTCATTTGGTCGGGGAAATCCGCAAACGCCAGCATGGTCCCGGTCAGCAATGCTCGCGTGGTGTCACTGCCGGCGGCCAGCACCGTGGTGCAGTACGCGAGGATGTTCGCCTCCGAGACCGGTTCACCGTCCAGTGTCGAGTTCAGGAGGACGGACACCAGCCCGGCGGCCGGCTTGCCGCGCTGCGCCGCACATTCCTCGCGGAACACCGAATTCATCTCGGCGAACGTCGCCTTGGCCGCCTCGATCTCCTCCGCCGTGTCGACGGAGTTCATCGCCTCGAGCGCGTCACTCCACTTTTTCACCAGTCCGGTGTCCCGCACGGAGATGCCCAGCAGCCTGGTCGCGATCATGACCGGCAGTTCATCCGCGACCTCGGCGACGAAGTCGATCGGCTCACCCGGCTTGATCTTCGCGAGCAGCTCGTCGGTGAAGTCCTCGATCGCCGGCTTCAGCGACGCAAGGTTCCGTGCCGCGAACGCGGGGGCGATCAGCCCGCGCAGCGTCTTGTGCCGAGGCGGGTCGGCGAACGCGAAGTGCTCGGCGCCGGCCGGGAAGAAGCCGTCAAAGACCGACGTACCACCCGCGTCGTCGAGCATCATCCGGATGTCGTTGAGGAACAAGCCGTGCCCGGAAGAGAATATGGCGGCCTGGCCTGCGGCTTCACGGACGTCATCGAGCTTGGTCAGCACGAACACGTCGAGCGGTTCGTAATAGTAGACGGGGTTCTCACGCTGGAGCCGCGCGAAGACCGGGTAGGGATCGCCGGTGTAGAACCGGGGATCCTCGAAGGGAATGAATTCCGTCAACTTCGCCTCCGTTGGTGCCTCAGAGCGGCGGCCCAGCGAGCTGGCCGCCGTCGATGAAGAAGGCCGACCCCGTCGCGAAGCCGCTCTCGTCCGACGCGAGGAAGACCGCCGCGCCGGCTATTTCCTCGGGCTGCGCGATCCTGGGAATGGGCAGCCGAGAGTAGAAAGCCTCCTGATCGAACCCCTCGAACGCGGGTCCCTGGCTCATGGCGGTCTGGACGCCGCCCGGGTGCAGGGAGTTGACCCGGATGCCGAGCGGCCCCAGTTCGAGCGCCGCGGATTTCGCCAGCGACATGCTGGCGGCCTTGCTCGCCGCGTACGCCGACAGGCCGGCCGCGCCCACGACGGCGGCGGTCGAGGAGACGATGATCGCCGAACCGCCACCCCGCTCTCGCATGGCCGGAATGACCGCCTGAAGCCCGAACACCGCGCCCAGCACGTTGACGTCGAAGCTGTTGCGGTAGTCGCTGCCGTCCGTGTCAGCGATCCCGCACGCCAGCAGGACGCCCGCGTTGCTGACAAGGACGTCCGGCGGCCCGAATTCGCTTCGGCACCGGTCTACGATCCGCCGCCAGTCCGAACGCTCCCGCACATCCAGGTGCTCCGCGGCCAGCCCGCTCGCCTCGGCCCGTTTCACCTCGTCGTCGAGCACGTCGCCGATGGTGACCGCGGCCCCCTCCGCGGCGAAACGCTCGGCGATAGCCCTGCCGATGCCCCTGGCACCGCCGCTCACGATCGCGACCTTCCCGGCCAGCCGGCCTGCCCGGCCTGCACGGCCTGCCACGGTACTCACGTGTCCGACCTCCTGCGCCCCGGCCAACCCTGCGACAATTTCTATATACCGTATACCATTTTCTTCAGTTATGGAACGTCTCGCTGGACATGATTCCCACCGCGGCGCCGGACCGGCCGGTGTTCCGGTCAGGAGGAGGGCATCACTGGGCTCGGCTCACTCCTCCGGGTAGAGGAGATCACGCCCGACGCTCGCGATCGTCGGGCGGCCGGACAGGGCCATCGCCATGTCCAGCTCGGCCTTGAAGATCTCTATGACCGCCGCCACCCCGCTCGCGCCTCCGGCCGCGAGGCCCCACCAGTACGGCCGGCCGACCAGGATGGCCCGGGCGCCGAGCGCAAGCGCTGTGAGGATGTCGGTGCCGCGGCGGACCCCGCCGTCGACGAGCACCTCGACTCGGTCCCCGACCGCCGCCACCACGTGCGGGAGCACGTCCACCGTGGCCGGTGTCTGGTCGAGTTGCCTGCCGCCATGGTTGGATACGACGACCGCGTCGGCGCCCTCCCGGACCGCGAGCCTCGCGTCGCCGGCTGTCATGATTCCCTTGACCACCAGCGGTCCCGGCCAGGCCCGGCGCAGCCACTGGAGCTCGTCCCATCGTGCCCCGGGATTGGTGAGCTCCTGGTTCACCCACGACATCAACGCCATCCCCTTCGAGCCGGGAACGAGGTCCTTGAAGTTCGCGAAGGTGATCTCGGGCCCCCGGACCAGGTGCGTCACCCAGCGCGGATGGCGCGCCCCCTGGTACACGGTTGCTGGCGTGATGCGCGGTGGAATGCTCATCCCGTTGCGGATGTCCCGCTCGCGCCGCGCGAGCAGCGGCACGTCAACCGTGACAACGAGGGTGGAGAAGCCCGCCGCGGCGGCACGCTTGACGACGTGCTCCAGTGCCCCGCGGTCGCGCCACGGGTAGACCTGCAACCACAGGTCGCCCGGGCTGGCGGCCGCGATTTCCTCCACGGTGAAAGCGGTGGAGGCGCTCACCACGAACGGGATCCCCGCCCGCCCCGCCGCCTCGGCGACCTCGAGGTCGGCGCGCCGGTGGACCAGGCGTTGAAGGCCCGTCGGGCCGAGCAGCAGGGGCATCGCGATCTCGGTGCCGAGCACGGTCGTGCTCATCGACCGGACGCTGACATCGACCTGCTGGCGCGGGTGCAGTCGCAGCCGCTCGAACGCCGCGCGGTTGAGAGCCATCGTCGTCTCGTCACCGGCCGCGCCATCGATGTAGTCGAAGACGAACCTGGGCAGTCTGCGCTTCGCGATGCGCCGGAAGTCGTCGACTGTTACCGGTCTGGCGATCTCGGGCTCCCTTCTCCGCAGGTCCCGCGTTGCCTGCCGCTCAGTGTTGCCTGCCGCTCAGTGTTGCCTGCCGCTCAGTGTTGCCTGCCGCTCAGTGTTGCCTGCCGCTCAGTGCCTGCCGCTCAGGGGCTGGCAGGCGTCCTCGTCACGAGGCCGGACCGGTTCAGGAACAGGTCCACCCCGCCGTCGGCCTCGATCGCCTGCCCGGTGACGAAGGACGACTCGTCGCTGCAGAAGAACAGGTGCACGTAAGCGACCTCCCGGGGGTCCGCCATCGTCCGCAGCTTCGTGCCGGAAACCGCCTGGCTTCGCCGGGATCGGGCCGCCGCGAGCTCCTCCTCGGTCCAGTGGAAGCTCTCGTCGATGTTCGTCCGCATCCGGCCGGGACAGACGCAGTTGACGCGGATGTTGTCCGCGGCGAGCTCGGCGGCGAAGAACTTGGTCAGCGCCACGGCGCCGTGCTTCGACGCGGTGTAGGCCCCCAGCGTCGACCCGCCGAGGATCGACAGGCCGGCCACGGAGGCGGTCGACGTCATGGCGCCGCCGCCGGCCCGGCGCAGCGCCGGCACCGCGTGCTTGAAGGTGCGCCAGACCCCGGTGAGGTTGACTTGGATGACCTCGTCGAATTGCTCCTCGGTCAGGTCCTCGAGGCGTCGGCGTGAGGCCGCGCCGCCGATCCCCGCGTTCGCGACGACGACGTTGAGCTTCCCGAACGCCTCCTCGGCGTGGGCCACGGCGGCTTCGAGGTCGGCGGGGCGCGTGACGTCGGCGTGCCGGTACGCCGCCCGGCCGCCCCTGTCTTCGATCGTCTTCACGACATCCGCCCCGCGGCCCTCGTTGACGTCGGCGACCACGACGCTGGCCCCCTCCTCGGCGAACAGGACGCAGGTCTCCGCTCCCAGCCCCGAGGCGCCGCCCGTGACGAGCGCGACCTTGTTCTTCATACGGTCCATGCTTTCCCTCTCCTTCGGATCCCGCCGGTCCGGTCACGCTCGGTCGAACAGCACCTTCAGGGGCGCGTACTGGCGGAACATCGACCCGCCCAGCCGGGGCGCCGCCGCGGCGGGATCAAGCCGGAGGCCGGCCAGTCGCGCGACCAGCTGGGCGGTGGCCTCCTGGAGGACGACCCTCGCCAGGCCGGAGCCGACGCACGCGCCGACGCCGATGCTGAACGTCAGGTGCTGACGGGGGTTCTGCCGCTGGAGGTCGACCTGATCGGCGTCGTCGTAGCGGGCCTCGTCGCGGTTTCCCGACGCGATCAGCGCCGCGATGATCTGTCCCCGCTTCAGGTCAGCGTCGTCGAACCGCGTGTCTTCGGCGATCACACGCGTCCTGAAATGGTTGGTCGGCACCAGGCGCAGGGCTTCCTCGACGAACCGCGCGGTGAGCTTCGGATCGTCCCCGGAAATCACGTCGGTCATGCCCTCGGTGGTCATCATCAGGCAGATCGCGTTCACGAGCTGAATGCTCGTGGTGCCGCTGCCGCCGGTGAAGAAGGTGCGGATGAGGCCGTAGAGCTGGTCGTCGCTCCAACCCGCCATGGCGTCGTCGTGGATCGCACGGCTCATGACGGTGTCGTCGGGTTTCTCCCGCCTGCGCTCCATGAACGGCCTGAGCAGGGCGTCGATCGCGTAGGTGGCGCGCAGCGCGTCCTCGGCGAACGGCCGGGACTCCTCCGGCTTCAGGTAGATCGACGCCTTGTACCTCTCGATGAGGTCGAAGTCGCGCCTCAGCTCCGCCATCCACGCGTCGTCCTCCCACGGCAGGCCGAGCACCCCGGCGATCACGCGGTCAGCCAGGGGCTCGGCGTACTCGTGCACCAGGTCGGCCTCACCGCGGCCGGCGAAGCGGTCGAGCGTGGCCTGGACAACGTCGGTGACCACCCCGGCGCGGAAGGCCCGCAGCGCGGGCGGGTTGAAGATCTCCAGCCACCACTTGTGGTGCTTGAGCCGGTCGTCGCCGGTGAGGAACGACGGCGTCGCCACGATGCGGACGTACTTCGGGTCCGAGACGATCTCCTCCGGCAGCAGCCGCGGGAACGTTTCCTCGTCCGCGAGGACCTTGCTGACCGAGGAGTAGGTGGCCGCCACCCAGTACCCGGTGGCCTCCTCGAACGTCACGCTGCCCCGTTCGCGCGCGGCCTCGTAGTACGCGAATGGGCATTTCCCGTCGACGTCCACGAGAGCCCGCGGTTGCATTCCGGCCATCACAGCCCCTCTCTCCTTCCGTTGCCGGGAACCCGGTGCATGCCCACCACGGATCACCGGTCCCCCGGCGCCGACGCACCGGCGAACTCCCGGAGGAGCTCCCGTTCGGTCTCCCGCGCCGCCGCGGCCGACCGGTCCTTCACCGAGTCGTACCCGCGGATCGTGTCGGGGACCGAGGCGATCCGCACCGCGATCTCGTAATTGCGATCGTCGAGCCCGTCCAGCAGGCCAGCCACCGTGCGTTCGTACTCCGCGATGCGCCCGCGCTCGTTCCGCCGGTGCTCGGTGGCCCCGAAAACGTCCAGCCGGGTGCCCCGCAGGCGCTTCATGCGAGCCAGCAGGCGGAACGCGGGCCCGGCCAGCCAGAACGGGATCTCCCACTTGCGTGCGCGATGGGTTATCGGGTCGCGGGAGTTGAACAGCTGCGGCGCCAGGTTCACCTTGATCCGAAAGGCACCGTCGAACTCTTCGCGCAGCCGCTCCTTGAACGCGGGATCGGTGTACATCCGGGCGACCTCGTACTCGTCCTTGTACGCCATCAGCTTGAACAGGTACACCGCGACCGCCCTCGAGAGCGCCTCGTCGGCGCGCCCGACCCTGCGGTCAGCGTCACGAACCTGGTCGACGAACGCCCGGTAACGGGCGGCGTACCTGGCGTCCTGGTAGGTAACGAGCCGTTCGGCCCGGTCGTCGACGATCTGCTCGAGCACCCGCTCCTGCCCGGCGTCGCCGCCGCCGCGGTGGTCCTCGGCGAGGCCGGCCACGACGGCCTGCACCGAGGCGTCGCCCACGGCCAGCAGTCGCCCGAGGTGTAGCGCCTGGCGGTTCTTCCGCACGCTCACGCCGCCCCGCTCGATCGCCTCCTCGAGCGCCTTCACGCTCACCGGGAGCAACCCCCGCTGGGCCGCGAACCCGACCAGGACGATGTTCGAGTAGATCTCGTCGCCCAGCGTGGCCAGCGCGAGCCGGTTGGCGTCCACCAGGTGCAGACGGCCGGCCGTCGCCTGCTTCAGGGCAAGAACCATGTGCTCATCCGCCAGGTCAAGGTCCGGGTTCGCGGCGAAGGCAACCGTGGGCTTGACGCCCCGGTTCACCACAGCGCTGGTCGTTGCCCCGTCATAGAGCTCGAGAGTGGCCGGGGCTGACGCGACGACGATGTCGCCGCCGAGCACGAGGTCCGCGTCGCCCGGTGCGACGCGGGGTGCGAGCTTCGCGTCCCCCGCCGTGCTGATCCGGATATGGCTGTGAACGCTCCCGTTCTTCTGCGCCATGCCGGTTTCGTTGAGCACGGACACGGACTTGCCCTCGATGAACGCGGCCCGGCCGAGAATCGCCCCGATGGTCAGCACGCCGCCGCCGCCGATCCCGCCGACCACGATGTCGTAGGTCGCGGCCGCGGCTCCGGCCACGGCGGGCTCGGGCACCGGGGCCAGGTGGTCGAGTCCGTGCGCGGCCGGGATGGCGCGCGCGCTGGGCTTCGCGCCGTAGAGGGTGACGAAACTCGGGCAGTAGCCATCGACGCAGCTGAAGTCCTTGTTGCACGTCGACTGGTCGATCTTCCGCTTGCGCCCCAGCTGAGTCTCGGCCGGCTCGACCGAGATGCAGTTCGACACGGCGTTGCAGTCGCCGCAGCCCTCGCACACGTCGGTGTTGATGTACGTCCGCTTGTCTGGGTCCGGGGCCCGGCCACGCTTGCGGAGCCGGCGGAGCTCGGCGGCGCACTCCTGGTCGTAGACCAGCACGGTGACGCCCTCAACCCTCGCGAGGTCGGCCTCCACCTGCAAGAACTCCTTGCGGTGCCTGATCCTCACGCCTGGCGGCAGGGTACCCAGCTTCTTTACCCGACGCGGATTCTCGGTGACCACGACGACCTTCTTGGCGCCCTCGGCGAGGACCTGGCGGCAGATGGCGGGGGTGTCCATCTGCCCCGGGATCTGCTGCCCGCCGGTCATGGCGATGAACCCGTTCACCAGGACCTTGAAGGTGATGTTCACGTTCGCGGCGACCGCGGCACGGAGGGCCAGCGAAGCCGAGTGCGAAAAGGTGCCGTCGCCGACGTTCTGGAACATGTGCTCCCGGTCGGCGAACTTCGACATCCCGATCCACATGGCGCCCTCTCCGCCCATATGGTGGGTGATCTCGGTCTCCCGGCCCTCCATGTGGCTCATCGTGGCCATCGCGTGGCAGCCGGTGCCGCCAAGGTTCATGTGACCGTCGGGGACTCGCGTCGAGGTGTTGTGGGGGCAACCCGAGCAGAACCCGGCGGCGCGGACGAGCCCGCCGACCGGGTGGAGGGTCAAGGTCCGCGCGGCGGTCGCTGCCCGCGCCGGCCGGCGTGCTTCGATGATTCCGGCGCGCTCGAGCCGCCTGCGCAGGACCGACGCGACGATCTGCGCGTTGAGCCCGCTGACCTCCGGGACCAGGCGGGCGCCGTCCTCGTCCGCCTTGCCGACGACGAGCGGCCGCTCGCGTCCGAGCCGGTTCGCCAGCCGGTTCAGCTGGTCCTCGATCAGGGGGTGCTTGGGCTCGACCACCAGAACCTCGTCGTGACCGCGCAGGAACTCGAGCGCTCGCCGCTCCTCGAGGGGCCATACGAGGCCGAGCTTGTAGACCGAGACGCCCGCCGCCGCGGCCCTCTCCCCGGCCAGCCCGACCCGGGACAGCGCGTCCAGAACGTCGAGGAATGCCTTGCCCCCGACGACGATTCCGAGGCGCCGGCGCTGCTCGCCGCCACCCACGACAACCTCGTCGAGCGGGTTGGCCCGGGCGAACTGCTGGACCGCGGGCATTCGGCGGAACCTGATGTCGTGCTCGATGTCGAGGAACTTCTTCCCCAGCTGGATCGGTGGCGCGCCGTCGCCGCCGGGGTCCGTGATGCGCGGCAGCTCGCCGAGGTCGACCACCCCGGCCGCGTCCACCAGGTCGTTGAGACAGATCATGCCGACCCACAGCTTGCTGTAGCGTGACAGCGCCCAGCCGAGCAGCCCGAAGGCAAGGAACTCCTGCAACGTGGCCGGGCTGAGGATCGGCATGCCCATGTGCATGAAGAGCGTCTCGCTCTGCTGGGCGGTGACCGTGCTGCGGGCTTCGTGGTCGTCGCCCGCGAGGGCCAGCACGCCGCCATGCTGCGCCGTCCCGAAGTAGCTCGCGGTGCGCATCGCGTCCGTCGAACGCTCGACGCCGGGTCCTTTGCCGTACCACATGCCGAACACCCCGGCGTACGGCGAGGAGTTGCCGCCCAGGTTCAGGTTCTGCGTGCCCCACAGCGCGGTCGCGGCGAGATCCTCGTTGACCGCCGGCTCGAACTGCACGCCCAGATCCGCCAATCGCGCCCTTT
>Ga0207684_10005730_pt1 | contig 11406 bp, 12 predicted proteins | sample KBSK5501metaG_FD_184342 | JGI IMG/M metagenome (GOLD analysis project Ga0207684, IMG submission 184342) | Corn, switchgrass and miscanthus rhizosphere microbial communities from Kellogg Biological Station, Michigan, USA - KBS K5-50-1 metaG... | ecosystem: Host-associated > Plants > Roots >... | reverse complement strand
GAGCTTCAGCCGGAATGTCTCACCGCTCTGCTGGGTGCTTCTGGCTCGGGAAAATCGACTCTTGCCCTCTGTCTGGCCATGCTGGAAAAATCCAAAGCGCGGCCTAAACCGATGACAGGCAGAGCTGAGTTGCCGATGAAGTGGCGAGTTACGCCACGGTCACGGCTTGGGTCGTCGCAGACAGCAGAGAGCGGTTATTTAAAGGCAAAGAAGTAAATCTGCAAGTCCCTAAGAGAGGAAGGGGGCGGGAGAGACCCGCCCCTGTTTATATCCACCGCGTCACCGAGCGGCTGCTTAGAACTCGTATCGCAAAGCGAACTGCATCACGCGCGGGCTGGTGAGCAAGCCGCTGTAGGCACCAAAGGCCGGGCCAGCGTCGATATTATTTGTAATGGTCGCGACGTCGAAGCGTTTCAGGTTCGGTACGTTGAAAACCTCCCAGCGGAATAACACGCTGTGCGCTTCGCTGTAGGGCATCTGCCAGCGCTTGCTGAGGCCCATGTCCAGGCCGGCATAGCCCGGGCCACGAACAATGTTGCGCTGTCCGCTTTCTCCTGGGAAGAGATGGCGAAAAGGACCTAGACCATCGTTTGTAGTCGGCAGGTCTGTGGGAAAGAGATTGACCGAACCGTCGGGACGTATGGTGGTGTGAGCATGGATGGGAGCGACTTGAACTACAGCACCGCCTAACTGCCAGTTGGTCGGCCATGTGCCACCATTGGTTATCGTAATTGGGAATCCGCTAGTCCATCGGGCCAGTCCGGACAGTTGCCACCCGCCAATAATGGCTTGGGCAATTCCATGAGCTCCCCCGGCAAATGCCCTACCCTTGCCAAAAGGTAGCTCCACAACCCAGTTCGCATTGACTTGGTGCCTGGTGTCAAAATCTGACGCAGCACGCAATGCATTCGGATCCCATGAGTTAATGATCTCTCCTGTCCCGCCTCCAATGCCGTTGTAAGCGTCAACCCGTTCGGCGTCGGAGGAAATGTCAATCGATTTGGAGAAGGTGTAATTGAAGTCGAACTGGATACCCTGAGACATCCGTTTTCGCAGGTTCACCTGCATGGCATGGTAGTTTGCATTACCGATCGACCGCCAGGCGTACAGAGAGTGGAACTGACGATTGAAGAACGCGTTCCTTCCCAGCACCGATGGGTAGTATTGTGACGGCGTGAACACGCCTTGGCCGTCGGTCGTCCCCTCCTGGCCGGCGATACCCCCGATTCCATTGAAATCAGAGCCCCAATAGTCCAGATTGGCAAGGGCCGTAGTTTCGTCCCCGAACCCATTTACCGGCCCTCCGCTGCAGCTGAAGAGATCGTACATTGCTTGCACGGGATCAGTCGTGAACAGGGGCGTCACACCGGGCGTGTTGATAGGTCCGCTGCAGGCCAGGTTGTATTGATCGCCTGCTTGCAGCGGAGCAACCATGTTCTGCCAATAAGCGGCGGTGGGACCGACCAGGGCAGCGTTAACGTCGGAAGTCGGTGTGCCCGCAAAGCCAAGCTCACTCAAGCGTCTAGCTGCTTTGAAGTAACTAATTTTGGATTTCGGATCGGTGATGTTGAGTGGCATTGCCAGGTCTTCCTGCGATAGCAGGCGGTGAGAGAGGCGTCCTACGTAGGAGACATCGAGGCTGAAGTTCTTGGGCAACTCGCGGCCGATCGAGAAGTCCAGAGTGTAAGAGTAGGGGGTCCTGATGGTGTCGTCCAATCCCCATTGGATCGCCAGGCCTGTGCCGGCGTCAGGATACGTATAGGGGAATCCGCCGGCCGGCGTGGCCGGGAAATAAGGCGTAACGCCATCCTGCTCGAATTGTGGGAGAGTGTTCAGACCCGTGAGGCGCGGTACCGTGGTCGCCGACGGAACTGGCGCTGTAATCCCGGTTGAGAGGCCGAAAGAGCCGCGGCGGTCGAACGTGCTCAGCAAGCCCGAGCCGATGCGGTCGAACACCATACCGAAGCCGCCGCGGACGACGGTTTTATCCCCTTCTCCGAACAAACTTTTCAACCAGCCATCGCTGGCCCTGGGCGAGTATGCGAAGGCGAGACGCGGCGCGAAGTTCTTGTAATCCCACCCGTAGTATCCCTTCTTCCCGCCATTGGCTGGCCCGGACAGGTCGAAGGAAAGGAGGGGATCGGTGTTGGAGGCGCCGCCGCTCAGCATCTTTTCCGCACGCTGTTGAAACCAGTTGCCCAAACTTATGGTTGGCGTTACCTCAGTTCCGTTGGTCTCCCACGGGGGAGAGAACAAGGAATAGCGCAGGCCGTAGGTAATAGTGAGGTTTGGTTTGAGGCGATAGGAGTCCTGCGCGTAGAACTCATACTCATCGGCGCCAAAGCGCCGCTTCAGGGGTGCGCCCTGGGGCAGGGCTGTGCCGGTCTTATCGAAGTTGAAGGTGGCGTCCAGCTCGCTGACCATCCCCAACATCGCAATCATCGGATAGTTGTACCCAATTACGAAGTTCGAATCGACGGCGGGGAAACCGTTATTCCCTGGATCGAGCGGGCTGTTGGTGCCCGCGATTCCGGCGGTGTTCAGCCCGGAAGAATTGGTTACACCCTGGGAAAAGGAGCTCAGGAAGTTCGCACGTGGATTGCGAATGAAGCGGAGGTTCGTGCCGAACTGAAAGGTGTGCTTTCCCTTTGTCCAGGCAATATCATCGACAAAATTATGCACCGGGGTCTGGAAAACGCGGCTGCGGGTGACCGCCAAGCTCGAGTTGTTAGAAGTGCTATCGTCGTTCAAGCCGCGGAAGAAGTTGAACGGCTGAGAGTCATTGTTGCCGATGTCGCCCAGACTCTGCCGGGTGAGACCCCAGTGGAAATTGTTGATCAACGTTGGTCGGAGCAGCGCGGTGTAGCCTACGGTCAGACCCTTGCTGAAGTCCGTAAGAGTGTGTAGCGGAGCCGTACCGGGAAGGTAAGGCACGTCGGACTTAGCGTCATTTCGAAGCGCGCCGCGCCAGAAGAGGCTGTGACTTCCGCTGCGCGTAATCTTGAAATCGGCACGCGCGATATACCAGTTCTTGTTGGTGGGGACCGGTCCGCGAAAGCGGTACCCTACAAAGTTGAGTTGATCCCCCTGGGTAAGGTCGTTCGGCTCAGGGAACGAGTTGAAGTAACTCAACATGACTGGATTGTTCCCGATATGTAAGGGATCCATCTGCTGGATCTGCGCTGCAGAAAGAGTGGCGACACGACCGAGGCTGGCATCGTTGACCACGGTCACACCACTGGCATTGCCCGGAGTGCATGACGGATCAGTTGAGTCGCACACGTATCGCATCAAGCCTTGACGCAGGCTGTCGCTGGGGACGATGCGCAACACGCTGTTTTCCTCGCGCTGGCGGGAGCCTTCATAATTGACGAAAAAGAAGAGACGATCTTTCAGGATAGGACCACCAAGCGAGCCCCCGAAGATGTTGCGAATGAGCTTGGGAGGCACGTTGGGCTGGCCGCCCGACAATTCAGCCGTCTTAACGAAGTAGTCATTGGCGCTGGTGTAGGTGTTGCGGTGGTACTCATAGAGAGAGCCGTGGAAGCTATTGGTGCCGCTCTTTGTCACCAGCGATACCTGGGCTCCGGACGAGCGTCCCTGGTCGGCATTATAGTTGCTCGTGGTGACACGGAACTCCTGAACGGAGTCCAATGTGACCGGCAAGACGGAGGTAAAAGCGTTACCGTTGACCTGGTCATTGACGTCCACACCATCGAGCGTGATGTTGCTCTGGTCGCTGCGAGCTCCGTTCACGGCCCCGCTCCGCGTGTCGACATCACGGTTGACGTCGGTGCGGTTTCCGGTGTAGGTGACACCGGATTGCAGGCTGAGCAATTCAGGCACACTGCGGCCTTCGAGCGGGAGCTCCTTGAGCTGGCGCTCGCTGAAGGCGATACCGAGGGAAGCATCGGTCGTGTTGACCAGCGCTGCCTCGGCCGTCACTTCCATGGTCTCGGCAACGGCGCCCACTTGGAGTGCCACATTGACCGCGGCCGGGGTACTGACGAGAAGCTGGATGTTTTTCTGCTCGTATCTCTTGAATCCAGTCACCTCGACGGCAAGCTCATACGTGCCCGGAGGCAGTTGAAGGAACTCATATCCTCCTTCAGGGTTGGTGGTCGTCACTCGCTCGATAGAGCGCTGCGGACTGCTGAGCGTGACTCTTGCGGTGGAAACGGCGGCGCCGGTCCCATCGGTGACAGTTCCTCGCAAAGAAGTAGTGGAGGATTGCGCCCACACCACACTGCCCAGGACGAGGAACGCAAACAGGACAACTATGAGCCGTGAGACCGAACGCATAGAAGCTCCTTGAGACGGCTTGCAAGCTAGCTGCTTTTCAGACTGGACTGATTGAGCTGAACGAGCTTCAGGGAAAGAGGATCCTGAAGGATTTGGCGGAATAGAAGCAATTCTCAGTCCAAATCGGTAGTGCGATCTATTGAGGATTTTGAACAAAACTGCATGCAACATCCAATTTTCGGAGGAATATCTACCAATTCCCATACAACATAGGAAACAAGGCAACTGTTGTCCAATAACACAGCCCGTGGCGGTGCGGTCTAGCTCGATGCCTTGGCTGCACTATTTCCGATCCGAGAAATCTGTAACAGGAAGGGTTTGTTGGCCTCGCAGTTCTGTTGGCCGCAGTCGCCCTCCGCTGAGAGTGAAGCTAGTTCAGGCTAGGGCCTCGCAAAATTTCACCAGGCTCTGATTGTGGGATTCTCTTGAAAGTGTGTCCCGATGAACAGTTGGGTTGTGCGAAGTACGTTGCGCGACAGTGCGTTGCGCGAAGCTGACGGGTTAGGAGAGGTCGACTACAATTCGCAGTACAGGGACAGATGCTTCGGGTCGCAGGGTCGAGCAGACAGGACTTGGGCTTTTGCTTCCTGTCCATCTCCTGTCCGTTAGGCCCCAGAATTGAGACGCGGGCGGAAGCGGTTGAAACGGGCGACCCTGTGGACAGTAAGAAAAGGCAGGAAAATCAAGCGTTTCCCGCCAACCCGATGGAAACAAGCCGGGGACTTAGATCAGTTGGTTAAACGCTATGTCATTCTACTTCTAGTCTATCTGCATTACTTTCAATTAGTTGCGACAGGGGTCGTCAGGTCGCATTCTAACCAAGTCGACTTCACCTCTTCTCCTTAATAACTTAAATAACTTAGCTCCTTAATAACTTAGCCTTCCAATACGGTTCAGAACCACTCCAACCGGGGGTTGGCCGTTGCTAGCAGTGCCAATCGCATACGTCTTAGGGCGATGCGCGTGCCCCGATCGCTCCGCTTTCACCCAAGCCGTAGACAAAAATCCAGAGAAAGTTCGCCCGACTCATACCCTTGGTTTTGTGTCGCTCAGCGCAAATACTAGGGTTCATTGTTTCGATTGTCACGCTTTGTGAAAATAGCGGAGCGGACCCTTTGATCGGGCCAGGTCTGGCAACCTGGGAGCTCTCAGCCTTCAAGACAACGAGTCTGCGGGAGCGACTCGCCCTCCAATTTCGCGGCGAGATATTCAAGACACTGAACCCTTGCAAATTTCATACGCCGAGTCTGATTACGTTTGCCTCTTCAGCGTCAGCCAGGAAAGCCTCCGGCACGGGCCGGAGCATCGACAACCCCGATCCGCACGCCCCTTTCGCGACCAATGGTGTAGGTAGAGGTCAACACTTACCTCGATAAAAAGAATCATTATATAAGGGTAATCATCTCATATGCTGTTTGCCCCACCCCGGGGCAGCGGGCTTGCGACGGAGGGAATTTCTATGATTCGTAAACTGATTGCCACCGACAACGACATTGCAACGACTATTCTTCGATTGGTGCTCGGGGTGATCTTCTTCGCCCACGGCGCCCAGAAGATGCTCGGGTGGTTCGGTGGATACGGCTTCACCGGCACGATGGGCTTCTTCACGGGAGTCATGCACATTCCGGCTGTATTCGCATTTCTGGCCATTGCCGCGGAATTCTTCGGCGGCTTGGGTCTTATCTTCGGACTGCTCACTCGCGTTGCGTCCTTTGGAGTCTTTTGCAACATGATCGTGGCCGTCGCGCTGGTTCATGGTCAATTTGGCTTCTTTATGAACTGGGCCGGAGCCCAGAAGGGAGAAGGTTATGAGTACCACCTCCTCTTGCTGGGGACTTCGGCCTTTCTGATGATTCGCGGCGCAGGAGCAGCTTCCGTCGATCGCCTGTTGTCTTCCCCCGCGAACAACAGGATCAAGGCCCGGCCCCAAGCTGCCTGACTAGGAAAACATAATGAAAAAGAGCCCTCGCATTACAGCTCCTCGGCTCTGGCTGGTGATTACGAAGAGCTATCGTGTGTTAAGCCTATTGGCTGAGCAGAGTATCGCCAAGGCGGGGCTGTGCCTCACGGATTTCGCGGCGCTGGAAGCTCTCTTGCACAAAGGTCCGCTCACGATCTCGCAAATTCAGGAGAAGGTGCTGCTAGCCAGCGGCTCGATGACCGCCGCAGTCGACCGTCTCGAGAAACTCGGGCTGGTTGTACGCAGGGCGAGCCCAAGTGATCGACGGGCGCGGGTCGTGGAACTCACGCCGGAGGGTAAGCGGCTGGCGGCGTCGTGTTTCGAGCAGCATGCAAAGGACCTTGAGGCGCTCATGGCAGCACTGTCCGAAAAGGAGATGGAACAACTCTACGGATCGCTTAAGAAGCTCGGGCTGCTCGCAGCGGAAAAACTTGAGGAACAAGAAACACGGTTCAGGCGCAGTAAGGAACAAGCTACAAAATGATCACAGAGTTGGACGAGACCACAAATGCAAATTGGCATCGATAGCTTCGCAGCGGCATACGACGACGCCAGCCTTGCCGTCGACGCGTCGGATCGTTTGCACAACTTGGTCGAGCAGATCGAACATGCCGATCAGGTTGGCTTGGACGTGTTTGGAATCGGCGAACACCACCGTCGGGAGTACCTCGATTCCGCACCTGCGGTCATTCTCGGAGCGGCGGCGGCACGAACGCGCCACATACGTCTCACTAGTGCTGTAACGGTCCTCAGTTCAGCCGACCCGGTACGGGTGTTTCAGAACTTCGCCACCCTCGACCTTGTTTCGCAAGGCCGGGCTGAGATGGTCGTAGGCCGCGGTTCGTTCATCGAGTCTTTTCCATTGTTCGGCCTGCAACTGAAGGACTACGACTCGCTTTTGCAGAGAAGCTCGATTTACTCCTGAAGATCCGCGAGAACGAGCACGTCCATTGGTCCGGTAAACATCGGGCTGCCCTGACAGGCCAGGGCATCTACCCGAGACCGGTACAGAATCCTTTACCGATATGGCTGGGCGTGGGCGGGACTCCACAATCGTTCGCTCGCGCCGGCGCGCTTGGTCTTCCTTTAATGGTCGCAATCATCGGCGGTGAACCGCCGGGCTTCCGACCGCTCATTGATCTCTACCGAGAAACCGGCAAGCGGTTCGGATACTCGCCCGATCGACTGAGAGTCGGCGTACACTCCCTGGGCTATATCGCACGCACGACACAAGAGGCCATCGATGACTCCTTCCCAGGCTACGCCCGCGCCGTCACCTCTGTCGCGAAGGAGCGCGGATGGCCGGCCGTCACCCGTGCTGACTTCGATGCGCAACGAGCCCCGGAGGGCGCGCTGCTCGTCGGCAACGCCGAAGAAGTAGTAGAGAAGATCGTTCGCCACAGTGAAGCGCTTGGTGGTATCTCCCGCCTCACTTTTCAAATGAACGCGGCCTCTTTACCTCATGCGAAGCTCATGCAAGCCATCGAAGCGATTGGCACTCGCGTCGTACCTGCCGCTGCGCGAACGACTCGCAGAAGAATCTAACTTAAACGAAACAGCTGTGCCATGAGTCGAACGTAGTGCTGACACCTTACCGATTAGCTCGGGATCAGTGGTTGAATTCATAGAAACTCCTGCAAGAGAAACAAATATGCAGACTTTATCGACAAAACTCGCAGCCGCTCGCTTTGGCATGGAGCTTAGCTACGACGACCTATAGTTACGCGATGGCATCCGCAGAGCATAGCTCTGAGCAGGCTCGGCTGGCACCGGAAGTTCGCATCCGCTCTGCAGGCAGGTCCAAAGTTTGTTACGCTAAACGCAGCCGTGTTCGACTGGCCAACTTCGCCCAGCGGCGAGTTTCGGGCTCTCCGGGCTGGCACCAATGGGTGGACCTGTCTTCCGGGTTTTCCTGAAGGCACCCATGATGAGCCCGGCTGCTATGACCAGGTCTTTCTGCAGTTCTTCAAGGACAGCATTGCCGGTCGTACGCCCAATGTGCAAAGCGTTGGAATTTCATATATGTATGGTGGCAAATGGGTACCTAACAAGTCGCATGCGATGGGAAGCGGCAATGAATCCCACGTTGGGCGACACCTCATGGTTATCGGACCGGATCAAAACATGATGCGGACATTGAGCCAGAACGGATCGAATGATGAGCCTTACGTCAACCACCTTCGGGGTCACACCGAGCTATTTCTGGCGATCCCGATGCGTGAATGGCATGATGTGCAAGCGGTCCGCACTGTCGGCGCCGTAACGCGATGATGCCCGGAGAATTGCAGGAGATGCAAATGGACGTACGTTCGTTGCGACGCCGCTTGCGTCGCGTTACTCCAAACGAGAAGAGCAGTTCGACACGTCAATTTTCATCGGCGGAAGGGGAAAGCAGATGCAGAATCACAAGTCGGCAGTGCAACGAAACCAGGCACTCGCTAAAAAGTCTGGCGAATTCCTGATCGGAGGCGATCTTCGTGTTACGCGCCTGGGATTCGGCGCGATGCGAATCACGGGAGATGGAATTTGGGGAGAGCCTGCGGGTCGGGCTGAGGCCGTCCGGGTCTTGCGTCGCGCTGTCGAATTGGGGATCAATTTCATCGACACCGCGGACTCCTATGGTCCCGGCGTGAGTGAGGAGATCATAGCTGAGGCGCTGCACCCGTATCCGAACGGGCTGGTGATCGCCACCAAGGGTGGCTATGTGCGGCCAGGTCCCAACCAATGGGTTGAAAATGGAAAGCCAGATCACCTGAGATCCGCCTGCGAAGGCAGCCTGCGCCGATTGCGCCTGGACCGGATTGACCTTTATCAGTTGCATCGAATCGATCCAAAGGTCCCGGCTGAAGATCAGCTCGGCACTCTGAGGGATTTGCAAGCGCAAGGAAAAATCAAATACATCGGTTTATCGGAAGTGAGCGTGCGACAAATTCAGCATGCGCGAACGATTGTTCCGATTGTGAGCGTTCAGAATCGTTACAGCGTCACCGATCGCGGATCCGAAGATGTTCTGGAGTATTGCGAAAAAGAGAAAATGGGTTTTATTCCGTGGTTCCCACTGGCGGCCGGTCGGGTTTCCGGTTCTGAGAGCCCTATCAGTCGTATAGCAGCGCGATGGAAAGCTAGCCCATCTCAGTTGGCTCTGGCATGGCTGCTAGTTCGATCTCCGGTCATACTCCCGATCCCAGGAACTTCCAGGGTCGAACATCTCGAAGAAAATGTGGCGGCAGCGGAGTTAAAGGTTGACGTAAACAAATGGCAGGAACTAGACCGTATGTTACCTGCCAGCTAGGAAAGAGCAGCGTTCCCGAGGTTGGGATGATGGATCACGCCGCCTCCGCCCATCTGCATGGTACCGTGAAGAGGGAGCAAGTTGGCGAAACTCACGATTCTGACACCAAATCTGCGACCAGCCTCGATCGCGAAGTGAGCGTGACTGACCACTGATATACGGAAGGAGCGCATGACAACGCTGCAGGAATTCAGGTGTGAAGTCTGTGGACTGGTTGCCAGCAATCCCATCCACTGGTTCGTGATTCGATGTGGAGATTCCGATCTTACCGTGTACCGGTGGAGTTCTGAAAACGCCAACGCGGCCGGAGCCCGGCATTACTGCGGTGAAGCCCACGCCGAGGTATATATCAGTCGCTGGTTTGACTCAGTGTGCACGCCGCCGAAGCCAAATTTCACCTAGCGCCTCGCCGGTGAGTCATCGATTCGCAACCACTGAACTGCGCGGAGGCAGTTCTTCTCATCTTGCCAATGCTTCTCGAAATGGTTTTGCGTTTCGTTCCACGGCTCCATTTTTCGGAGTTTCGGCTCAAGACCTGCGGTACAAGGACGATAATAACCAAAACGTTCCCGGATTGGACAAGGCCTTACAGGCGTTGCAGCCGTATTTCAAGGCCTTTCCGCTACCAAGCGCTACTAGTCCGGAGAAGTTTGTGTCAGTGCCCTGTGATCCCACAGCTGATCCCATTTGTCCACCCGGAGGCCAAAAGCAAGTAGCGACGGGTTCCGCAGCGTTCAACGCCAGCTATTCCAACCCCGGCACTCTCGACGCCTACAGTGTCCGAATCGATCATAAGCTTACCAATACGCTGACCGTGTTTGGGCGCTACAACTATTCTCCTTCAGAAATTGACGTACGTGGAGGCAGCGGCAGCAGCACTCTGAACACGGTTTCCGCGACTCGTATTACAACGCAGACAGCGACAGTGGGCGCCACGTGGTTTCTATCCCAAAGGGTCGCGAATGACCTTCGATTCAACTACGAGTACGTGCGCTATCATCGCAGCCTGCGAACGTTCCGCACCTACCGGCCGATCCTGGAACACTTCAAATCCTTCTGCACCAAGACGCACGTCGACGATGTCGGGCGCCAGGATCTGCTCGACTTCGCAACCCACTGTCTGAAGGAAGGACAAAAGGGTAAGAGCGTTTACAACAAGCTAGTTGTGCTCTCGCAGGTGATGAAGCAACACAGGCGACCGAAGCTGCTGAACGCTTCCGATTGGCCGAGCTTTGTTGAGACCGTGCGTCCCATCTACGAAGATTTCGAACTCACGAAACTCTTCAATGCCTGCACTCCGTCCGAGGAGATTCGGTTCAAGTTCTATCTGATGTCCGGATTCCGTGATGCGGAGGGGTGCTTCGTCACTTGGCGCGATGTCGATTTCAAGCACATGGCTGTGCGCGTCACAGCCAAATCCCACTGGGGATTTCATCCGAAGAATTGGGAAGAGTGGGAAGTTCCGGTACCACAGAAGCTAATCGCGCTGCTACAGAAGTTCAAACCAGCGGACGCAGGGCCCGACGATCCGCTGTTCCCTAGCGCCACAGGCCGACCGAATGCGGCATAGCCGGCATACCTATGCCACGCGGCACCTGCAGGACGGGATCGACATCCTCGACCATGGTTTATCTCAAGGGAGTCCGGAATCGCGACATTCAATCCCGTCTGAACAAAGGCAGCCTCGCGGCTTTTGCCTAAGAAGCTGTAACAAAACCGCTTGAGAGATTTCCCTCGGCTGCCGCCCGGAAATTTGCCTCACGGAACCTGCCAGTCCAGAGCGTAGATTTCCTGTGTGCTGATGTCGCGAGTAAACAGCGGCGACTGGTCAGGCGTGAGTCCAGACCAGGGG
>Ga0207684_10005729_pt1 | contig 11407 bp, 9 predicted proteins | sample KBSK5501metaG_FD_184342 | JGI IMG/M metagenome (GOLD analysis project Ga0207684, IMG submission 184342) | Corn, switchgrass and miscanthus rhizosphere microbial communities from Kellogg Biological Station, Michigan, USA - KBS K5-50-1 metaG... | ecosystem: Host-associated > Plants > Roots >... | reverse complement strand
ACCTAAGGGCCCAGACGGGGCCGCAGGTCAGGACGCGGGTAGGAGCGCGTGCGGGGGGTTCGCTCCCGCCACGCGACCCTTGGGGGGAGCCCTGCGGCCCCGACTCCGGCGCCTCGCCCCAGGCGCCGGCTTCCCGCCCGGGCTCAGCGCTCGTACACTCGCCACGACGGCGCGTTGCCCGTCAGCGTGCCGCACCCGATCGTGGCAGGAGCCGGATGAGGCCGTCCCGGCGCCCAGATCCGTTCGCCGTGTTAGGGCTGCCCGCACAGCCCGGGCTGACGGACGACGAGGTACGGTCGGCGTGGCGCCGGATCGCCACCGCGACCCACCCCGACCGGGCCGATGGCGGCGACCCGGCCCGGTTCGCGGTCGCGGCCGCCGCCTACACCACGCTGCGAACGCCGTTCGGCCGGGCCGAGGCGCTCGCCGACCTTGGCCGTGCAGCGGGGCACGGCGGTCGCCGCCCTGCCGGGGCCGTGCCCGGCCGCTGGTGGTCCCGGGTACGGCGGGGACGCCCGGTGCGGCTCGCCCTCCGGATCGCCGTTGCCGCGGCAGCCTGCCTGGCCGCGGTGCTGGCCGCCGGGGCACGGCCCGCCACGCCCGCGCTCATCACCGGCGCGCTCACCTGGCTCGTGCTCACCGCCCGCCACGACCTGGCCCCGCCCCGCTTAGGCGCCGGGGACTGACGAAGTCAGGGAGTCCCTAGGACATGGGAGGAGTCTGCCGCGGGCACATGGCGCCGGGCGGGCACGCAAACGGCGGGCCCGGCCGCAGCCCGCCGAATCCGTGGCTCAGTTCCTGCTCCAGCCCCCTTGACGTGGCCCACGACCGCACCGGGCCAAGCCCGGTGACCAGGCGACAGCCGGACAGCTCGATCCCCACCGTGGGAATCGGCCGCCCCGGGGCGGCGAAGTACAGCCGGTAGTTGCCCCAGTAGCGGCTCCCGCCGAGGTTCGGGCAGCTCATCCAGCCGGCCTTCACCGGCGGCAGCGTGCACAGCGTGGTGGCGATCCGCCGTACGGTGGCCGCGTCCCTGACTGTGAAGCCGCTGGGCAGCGCCTCGTGGACGTACTTGGGAGTGAGCGGCCAGCCGGTCCGGATAAAGACCAGGCGGGTCAGCCTGGGTATCTCGGTGCAGAGCACCGGGTGCCTCATCATGGTGACCGGCGCCATCGGCCCGCCCGGGTTGAGCTGCGTCGCGGCGGGCTTGGGCGCGGCATGCTGGGCGGAGCCCCCGGCTCCGGCCACGGCGCTGCCGCACGCGGCAAGCCCGATCACGAGGCTGGCGGCGATCCCGCCAAGCGCCGCGCGCCTGACCGTGCCGTCCGTAACCATATGAAACCCCCCTTTGTCATGCAGGTGGTGGTCGGGCAGGCCTGGCTGGCCAGGCCGGCCCGCACGGTCTTGGACGGGCCGCGACGCCGTCCGGTTCCCGCCCGATCGTCAGCCCACGCCTGACCCGGTGGCCACCGGGCGCGTGGGGTCCGCCACCCAATTCGACCAGGACCCCACGTAGAGCGACGCAGCTATGCCGGCGATCTCCAGCGCGAGCACCTCGTGCGCGGCGGTCACCCCGGATCCGCAGTAGGCACCCACCATCCCACCGGTCCGCTCCCCGGAGTCCGGGCCGACAGGCCCGTTCGGCCCGACGCCCAGGGCCGCGAACCGTGCCCGCAGCCCCGCCGCGGGCAGGAAGCGCCCGTCCGGGCCGACGTTGCCCGTGGTGGGCGCGCTGATCGCGCCGGGGATGTGACCCGCTACCGGGTCGACCGGTTCCACCGCACCCCGGTAGCGCTCCCGCGCGCGGGCGTCGAGCAGCGCGCCGCGGCACGCCAGGCCGGCCGCGTCATCGGCGTCGAGCACCGGCATATGCCCCGGCCGGGCGCTGAAGTCCCCCGGGACCGGCGCGGCGCCGTCCCCGGTGGCCACCTGCCCCCCCGCAGCGGTCCAGGCGCGGAACCCGCCGTCGAGCACGCGCGAGGCGCGGTGCCCGAAGTAGCGCAGCAGCCACCAGGCCCGGGCGGCCGTGGTGGAGTCCGCCCCGTCGTAGACGACCACCGCGCGCCCGTCGCTGACCCCCGCGCGGCGCATCGCGGCCTGGAAGGACGCCGGCTCCGGTAGCGGGTGACGGCCCGCGGGGCCCGGTGCGGCGGCGAGGTCCGTCTCGAGGTCGACGAAGACCGCGCCCGGCAGGTGCCCGGCCCGGTAGGCGTCGATGCCGGGCGGGCCGCCCAGCCGCCAGCGCACGTCAAGCAGCACCGGCGGGGCCCAGCGGGCCAGCGCCCGCGCCAGCTCGCGCACGTCGGTCAGCGGGCCTGGCGTACCGTCGCTCGGCTCCATGAGGACACCCCCTCTGTCCTGGCTTGCCCCGTAATACCAGAGTCCTGGGCACACGTCATATTGACGCGCGTATCACACGGGATTCGTCCTGTGGGTAAGTCCGGAAATTCTGTGGATGGGGTGCCGCATACTCTTGCGTCTCCCCGGATGACCCTGTGGATAACCAGCCGGCACCGTTGTGGGCAGACCACCCCGAGCCCGGGCTGACGGGCATTGCGCCCGCCCTGGTCACAGCGCGGGCAGGCGCAGCAGCGGGACGAGCTGGTCGGCGGAGGTCAGCGAGCCGTGCATGCCGATCAGCGAGGATTCCAGCCGTTCGGCTCTGGTGGCCACGATCGCGAACGGGCCGGCCGGCGCGGCGACCACGTCGCCGATCCGGCCGGCCAGCGCGGGATCCACGGGGCCGAACCAGCCCGCGGTGATCGCCTCGTCCCTGCGGAGCACCCACGCGCGGTCGCCGATGACCTCGGCCCAGGCAGCCAGCACGTCCTCCGCGGCACCTGGCTTGGCGTACACGTGCCTGGCGCGGGGCTCGCCGCCCAGCATCGCCACGCCCTCCCGCAGCTCGGGCACCGTGTCCACGTCGATCCGGTCGTCCGGCGCCACGTCGACCATGCCGTGGTCGGCGGTCACGTACAGCGGGGTGCCGGCGGGCAGCGTGGCTGCGAGCTGCTCGGCCAGCTTGTCCACATGGCCGAGGTGGTAGCGCCAGGCATCGGACGCGGCCCCGAACGTGTGCCCGGTGCCGTCGAGCTGCCCGTGGTAGACGGTGACCAGCACGCGGTCGGACTCCCGCAGCGCGTTCGCCGCCTGCGCCACGAGCGCGCCCAGGCTGTCGGCGGGCCGGTACTGGGTGCCGCGCATGACCGCCGCCGACAGGCCGGTCCGTTCCAGCGCGGACGCCGCCACCCGGTAGGTCTGCACGCCCGCCGCGGCCGCTCGCTCGTAGATCGTCGTGCCCGGCTGCCAGGCGCGCGGGTCGACGGAGTTATCCCACCGCAGGCCGTTCAGCATCTTGCTGGTGCCCGGGATGGCGACCTGGTACCCCAGCATGCCGTGCTGGCCCGGCGGCCGTCCCGTGCCAAGTGAGCTCAGGCTGGTGACCGTGGTCGCCGGGAAACCGGCGGTCAGCGGCGCGCTGTTGACCGCCAGCTCGGACAGGAACGGCGCGATCGCCGGCTGGTCCCGCAGCAGCTCCCAGCCCAGCCCGTCGACCACGAGCAGGCAGGCCCGGGAGGTCGCGGGCAGGCCGAGCGGGTCGTCTTCCCCGGGTACCCCCAGGGCGGCGAGCAGCGCGGATGCCAGGTCGGACAGGGTGCTTTCGCCGTAACGCGGCAGGACCGGAGCAACGGTGGGCTCGGCTCGCATCCGCCCCCCTGTCAGTGGCGAGGATAAGCGGTCGCCTCGGCCAGGGCACTCGAGAAGTCCAGCACCTGCCGCACGGCCTCTTCGCCGTCGGCTGCCTCACTGACCCGCAGCGCCAGGTCATCTGCAGTGATGGTGCCGCTGTAGCCGTGGTCTGCCTCGCAGTTCTCGTCCGCGCAGTGGGCGGGCTCCAGTTCGACGTGCGAGAGCACGTTCCAGCCGATGGTCAGCACAACCTCGCTCGGCATGGTGACCCCGGGCACGTAGGAGGCCGGGTCGGGCACGACCCTGGTGACGGCCACGGAGGAGATACGGGAGAACCGGACCGCTTCGGTGCTGGTCTCCGCCTCGGGGCGGCCCCCCGGCTCCTCCGCCGGGTTCTCGTCGGTATGCGAGTGGACCAGACGGGTCGGGGTGAGGACCAGCACGGTCATGTGGCGGCGGACTTCCATCGCTGGATCGAAGACCGCGTCGTGGTGCACGACGTAGGAGACGACGCTCTCGGAGCCGAGAGCGGACTCGACCGCGTCGGCAACCAGCCCGGGGTAGTAACCGCTGCGCTCGATCGCAGACCGCAGACCGTCCGCCCTGGCTCGGGTATCCTTCATGGCTCCATCCTGCCCTGTTCCCGGCCGTGCGCCTGCCAGCGGTCGCAAATCGCCTAGAGGCCGGCGCCAGAACAACCGGCCATGCCTCGACGTTACTACCTCCCCGTCTGAGGTGGTACGCCATGATTTTGAGGCTGCGCCGCCCGAACTCTTACCAGAAGTTGGCTGGCCGCACAGGATAGCCTCTTAGGCTCGGAGTTTGGCCCGGTGGTGCCCATCCCAGGAGGTAGTCGTGCGTCGGTCTCTCTGCCTGGCGGTGGTGGCCGTGTTCGCGCCCGCCCTGCTGGCCGCCTGCAGTTTGGCCGGGTCACCGGCCAACTCGCCGGGGACGTCGGGGGGATCCACCGCCGGGCTGACGGGCATCCACAAGATCCGGCACGTGATCATCGTCATGCAGGAGAACCGGTCGTTCGACACCTACTTCGGCACCTATCCGGGTGCTGACGGCATCCCGATGCGAAGCGGGGTGCCTACTGTGTGCGTGCCCAACCCGTCGGGGGGCTGCCTCCGCCCGTACCACAGCACCGCCGACGTCAACGGCGGCGGCCCGCACGGCCTGAAGAACGCCATCGCGGACATCAACGGCGGGAAGATGAACGGGTTCCTCGCGCAGCGCGCCGCCGCCGCCAGGACGTGCCCGTTCCTCCAGGACCCGCAGTGCGCGCCGGGCACCTCGCGCGACGTCATGGGCTATCACACGGCCGCGGAGATACCCAATTACTGGGCCTACGCCAAGAACTTCGTCCTCCAGGACCACATGTTCGAGCCGGTGAAGTCGTGGTCGCTGCCCGACCACCTGTACATGGTGTCCGCCTGGTCGGCGAGGTGCGCGAACAGCTCACCAATGAGCTGCGTCAACAACATCGGCGGGCCGGCCAAGGGGAAGCTGATCGGGCAGGCGGTGGCCCAGGAGCTCAGCACGGGCACGACCTCGATCGACATGGCGTGGACCGATATCACCTGGCTGCTGCACGCCCAGCACGTGAGCTGGGCGTACTACGTGCAGAAGGGCGCCCAGCCCGACTGCGCCAATTCCTCGGTCCTCGGGTGTTCCCCGGTCCAGCAACGGGCCTCGACGCCGGGCATCTGGAACCCGCTGCCCCTGTTCGAGGACGTGCACCAGGACCACCAGCTACACAACATCAAGCCGCTGCACTCCTACTTCACCGCAGCCCAGGCGGGCACGCTGCCCTCGGTCACCTGGATCACCCCGTCCCAGCTCGACAGCGAGCACCCGCCCGCCAGCATCCACCAGGGCCAGGCCTACGTGACCGCGATCATCAACGCGGCCATGAAGAGCCCCGACTGGAAGTCCACCGCCATCTTCCTGTCCTGGGACGACTGGGGCGGCTTCTACGACCACGTGGTACCGCCGCATGTCGATCACAACGGCTACGGCCTCCGGGTGCCGGGGATGGTCATCTCCCCCTACGCCAAGAAGGGATTCATCGACCACCAGATCCTGAGCAGCGACGCCTACCTGAAGTTCATCGAGGACGATTTCCTTAACGGCGCCCGCCTCAACCCGAAGACCGACGGCCGGCCCGATCCCCGGCCCGACGTCCGCGAGATCGCGCCGCAGCTGGGCAGCCTGCTGAACGACTTCAACTTCAGCCAGCCGCCGCGCGCACCGTTCCTGCTGCCGACCAACCCGCGGACCGACTCCCCGTCGATCCCGCCCTCCTTCCGCGGCAAGCCGCTCTGCGTGGGATGCACCACGCTTCCTGCCTTTTACGCCCAGCCCGGGGTCGGCCGCCGCCGACACCACTTCTAACGGCGCGATCAGGAGGGCACGGCCGCCAGGGCGTCCCGGATCCGCCGTGCGTAGTCCGCGGCCTCCTCCTCGGTGGCGTAGCGCTGCCGCGGCCAGAAGAACCCGCGCAGGCCGTCGCCTCTGGTCCGCGGCACCACATGCACGTGCAGGTGGGGCACGCTCTGGCTGACCGTGTTGTTGAGCGCGACGAAGGTGCCCTGCGCGCCGAGCGCGGCCGGCACGGCGGCGCTGATAAGGCGCACCCGCTCGAACAGCGGCCCGACCGCGGGCACGGGCAGGTCCGCCAGCGTCACGTAGTGACGGCGTGGCATGACGAGCACGTGCCCCTTGAACACCGGGCGAGCGTCGAGAAACGCCACGAACTCGTCGTCGTCGAGCACGAAGTCGGCCGGCACCTCACCGGCGGCGATCCGGCAGAACACGCAATCGGTCACTGCTGCACCTTAGAGCAGACAGGGGTGCAGGCCGTCGTGTTCGCCTACGAGACCGGCCTGGTCAAGGTCCGCGGCCTGGCCTAGCCCGTCCTTTCTGCTGGGCGCACAAAGGTCCTTTCCTGCCGGGTGCACAAAAGGTCGGGGGTGGACGGCATCCGCGATGTGGTTAATGGTGGTACGTGGGCCACTGCGGCTGGAGAGGAGAGGTCTATGCGACTGCATCAACGGATCCGGCTGATCAGGGGGAGGGCTGCCGCCGTCATCGGGTGTGCTTCGCTGTTGGGTGCTCTCGTGCTGGCGGCCCCGGCCGCGGCGGCGCAACCGGGGGGTGCCCAGGCACCGGCGGCCGGGCGCGCGGCCGTCGTCGCCGACAGCGGCACCTGCCAGCTCGGCAACGGCATCCAGCACGTAATCGAGCTCACGTTCGACAACGTGCATTTCTTCCGTGACAACCCCAACGTGCCCTCCGACCTGGAAATGATGCCGAACCTGCTTAACTTCATCGAGCAAAACGGCACCATGCTCTCGAACAACCACACCCCGCTGATCGCGCACACCGCCGACGACATTTTGACGACGCTGAGCGGCCTGTACGGCGACCGTCAGGGCATGCCGATCAGCAACGGTTACCGGACCTTCAACCCGGACGGCACCACCGACCCGGCGGGCTCGTTCGCCTACTGGACCGACCCGGTGTTCGACACCGCCAAGACCCCGAACCCCGGTCACGACACCAACCCGTCCATGGTGTACTCGCCGGTGCCGCCCGCAACCTCGGACCAGCCGGTGGCGCCGAACACGATCACGCCGGCGCCCTGGGTGCCCTACGCCCGGGCCGGGTGTGACTTTGGCGCGGTGGGAACCGCCAACATCGAACTAGAGAACACCGCGGTGGACATTCCCAAGGTGTTCGGCCCGAACTCGCCCGAGGCGCAGCAGCTCGCCGCCGACACGAACTCGTTCAAGAACGCCGAGACCGCCGACTACGTCGGCGTCGCGGTGCACTGCGCCCAGGGCAGCGCGTTCTGCGCCACCGCCCAGGCGGACCGGGGCAACCAGACCACCCCGTCGCCGACCGCCGTGTCCGACTTGCTGCCGAACGAACCGGGCGGCTACAGCGGCTTCCAGGCGCTGTTCGGCCACCGGTACGTCGCGCCGCAGCTCGGCGCCGGAACGACGAACCTGTTCAACGCCAACGGATACCGGATCACCAACGGCTCAGGGAACCTGGTCGACCTCAACGGCAACGAGATCGACGGCGCCTTCCTCACCAACCATCCGGGATTTCCCGGGTTCAGCCACATCAACGCCGCGCAGACGCTCGCCTACATGGCGGACATGCTCGAATCGGGCGTGCCGGTGGTCACCGGCTACCTCTCCGACCTGCACGGCAACGAGTTCATTCCCGGCCTGACGCAGTGCGTGGATGCGCCCGCAGCGCTCGGCCCCGGCAGCGCGTGCTACGTCGCGCAGGCGCAGTACTACAACCAGGCGTTCGGCACGTTCTTCCAGCGCCTGGCCGCGGACGGGATCACACCGCAGAACACCCTGTTCGTGTTCAGCACCGATGAGGGTGACCACGTGGCGGGCGCGAACGTCGGCCGGGCGATCCAGCCCACCCCGGCGAACTGCGACGGCGCGACAGTGAGCAGCACCACCGTCACCCCCGATGTCCTGTGCACCTACCCGGCAGGCTCGTTCGGTGAGCTGGCGGGCAACCTGACCGGGCTGCTCGCGACGCAGGAGAACGACACCACGCCGTTCACACTAGAAAGCGACTCGGCGCCGGAGTTCTACGTCACAGGCAACCCCGGACCGGACACCGCGGGGGTGCGGGCGCTCGAGCACGACGTGGCCGGACTCACGGCGGCCAACCCCTACGTCGGCACCACCCAGCCGATTACCAACTACCTCGCCGATCCCACCGAGGAGGCGATCCTGCACATGGTGAACGCCGACCCCGCGAGGACGCCGACGTTCGCGATGTTCGCCAAGCCGGACTACTTCCTGACACCCGGGCCGGCGACGTGCAGCCCGTGCGTGACACAGAACACGTCGTTCGCCTACAACCACGGCGACTACGCCGCCGAGATCAACACGAACTGGCTGGGCATGGTCGGCCCCGGCGTTGCCAACCTGGGCCTGGACGGCATGGCGGCCGCCGCCGGGCCGAACTCGGCCGGGCCCAACAGCGGCCAGGTCACCGTTCCGGGCAGCGGCACCACCGGCACCTGGCTGGACGAGACCGACATCCGGCCGACCATCATGTACCTGACCGGGCTCAAGGACGACTATGTCCAGGACGGCCGGGTGATCACGGAGATCCTCACGAACCCGAACTCCGCGCTGTCCGCGCCGGGTGTGACCGCGCTGGGTGTTTGCTACAAGCAGCTCAACTCCAGCGTCGGCGCGTTCGGCACGGCCACCCTCCAGGCGGCGACCGCCGCGATCGAGAGCAACTCCGCCGGTGACCAGACCTACCTGAACACCGACCAGGCGCTGTCCTCCCTCGAGGTGGGCAGGGACGGCGTGGCCGGGCGCATCAAGGCGGTGCTGAACGCGGCGGCGTTCAGCAACACCCCGGCGCCCGGCGCGGGCGGCCTGCTCACCGCCTGCCAGGCGCTCATCTCCAATGCCGAGGGCCTGGCGGCAGGCGGGTAGCCACAGCGCAGGCCCAGCCTTTAGGCAGAACGGCCCCGGCTGCACAGCCGGGGCCGTTCGGTTCGGATCGGGCAAGCCTGGCCCTGCGTGATCCGCCAGCAAGGACAGGCAGAGCAAGTGGATGATGATCGTATGAAACGGGTCGATCGACCGTGACTGACGAGCGCATCCTGACGACCTGCCCGCGGGATTGCTACGACGCGTGCGGCATCGAGGTGTCCCGGCGCGACGGCGCGATCCGCCGGGTGCGCGGCGACCGCAATCATCCCGTCAGCCGCGGGCGGCTTTGCCGCAAGTGCGCGACCGCCTACAACGGCGTCCTGCTGGATCCCCGGGCCCGGCTGCTGACGCCGCTTCGGCGCGACGGGCCGAAGGGCGGCGGCCGCTTCCGGGCGGTGTCCTGGGACGACGCGCTGGCGGAGATCGCCGGGCGGCTGAACGAGATCGTCGGGGGCCCCGGCGCGCGCACAATCCTGGCGGCCCATTACACGGGCACGTTCGCGCTGCTCGGCTACCACTTCCCGAATCGCTTCGTGCGCAGGCTCGGCGCCCGCGAGGTCGACCCCGACACGATCTGTAACAAGGCAGGGCATGTCGCGCTGGAGTACCTGTACGGGACGTCGCTCGATGGCTTTGACCCGCGTAGCGCCGCGGAAGCGGCGTGCATCATGGTCTGGGGCGCCAACCCCTCGGCCTCCGCGCCGCATCAGCACGAGCACTGGCTGCCCGAGGCGCCCGGGCGGGTGATCGTCGTCGACTCGGTCCGGACGCCCACGGCCCGTCAGGCCGATCTGCACCTGCAGCCATTCCCCGGCAGCGACGCCGCGCTGGCGTTCGCGATGGCACACGTAATCCGCCGTGATGGCCTCCTCGACCACGAGCTGCTGAGCAACCACGCGATTGGCTGGGCGGAGCTCGAGCCGCTGCTGGATCGCTGCACCCCCGGCTGGGGCGAGACGATCACCGGCGTGCCGGCCGGCGCGATCGAGCAGGCCGCCCGCTGGTACGGCGCCGGACCGTCGCTGCTGTGGATCGGGCAGGGATTCCAGCGCCAGCCCCGCGGCGGCAACGCCGTCCGCGCCGTCGCGCAGCTGGCGGCGCTGGGCGGAAACGTGGGCAAGCCCGGCACCGGCTTCCTGTACCTCAACGGCGCCGGCAACCGGATGCTGGACGAGGACTACGTCGCGGGCGCACACCTGCCCGGCTCACCGGCCGACCCCATCAGCCATATGGACCTGGCCGACTGGCTCGAAGACCCACAGCGCTCACGAGCGCTGCTGTGCTGGAACATCAACATCGCCGCCTCAAACCCCGAGCAGGCGCGGCTCCGGCGGGCACTCACGCGCACGGACTTGTTCACCGTCGCGATCGACCTGTTCCCGACCGACACCACCGACCTGGCCGATGTGGTGCTGCCCGCCGCCAGCTTCCTCGAGTCCGACGATCTTGTCGCCTCCTACTTCCACCTCAGCCTCTCCGCGCAGGTGAAAGCCATGGAGCCGCTCGGCCAGTCGCAGCCCAACGCTGAGATCTTCCGCCGGCTTGCCACTGCGACCGGGTTCCTCGACGCGGAACTGCAGGAGAGCGACGAGCAGGTCATCGCGGAGGTACTGCGCCGCACCGGACTCGGGATCGACTTCGCCTCCCTCGCCCGGCAAGGGACGATCTGGATCGATCGCGAGCCGCGCGTGCAGTTCCCCGACCTTCGCTTCCCCACGCCGAGCCGGAAGATCGAGCTCGCCAGCGCCCGCGCCGAGGCCGACGGCCATCCGCGCGTCCCGCAGCCGCACGCCGACCCGCGCCCGGCAGACGGCCGCCTGCGGCTCCTCACCCCCGCCTCGCCCTGGCTGCTCAACGCCAGCTTCGCCAACGAGCCCAGGCTCGCCCGGCGGATGGGCGTGCCAGCGATCGCGGTCCACCCCGACGACGCCGCCGAGCGCGGGCTCGCCGCCGGGGACCGCGCGCTGGTGCGCAGCCCCACCGGGGAGCTTGAGCTCACCGTGGTGCTCTCGGCGGATCTCCCGCGCGGCGTGGCGTTCTCACCCAAGGGCCGCTGGCCAAAGCTCGAGGCCGGGCACGCCAACGTCAACGCCCTCAACCCGGGGATCGCCAGCGACATGGGGGCCAGCACGACCGTGCACGGCGTCGAGATCACGCTGGTGCGTGCCTGACAAGGCTCGGGGGCGGGCGCGAAGCGCGGGGGCGGGGAAAGCGGAGCGGCGGGC
>Ga0207684_10005727_pt1 | contig 11408 bp, 10 predicted proteins | sample KBSK5501metaG_FD_184342 | JGI IMG/M metagenome (GOLD analysis project Ga0207684, IMG submission 184342) | Corn, switchgrass and miscanthus rhizosphere microbial communities from Kellogg Biological Station, Michigan, USA - KBS K5-50-1 metaG... | ecosystem: Host-associated > Plants > Roots >... | reverse complement strand
CCGGCACGACGTCGGTGTGTCCCATGAGATGAAGCGACCGTGCCTTCGGGTCGCTTCCCTCGATCCGAAGCACGAGGCTAGCGCGACCAGGAACCGGTTCGTAGCGCTTCATTTCAGCGCCGGGAACGCGTAGATAGCTCTCGAGGAGATCGACGCTCCGGACCTCCTCGCCAGACATGACGGTGCCATCGTTCACGCAGGCGTTCCGGATGAGCCGCTGGACGAGGTCGGTGACCTCGCCGGTCGCGTCGGAGGTCGCCATCTCAGGCCTCCATCCGTACCTCTTCTAGATCCAGCTCGCGCTCGATGTTGCGCAGCACGTCATCGTCGATCACGCCGCGGTCGCGCATCTCTTGGAGCTTCTCGCGTTGTGCGTCGATCACCGCGCTCCGGATCTGGCGGTGCTCCACCAGCTCCTGCTCCGCTTCGTTGCCCGGAGCCTCGTGCAGCTGCTCCTCGTGCTCGGCGCGGTGCCGGTATGCCTCGCGGAGCTGATCGATGAGCGGGCGGTGATCCGGCCACTTTTCCTGCAGCTCGTCGATCCGCCGCAGTGCCTCGCCGATCAGCTTCTGTCGCGCGTGCGACTCCTCGTGTCGCTCGTCTTCGTCCCCTCCGAGATGAAGGAGCTTGATGACCAGCGGCAGGGTCATACCCTGGCCCACCAGCGTGACCAGGATGACGGTGAACGTGATCACGATCAGCGCGTCTCGCGCCGGAAAGGCCGCTCCGTTCGGTAACGCCGCCGGGAGCGCAAGAGCGGCCGCGAGCGAGACCACGCCACGCATCCCGGCCCACGAGAGCACGACCACCTCCGGCGCGCGGAGTGGTTGCGGCTCGCGCGAGGCGAACCGCTGCCAGCCGGCCATACCGCCGATCCAGAGCGCGCGCACCACGACGAGCGTCAGGCTCACGAGGAGGCCGAGGCCGGCGAGACCGAACAGCGTCGACCGGTCCATCTCGCGACCGAGCGCCGAGATCTGAAGACCGATGACGATGAACACGATCCCGTTCAGAAGGAAGACCAGCATCTCCCAGAACGCCCGACCGGCGAGCCGAACGTCTGACCCCGCGATGCGCGACAACCGCCTGCCGACATACAGGCCCGCAGCGACCGCCGCGAGAACCCCGGAGAAACCGAGCGCCTCGGCCGGCAGATAGGCGGCGTAGGGCGTGAGCAACGAGATGGTGATCTCGACCGGCACGTCTTCGATGCGAGACCGTATCGCCGTGACGATCCACGCAACGACAAGGCCGACCACGATCCCGCCGATAGCGACTACAAGGAAATTGCCGATCAGAGCGAGGGTAAAGAGCGGAGTGGCGGCGAGCGCGGCCACCAGCGCCAGGCGATAGATCGTGAGCGCGGTCGCATCGTTCAGGAGACTCTCGCCCTCGAGAAGTCTGGTCACGCGTCGGGGCACCGCGAGGCGTTCCATCACCGCCGTCGCCGCGACGGCGTCCGGTGGCGACACGATCGCGCCGAGGGCGACCGCGATCGGCATGGTCATGGCCGGCACGAGGGCGAGCGCGACGCCCGCGACAGCCGCCGTGCTCACGACCACGAGGCCGACGGCCAGCGATCCGATATTTCCGATCTCCGCCTTGAAGCTTCTGACCGGAGTGAAGACCGCGGCCACGTAAAGGAGCGGCGGCAGCACGAGGACGAGGACCGTGTTGGGCGCAAGGTCGATGCGCGGGAAGCCGGGAATGGATCCAAGAGCGAGCCCGCCGACGAGCAGCAGGACGGGATACGGGACCCGCAGCCGCCGCGCCACCGTCACGAGCACCGAGACGACGAGCAGCAAGAGAAGAAGGACTTCGGCCGCTTGCATTTAGCGATGGACTAGGAGGGGCTCACGCCTGCACGCCACCCTTGGTCATCGGGAGCGGATCGAGGACCCTGTGCAGGTCGGCCTCGCTCATCACCCTCTCTTCCAGAGCGACGTCCATCAGCGAGCGACGCTCCGCGAGCGCCCGCTTCACCAGCGCGGCGGCCTTCGCGTACCCGATGTGCGGCGAGAGCGCCGTGACAACGAGCGAGGGACTCATGTCCATGAGCTCCTTGGCGCGCTCTTCGTCGACGCGAAGCCCGTCGATCGTCTTCTCGCGAAGGACGCGCACCGCGTTCGCGAGGATCGTCGCGGAAAAGCACACTGCGTAGTTGATCCCCGGCATCATTACGTTCAGCTCCAGCTGGCCGGCCTGCGCGTCCCACGCGACGGCGGTGTCGTTGCCGATCACCTGAAAGCAGACCTGATTCACCATCTCGGGGATCGCCGGGTTCACTTTTCCGGGCATGATCGACGATCCGGGCTGCACCGCGGGGATGGAGATCTCCCCGAATCCGGTGCGCGGACCCGAGACGAGCAGCCGGATGTCATTGCAGATGCTCGACACCTCGATCGCCGCGGTGCGCATGCCGCTCGAGATACGGACGAACGGCGCCATCGACTGCATGGCCGCGAAGAGGTTCTTCGCAGGCTTGATCGGCTCGCCGTACCAGTCGGCGAGATCAGCGCACACGCGCTCGCGGAACTTGGGATCCGCGTTCAGTCCGGTCCCCGCCGCCGTGCCGCCGATTCCGAGCTCAGTCAGCTCGGATCGCGCGGCATGCAGACGAGCCGACGCGCCGCGGATGCGCTCGGCCCAGCCGGAGAACTCCTGCCCGAAGGTGATCGGCACGGCGTCCTGCAGATGCGTGCGCCCGGGCTTCACGCAGTCCGTATATCGTTCGGCCTTCTCGCCGATGGATTCCGCGAGCTTATCGAGATGTCCGCAGAGCGTCTTCGTCAGCTCGAGCGCCGCGAGGCGCATCGCGGTCGGCGTGGTGTCGTTCGTGGACTGGCTCATGTTCACGTGATCGTTCGGGTTCACGTGCTCGTACGTGCCGAGACCGCCACCGAGGATCTGGTTCGCGCGGTTGGCGAGCACCTCGTTGACGTTCATGTGGAATGAGACGCCGGCGCCGGAGTGAAAGACGTCGACGACGAACTGGTCGATGTGCTTGCCGGCGAGGACCTCATCGCACGCCGCGACGATGGCGTCCTTCAATCTCGGATCGAGTCGCCCTGACTCCGCGTTCGCTAGGGCCGCCGCGCGCTTGATGCGGACGAAAGCACGGATGAACGCTGGAAAGGCGCGATATCCGCTGATCGGATAGTTCTCGATCGCGCGCTGGGTTTGGGCTCCCCAGAGCGCGTCGGCGGCGACGTCTATCTCGCCTAACGTGTCACGCTCCCGACGAGTGCTCACGTCGGCCTGGGGGGCTGTCGCTTCGCGCCCAGGGGCCCCTTCCCCTGCCCCCGAGAACCCCCGATCACGAAACGTACAATAGTCATTCCGAAGTGCAGAAGAACCGACTGACTTGGATGATCGGCGGCCCCCAGGGTAGCGGGATCAACGCATCCGCCGAGGTGTTCGCAAAGGCCTGCTCGCGAGCGGGTCTGCGCGTCTACGCGAACATCGAATACCACTCGAACATCATGGGCAAGCACTCCTTCTATCGGGTTCGTGTCGATGACGAGGACGTGCGCTCCTATAGGGACAAGGTCGACATCCTCGTCGCGCTCGACCAAGAGACCCTAACCGGCGATGGCGACCACCGCCGCTGGGCCACGCACTACGGCCACGTCGGCGAGATCAACGAGGGCGGCGGCGTCATCTTCGACAGTGAGATCGGCTTCGATCCCGCGAAGAGCGGCCGCACGGATCTGCGCTTTTACGCGGTGCCGTTCATGGAGATCATCAAGAAGGCACTCGAAGAGGTCGGGAAGGGCGAGCAGGCGCGGCGGTATGAGGTCATGAAGAACACCGTGGGCCTCGGTGCGTCGCTCGCGCTTTGCGATTACCCGTTCGATCTCGTCGCTGAAGTCATCCGCTCGCAGTTCAAGGGCAAGCGCGCCGAGGTCGGCGAGCTAAACGTGCGCGCCGCGAAGCTCGCGTTCGAGCATGTGAAGCAGCACGAGAACGCGAAGGAGTTCCCGTACACGCTCAAGCCCGGCCGCGAGCCGAAGGCGCGCATCCTCGCGAAGGGCTACGAGATCCATGCGATCGCGAAGCTCAAGGCGGGCTGCGCGTTCCAGACGTACTACCCCATCTCCCCCGCGACGGACGAGAGCGTGTTCCTCGAGCGGCAGCAGCGCGAATACAACCTGCTCGTCGTCCAGTGCGAAGACGAGATCGCCTCGATCAACATGGCCGTCGGCGCCGCGCACATGGGCGTGCGCGCATCCACAGCCACGAGCGGTCCCGGCTTCGCGCTAATGGTCGAGGGCATCGGCTTTGCGTCGATCACCGAATGCCCCGGGCCCGTGCTGGTCATGTACCAGCGCGGCGGCCCCTCGACCGGCATGCCGACACGACAGGAGCAGGGCGACCTGCAGTTTGCGCTGCACCCCGCGCAGGGCGACTTCCCGCACATCGTCATCGCACCCGGCGACCTTCGCGAGTGCTACCAGGACACCTTTTCCGCGTTCAACTGGGCGGAGCGCTACCAGATGCCCGTGATCGTCCTGTCCGATAAGAAGCTCGCCTCGGTCTACACGACGATCGACAAGCTCGAGCTCAAGTGGGATCAGATCGACCGCGGTGAGGTCTTCACCGGTAGCGAATGGACGCCCATGGATGCGAAGGGGCCTAACGACTCGGGCAGCCAGGCCGGCCACAACGGGAACGGCATGGGGAAGATGGACCTCGCGAGCGTGAAGGAGTACCTCCGCTACGCGTTCGCGAAGGATGGGATCTCCCCGCGGTCACGTCCCGGCGTCACAGGTGGCCGGCACTGGATCACCAGCGACGAGCACGACCCCGATGGTCACATCACCGAGGGCGTCGAGATGCGCGTCGCGATGATGAACAAGCGCATGAACAAGCTGAAGCTGCTCCAGAAAGCGATGCCGGAGGAGCAGCAGTACTTCCTGCACGGGCCGAAGGAAGCGGACCTCACAGTCGTCGCCTGGGGCTCGACCAAGGGCACGATCCTCGACGCGCTCAAGGTCCTCGAGGCGCAAGGCAAGAGAATCAACTTCCTGCAATGCCGGCTCATGCGGCCATTCCCCGCGGGGGGCGTCGGCGCGATCGTCCATTCCGCGAAGCGCATCGTGTCGATTGAGGAGAACTACAGCGGTCAGCTCGCGCAGCTCGTTCAGGAGCAGACCGGGGTGATGATCACCGAACGGATCAACAAGTTCGACGGCCGTCCGTTCAGCGAGGACGAGGTCACAAGCGCGCTCGCGAAGGTCTACGAGGGTGCCAAGGCAGAACCTGTGGTGACGCATGTCCATTAAGGCTCCCGCAAAGCCGCTCACGCTCAAGGACTACAAGAGCGATCTACACAACGACTGGTGCCCGGGATGTGTGGCGCCCGCGACGCCGATCGTGACGCGCGGCGGCGAACGCCCGATCGGTGAGATCCGCGTCGGCGACCAGGTTCTCGGCCACGACGGCGATTTCCACCGGGTCACCGAGGTCATGTCGCACTGGCACCCTGGCACGCTGCATCGGGTCGCGGTGTCGGGTCGAGGCGCGATCACTCTGACAGCGGACCATCCAGTCTATGTGGCGCGCATCGACCCCCTCGCCGAAACGATTCGATTCGAATGGGTCGTCGCGGCGGATCTGGTCGTCGGGGATCAGGTCATGAAGCCGCTTGGGGTGCCGGTGGTCGAGTTCGAGAAGGTCCCACGGCCAGTGGTCACGGCGGGTATCGGCGCCCCTCACGGCCAAAGCCTGCGAGCGGTCATGGGTAACGCCGTCCACGCATCGACCTTCGCGCTCGGCGCTGTCGAGGCCAACGAAGTCATTCGGTACAACGGCTATGTCCACAACCTCGAGGTCGACGACGTTCATTCGTACGTCACGGAGCAAGGTGCCGTTCACAACTGCGGCGACTTCGGCATCCTGACGGGAATCCAGATGGCGCTGCAGCAGCTGCAGATCGAGCCCGACAAGCTCGCGGTGTACAGCGGCATCGGGTGCAGCGGCAAGACGCCGCATTACATCAACGGCTACGGGTTCCACACGCTGCACGGCCGAGTCCTCACCGTCGCGACCGGCGGTCGTCTCTCGAACACCGACCTCACGGTTCTCGCGCTCGGCGGCGACGGCGACGGCTACGGCATCGGCGCGGGGTACTTCGTCGGTGCGGGCCGGCGCAACGCGGACTTCGCCTACATCGTCCACAACAACAACGTGTATGGCCTAACGAAGGGCCAGGCCTCACCCACCCTGTCGAAGGGCAAGAAGACGAAGTCGATGCCCGAGCAAGCGATCCAGGACGGCATCAACCCCGTTGCGATGGCGATCGCGTCCGGCTACACGTTCATCGCGCGCGCGTACGCGCTCGAGCCGAAGTACCTGGCATCGATCATCGCGCGCGCGATCAGGCACCGGGGCTCCGCGCTCGTCGATGTTCTGCAGACGTGCCCGACGTACAACGACCTCTACACGAAGGAGTGGTACGAGGGCGCCGATCTTCCCGAGAAGCGCTCGCGGCTCTACAAGCTCGAGGAGAAGGGCTACGACGGGAAGGTGCAGGACCCAACCGACGACCAGGAGATGATCGCGAAGAAGGCGGCCGCGGTCGCGCGCAGCTACGAAGCCGATCCGATCCCGATCGGCGTGTACTACGAGGTCGAGCTCCCGACGTACGAGGACGCCGTCTTCCAGCGCATCCCGGCGCTTGGCGAGAAGCCGCTCGTCGAACAGGACGTATTCCACCGGGACGTCACTCCGCTGCTCGAAGGCATGCGGTAGCCAGTAGACGCTCCTTCGCGCTTACCTCGAGATCCAGATAACGACCGCGTCCGCGGCGGAGCCGCCGACAAGTGAGACCTTCCAGCAGCCCGCCTTGGTAAGCACAGCGTCGCGTTGCGTCGGCATGTACATGTAGCCCTCGCCTCCAGTCGGCCAAACCAGCGGTGCTGTGGTGCCGGCGCGCACCACCTCGAAGTCGACTCTGTCGGCGGCATCCAAGCGGTCGGCGCGCAAATGCGCGAACAGCGGCGGGTCCGCGGTATGGAGTAGCCAGACTCTCGGGCCCGCGTAGGCGTCTAAGAGAGGCGCATGACATCGCAAACAGAATGATCAGCAGGCCGGTCAGGGCCGAGCCGATCACGAAGCCGACACCGATCGAGGTCGGCACAAGGAACACCGCGGCGCCTAGGAAAACGACTCCGAAGGTCGCGACGCGCAGCCTCGTACTGATTCTCTTCGTCATCCCGCATCGTGCGGGCATATCCCGTATGGCTCTGGGTGCCCAGCCTCTACGCCATGGCCCTGAGGAGCGGGCCGATCACGATCACCGGTCGGCGTCTCGAGGATGGTGTCGCGCCTACCCGCATCGGCTCAATGAGCAGCGAGAGCTTCGGCAGCTCCACCAACTTCGCTCAGGCCGGCTGCTGGGAAGTCACCTACGACTTCGCCGGCGACCAGTTGCGGTTCACGTTGAGGTTGTCGACACCTAGATACGGGGTAAACGTCGACGGTGTAAGGCGCCCGAGCGAGTTCGCCAAGAGCCTCAGGACGAATGGCGACGGCTCCGCTCAACGAAACGCGCCCAAGCGAGAATGATCGCCGCGAGCGTCAGAAGAAGTGTGGTAACTCCCAAGAAATGCGAGAATTCATAACCCGCTAGGGTCGGCGAGCCCAGGCTCGACGCCAAGAGTGTCGCGATCATTACGAAGGCGGCGAGACTGCCTACGCCGACAATCAGGATCGATACGGTCCGCAACATGACGAATCCACCTTCAAGGAATCTCGTGGCCAGCGGATTATCGAACGATCCACGAGAGGCTAGGCGGCGATCGTTCCTCGCTAGTGCTTTACGTCTAAGGCGCGTTCGTCTGGATTTCGACCTCGACGACAATGTTGGTCGTCGGGTCGATGCGAACACGGAACTTCTCGAGGTAGGGCGGAACAGACGACCGCTGCAGGTAGTCGCAATTTATTGTTACATCCCATCCTCGATCGACAGCGCACGACGCGTTGGCGAACCGCTTGAAGTACGCCTGTCCTTGCTTGGTGGACTTGGCGATCGCCACATAGCTGTCATCTTCCATAGTCGCTGCCGAGGTCCGCACCTCGAAGGCAGTGAACGCGACAAGTGTTCCGATGACTAAGAGTCCCGCGGCCGCCGTGAGTCTGCGCGATCGGAGAAGATTTCTCACGCCAGATAAGTAAGACCGCTCGTTGGCAAATAGCAAGTCGCCACGGTGGACCGAGTGTTTCTGAAGGCGGGCTTGCCTCGGTGGAGTCGCGCCTGGACTGGACTGGTTGCGGTCCAGGCCATCCCTTTGTACCGCTCGTGGCGCTCCAGGCCTCGACCGGGCCGGCGAGCTCGCCGCCGAAGCCGAAGACGACTGGATGTGTGGCGCCGTCGACCGTCTCGAGGCGTCGCGCCGGCTCACTGACCGGGCATCTCAATTGCGCTTGAGCATCGGTCGTGATCGACTGCCCGACGCGCTGCGTTACGCAGCCTGCTAGGAGTAGCCCGCATGTCAGACCGAGGGCGACACTTCGCCCGATCACTAGCGGTCTGCGACCGCTCCGGGCAGAACACTATCGGAGAACCCGGCCATCACTTCGGCGAACCCTTGCTGGAGGTCGATGTGGCGCGCTTCCTTGCCGACTGTGTAATAGGCGAAGGGCGGTTGCACGAGGAGCCCGCCACTCGGCGCGGACGATTCGGGGAACCGTATCAGCGTGAACCCACCCCAGAAGACGGTGATCTTCGGATTCGCGACGCGGTCCAGGGCCCCGACCACGAAGCAGCAGTCGGCCTGGGCCGCAAGACCGTCGCTCAAGAGGCGTATGCGTTCATCGCGCAGCGTGTCGATCGTCTCGAGCTCGACCGCCGCCGGCGCGAGCCTGAAGAGCCGACCATCGGCGCTCCCGGCCATGAGCGTTCCATTCGCCGACATCGCGATCGCCACCAATGGCGTTCGTGCGCTGAACTTTCCTGCGCCAGCGCCGCCTTCGACGACCAGGCCGCCCTCGCCGAGGCACGCCAGAACGACGCGACCGGCACTTGCGAGGACCCGCTCGCCGCAGCGCAGCTCGCCGAGGCGACGCTTCACCGGGCTGAGGGTGAATCCCTCGAACTCCTCGATCGCCATGGTCGGGCCCTGCCGCAAGAGCGCGAACACCTCGCCGTTTGACGAGTCGAACGCGAGCGTTCCGTGTCCCGATCCCGTCGGCACGACGCTGGCGCCTGGGATGAGCTGCGACCGGACCTCCGCGCCGCTCGCGATCTGGAACCACCGCAAACGTGCCCCCTCACGCATCTGATCGAGCACGTAGACGCGCCCGGCCTGCGTGGCCGTCGCGACCTGCGCGTCTCCGGCCGCGATCGGGATCGTGTACTTGGTCGCGTGGTTCAAGAGCGCGAGCGCGGTCACGCTTCCCGGTCGAACGACGAAGTACGTGGTGGGCGGGAACGCGCCCATCATGTCCGAGACGTCGATCGACGGTACGGCACTCGAGGCCGCCTGCGGCGCGGAGCTCGGCGGGGGCAAGCTGCGCGCCGCTTCTCCCCCGCACGCCGCGATGGCCACGGCCAGCGCGAGGATGAGTCGCATTAGGCGATCGACGGCCGCGGTGATCGGCGGCGGACCATAAATAGGCCGATGGCCGACCAGAACGCGACCGCCAGGCCGAGCAGCGCGACCGGGCCGATGTCGGACGGCAACGTGAAGGCGTCGGGCTCTTCGGTGCTTCCGACCGGGAGACTCGCCACCGGTGCGACCGGCGCGGTCGCGACGAGATGATTCACATTGAAGCTGATGTCGTAGACCTCATCGCCGAGGCTGAGCTTTCCGTCGTAGGCCGCGGCGCGGAACGGATAGAAGATCCCCGCGTAGAGCCCACGCCCGCCGTCGCTGCTCACGAGCCGCAAAGGCACCTCGAGGCACTTCGTGCGGTCACCATCCGTGCGCATGACGACCACCACACCGTTCGCAGGCAGCGGTGCCCCGAAAGCCGAACTGTGGGCGGAGACGACGACGGTGACGGGCTTTCCGCTCGACCAGGCGAGCCGATCCGGCGTCTGCAGGGTGATCTGGTCAAAGCAGGCGAGGCAGCCGGCGGCCGCGGATCCGGCGACCGGCACGAGGCCAAGGACCGCCAAAGCGAAGACGAGGACGATGCGCCCCATAGGGCACCTCCCGGTTGCTCGATCTGCGCTCTCTACAGCGTCGGGGCGGGACCGGTTCCCACGGCGCATCATTCGGGACCGTGAACGAGGAAGGGCGGCCTCCGCGGCCGGTGCTTGCGCGGACACCCTACGAGCTCTGGTTCGGATTCGTCACGAGCCTCATCCCCCACGTCCTCGCGCTCGGCCTTCGGGGCTATGGTCGGATCGTCAGCCTCGTGCCGCTTGCCGCCGCGGTCTCGATCATCGATGTGGCCGCCGTCGCGGTCGCAGGGCTGCAGCTGCGTGAGGATCGGCGCGATGGCCGCGCCAGCCATTGGCTGGTCTGGGCCACGCTCGTTGCGGCGGGGGTGTGGCTTCTATACGCGCTCTACGTTGGTGCGGTGTACGTGATGGTGCAGCTCTTCTGCATCAACCAGCTCTGTCGCGCGCCGCTTGGCTGAGGCAGAGATCGTGCGCGCCGTCGCGCCGGGTGCGCTCGTAGAAGAAGAGAACGCGCTCACGGATCACGAGGCTTTCCACGTAGCGGACGGTCCCCGGGCCACCCGCCGAACCGACGGCGGGACCGGCTCCCAGGCGCGTCCAGCGGCGCAGATCGGCGCTTTGCGCCAGGCCGCAACGTTCCTCGTAGTTCTCCTCGACGCTCGCGCTGCCGTCGTAGAGGCCGAGCCATTTCCCGCTCGCGCTCGGGATTGCCGTCGTCAACCGGGCGGTGAATCTGTCCCACCCCTCTGAGGCCGCGGCGAAGATCTTCCCTTCCCACGTCCAGTGGAGACCGTCTGCGCTCGTCGCCAGCCCCGTCTCGGACTTGACCACGCCCGTCGACAGCGCATCGCCGCTCGCGTGGAGACGCTCGGCGACACCGGACCGCGCCCCGAACGAGACGAACATCGCCCATAGACCGTTCACGCGGCGCAGCCAGGGATCCTTGACGGCGATGGCGTTGGCGATGTCGGCATCGAGGACCGGCCGGCGGGTCCGCGGATCGAACGAGTCCGGTGTACCAGCCTCGATGACGTCGATACGCCAGCGTCCGTCGAAACCGTCGACGTAACTGACATAGAGGCGCCAGCTCCCTTCTTCCCGCAAGATCGCGCAGCGCTCGATCGAGGGGCTCGCGAAGTCCTCACGGCGCGCGCGCCACACCGTCTCGAATCTCTCGCCGTCACCGCGAGCGATGACCAGTTCACCACCGCGCCGCGGCCGTGGCCAGCGCAGGCGATAGACGAGATAGACCGCCTCGCCGTCGGCGAACGTCCCC
>Ga0207684_10005726_pt1 | contig 11409 bp, 10 predicted proteins | sample KBSK5501metaG_FD_184342 | JGI IMG/M metagenome (GOLD analysis project Ga0207684, IMG submission 184342) | Corn, switchgrass and miscanthus rhizosphere microbial communities from Kellogg Biological Station, Michigan, USA - KBS K5-50-1 metaG... | ecosystem: Host-associated > Plants > Roots >... | reverse complement strand
GGCTCGAGATTCACGGCCTCCCGAAAGGCTTTTGGGATGACAACCTGCCCCTTGCGGCCAACGCGGTGAGTCATACCGCGTAGTATAACCGGAAGCGACAGCGGATCCATCGAGAGACTGCCGGCCATGAAATCGTCGCCTCCCGGACCACCGATCATGCGGTGGGCCGGCATCGCGCCGAAATGCGAAGTGTTGAACGCGATCCTCTCGACGACACCGATCGCCAGCAGCGGCAAGCTGGCCCACAGGACAGGCGCGCGCCGGGCCCACGCCGACACCAGCAGCAACCAGCCATAGCGCGACCAAGCGGACGACCGGCACGAAGAGGCGAGTCTTCAGCATCCCGCCCGAGGATGAGATGATGCGCCGTGCTTGCCCTTGCGCTTCTCTTTTTCGCCGGCTCGGCGACCCCCGTCGACCGTGAAGCGGCGACGTCCGCGCTCCTGAAGGGGCTCGTCGCCGACGGCCAGCCGGGCCTCGCGGTGCTCGTGCGAAGGAACGGCCGAACGGTCCTGGAGCGCGAGTACGGCGTGCGCGACCTCCGCACCCGCAAGCCGATCGACCCCCGCACGCGCTTCCGGCTCGCCTCGGTGACGAAGCAGATGACCGCGGCGGCGATCATGCTGCTCGTTCGCGACGGCCGCCTGCGCTACGAGGACACGCTGACCCGGGCTCTTCCGGGCTTTCCGGGGTACGGAAGCGGCGTGACGATCCGCCACCTGCTGACACACACCTCCGGTCTGCCCGACTACGAGCAGCTCATGGAAAGCGCCGAGAAGGAGAAGGGGCCGATCTGGACCCCGGAGCGCCAGATCCGCGACGACGAGGTCTTGGCCCTGCTCGAGAAGGAGACGCACGGCCTCTTCGCGCCGGGAACGAGTTGGGCCTACAGCAACTCCGGCTACGTCCTCCTCGGCCTCGTCGCGGCCCGGGCCGCGGACAAGCCCTTCGCCGACGTCCTGCGCGAGCGGATCTTCGCGCCCCTCGGCATGACGCGCACGCTCGCCTACGAGAAGGGCAAGAACGAGGTCCCCGACCGTGCTTACGGCCACACGAAAGAGCCCACGGGCTTCCGCGAGACCGACCAGAGCTCGACCTCGGCCACGCTCGGCGACGGCGGCGTCTACTCGTGCCTGGAGGACCTCGCGAAGTGGGACGAGGCGCTGCGGACGAGCGCGCTCCTGTCCAAGGCGGAGATGACACCTGCACTCACGCCGGTGCGCCTGGCCGACGGGTCCGAGCCGCTCTGGCCCAAGGGGGAGCAGGGCGGCGACAATCTCTTCCCTGGCCGCCCGGTCGCCTACGGCTTCGGTTGGTTTCTGGACCCGTGGCAGGGACGGAAGCGCGCCTGGCACCACGGCGAGACGATGGGCTTCCGGTCGATCGTCGAGCGTTTCCCGGCGGACGGCGTGACCGTCGTCGTCCTTGCGAACCGCGGCGATCTCGACCTCAAGTCGCTCGCCCTCCGGATCGCCGAAGCAGAGCTCGGCCGCCACTGAGTCACCGAGGGTTGTTGCCGCCCGGGGTGCGCACATCGAAGGCGCCGACGAGCAGGGGGCACAGCGCCGGCACAGCGCCGGAGCCGCACGCTCGGAGCTATGATGGCGCGGGGGCGATCGGGGGGCATCCATGATCGCGAATTTCCGCCGGGCGGGCGTTCTGGTCGTGGCTCTGGTCTCGGCCGGAGGTCCGGCCGCCCAATCGCTCGATTCGGAAGCGGCACGGACCATCGAGGCCCTCGGCCTCCGGCCGGGGCTGCGCGTGGCCGACGTGGGCACGGGCAGCGGGGAGTGGGCCGAGCGCATCGCCCGCGAGGTGGGGGAGACGGGTCACGTCTACGCCACCGAGGTCGATCACGAAAAGCTGCAGCAGGTCGAGGCGCGGGTGAAAGAAGACGGTCTGAAGAACGTGACCACCGTCCTCGGCACACAGACGGACACCGGCCTGGCGCCGGTGTGCTGCGACGCGATCCTGCTGCGCATGGTCTACCACCACTTCGCCGATCCCGCCCGGATGCGGGCCAGCCTCCGGTCGGCCCTGCGCCGCGGCGCTCCTCTCGTGGTCATCGACACGGAGCCGCAGAAGAGCTGGCGGCACCTCGACGGAGTTCCCGACCGCGGCGGCCACGGCATCAGGGAGGAGGACCTCCTACGCGAGATGACCGGGGATGGCTTCGAGGTCGTAGAGCGGTACCACGACTGGCCCGGGGATGGAGACCGCTATTGCGTGGTCTTCCGGCGCGCCGAGGGATCGTGACTCTTGCCGCGCCTCCAGAAGGCGAAGTCACGCCACTCGTACGCGATCCAGAGCAGGGCGCCGAAGTATCCCGAGATCCAGGCGACGTCGACGTACCGTCCGTCCAGGTAACGTGTCAGCCACGCCCCGCCCATGACCACGGCGACGGCCAGGCCGCCCGCGGTCGCGGTCCAGGGCACGATCAGCATCGTCCCGCCCACGACCTCGACCCACCCCACGGACACGCGTAACCAGACGGGATACCCCCAGCGCTCGAAGGCCCCCGTCCAGAATCCATGAGGATCGAACTTGATCCATCCCATCCTGACGTACATGTGGCCGAGGTAGAGACCGAGCAGCCAGGCGACGAGCAGACGAGCCCGCTTCCATCGCGTCATCGTCTCTCCAGTGGCCCTCTCAGGGCGCGGGTGACGGCCCGCCCGTCATGTCCTGGAGCCGCTTCCGCGGCATCGGGTTGCCGGGATCCAGCGCGATCGCCTTCTCGTATTCGGCGATGGCCTCCTCCCGGTGGCCCAGGGCGCGGTGCGTCTCGCCGAGCAGGAACCGCAGCCAGGGCGCGTCGGGGTAGAACTCGCGATTGAGCGTCAGGAGGGCGAGCGCCTCCGCGGGCTGCTTGCGCTGGAGCAGCCGTTCGCCGATCGCGTTGAGCGTCGGCTCGCCGAAGTCGTACCCGCCCCGGCCGTACGAAGAGGCCCGCAGCTCGCGATAGCGCGCGATCGCCGCCTCGGCGCCCTTGCTCTCGAGGACACCGCTGAGGTCCGCCTCCAGCGTGCGCGGGGAGGCGAGGCCGCGGTGGCACGTGACACAGTCGACGCGTACGGAGTTCTCGCGCTTCAGCTTCGCGAGATGTCGCTCATTGATCGCGCGCACCATCTGCATCATCAGCCTCGCCGTGCGCTTCTCCTGCTTGGAGTCCGAGGCGAAATCGGCCCCTTTGAGGTCGGGAGCGTCCGCGCGGACGTGACAGTGGGCGCAGCGCACGCCCAGGGCGGTCGCGTAGGACCGCATCACGGACACGAGCTCGGGCCGCGGAATGTTCTTCGGCAGCACCCGGAGATTGGTGAACGCTTGTGGGATCTGGGCCTGCACGGTCCGCGGCGTCCGCCCGAGCCCGATGCCCGCGACGAGGGCCACCCCGACGATGAGAACGATTCGCCCGCGCCATCCCGGCATCAGCACCTCCGCGAGAGGCCAGGACCATATCCGTACGGGGCGCGCGGGTGGTGGCGCTCGCGCGAACTCTCGGCAAGGAAACGATGAGCGTTCTGTCAGGAAGCTGTGAACTCCGACCGGCGGCGGAAATGGAGCGCGGGGCCGGGTGCTATCCTCGGCCGCCATGCGGCGTCTCGCCCGAGCCCGTCGCGACGGTCCGCGGGCGGCGTTCGTCATCGCGCCGCTCGTGGCGGGGATGTTCACCGCGGGGCTGCTTGCGCTGGAAGCGTATCGGGCCGCGGCCTACCACCGCCGCACCGCGGAGAGCGTTCTGCGGGACTATGCCACCCTGGCCGCGGGTGAGATGATCCGGCGCTCGGCCAATGAGCTTGGATACTACGGCTACTACCCGCTGGCGGTGCAGCTCGCGCGCGAGGCCCGGGATCCCCGCGGGCTCGTGCCGCAGACCCTGAGCCTGGCTCTTCACGCCGACGAGGGGCTCCGCCGCGCCTCGTCGCTCGTGCAGACGGCGTTCACGGCGGATGTGGTGTCCGGAGTGAAGCCGTTGGGCGCCGCCTTCGAGCCGGAGGTCGAGAGCTGGCTCTCCCGCCGGCTCGCGGCCGCGGGTCCGCCCCGAAGCGGATACGCGGTCCTGCATGGTGTGATCGCCGGCCGCCCCCGTACGTTCGTGTTCGGACCGGTCGAGGGCACCCGTACCGTCGTCGGGTTCGAGGTGGCGCTTCCCGCGCTGTCGGACTGGTTTGGGCGGGCGTTCGCGCGCGCCCCCGTACTGCCGCCCTCGCTCGGGAGCGGCGGCGTGACCAACGCCTCCGTGTCGCTGGTGGTTTCCGACCACGGCGGCGTCGAGCGATTCCGATCGCTCGCCCAGGAATGGCCGGAGCTGCGCGTGCAGGTTCCGTTCGGCGACGTCTACGAGGGTGTCCTCCAGGGCAGCACGGTCCGGGTGTCGCTCGACCCGGGGGCGGCGCGGCGCCTCGTCATCGGCGGGCTTCCGCCGTCGCGCCTGCCCGCGCTCCTGGCCGTGCTCGGCGCGACCGTGGGCCTGCTCCTCACCGCGCTCCTCCAGCTCCGGCGCGAGCGCGAGCTGCAGCGGCTGCGGTCGGAGTTCGTGTCCAGCGTCTCCCACGAGCTGCGGACGCCGCTCACCCAGATCCGGATGTTCGCGGAGACGCTCCTGCTCGAGCGTGTGCGCTCGCCCGACGAGCGCCGGCGCGCGCTGGAGATCGTGGACAAGGAGGCCCGGCGACTGACGCACCTGGTCGAGAACCTCCTGCAGTTCTCGCGGAGCGAGCGCGGGACCGCCGAGATCGCCCTCGAGGACCGGGAGCTGGGAGCTCTGGTGCGCGAGGTCGCCGACGGCTTCCGGCCCCTCCTCGGCGGTGCCCGCGTCGACCTCGACGTCGAGGTCGAGCCAGGGGTTCGCGCCCTCGTCGACGCGGGTGCCGTGCGCCAGGTGCTGCTGAACCTCCTCGACAACGCCGTCAAGTACGGGCCGCCGCAACAGCGGGTGCGCGTGACGGTCGCGCGCGCGGACGATCGGGTGCGCATCGCCGTGGAGGACGAAGGTCCGGGCGTTCCCTTCCGCGACCGCGAGCGGATCTTCGAACGCTTCCACCGTCTCTCGCGTGACCGAACGCGCGTCGCGGGCACCGGCATCGGTCTTTCGGTCGTCCGCGACATCGTGGCGCGGCACGGTGGCCGTTGCTGCGTGGAGACCTCCCCCCGCGGGGGAGGCCGGTTCGTGGTCGAGCTGCCCGCGAGTGGTTCGCCTTCGCCGGAGGCGGGCGCGTCATGACGCACGTGTTGATCGTGGAGGACAACCGGGATCTCGCCTACGGGCTGCGCAACAACCTCGAGATCGAGGGGTACGACGTGGAGGTCGCGGAGGACGGTCCGGGCGGCCTGGCGGCCGTGCGGCAGGGGCCGCCGGCGCTCGTCATCCTCGATCTCATGCTGCCCGAGATGGACGGCTTCCGCGTCCTGCGCACGCTGCGGCAGGAAGGTCACGTCATGCCCGTGCTCGTCCTGACCGCTCGCGGGGAGGAAGCCGACAAGGTCCGAGGCCTGAAGCTGGGCGCCGACGACTACATCACGAAGCCCTTCGGGCTGCTCGAGCTGCTCGCGCGCGTGGAGGCGCTCCTCCGGCGGTCGGCGCCCCTGGCCGCGGGTCCCGGCGGAGCCGTGCGCTTCGGCGATATCGAGGTGGACGCCGCCGCGCGCACCGTTCGCCGCCGCGGCCAGGCGGTCGAGCTGGCGCCGAAGGAGTTCGACCTGCTGATGGCCCTCCTCAAGTCTCGCGGAGCGGTCGTCTCCCGCGTCGAGCTGATGACCCGCGTCTGGGGCTATTCGTCGGCGGTGGTCAGCCGCACCGTGGATACCCATGTGGCCGAGCTGCGGCGCAAGCTCGAAGACACGCCTTCCGCTCCGCGCCACATCGTGACCGTGCGCAAGATCGGTTACCGATTGGAACGCTGAGCTCGATGGTTTGCCCCGTCCCCGTCAGCCGGCCTTCTGGATCAGCTCCTCGACCACGAAGAGCCAGCCTCGCAGCTCCGCCGCGGTCGGCGCCAGCTCGTATGGATGATGGTGGCAGGCGCGGCTAAGAGCCGACCAGGCATGACCGGCACGCGCGGCGAGGTCCGCGTCTCCCAGGTAGGTCCGCAGGCAGATGAGCTGGACCCTCATCGAGCGGCCTTGGAGATCGAGCGTGCGGCGCTCCCACAGCCGGTTCACGGTGGCCTCCAGGGCCCGGCACGCGAGCAGGGCCGACGCGCGGGGCCACAGGCCCGCCGTGTCCGGGTCCACCCGCCCGAGCATCTCGCGGGCCAGGCTCAGCACGACGCGGGGAGCGTCGTCGCCTCTTCTCAACTCAGGCCCCGGAGCCACGCGGTGAGCTTGCTGGCCAGGCGAACGAGGTCGACCGCGTCCGCCGGCGGGATCTCACCGCTCTCGTCACAGCGCCGGAAGGCATCGGCAAGAGGCGCTCCCGCTTCGCGTTGGAGGCGCTCGAGCACGTCCCCGCCGCGCTCGACGTCGTCGAAGAGGGCGAGGGCGGCGAGCCCGGTCAGGTGCCCGGCCTCGCTCAAGGTCCTCTCGACCGCGGCGTGAGCCTCTCCGCGCGTCAGCCGCCGGCGCCGCACCACCTCCATGCACGTCGCCTCGAGGGCGAGCCGGCACAGTCCGGGCACCACGTGCGCGGCGGCGGACGAAGGGAGCCCGGCGGTGCCGGCGACGGCGAGGGCGTCTTCGAGGTAGCGCCCGACGGGATCGAGAGACCGGCGCAGCTCGACGATCGACCCCTCCCGGCGCGTCACCTCGAGGATCTCGGCCGCGATGTCGAGTCGGCGTACGGCCTCCGGAAGGCGATCGTCGTGGGTGAAGACGACGACCTGGCGGTCCGTGGAAGCGCTCTGGAGGACGCGGGCCAGCCCGTCGACCCGGGCGGGGTCCATGGACTGGACGGGATCGTCGATCACGATGAAGCGGAACGGGCTCTCGGGGAGGGTGGCGCGCGGGACGAACAAGCTGAGGGCGAGCGAGTGCAGCTCGCCCTGGCTCATCACGCCGAGGGCGGCGCCCGCGACGCCATCGACGGTGACGTCGAGGACCACGCGGCGGCGGGTGCCGTCTCCCGTGAGCTGGATCCGTCCCAGCTCCACGTGGCTCTGCTGGCGGAGGCGCTCCCAGATCCCCGCCGCCTTCTCGGCGATGGGCCCGAAGCGGTCGTCGCGGATCCCCGCCGCGGCCTTCTTGAGCCAGGCCTCCGCGGGCTTGAGCCGCTCGAGGTCCGCGGCTCGGCGCACCGCCTCGCGAGCGCCCGCCCGCCAGCTCGCGACGTCGGCGATCACCGGACGCCAGGCGTCCTCCCGGCGCTCGAGCTTGGCGCGCGCGGCCTCCCGCAGCCGGACGACCGCCTTGCGCAGCGGCCCGCTCGCCGATTCCACGTGGTCGGCGAGGTCCCCGAGATCGTCGATCGACTGCGCGCGGACCCAGACCTCCAGCGCGGCGACCAGCTCGCGCAGGTCCAGCCCCACCGCGCTCGCACGCTGGAGCGCCTCGCCCTTCAGGATCGCCAGGTCCTCCCACCGCCGCCGGGCGGCCTCGGCTCGCTCGTGAGCGGCCTCCGCCTCCTGCGCCGCTTCCCGAAGGCGCGCCATGGCGGTCCGCTGCCGCTTGTCCCAGGCGCGGTCGAGGGCGAGCTCGTGCCCGCAGACCGGGCAGTCGCCGTCGCCGTGGGCGGCGTGGAAGGCGAGGGCAAGCTCGAGGAGCTTCGCCGCGTCGCGGGAGCGGGCGGCGGGAGTGCTCTGGGCGAAGGTGAGGGCGCTCGCCGCCCCGCGTATCTCGGCCACCGCTTCCGCCACCCGAGCCGGGTCGGGCGGCTCCAGGCTCGCGATCGCCCGCAGCACCTCGGCTTCCGCCGTGCCCGCCCCTGACGAGCTGGCGGCGGTGAGGACCGCTTCCACCGCGCCGAGGTCCCATTCCTTGCCCTCGATGGCCGCCACCACCCGCCGCGCGCGCTCGTCGTCGACCTCCCGCAGCCGTTCGAGGAGGCGATCCCGCCCCTCGGTCGCGTCCTTGAGGGCCTTCTCCCTCGACCGGCGGGCCTCCTGAAGCGCGCCCTGGGCCTCGACGAGGTCCTCGAGACCGAGGATGGAGGACAGGGCGTCGTAGAGCTTCGAGGGCCCTTCATCGAGGAGCGAGCCCAGCTCGTTGTAGGACAGAAACGGGCGATGCGTGCGCAGCGCAGCCGTCCAGCCGAGAGAGTCGAGGTCGCGCTTCGGCCGGCCGGGGATCTCGACCACGACCTGGGCGCCTTCGAAGGGCGCCTCGGCCTCCCACCGACGCGAAACCACGCACGGCTGGGACTCGCCCTCCACGAGAAACGTTGCGCTCACAGAGGCCGCGGGATGATGAAGGTTCCGCCAGCCGTCGCGCCAGACGGCGGCGCGCTCTTTCCAGCGCAGGCTGTCGCCCGTGAGGAGCACCTCGAGTGCTTCGGCAAAGCTCGACTTGCCGGAGCCGTTGCGCCCCACGACGAGGGTGAGACCCGGGCCCGCCGCCAGCTCCAGGGTCCGCGCGCGGCCGATGCCGCGAAACCCCTCGACGGCGACCGAGCGCACGAACGCCCCCGTGGGCACCGGAGACGCCGGCGCCGCTAGGGGCCGGGGCGAGGCGGAGCTCCCCGCCAGCCGCGACTCGAGGCCGTCGCGACCCCCGAGGGCGCCGAGGACGAGGTCGCCCCACCCGTTGCGGAGGGAGCCGTCCGCCTCGAGCCGTGCCCGCACGATTCGCTGGAGGCCCGGATCCATCCGCCTAGTCTACTGCGGTAGCCGAAGTGGTCCCTCAACCAGCGGGTGGCGGCCGCTCCGCCTACGGGTGCGCGACGACGAGCAGGGTGTCCACCTTTTCCAGGACGTAGCTCAGGGCCCGCCGGAGGTTCTCGGGATCGAGAGCGGCGAAGCTCTCGTCCAGCAGGACGACGTCCGGGCGCTGCAGAAGGGCGCGCGCGATGTACAGGCGGCTGCGTTCCCCGTGCGAGAGCTGCCAGCCCGTCTCACCGACCATCTGCAGGAGCCCGGCCGGCATCCGATCGAGGAGATCCCCGAGACCCAGTCCTCGGCAGACGGCCTCGGTTTCCTGCAGGTCGGGGGGAGGCGCCGGCCAGCGGCGGCCCATCAGCAGGTTGAAGGCGAAGGTCTCGGCGAGCACGTGGTTCTCGTGGAATTGCGGGGCGACCGCCACTCGACGCCGCCATGCCGAATCGCCCAGGCTCTGCCGATCGAGACCCCCGAGCAGGAGGAGACCCGACTGGGGGACACGCAGGCCGCTGAGGAGGGAGACGAGGGTGGACTTGCCACTGCCGGAGCGACCCTCCAACAGCATCCGGTCGCCCGCTCGGATGCGCACCGTGCAGTCCTGAAGGACGGCCTCTCCCCGGTCACGGTAGCGGAAGAGCAGCGTGTCGGCCTCGAGCACCAATGCGTCCGGCGCGCGGCCGGCGTGGGTCCGCGACGACAGGGCAACGGTGGGCACGCCGTGCGCCGGGGGCCGTGCCGCCGCGTGGAAAAGGGGCGCGACCCGCCTCCAAGCGATCGCCGCGCCGGCGAGGTCCGCGAGGCCGGCGGCCAGCCTGCGGAGGGCGCGGTACGCGAGGATCGTTCCGCCGAGGGCAATGGCCAGCGCCGTCGGCGAGCCGCGTCCGGAGACGAACGCGGGGGCGAGTCCGAGGAGACCCAGGAGCAGCCATCCCCGAGGAAGCAGCGCCATGACCAGGGTGGCGGTCCTGTCCATGGCCGCCGACGCCTCGAAGTAGCGCTCGAGGGCTCGGTCCTCGGCGTCATGCCAGCGCTCACGGCCCTCTTGAGCGAGACGCGTGCGGTGGCCCACCATCCGCTCCACCAGGTCGTGCGTCATCTCCAGCCGCGATTCGGTCCAGCGGTCCCGGTCCCGTAGATAGGACCGCCCGAGGAACAACGCGAGCGCCGACCAGGCCACGAGCAGGAGGGCCTGCAGCCAGCCGCCTGCTCCCAGGACCAGGATGGCCGCGGCGACCACCAGCTCGATCCCCGCCACGAGGCCCAGGAACCCGCCGCTCAGCGCCAGCGACTCCAGGGTCTCTGACTCCATGACGCGACCCAGGAGCTGGCCGGCACCCTGGTGCCGGATCTCCTCCGGCTCGAGCCGCAGGGCGCCGGCGAGGAGCCGCCGCTTCAGCAGCGCACCGGTGCCGACGGCGATCGCACCCTGCAGCCAGGTCACCAGGAGCTGGAACGGGACCAGGGTGAGGAGGAGCAGGGCCCACGCCGTGAGCCAGCCGCGATCGAGCCGGCCCGCGAGGGCCGCCCGGCCCACCATCCACCAGGACAGGATCCACAACAGATACTGGAGGGCGTGGGCCCCCACCAGCCCGAGGAGGCGTGGGGGCTGACGGGCGTGAGAGAGCTGGTGCAAGAAGGGGGCGCCGGGCGGAAGGCGGAGCAGCCAGCAGCCGCGGATCCGGGCCGCGCTCAGCCGCTGCCGCAGGATGGCGGCCCGCGCCCGGTCCCGGCGTCCGACGGGGACGCCGGCCTCGTCGAGCAGGCGGTCCACCTCGCTGGCCAGCGGAGATTCGAGGCTGCCGCAGAGGGCCGTGCGCACGGCTTCCAGTCTCACCCGGTGGACCGCGCGGTCGGGACCGAGGAGGGACGCCGTCCGCCGCCCGCCACCGAGCAAGGCCAGGAAGCCGCGATCCCTTCCGCCGGGCAGACGGATGAGGGCCGGACCTGCCGTCCGCACGAGTCGCTCCGCTTCCGCGTAGGAGGCCTCCGCCGGCTCGACCTCGAGGTGCATCCGGCCAGCGACGGCATCGAGCCAGTCGTCCAGCTCGTCGTCCTCGTTCCCGGCCACGGTGAAGCCCTCCGCCGGGCCCGGGATCGGGCTCGGCACGAGACCGCTCCTGCGGCCGAGCGCCTCGAGGGCTTCCCCCAACCGGGAAGGCGGCCAGGCGAGCGCCGCCAGCTCGCTCATGCCTTTCCCGCGGTGGGGCGCTCCTCGACGAGCCGCCCGCCCTCGAGCCGGAGGCGGCGCCAGGCCGTGCCCGACCAGAGCCCCTCCCGTACGGCACGCTCGGCGTCCAACATGGCCGAGTACCGCGAGCCTGCTCGCGCCGCCAGCTCGGCCGGCGTGGCGTCCTCGACGATTCGTCCGCCCTCGACCACCAGTACCCGGTCGAACGCCCCTGTCTCGCCCACGTCGTGCGTGATGCAGAGCAGGGTGGCCTCCCGCCAGACGGCTCGGGCGCGGGCCATCAGCTCTCGGCGCCGCTCGCGGTCGAGGCCCCGGAACGGCTCGTCGAGGATCGCGAGGCGCGCGCCATCGCGGATCATCGCCCGCCCCAACCGCACGCGCTGCCCCTCACCCCCGGAGACGAGGGCGCCTCCCTCGCCGAGCGTGGCCTGCAGCCCGTCGGGGAGGCTGTGCAGCAGGTCCCTCAGATCGGCG
>Ga0207684_10005723_pt1 | contig 11413 bp, 13 predicted proteins | sample KBSK5501metaG_FD_184342 | JGI IMG/M metagenome (GOLD analysis project Ga0207684, IMG submission 184342) | Corn, switchgrass and miscanthus rhizosphere microbial communities from Kellogg Biological Station, Michigan, USA - KBS K5-50-1 metaG... | ecosystem: Host-associated > Plants > Roots >... | reverse complement strand
CAGTGCCGGTGGCGGTCGCTGTCACGGCACGGCGAATTATGCTCGAAGAAAATGCCGTCTTCGCGCCATCCGCGTCGTGAACTCATAGGTCCATAGTAGCAGGAATGGGGGCCATTCTGGGGGCCAACTGCAAGCCTTACTGAGCCTCGGTCGGCTACGTCCAGCCACATACTTCCAGCTAGAAGCCTAGTACTGCTCCTAAGAACCAGGTCGGACCGGCTATGGTTTTCCATGGTAAGGAGAAGGTCCGCAGTTCCCGTAACGGGCTCCAGCTCAGGGACAAGGACTCCGCCCGGTCCGGGAACGCAGCGGGGACACAGGTGAGGACTAACGGTGTGCCGGGCTGGACCGGCATCGGCAGTCCCCTTGAGCGCCGGGTTCTTCAGTGAGCTGCCGCTCCGCGATGACCTGGCGAGGCCAGGACAGGTGATCGAGATCAGCTCAAGGCCGTGGCCGTCCGGGTCGCCGGAGGTGTCCGCGCCGTCGCCCGGCTCCGCGCGGCTTCCCGCGACCCGGCCATGGTGGGTCGTTCCCACTGGGCCAGGGCGTCAGACGGTGGCAGTCTCGCAGATCTGTTCCGGCTGCCCGGCCCTGGCCGGCCGGGATGCTGCCGGGCTACCAGGGATCCGCTCGCCGGGCACGGTGACCACAGCCCGGAGCGCGGCATCGAGCATCCGTTCGCGCCGGTCGATTTCCTCGCCCATGTGCAGGACCAGCGACGCGAGCTCGGCTGTGTTGCGCGGCTGGATCCGAGCGCAGAATGCGGCCAGGCTGCGCATGAGCGTGCGGCGCCTGCTCATTGCCGCCCGCGTGGCCACCTGGGGGATACCCAGGCACCTAAGCGCGAGCAGGCGCCCGTCCGGGCAGGCAGGCCCGGCGGGATCTCCGGCGTCGTCCACTGGCACTCGCCGCTCGATAGTGATCATCTGTATCGGTTCGTCCTTTGCAGTCTGCTGTCGCTGCGGGCACTGCGTGAGGTGTAGGACGCGCCGCGCGGGGGGCAGGTTGACAGGAGACGACACAGTCAGCGACCAGGTGGTAACGTGAGTGGCTGCGGGTGCCAGGACACGGTAACGGTGCTGATGGTGATGCGAGTGTCCGGTCGGTCCTGCCCGGCATTCGTGCGGGACTGGCGTGCTGGAGCTGGCGCCTTGTCCGGGCGATGGCAGCGCCGGCCATCGCCAGCTCGCAGTCCATGACGGCCATCAGGTGCTCGGCGCGGTGTCGCCTTCAGGAGCCTGCACGAGGCCCGGACACTGACCCCCCAGCGGTACCTGGGTACCCCGTGTCGGGTCGGCCGGGCGAGTCAAGGGCTTCGGCGAGCCCCCACAGAACCCCCGCAACTCCGCGACACGGTGCCTGGTCCCCACAGGAATCCCACTGATTAGCGCAAGGTCGTGCAGGTCATCAACGCCTACCTGGCGTGCCAGGGGAAGTAGCAGCGACCGATTGCCTGCTGGACGGCCGGTACCGGATGGCGGCCGACGGCATGTGCCAGGTCGAACGAGCCAGACCGGCCAGACGGCATCGGACGTGGGCTCTCTGCACCGGACATTTAGCAGATGCTGGCCTCCGGATACGGATTCCGGCGCACCTGCCAGACGCCCTGCACTGGTCTACGGATCAGGAGGCCGGTGTCGTCCAGCCTCCTCTAGAAATACTCACTGCGAGTAGGATTATTCAAAACTTGAGCCGCAGGCCCGTAACCTGCGGTGATGCAAGCCGGGGGTCGGCCTCTCGAGTTCTCGCTTATTGGGCAGGAGGTGTCGGCATGGCAACGCGTAAGCCGATTAAGGGCGATCTAGTTGGGATGGCCGGTGCCGTGGTGGCTGGAGTGATTGCCCTTCAGACCGGCGCTGCAGCCGAAGCCGTGCAGTTCGTGCAAAACGTAATCCGGCGGCTCCTCCCGAGGGACGACAGCCCCGAGGAGGGCGAGGAAGACCAGGGACAGAGCGGTCAGGAGTCCTGATCGGCGGAAGATCGTCGTGCAATCAGGGTGCAATTAGCCAGGGTGACGAGGGGTCAATCACGGCTACTGCGAGTCTTCGAAGTCGCCTGCTCAGCGTCCTCACCGGCCATGATCTGTCCGATTCCCAAGCTGATAGTGCGGGTTCGATTCCCGTCACCCGCTCCAATGGAGAACGCGCAGCTAGCGCGTTGTTTTCCGGGCGCAGCTCCGAAGCGGTCATGATGCCTCAGCGTTGCCTCGTGCCCGTTGCGTGCCCGATTGGGGGCGTTCGGCTTCGGCTCGCCTGCTGATCTCGTCAGCGATCATCTTGTCGCGCAGCGACGTGCGGTACTGGCGGCTGAGACGAAGGAACCGGCGATGAGCGGGCAGCGGGCCGCACCCGCTACCCAGAAGCGTGCCCGCTGCGTGCCCGATAGATACCGTCCGGGCCACTAGCGGCCATTAGCCAGCAGGGGACCAGCACGCCGCTCGGACTGTCCTCATCGTCGCCGCGCCTCGCCTGCTCGGCCTGGACGTGCGTGTCGATGGCGTTCGTGATCGTCTTGTCAGTGCCGCGGGCCTCGTGCTGGTAGATCATCGCGGCCCGGTCGCTGTCGTCCCTCATCCTGGCCATCAGGTCCCGGAGCGCGGCGCTAACGTGTCCAGAACACGAACCACCGCCATCGGCCGGGTTGTTACAACTTCTCTAGAGCTCCTAGGGCGCAGGTTCGGTGCGCCTGACCTGACGGCCTGGAGGTGACTTGAAAGGCAGGCGCGAGCAATCGGCAGGAAGAGACGGCAGGAAGAGAACGGCCTGAGTGACCGAGCAGTGGGTGGCCTAGGCCGCCGGGCCGCGCCCATCACGGGTCGGCAGCTTTCGCCGCGCCACCCAGCACCTACCGGAGGACGAGCTAGGTTCGGGGGATGCGCTGGGCTCTCCGCCGATTGCCCGGCTCGGGATCCGGACGAACGACTTCGCGATTCTCCGGACGTGCCCGGACAGCCGACCGGGATGTAGCCGAGATCACGGACCGATCTGAACAGCCCGGATTCCGGTACAGGAATCTCCGGATCAAAAGGTTCGAAGATGGCCACCAGAGGGCAAGCGGGCTACGCTTTGCGTGCATTGTTCGTGGTGGGGAGGCGCCGGTGATGACAGGACCGGGAGACGAGATGGCAGCAGGCACAGCAGGCACGGCGGGCCGCGGCCGCCTGCGCGCGTCGCACGCCGACCGCGAGCAGGTGATCTGCACCCTCAAAACCGTTTTCGTGCAGGGTCTGCTGGACAAGGACGAATTCGACCTGCGGGTGGGTCAGGCGTTCGCGTCGCGGACCTACGCGGAGCTAGCCGCGGTCACTGCCGGCATCCCCGCCAGGCCGGACCCAGCCCCGCCGCCGAAGCCCGCCGGGGCGCAGGCCCAGCAGCCAGTTCTGCGGCCCGGCTGAGTGGTCACGGCGGCGAGCGCCCTTTACGCAGGCGTGGGGGCGTTCGTGTTCCTGTTCCCCATGGGGGGCGACAACAAGGCGACATTCCTGCTGTTCTGGTTGAGTGCCCCCGTCTATTTCGGGGTTTGGATGACAGCCAACCTGCTGGTATGCCACCGTCGGCCACGACCGCGCCGAACAACGCGCCCGCGCCCCCTGGTACACCACTAAGGCCTAGCCCTCGACCGCTAACGTGGCCGGCAAGCTCCGCCGGTCGATCACGGTCAGCAGCACACCGCCGGGTGGCGCTCTCGCGGGTTGGGCCTTGATCGTTCCGCGGGGCTGGCGGTCCGGCCCTTTCAGGCCGCTGGCGGCTTGCGCAATGTCAGGTCGAGGAAGAACGGCATTGACACCCACTCGTAGCCGCCGCCCTTCGCGGCACGAAGATCACTTGCCAGATCGTCGATCTGCTGCCCGGCTGCGATGCCCGAGGCGACGGCGCGTTCCCTCGCCGCCAGCAGGGTGGCCGCGTGCAGGTCGAAGCCTAGCTCCGGATCGATGATCCCGAAGCTGCCATCGACCGCAACGACGTCAAGGCCCGCCGCACGCGCAGACCCCGCGAGGCCATCGACGGCGCAGCGCGGCACACCCCCGGCCCGTTCCAGCAGGTCGTACACCAGATCCCAGTAGGCGCCAAGGGCATCGAGGTGGGGATGTGACCGGGGGGGCGGGCTGCGCAGCGCCTCTTGCGCCACGATCCAGCCGCCAGGGCGAAGCAGGCGCGCGATCTGGCTGAGGGTCCGTACCGGGTCGGGCTGGTGCATCAGGAAAAGCCGGGTATAAGCCAGGTCGAACGGGCCGCCCACGGCGGCCGCGTCGAGTTCGTGGATGTCGCCAGCAAACAACTCCACGCTGCCCAGCCCAAGCGCCGCCACGACCGACCGGGCCCGCTGGATTGTCGGCTCGCTGAAGTCGACGCCAACCACCCGCCCGGCCGGGCCTACCATCTCCGCCATGACGGCAAGCCCGCCGACGGGGCCGCAGCCGCAGTCGATGGCATGCCAGCCTTCCTGCATACCGACCTTACGGAAGGCAGAGCGGGCCATCTCCCGGGTGCTCTCAGCGACACCCAGCAGCCGCCGAAGATCCTCATCGCTGCCGTCGAGGATGTAGCGCCTGACCCGCTCCGCGATCGCTTCAGCCATGACCGGCCCCCTTTGCCGTCGCGAGCCCATGAGGGCTTGTTAGTAAGGCCTGCGCCCTCCTTGCGGAGTGGACTGCGCACTGGCTTGATACAGCAGGGCCCGATTCGATTGCGAACGCGCCGATGCCCGCTGGCAGACGAGGCGGGTCATCCGCCGTCCGCGAGACGCCCTGGCCCGAAGTGGGCAAGGCCCAGTCCTCACGATTCCCGCGCCGCCCCGGCCGCCCGGAATAACCACGACGATGTCACATCGTCGTGGTTGCGCGGGGCAGCGCCCTGTGACCGGTGAGGCCAGTGCGGATGCCGGGGGCCGCGCGGCATGCGGCCGCGGCCGGGGCTCAGGCCAGCCACCACGTCGCGCGGCTGCAGGACCGGGCCAACGTAACTTGCCATGACACCAGTAACGTCCTAGGAGGTCCCGGTGCCTTGGCAGACACGCAGCTAGTCCGGTCCAGCAGCGCGTGCAACTGGCCCAGGCGCCTTTAGTCCTTGATGAAGTTGTGCGCGGGGAAGACGATCGGCTCCGCTGCCTGGATGCCTGCCTGCTGTATCAGGGGCATGAGCTTCTCGCCGAACGCCTGAAACTTCTCCGGTGACTCCCAGACGTCGGCAACGCACAGCCCGTCTGGCGTCGCGCCCGCAGTGTGCGACAGGCAGCCGCCGCCAGGCCAGTCTGACAACGAGCCCAGGAGCTGCCCGCCGTTGAGGGCGCGGCATACCTCGTCGTACTGCTCAATGGTTGCGCCGGGAAAGTTGAAGATTACGCCGATTGCCATGAGGCCCTCCCCCTGATGCACCGATGTGGTGCCGCGGGCTGCCATTCAGCCCGCCTACCCCTGATTCGTCGCCGGGGTACTCCGCGGATCACCCGGACGGCTTCACCCGTAGACGGGCCTCACCCGTAGACGGGCCTCACCCGTAACCGGGCCTCACCCATACAGGGCCTCACCCATACAGGGGCCTCACCCACCGGGCTCCAGCAGCACCTTCACCGCCCCGGTGCGCCCCGAATCCTTCAGCGCCAGCACCGCCTCATCCCACCGCTCGAGCGGGAACCGGTGCGTAATCACCGGCGTCAGGTCGAAGCCCTCGGTGATGAAATCGAAGTAGTGCTCCATCGCATGCTTCGCAACCCCCCGCACCTCCTCCACGCCGAACCCATTCGACCCCACCACCCGCAGCTCCTTGAAGTACAGCGGCGTCCACTCGAACCGCTTCGGCGGCTCCACCCCCGAGATGACCAGCGTGCCGCCCGTCGAAAGCAGCCGCAGCGACGTCTCCACCGTCTCGACCGACCCGATGGTGTCGTACACCACGCAAGGCCCGTCCTGCAGCCACTCCCGTCCGCTCCACGGCACCAAGGGCGAGGCCCCCACCCGCCGGGCGACGGCGGCAACCAGCGAATCCGGATCCGAGGACAGCACGGCGTGCGCTCCGAGTCGGGCTGCCATCTCGGCCCGGAAACCCGGCCGCGTCGCCGCCCACACCTCGGTACCGGGATACAGGAACCGCGCCAGCGCGATCACCGCGAACGCCAGCGTCCCGGAGCCGTAGACCAGCACCGGCTGGCCCGCAGACGGCGGCGCGAGCAGCACCGACCGCAGTGACACGCTGACCGGATCGGCCAGCACCGCCGCCTCTTCTGACACGCCGTCCGGGATCGCGAACAACTGCGACACGTGCGCCGCGAACCGCTCCGCGTGCGCCCCGGCCGCCGCGGCGCAGTTGCCCAGGTGGATCGAGGCGGGCAGGTCGCCGGACCGGAAGTTCCGGCACCACGGATACCGCCCGGCCGAGCATGCGGAACAAACAGGGTCGATCCCGCGCGGCAGACACGACAGCCACGGGTTGAGCACCACGCGCTCGCCGGTATCAAGCCGCCGCCCGACCACCTCGTGCCCCAGCACGTGCGGGAACGACACCAGCGCGGTGAGCGGATTGTTCCGGGAACCCTTCAGCAGGATCTGCTTCACGTCGGAGCCGCACAGCCCGGAGAACGTGGTCCGTACCCGGACCCAGTCGGGAGCGGGCAGCGGCAGCTCAGGCACATCCTCGATGCGGACCGGTGCGAACCGGGACACGAACGCCCGCGGGTCTACCCGGCCGCCGATGGCCGAAGCCGCCTCCCGGGCCAGGCTGTGCCGGAACACGAGCGCCTTCACCCTGCCCCCTGCTGGGCTCCTGGCCGGGCCGGCGGATGCCACACGTGCACCGTCACCGCCCCACCCCGCCGAACCTTCCCCGGCGCCCGCGGCGACTGGTCCACCACGAGCCCGTCGACCGGCATCGGACGCGGGGTGAGCCGGACGGAGCTGACGTGAAGCCCCAGCCGCCCCGTCACCTCCAGGCACACGTCGTAGAACAGCCCCCGGACGTCCGGTACCGGAACCCACTTCGCCCGCCGGGGCCCGGGGATCCAGCCGCTCATCGCCAGCAGGCTGCCGAGCATGCCTACCGGGTTGAATTCCCCGAGGATGCCCGTGTCGGGCGGGTCCATACCGGAGCCGGTCGGGTACGTCCCGGCGGTGCTGGTCCCGGCCGGGGTCAGGCCGCCGCCGCGGCGCCGGAACCCCGCCGCCTCGTCGTAGCGCTCCCGGGTCGCCGGATCGCCGAGCACTTCCCACGCGCCGTCCAGGAACTCCTGCGCCCGGCGGACCCCGGCGAGCACGTTCGACGGCGCGCCCGCGATCATCTCCCCGCGCAGCAGGGCCACTCGCTCCTGGTACTTGCGCCTGATCTTCTCCGCGGCCGCGCCCGGCAACACGCCCAGCACCTCATACCAGGTGATCCCGGGCTCCATGGGGCCAAAACCTACAGGAAGTTGTTCGGCCAGATCATCGTCCGCCACATGTGCGCGACCGGCGACCCGTCGAAGCCGAGCCCCTCGGCCGGCTGCCGGAAATGGCGCCCCACGATGTCGGCGAACTCGTCGAACTCCACGGTCACGTTCGGGTCGAACGAGTAGATGTCGTTGATCGTCACCAGCCGCGACGTCATGTACCAGCGGTGCTTGCGCGCCGCCTGCGCCTCGCGCTGCATATAACCAGGCGGGCTGTAGTCCGGGCCAAAGTAGTCCACGTACGCGGCCGGGTAGCTGTACCCCGCCGACTCGTCGGCGAAGTAGCGCAGCGCCTCGTGCTTCTCGATGGCCCAGGCGACCTCCTCGTCCACGTACGGCGCGACCAGCTGGGCACCCCAGTAGCCGTGGTTGGCCGAAAGCAGGCCCGCGATCGCGATGTCGTGCAGTAGGCACGCCATGATCACCTTCTCGTCGAGCCCGTTCTCCCTGGCGACCCGGGCGCTCTGCAGCAGGTGGGTGCGCGGGATCGGGTCGAACCTGAGCAGGTAGAAGTCCCGCAGCGTCGGCCGTTCCGGCATCTTGGGCAGCGCCGGGTTGTCGCCCATCATGAACAGCGTGTCGGGGTGTCGCGCCTCGGCCAGCAGCGGGCCCTGGTGCCCGCGGGCCGGCGTACCCAGGACCGCCACGGCCGGCGGCATGATGATGCGCCGCCGCCGGTCGACCGCGTCGTCCAGCGGCTCGCGGATCCAGTTGTCCAGGCCGGCCTCGCGCAGCGAGGCCGGCAGCTCGTGCGGAAGCACCCGCGTCGAAGGTTCCTGCGCCACAAGGCGACTCTAAGCCAGCGAGTTAGGCTGGCTACGGCCGCGTTCAAGGAGGAGCACATGCCGCTCAAGATCATGCCGCACGGCCGTCTGCAGGAATGGGTCGCCGAGGAGAAGGGCTTCTTCGCCGCCGAGGGCCTGGATTACATCTTCCTGACCGACAGCGGGGACTACGGCATCCACTCCGTCCGGCGGGACGACGCCGGCGAGGTCAGGACCGGCGCGTTCGAGACGTTCGGCGCGGGCCGCGACGGCGCCGACGTGAGCTGCGCCTGCCACTGGGCCACCAGCGCCGCAGCGAGCGAGCGGGCCGGTCACCTGGTGACCACGGCCTATTCGGTCGCGCCGTGCGCCATCGTGGTGCCGCCCGAGTCGTCCGTCCGCGCCCCCGAGGACCTGGCCGGGGTGCCGATCGGCGTCGGTTACCACTCCGGCAGCCATTTCGCCACCGTGCAGGCGCTGGAGGACGTGCTCGGCCCGGACGAGATGAAGCTCACCTTCCAGGGCCCGCCCAACGAGCGCCTGGACGCATTGCTCGGCCGGCAGGTCGAGGCGGCCACGGCGTGGGGGGTGCCGCTCTACATCGCCGAAGCCTTCGGCTTCCGCAAGGTCGTGGACGCCACGTTCATGATCGGGTTCCTGGTGACCGGGTCCGAGGCCAGCAAGGCCGACATCGAGAAGTACCTGGCCGCGCTGCGCCGCGCGCAGATGGAGATCGACCTGCGCCCCGAGCTCTACAAGCACTACCACCTGCGGTCGGTGCCGGAGAAGTACCGGGACCAGGTGGACGTGCGGGCGTTCGGAACCGGCGAGCGCATCGTCTTCCTCCCGTACACCAGCGAGGTCTTCGACGCGACCCGGCAGTGGACTGAGGCCCGTAGCCTCTTCCCGGGCGCGCCAAGCGCGGGGTACGACGAGGTTGCTCTCGTCTTATGCCGAACGGACCCGGGGAAACCCCCGCTACTTGACGCTGATCCGCGTCCCGTGCTCGGCGCCCTCGCAGATCTCGCGCATTACGCCCGCGGCCGCCACGTCGAACACGTGCATGGTCAGGGACTGCTCGTTGGCCAGCACGAACGCGCTGGTGTCCATGATGCGCACGCCGGCCGCCAGCGCCTCGTCGTAGGTCAGCCGGGTGAACCGGACCGCGTCCGGGTTGAGGTGCGGGTCGCTGTCGTAGACCCCGTCCACGCCACGCTTGGCCACGAGCAGCGCGTCGGCGTCCAGCTCGAGCGCCCGCTGCACCGCCGGGTAGTCGGTGGTGACGTAGGGCTGCCCGATGCCGCCCGCGAGCAGCACGATCATGCCGCGCTCCAGGTGATGCATGGCACGGAGCCTGATAAACGGTTCCGCCACGCTGTGGATCGGCACCGCGGTCATCACCCGGACGTCGGTGTCCGTCCTGGCCGTGAGCGCGCCCCGGAGCATCAGCGCGTTCATGATCGTGCCGAGCATGCCGATGTTGTCCGCCTCGGCCCGGCTGATGCCCCAGCCCTCGGCCATCCGGCCGCGGAAGTAGTTCCCGCCGCCGACGACCACGGCCACCTGCACGCCGAGATCGTGCACGGAGAGAACCTCCTCGGCCACCCGGGACAGGCTGGCCGGGTCGACCCCGGAGCTCCCCGATCCGGCGAGCGCCTCGCCACTGAGCTTGACGACGACCCTGCGATAGCGAGGCACAGTCAGGAAACCCCCGATCCTGGCTGCCCGGAGTGGCAACCCCGCCCACGTTACCGTACGCCGGTACCTGGCCCCGTGCGCTTTTATCTACATGTCGTGTAGACAATCAACGATATGAGCACCATAACGCTGGTTACCGGCGGCAATCGCGGGATCGGCCGCGAGGTGTGCCGCCAGCTCGCCGGCCGGGGCCACACCGTCATACTGACCGCCCGCTCGGCCGGTGCCGCCGCGACCGCCGCCCGCGCCACCGGCGCCGAACCCCTCCAGCTCGACGTCACCGACCCGGCCAGCATCGCCGCGGCCGCGCGCCAGGTCGGCGAGCGTCACGGCAAGCTGGACGTCCTGGTCAACAACGCGGCCATCGACTACGACACCTGGCAGCGGGCGATCGACGCCGACCTGGCCGTGGTCCGCGAGGCGGCGGAGACCAACCTGTACGGGCCGTGGCTCATGGTCCAGCTGTTCCTGCCGCTGTTGCGGGCCAGCGAGCATCCCCGGATCGTCAACGTCTCCAGCGAGGCCGCCTCGCTGGCCAGCATGGGCGGCGGGACCCCGGCCTACACCGCGTCGAAGGTCGCCGTCAACGCCCTCACCCGCATGCTCGCCGCCGAACTCCGCCGCGATCACGTCCTGGTCAACGCGGTCTGCCCCGGCTGGGTCGCCACCGACATGGGCGGCCCCGGCGGCCGCCCGGTCGAAGAAGGCGCCGCCAGCGTCGTCTGGGCCGTCACCCTCCCCGACTCCGGCCCCACCGGCGGCTTCTTCCGCGACGGCAGGCCCCTCCCGTGGTAGCTCGCGTGATAGGCCCCGTGATCGGCAGGGACCACGCCTGGGAACGCGCCCTGGAACTGGCCTGGGATGCGTTCTGCGCAGGCACCACCCCGGTCGGCGCCGTGGTGGTAGACGTGGCCGGCGCCATCGTGGCCGAAGGCCGCGGCCGCCGCTACGAGCCGGCCGGACCGCCGGGCCAGCTAGCCGGCTCCCATATCGCGCACGCCGAGCTCAACGCGCTCGCCCAGCTGACCGCCGACCGCCACTACGAGGACCACGCGCTGCTGACCACGCTGGAGCCGTGCGGCATGTGCCACGGCGCGGCCGTCCAGGCCAGCGTCGGCTCGCTCGCCTACGCCGGCGCCGACCCCTACGCCGGCACCGGCCGCCTGGACTTCGGCAACCCTCAGATCCGCAACCGCCCCCTCCGGGTGACCGGCCCCCTCCCCGACGAGCGCGGCCGCCTAGCCGAACTCCTCCACATCACCTTCCTCCTCCAGCGCCCCGCCGCCCCCCACGTCCTAGCCCCTCAGCAGTCCGCCCTCCCCGCCCAATCCGCCCGAGCCGCCCACCCCCGCACCCAGCGCCTCCTCACCGACCTCGCCGCCGCCCACGCCCCCCTGACCCACCTCCGCTCCGCCCTCCGCCCCACTTCCTAGATAACCCGGCCGGCCTACGGCTCCTCTCGATCCCTGTTCACGCCTGCAGCATCAAACAACTCGGTACGAAAGGGATCGCTGTGCATCCAGTGCTACGTGCGG
>Ga0207684_10005721_pt1 | contig 11417 bp, 12 predicted proteins | sample KBSK5501metaG_FD_184342 | JGI IMG/M metagenome (GOLD analysis project Ga0207684, IMG submission 184342) | Corn, switchgrass and miscanthus rhizosphere microbial communities from Kellogg Biological Station, Michigan, USA - KBS K5-50-1 metaG... | ecosystem: Host-associated > Plants > Roots >... | reverse complement strand
TCGGGCCCCAATCCGCCTGTCCCGGAACGTCCTTGACATGTTGTCAAGGGGCTGATAGCTTCGCGCTCGAAGCCGACAGGGGAAGGCTACTAGGGAGGGACACCTTATGAGCGTTCAGGCTCACAGTTCCGACGTCGAACAGCTCCACAGGTTGGGGTACGCGCAGGAGCTCCGCCGCCGCATGTCGGGCTTCTCGAACTTTGCGGTCTCTTTCACCATCATCTCGATCCTGTCGGGCTGTCTGACCCTCTACGGCTACGGCATGAACACGGGCGGCCCGATCATCATGAACATCGGCTGGCCGCTCGTCGGGGTCATGGTCTTGATGGTCGGCCTGGCGATGGCGGAAGTGACATCGAGCTATCCCACCGCCGGTGGGCTCTACTACTGGGCCGCCAAGCTCGGTGGCAAGAATGGACCGACCTGGAGCTGGTTCACCGGCTGGTTCAACCTCCTGGGCCAGGTTGGCATCACGGCCGGCATCGACTTTGGACTGGCGCTGTTTGCGGACGCCTTGCTGAATGCCCTTTTCAACTACCCGACCGCGCCCATCTGGATCGTGCTGGTCTATACCGTCGTGCTCGCCGCTCACGCGCTGCTCAACACGTTCGGTGTCGGTCTCGTCGCCCTCCTCAACGACATCTCAGTCTGGTGGCACCTCGTCGGCGTCGCCATCATCTTCGTGGTTCTGTTCTTCGCGCCTCCGCACCACCAGTCGATCTCTTACATCTTCACGGGCTTCGTCAACAACACAGGCTTTGGGAGCTCGATCTACGTTTTTCTGATCGGCCTCCTCCTGGCTCAATACACGTTCACGGGGTACGACGCGTCGGCGCACCTGACCGAAGAGACGCACAATCCTGCGGTCAGCGGTCCCCGGGGCATCGTGTGGTCGATCATCGTCTCGCTCATCGCCGGCTGGATCCTGCTGATCGCCGTCACTGGCGCGATCCAGAATTACGCCGCGGAGGCGAGCGCCACCACGCCCGGGGCCCAGGTGTTTCTCGACGCCGCGGGGCACAACCTGGGTCTGTTCCTGCTCTTCATCATCGTCGGCGCGCAGTTCTACTGCGGCATGTCCTCGGTGACGTCGAACTCACGCATGATCTACGCGTTCTCTCGGGACGGCGCCATGCCCGGCTCCGAGTTCTGGCACCGGATCAACCCCCGCACGAGGACTCCGACCAACTCGATCATCTTCGCCGCGGTTGGGGCGTGGATCCTTGGACTGCCTTACCTGTGGAGCCCCGTCGCGTACGCCGCGGTGACGTCCATCGCGGTGATCGGCCTCTACATCGCCTATGGAATCCCGATCCTGCTTCGGTTGCTTGCAGGTGAGAAGTTTCAGCGCGGTCCGTGGCACCTTGGCCGCTGGAGCTATCTCGTCGGCTGGATCGCCGTGGTGTGGATCGCATTTATCGCCATCCTGTTCGTCCTTCCGCAGGTGACTCCCGGCAACACGTTGACGACCTTCAACTACGCGATCGTTGCGGTGGCCGTGGTCGTGATCTACTCCGGTGGATACTGGCTGCTGTCGGCCAAGAACTGGTTCAAAGGGCCGAAGGTCCAGGGCTCAGCTGAGGAGCTGGCCAAGATCGAGTCCGAGCTCGAGGCGGTGGGCGCCGCGGCCGAGCCGTTTGGAGCGGGTCAATAGCAGGTCGGGTGTCGGAAAAACCAAGGATCGGGATCACGACCAGCCCCCGGCGGGGCGAGAAGTACTACGTGCCTTACCGCAAGGCGGTGGAGGCGGCGGGCGCGGAGCCGGTCGAGCTCCCGCCCGGGACGCCCTCGCTGCCCGACGTCGACGGCCTGCTCCTGCCCGGCGGCTGGGACGTCGACCCCGAGTTCTACGGCGAGCAGAAGGACGACAAGGTGGGCCCCATCGACCGCGAGCTGGACGAGACCGAGCTGCGCCTGTTCGAGCAGGCGCGAAAGAAGGAGATCCCGGTCCTCGGCATCTGCCGCGGCCAGCAGGTCATCAACGTCGCCCTCGGCGGGACGCTGGTCCAGCACCTGGACGACCACGACGTCCGGGGCTTCGGCCGCAGCCACCTGGCCCACACCATCGAGGTCGACCCGTCGTCGGAGCTCGGTCAGGCGGCGGGAGAGCACAAGGTGAGGGTCAACAGCTTCCACCACCAGGCCATCCGGCGGCTCGCGGCGGGTCTGCACCAGACCGCGAAGGGCGAGGACGGCACCGTGGAGGGCGTCGAGTCCGACGACGGCCTTATCGTTGCGGTGCAGTGTCACCCCGAGGAGCTGACGACCGACCTGCCGTGGGCACGCAGGCTGTTCGAGCGTTTCGTCGCCCGGGCCCGCGGCCGCCGCAAAGCCACCCGCTAGCGGCACGATCGGAATGCTGACCAAGGAGCACCTCGCTCACCAGGTCGACACCGGCGAGGTGGACACGGTCATCGTCGCGTTCACCGACATGCAGGGCCGTCTCGTGGGCAAGCGCGTCGACGCGGCGTACTTCGTCGAGACGTCATACCAGGGCGAGTCGACCGAAGGCTGCGACTACCTGCTCGCCGTCGACATGGAGATGGACCCCGTCCCGGGTTACCAGTTGGCGAACTGGGAGCAGGGCTACGGCGACTTCGACCTGGTGCCGGACTTCAACACCCTGCGCGCGATCCCGTGGCTCGAGGGCACGGCGATGGTGCTGTGCGACGTGGCGTGGCACGACGGCAAGCCGGTGCGGCCGTCGCCGCGGCAGGTCCTGCGCGCGCAGGTGGAGCGCGCGCGCAAGCTGGGCTTCGAGCCCATGTTCGGCTCCGAGCTCGAGTTCTTCTTGCTCAAAGAGACGTACGCGGAGGCAAACGCCAAGCACTACATCGACCTGACGCCGTCAGTGCCGTACATCCTCGACTACCACATCCTCGCCACCACGTACGACGAGCCCTTCATCCGGGCCGTGCGCAAGGCGATGAAGGCGGCGGGCGTCCCGGTCGAAAGCTCGAAGGGCGAGGCGTGGCCGGGGCAGCAGGAGATCAACTTCCGGTTCGCCGACGCGCTGGCGATGGCGGACAACCATGTCATCTACAAGAACGGCATCAAGGAGATGGCGCATCAGCACGGCATCTCGGTCACGTTCATGGCCAAGCCAGACCACCGGTGGATCGGCTCGTCGTGCCACGTCCACTCCAGCCTGTGGCGGGAGGGCCGCAACGCGTTCGACGGCGAGTCCGAGGTCTTCCAGCAGTACCTGGCCGGACACATCGCCTACGCGTCGGAGCTGGCGATCTTCCTCGCCCCGAACATCAACTCGTACAAGCGCTACGCGGCGGGCTCGTGGGCGCCGACCACTCTGGCGTGGGGTCACGACAACCGCACGTGCGGTTTCCGCATCGTCGGCCACGGGCAGCACCTGCGGACCGAGTCCCGCATCCCGGGCGCGGACGTGAATCCGTACCTGTGCTTCGCAGCATTGCTGGCCGCCGGCCTGCGCGGCATCGAGGAGAAGCTCCCGCTGCCGCCCGAGTTCAAGGGCAACGCCTACGAGTCCGACGTGCAGAGATTTCCATCGGCCCTGCGTGACGCGATCGGCAAGCTCGAGAACGGCAAGATGGCGCGCGCGGTCTTGGGCGACGACGTGATCGACCACTACCTCAACTACGCGCGCACGGAACAGCGGCTGTTCGACAAGGTCGTCACCACCTACGAGCGGGAAAGACTCTTCGAACGTGGGTGACCGTCTCGCGGGCAAGGTCGCGGTCATCACCGGCGCGGCCGGCGGCATCGGGCGCGAGGCGGCGCTGCTCTTCTCAGAGGAAGGCGCGCGCGTGTGCGTCGCCGACGTGGGCCGCGAGGCAGGGGAAAAGACCGCCGCCGAATGCCACGAAGCTTTCTTCTTCGCCGCCGACGTGAGCGACCCGGCCAGCGTGCAGGCCATGTACGCCGAGACCGAGAAGCGCTATGGGCGCGTCGACGTGCTCTACAACAACGCGGGCATCTTGCCGCCCGACGACGACTCGATCCTGGTCACGGAGCCCGACGCGTGGGACCGCGTGCAAGCGGTGAACGCCAAGGGCGTCTACCTATGCTGCAAGTACGGCATTCCTTATCTGTTGAAGGTCGGCGGCGGCTCCGTGATCAACGTGGCGTCGTTCGTCGCGCTGGTGGGGGCGGCCACGTCGCAGATCGCCTACACCGCCTCCAAGGGCGCGGTGCTCTCGATGAGCCGCGAGCTGGGCGTGCAGTTCGCGCGCCAGGGAGTGCGCGTGAACGCCCTGTGCCCAGGCCCCGTCGAAACGCCGCTGCTGATGCGCATCTTCAACGAGGATCCCGGCGCGTACCAGCGTCGGCGAGTGCACCTGCCGATGGGCCGGCTCGCCAAGGCGCGCGAGATCGCGAACGCGGCTTTGTTCCTGGCCAGCGACGAGTCGAGCTACGTGAACGGGGCGACCTTCCTCGTCGACGGCGGCCTGACGGCCGCTTACGTGACGCCCGAGTAAAGAGAGGCCTGTTAAGAGGGTTCTCTTTGGACCGCTCATTTGCCAACGTTGGCGCGTGGTCGATCCGATTTCCACGGGCGAGGACATCGCCCTTCAGCTGATCCGACTCCGCCGGTCGATCGACGACCAGGAGCTCGAGTTCTCGCGCCTCGCGCATGAGTTCGACAAGACCAACTGGTGGGACGTCGAGGGTTTCAACACGGCCGCCGACTGGATCCGCTTCAACTGCCACATGAACTCCCACGCCGTCTGGAGCGCGTTCGCGGTGGGGGCTAGCGAGACCGAGATGCCCGCGACGATGCAGTCCATGCAGAAGGGCGACATCGGCTTTGCGCACGTGGCCACGATGGCCCGAACCGCCATCGAGACACGTGGAGCCTTTGACGAGGCAAAGCTCCTCCCTCTGGCGAAAGAGCACACGCCGGGGAAGTTCTTCCACAAGTGCCTTCACTACCGGCACTCGGTCGACGCCGAGGGCTACAACCGCGACCAGGAACAGCTGACGGAGGAACGCGGCCTGCGCTTGCACACCGCTCAGGACGGTTGCCTGCTCATCAACGGACTGCTCGACCCGATCGGCGGCGCCGCCGTTCGCACCGCTCTCGAGCCATTGGCGAAGCCCTCGGGGGCGCACGATGACCGGAGCCGCGAGCAGCGCTACGCCGACGCTCTGTCTGAGCTCGCCTCAGGCGGGAAGCCGGCCAGCGTCCAGGTCACGACCTCGCTCGAGACACTGCGGGGTGTCGCCGGGGCGACGGCCGGCGAGATGGAGTTCTCGCCGCCGATCTCTTCCGCCACCGTGCAGCGACTGGCGTGCGACTCGACCGTGACCCGCGTGCTCCTGAAGGACTCAGTCGTGATCGACGTCGGCCAGGCCGAGCGGACCATCCGCGGGCCGCGGCGTCGGGCGCTCAACGCACGCGACCAGCATTGCCGCTGGCCGGGATGCGAGCGTCCGGCTGCGTGGTGCGACGGTCATCATGTCGTCTTCTGGATGCACGGAGGTGGCGACGAGCTCGAGAATCTCATCCTGCTTTGCCGCCGGCACCATCGGATGGTGCACGAGGGCGGCTGGCAGCTCATCAGGAGGGAGGACGGCCAGATCGTGACCATCGCGCCCACGGTCCACTTCGGGTTAGCGAGGGGCCCTGATCAGTAACTCGCCGATGTATCTGTCGGCATGCGCAAGGCAATCCTTTTCCTGACCATCGCCATCACCGCTGCGTGCGGTGGTTCCACGCCCTCGAGCTCTTCAAGTTCGGCGGTCACGCCGGCCGGGCCGGCGACCGTTGCCGTGGCCACCGACGCCAAGCTCGGCAAGATCCTGGTCGACGGCAGCGGCCGCACGCTCTACCTCTTCGAGGCTGACAAGGGCACGACCTCCACGTGCTACGGCTCGTGCGCCTCGTACTGGCCGCCGCTCCTCACCAACGGCGCCCCTCAGGCAGGCAGCGGCGCCAATGCTTCGCACCTGGGCACCACCAACCGCACCGACGGCACGGTCGAGGTGACGTACGGCGGCCACCCGCTGTACTACGTCGTCACCGATCACAATCCCGGCGATGCCACCGGACAGGCCGTCAACAACTTCGGCGCCGCCTGGTTCGTCCTCGGCCCCGACGGAAAGAAGATCGGGGGCTGACCCCCGGCGCGGGATAGTCCGCGATGCGCTGGGCATCGCGATCGCGAGCGGCGCTTATGCGATCTCGTTCGGCGCCATCTCCACGGCGGCGGGCCTGTCGCTCGTGCAGACGTGCGCGCTGTCGGTGCTGATGTTCACCGGCGCGTCGCAGTTCGCGCTGGTGGGAGTGGTGGGCGGCGGCGGCAGCGTGTGGGCGGGCGCCGCCGCGGCCACGCTGCTCGGCTCGCGCAACGCGCTCTACGGTCTGCGCCTGTCCTCGGTCCTCAACGTCGGCGGCCTGCGCCGTCTGGTTGCGGCGCAGTTCGTGATCGATGAGACGACGGCGATGACGATCGCGAGGGAAGACCCCGCGCTCGGCAGGTTTGCGTTCTGGGCCACAGGGCCGGCCCTGTTCGCGCTGTGGAACCTGGGCACGGTGATCGGCGCGCTCGTGACGCACGCCATCTCCAACCCCAGGGTGTTCGGGCTCGACGCGGCGCCGCCGGCTGCGTTCCTGGCCTTGCTCGCGCCTCGGCTGCGGGCGCGCGAGCCGCTGGCGATCGCGATCGCATCGGCGGTGGTGGCGATCGCGGTGCTGCCCTTCCTGCCTCCGGGCGTGCCGCTGCTCGTCGTCGCGCTGCTGGTGGCGGTGTATGGGCTGATGCGGTGATCTGGGCCGGCGTTCTGGTCGCTTCCGGTGCGTGCTACCTGCTCAAGCTTGGCGGTCTGTCGCTGCCCCAAAGCTGGCTCGCCGCGCCGCGCATCCAGCGGACGGTGCCCCTGATTCCGGTTGCGCTGCTGGCGGCGCTGGTCGGCACGCAGACGTTCTCGACGGGCCAGCACCTGGTGCTCGACGTGCGCGCCCCGGCGCTCGTCGCGGCCCTGGTCGCGGTGCTCCTGCGCGCGCCATTTCTCGTCGTGGTGGCCGTCGCGGCAGCCACCGCGGCGCTGCTCCGTCTGCTCTAACCTCCGCTCGATGAGCTTGCGCGTTGAGGCAGTCGCCGAGGCGACGCCTGAGATTCATGCCGCGCTGGCCCGTCTGCTGCCGCAGCTGAATCCGCGCCTCGAGCTGCCCGACATGGAGCGCCTGCGTCGCATGGTCGCCGACCCGGCGGTCACGTTGCTCGTGGCCAGGGACGGCGACGATATCGTCGGCACTACGACCGTGATCGTGTACACGACGCCGTTCTGGATCAAGGCGCGGCTGGACGAGGTGGTGGTGGACGCCAGCGCCCGCGGCCAGGGGGTGGGCGAGGCGCTGGTCACAGCCGCGCTCGAGATCGGCCGCGAGCGTGGCGCCCAGGTGGCCGAGCTGCAGTCCGGCCGCGGTCCGCAGCGGGCCGCCGCCCACCGCCTCTACGAGCGGCTGGGGTTCAGGATCCGCGACACCGACGTCATGCGCATCGAGCTCTAGTGGGGCATCGTCGGGTATCAGCCAGCCGCCGTACATGTCCATTCAGACTCCGGCCGCGAGACGAAATCATCGGCTGCCTATGACCGCGTCGCCCTGGACGCGCACGATCAGGACCGGGCAGTAGACGCCGTGAGCTTCTCGAGGCGGTCCACCATCGACGCCAGGGTCGCGAACGCGGATTCCACCGGCTCACGCGACGTCATGTCGACCCCGGCCAACCGCAAGCCCTCGAGCGGATACATCGAGCCGCCGCTCTTCAGGAACGTGAGGTACGACTCGACCGCCTTGCGATCGCCGGCGGCCACTCGCCCGACCAGGTGGTCGGCGGCCGCGATGCCGGTCGCGTACTGATAGACGTAGAAGTTGCTGTACAGGTGCGTGTGGAACTGCGCCCACGTCGAGCCGATGCGCGCGCGGTCGGCCTCGCTCACGTCGACCTCCGACCCGTACACCTCCTGCATCAGGTCGGCCATCAGGTCATTCAGGTAGTCCGCGGTCAACGCGCCGCCACGCTCCACGCGCTCGTGGATCGCGAGCTCCAGCCGGGCGAGCGAGGGCATGATGAAGAAGTAGCGGTAGAAGTTCGACATCGCCTCTTCGATCACGGCCAGCTCGAACGCGGGGTCGGTCTTCGTCGCCAGCAGGTGGCGCCGCGTCAGCGCCTGGTGCATGTTCGAGGCGACCTCGGCTTGGAACAGTCCGTAGTTGGAGTAGACGTAAGGCTGCGTGCCGCGCGTGTAGAACGAGTGCATCGAGTGCCCTAGCTCGTGCGCGAGCGTGCTCATGGAAAAAATGTCGCCGTTGTAGCTCATGAAGATGAAGGGCCTCGTGTCCATGGCGCCGGTCGAGAACGCGCCCATGCGCTTGCCTTTGTTCGGATAGACGTCGACCCATCGGTCCTCGAACGCGCCGCGTCGCAGCACGCGCACGTACTCCTCGCCCAGCGGCGCGACGCCTTCGGCCACCCACTCGACCGCCTGCTCGTACGGCACCTCGATGGTGTCGGCGCTGATCTGCGCGCGCGTGTCGTGCGGCTTCAACACCTCGAGGCCGAGGGCCTGGCGGCGTATGCGCCAGTACCGGTGCCACGTGCCGACGTGATCCTCGAACGTCCGCACCACGTTGTGGAACACCTCGATCGGGATGTGGCTCGGCTCGAGCGCCGCCTCGAGAGAAGATGCGTACCCGCGCGCCCGCGCGAAGAACACGTCGCGCTTGACGCCGCCAGACAGGCTCGCAGCCATCGCGTGCTGCATGGCCAGATGCTGGTCGGCGTAGCTCTCGAACGCGCTGCGCCGCAGCTGGCGGTCGGGGCTGGTCAGAAGGGCCGCGATGGTGCCCTGGGCGACCTCGTGCAGCTCGCCCTTCGAATCGACCGCGGGCGCGAACTTCAGGTCCGTGTTGGCGAGCACCCCGTGCACCGACAGCGCGGTGGCGAGCGGGTCGGACACTTGCGTCAGCAGCGCTTCGACCTCGGCGCTGCGGATCCGTTTCTGCAGCTTCTCGAGGCGGTCGAAGTAGTGGCCGAGGTGTTCCAGGCGCGGGTTGGCCTGGACCCACTCGCGCAGCTTCGGCAGGCCGATCGCCAGCATCTCCGGGACGGCAAACGAGGCGGCCGCGCCGAGCCGGGCGGCGGTGGACCGGGCGCGGTCCGCCCGGGCGGCGGACGCCTGGTTGCCGACGTCCACCGAGTACTCCATCGTCGTGTAGACCATCACCCTGGCCATCAGCCGGTGCGCGCGCTCGTTGGCGTCGAACCAGTCGGCGAGCGTCTCCGGCGAGTCCCCTAGGTGGCCCTTGAACTCCTCGAGGTCGGGCAGGCGGGCCAGGATGGTCGAGACCGCCTGCTCCCACTCGGCCTCGTCCGCGAAGACGCTTTCGGCGTCCCAGGTGAACCGCCGGTCGACCTCGGCACGAGACGGGAGCGGGCGGTTCACGGCCGATTAGTAGCATGGAGCGAATGCCACGCGCCAGCGCCAACGGGATCGAGATCGAGTACGAGACGTTCGGCCACGCCTCCGATGCGGCGCCGATGCTCCTCATCGGCGGCCTCGGCACGCAGCTGGTCAGCTGGGACGAGGAGTTCTGCCAGCTGCTGGCGGACCGCGGTTACCTCGTCATTAGATACGACAACCGAGATGCGGGCCTGTCGACCTGGCCCGACGAGCAGTACACGCTCGACGACATGGCGTCTGACGCAGCCGGCCTGCTGGACGCCCTGCAGATTCCGGCCGCGCACCTGGTCGGCGCGTCCATGGGCGGATTCATCGCCCAGCTGGTCGCGCTGGACCACTCTGAGCATGTGCTCTCGCTGACGTCCATGATCTCGGGGCCGAGCGGTGAGGACGAGGTCCAGCCCACGGCTGAGGCTTCGGCCCTGCTCCTTGCCCCGGTGCCGCCGACCCGCGAGGAGCGCATCGAGCTTGGACTGCACGCAAAGCGGACGCTGCTGGGTCCCGCGGATCCATTCGACGAGGCGTACGAGCGGGCGAAGGTCGTGCGGGCGATCGACCGCGCTTATCATCCGGCCGGGTTCGCGCGCCAGCTGCAGGCCATCCTCGCGGCCCCGAGCCGTCTCGAGCGCCTCCGCTCGCTGCGGATTCCCGCGCTGGTCATCCACGGCGACGCGGACATCCTAGTCCCGGTGGAGAACGGCCGCAAGGTCGCCGCCGCGATCCCCGGCGCGCGGCTGCTCGAGATCCCGGGCATGGGCCACGACGTCCCGAAGCGTGTCTGGCCCGAGATCGTCGACGCGATCGACGCGACAGCCGGCGTCCGCGCGGTCGGATGAGCGCGCTCAACCCGGCGATCGCTTTTCTCGCCGGCCTCGCCTCGTTCGTGTCGCCCTGCGTGCTGCCTCTCGTGCCCGCGTACCTGGCTTACCTGGCTCCTCCCCATTTATGGGGAGGTGTCGCCGATGTCGACGGAGAGGCACATCACTCGATCGCCGTGGCCGGCGCGGCGTTCGTCGCCGGCCTCTCACTGATCTTCATCCTCTTTTTCTATGCCTTCTCGCTCGCCGTGCAACCCATCCGGCCATACGTGCCGGTGGTCGCCGGAGGCGTCGTCATCCTGTTCGGGCTGCACGTCGCCGGGGTCATCAAGATTCCGTGGCTCGACACGGAATACCGCGTCATGAAGACCGCGCCTCAGGGCGGCGGAGTGGCGGGCGGTTTCCTCCTCGGCATGGGTTTCGCCAGCGGATGGACGCCGTGCATCGGGCTGACGCTCGGCGCGGTGCTGAGCTCGGCCGTGACCGCCGGCACGACGCCGCAGGGCCTGAGCCTGATGCTGGCCTACTGTCTCGGCCTCGGCCTGCCGTTCATCGCGCTCGCGTTCGCGCTCGAGAGCACCCGCCCGCTGCTCGCGTTCGTCAACGCGCACCGGCGCGCCATCGACCTGGCGTCGGCTGGGGTGCTGGTGGTGATGGGGGTGCTGCTGCTGACGAACCGGTTGACATGGCTGTCCGCGGGCCTGACCCAGCTGATCCCGTCATGGCCCTCACCCACTCTCTGAGACCTCGGTGATCAGCGGGGTCGTAAGCCGTCAGCTGTACGCGCGGCGGCTGAAGATCATCGGCGCCGCGCCCTCGCGATGCGCGCCCTCGATGACCTGACCGATCAGCACCCAGTGGTCGCCGCCCTCGAGCGTGTCACGCAGCGCGCAGACTGCGTAAGCGGCGGAGTCCGCTTCCAGTATCGGCCCTCCGATCGCGGCTTCTGGGCGTCGCCACACGAGTCCGTCGAACTTGTCCGAGAGCTTGGTCGCCATGCGGCGCGCCAGCGCCTCGCGGCCAGCGGCGAGGATGTTGGCGGTGAAGCCGCCGGTGTGCTGCACGGCGGGGAGGGTGTTGGAAGTCTTGTCGATGCAGACGAGCGCGAGGGGAGGCTCCAGCGAAGCCGCGCAGAAAGCGCTCACGGTGAGGCCT
>Ga0207684_10005719_pt1 | contig 11418 bp, 14 predicted proteins | sample KBSK5501metaG_FD_184342 | JGI IMG/M metagenome (GOLD analysis project Ga0207684, IMG submission 184342) | Corn, switchgrass and miscanthus rhizosphere microbial communities from Kellogg Biological Station, Michigan, USA - KBS K5-50-1 metaG... | ecosystem: Host-associated > Plants > Roots >... | reverse complement strand
CTGTTACGTACAACAATGGGTGCGGCGTTGCGGCCGGAGCAACGTCGATCATCTATGCGACCGCCGCCGTTTCGATCGGAACCGTCAACGGTAACTGCAAGACCATCGTCAATCAGCCGGTCGGCTCGGGATCGTGTGGAGGCTCCTTCCCGTCGAGCTGGTACACAGCGGGCCGGCCCGCGCAGTTGCAGATCAATGTCGCCGGTAACGCGACGGTGAGCTTCGCCAACCACGCCGTCTTCTGGGGCGTGATCAATGCTCCCCAGAGTCTGGTGACGGCGAACGGAGGAGGCACGCCGCAGGTCGATGTGTTCGGTTCGGTTGTCGCAAGCAGCGCAGACTCGGCCGCACAATTCGCATTCCACTACGAGCAGTCCCTCGGCCAACTCGTCCGTACCGGGCAGTATCAGACTCGCAACTGGCGAGAAGAAGCGGTGTAAGGCCTAGATACGCCGCAGCATCTCCGGTGATACGAAGACGGGGTTGTGCCCTGGGATAGCCTGACACAGGCTCAAAACGAGGAGGCGGGCGTGGAAGCAGTGGGTATCGCGCTCGCAACGCTGTTCGGGTTGATCTTCGGCAGCTTCGCCAACGTCGTCGTACATCGCGTCCCCTTGAAAGAGTCGGTCGTGCGCCCGGGATCACGATGCCCATCGTGCGGTGTAGCGCTCCGCGCGCGCGACAACGTGCCCGTCCTTTCCTGGCTCATCTTGCGGGGTCGATGCAGAAACTGCGGCGCGCGCATCTCGGTGCGGTATCCGGCGATCGAATTGCTAACGGGGGTGCTGTTCGGCCTCGCCGCATGGAGGATCCGTCCCGCCTGGGACCTGATCGCGTATCTCCCGTTGCTATGGGTTCTCGTTGTTCTGTCGTTCATCGATCTCGAGCACAAGCTGCTGCCTAACCGGATCGTCCTCCCGACGTTGGTCGCCGGAATCGTGCTCCTCGGCATCGCGGCGGCGCTCGGGCCCGGGGTTCACGCGTGGGTGCGCGCGCTCGCCGGCGGCGCGATCACATTCATCATCTTCTTATCCCTTGCGATCATCTCGCCGCGGGGGATGGGGATGGGGGACGTCAAGCTCTCCGCAGTTCTCGGCCTTGCCCTCGGATACCAAGGATGGGGAAGGCTCTTCCTTGGGTTCCTCCTGGCGTTCGCGACCGGCGCCGTCGCAGGGCTCGCCCTGATCGCAGCCCGTCGGGCTGGGCGGAAGAGTGAAGTTCCGTTCGGCCCCTACCTCGCCCTGGGGACGGCGGTGGCGCTTCTCTTCGGGGGGCCGCTCGTGCATGCCTGGCTGCCGGGATTCGACGCCCGCTACCTGCGGTAACGGTCGATCTCCTTTAGGCCTATCCTTTTTGAACCGATGCCTAATGAGGCTATATCGGGCTATTGATCTCAACTGGTAACGAGAGTTAGGTTCGCATAGCCATCGTTGAGGTTGTTGCTCCTGTTGAAATTGTTACTTATGATGCGCGAGTCAAGTGAGCCCTCCACGTGTGGGGCGAGCCGGGGGAGCGTGCGTGATGGCGAAGAAGAACCCGTACGTTGGGGATCGCTTGCTCACGGTCGTGGAGGTCGCCGCGCTGATGCGCGTGTCGAACATGACCGTGTACCGGCTGATCAAGAGCGGCAACTTGGCTGCGATCAGGGTCGGCAAGAACTACCGCATCCGCGAGAGCGACGTCGACCACTACCTATCGGATCGGGCCGTCCGCATCACGAACCCATAGCGAGCCGGCGGCCAAAACAACGATCGGTCTAGACATCGGGACAAGCGCCGTGCGCGCTGCCGAGATCCGCGGCTCGGATCCCGGCGTCCTCACGCGCTTCGCGCAACTGTCGCTGCCGGCGGGATCGGTCATCGGTGGAGAGATCGCGGATAGCGAGGCCGTTGCCTCCGTGATCCGTGACCTGTGGAAGCAAGGCGAATTCAAGGGCAAGCGCGTCGCCGTTGGCATCGCCAACCAAAGCGTCGTTGTTCGTCAGGTCGACGTCCCGAAGATGGAAGAAGCCGAGCTATCGAGCGCGCTCCGTTATCAAGTACAGGACTACATCCCGATGGCGATCGAGGATGCGCTGCTCGACTTCATGGTCCTCGACGAGTTCGAGACCGAAGACCACGCTCCCATGCTTCGCGTGCTCGCCGTTGCCGCGCAAAAGGAAATGGTCTCGCTCGTGATGGCCGTTTTGGATCGCGCAGGCCTTGAGCCCGTCGTCGTGGATCTTTCTCCTCTCGCCGCGATGCGCGCACTGGTCGAGCCGATCCCTTCGATACTGAACGAGCGTGCCGCCGAGGCCATCGTCGATATCGGCGCCGGTGTTACCAACATCGTTGTGCACGAGGACGGAACCCCGCGGTTCATCCGCATCCTCCCGTCGGGAGGCAACGACATAACCAACGGTCTCGTGACGGAGCTTCACCTCTCCGTCGACGACGCCGAAGCCCAGAAGCGTGTGGTCGGTTTGCAACCGGAAGGAGCATCGATCGAAGCGGGCGTTGCGACCGTGATCGAACAGCGCGCGCGCGCATTCATCGACGATGTTCGCCGCTCGCTCGATTTCTATCAATCGGGTCAGGTCGAAGCGAAGATCGCGCGCGTCCTCGTCACAGGCGGCGGCAGCCGGCTCCCTCGCTTGGCCGAGCGACTCGCGACCGCGCTTCGCTTGCCGGTTGAAGAAGGGCAAGCGTTCTCGCGCGTAAAGGTCTCGGACGACATCCGCTTGACCGACGAGCAGCTGGCAGCTGCGTCGCAAGTCGCGGCGACCGTCGTCGGACTTGCACTGGAGCCCTCATGACCACCCGCCGGATCAACCTGCTGCCGCCCGAAAGAGCGGAGCGCAGGCGCGCGCGCCAGCCGACGGCGACGATCGTCGCGGCAGGCGTTGTGCTTGTCGTTCTCCTTGCCCTCGTGTTCGTAGCGGAAGTCTTCCGCCTCAACGGGCAGAAACACTCGCTTGAGACGCAGCAGGCCACGAACGCGGACCTGCAGAGCCAGGTGGCGCAGCTGAGCCAGTTCCAGCAGCTCGAAACCCAGCTCCGTCAGAAGAAGACACTTCTCACGAACCTGACGTCGGACGAAGTCCGATGGAGCGTGATATTGGCCGACCTGAGTCTGGTCATCCCTTCGGATACGTGGCTGACCAACCTCACAGCGACGGAAACAGCAAATTCCGCAGCCCCGCCCGCGCCGGGAACTACTGGAGCCGTCACGCTCGGGAGCATCCAACTTAGCGGCACGACCTTCTCCCACCTCGATGTCGCCAAATGGCTCACGAGATTGGCCGGCGTAGACGCTTTCACCAACTCGTATCTCTCTCTTTCAAGCAAGAACGTGATCGGCGTAACGAACGTGGTCAACTTCAATTCGAGCGTTCAGCTGTCGGATCAGGCTCTGCGACGGAATCAACCGGGAGCCGAACGGGCGCCATGAACATACGACGCCAGATCGTGATCGCTGCGGCCATCGCTGTCGGCGTCACTGTGCTTTTCTTCTTCTTCCTGCTGAAGCCCAAGCTGAGCGATATCTCGAAAGCCCGAGATGACGTCCAAACGGCCCGGTCGGAAGAGCAAACTCTTCGGGTAGAGCTCCAGCATCTTCAAGATGTGAGGAAGAATGCGCCACAGACGACCGCGCAGCTGGCCTCGCTTTCGCAATCCCTCCCCTCGAATGCGGACCTTCCCGGCTTCATCCAACAGGTGCAGGATGCCGCCACACGATCCGGGATAGACCTTCAGACGATCGCCCCCAGTCCGCCGGCCGACGTTTCGGGCGCCACCGGAGTGCAGGTCATCACCGTGGGTCTGACCGCCCAAGGCGGATTCTTCCGTGTCGAGGACTTTCTGGCCCGCCTCGAGAATCTCTCACGCGCGGTTGAAGTGAGGGCCTTGTCCCTTGCCCCCGTTGCAACGCCGATCAGCAGCGAGCTGATCCTCAACACAACCTTCACGCTCAATATGTTCATCGTCCAGCCGAACGCAACGGCGCTCGGAGCCGTTCGAGTGCCGTCTGCTTCAGCGTCGCCTGCACCGTCGGCTTCAGCTACGGGGTCCCCATGACCGAGCCACTCAAGACCTCACGTCTGCCGGCGCGCATCCGCAACATGGCACCGCGTGAGCGAGCACTCGCCATCGTGCTCGCGGTCTTGGTCGTGATCGCGGTGCTGTTCCTGTTGTTGTCAGGCGGCGGGGGAACGACTCCACCCTTCGACACTGGTCCTGCCATAACTCCACGACCGACCAGCAGTCCGGTCCCGACGACTCCGCCCGAGACCGGTCAGGCATTCGAAGGCAAAGATCCATTCCAGCCGCTCGTCTCGGCGGTGGGCCCCGGTCCTGGTCCATCCGGCACCCCCATCCCAACACCGACCGGCTCGATAACTGGTGTCGGCGGTGGAGGCTCGGGGTCGGCGACGACGGTCACGCTGCTCGACGTTCGCAAGGTTGGGGGTAAAGAGGTCGCGACCGTCGAGGTGAACGGCAAGGACTACAACGTGTCGGAGGGCCAGACGTTTGCGTCGAACTTCCGCGTGATCAGTTTGTCGTCTTCTTGCGGGACGTTCGCCTTCGGCGATGAGCGTTTCTCGCTGTGTATCGGGCAGCAGGTCAACAAGTGACCTTCAGGATCCGCCGTGTTCCGCAGGGGGAGCAACGGCGGTAGGGGCCATGAGCAAGCCCCGAGGATTGGGCGGCCGAAGGGTCGCCCTTTCCCTTTCCGAAACTCCCAGGGACCCCGGTTCACACGCGATACGATGCCCGCATGCTGCGTTTCTTGACCGCGGGAGAGTCACACGGCCCGGCCCTTACGGCGATCCTGGAGGGCATGGTCGCCGGCGTCCCGGTTTCCGGAAAGGAGATCACAGCCGAGCTGACCCGCCGGCGTCACGGCTACGGGCGCGGCACCAGGATGAAGTTGGAGGAAGACCGCCTGGAGATCCTCGGGGGCATCCGGCACGGGAGAACGATCGGTTCCCCGGTCGCGCTCGTCGTCCACAACACGGAGTGGCCGAAATGGCAGCAGATCATGGCCGTCGGTGAAGAGGACGCCGTCGCTGAGGACCCGGCACTGACGCGACCGCGTCCTGGCCACGCCGACTTAGCCGGCATGCAGAAGTTCGGCTTCGACGAAGCGCGTCCCATCCTCGAGCGCGCGAGCGCGCGCGAGACGGCTGCGCGCGTTGCCATCGGTACGGTGTGTAAGGCGTTCCTCGGAGCGCTGGGGATCAACGTCCTCTCCCACGTGATAGAGATCGGCGACGTTCGAGCGTCCGACGACGTGTTGCCGGGGCCCGAAGACCTCGATCGCATCGACGCATCACCGCTCCGTACTCTCGATCAAGCCGCTGAAGCGCGGATGATCGACCTCATCGAAGAGATGAGGCGCAAGGGCGACACCCTGGGCGGTGTGTTCGAGGTCTTGGCATTCGGCGTTCCGGTCGGCATCGGTTCGCACGTGCAGTGGGATCGCCGCCTCGACGGCGAGCTCGCCCAAGCGCTGATGAGCATCCAAGCCATGAAAGGCGTCGAGATCGGACCGGGTTTCGACGTTGCGCGCGCACCGGGATCACGCGCCCACGACGAGATCGAATGGCACGACGGCTACTCGCGTCCGACCGACCGAAGCGGCGGAACGGAAGGTGGCATCTCCACGGGACAACCCATCCGCGCCCGAGCAGCAATGAAGCCCCTGTCTTCACTCGCGCGATCGCTGCCGACGGTGGACGTCCGAACCAAAGAGCCAGCGCCGGCGATCACGCAGCGTTCGGACGTTTGCGCCGTGCCGGCCGCCGGCGTCGTAGGCGAGGCGATGGTTGCGTTCGTGATCGCGCGCGCGATGCTCGAGAAGTTCGGCGGCGATTCACTGGCTGAGACCCAGCGCAATCTCGCGAGCTATCGAGCTTCGCTCGAGTAGATGGCGCCGAGGAACGTCGTGCTGATCGGTTTCATGGGCGCCGGCAAGTCGGCGGTCGGGCGCGCGTTGGCCGCGCGCCTCGGATTCACCTTTTACGACACCGATGCCATCGTCGAAACCATGGCCGGGAAGTCGATCTCGGAGCTGTGGGATACCGAAGGCGAGGAGGGTTTTCGCGCGCACGAGTATGACGCAGTGCTTCAGGCGTGCGCCGGGTCGGGTCGCGTCATCGCGAGCGGTGGCGGTGCCGTCCTCGAGATCCGCAACTACGGCATCTTGAAAGGGGCGGGAACGGTCGTGTATCTCCGCGCGCCGGCCGACGTGCTGCGCGCGCGTGTTGGGATCGCGTTGGATCGGCCGTTACTTCGAGAGCCGGGCGCGTTCGAAAGGCTGCTCGCCGAACGGCAGCCGGCTTACGAATCCGCCGCCGACCGGATCGTCGACACGGACGATCGCACTCCAGAAAAGATCGCGGACGAGATCGCGGAGCTGATCTCGTGACCAACCCTGAGCGCCTCCACGTCGACCTTGGCTCACGTTCCTACACGATCTACATCGGACCGGATCTCCTCGAGCACGCCGCCGACTTCGTGCCCACACGCGAAGGCAGCACGGAGCTGATCGCGCTCGTGACCGATGCCTCCGTCGCCGGGCTGCACGGTGGGCGCACGCGCGCAGGGCTGGCCTCGCTGGGCCTGCGCGTCGAGCAGTTCACGCTGGAGCCGGGGGAGTCGTCGAAGAGCGTCGAGACGCTCGAGTCGCTGTGGCGCTGGCTGGCCGGCATCGGCGCACATCGGAACGACCTCGTCGCAGCGCTGGGCGGCGGCGTGGTCGGCGATTCGGGCGGGTTCGCGGCAGCGACATTCCACCGCGGTTTATCGCTGGTGCAGATGCCCACCACGTTGCTCGGACAGATCGACTCGGCGATCGGCGGCAAGACGGCGATCGACCTGCCGGAAGGCAAGAACCTCGTCGGCGCGTTCCACCAGCCGCGCGCGGTCGTGTGCGACACCACGACTTTGCAGACGCTTCCGGACCAAGCGTTCTCAACCGGGATGGCCGAAGTGATCAAGCACGGGCTGATCTCGCCCGGTTCGCTGGCGGACCGATTGATGTCAGAGGCCGATGCGATCGAGCGGCGTGAAGCGGCGGCGCTCACCACCCTCGTCGTCGAGGCCGCCGCGGTGAAGGTGCGAGTCGTCCAAGAAGACGAGAGCGAGCAAGGCGCGCGCGCGTTCCTTAATTACGGGCACACGCTTGCGCACGCGCTCGAAGCGTTGGGCTCGTACGCAAGTCTCAGTCACGGCGATGCGGTCGCGATCGGCATGATGTTCGCCGCCAACCTCGCGACTGAGATCGGGTTCACCGATCGCGTCGGTGTTCACCGTACGCTGCTCGAAACCTACGGACTTCCTACCACGGGCGCACGCTACGAGTACGAAGATGTCGCAGGGGCATGGGTCCACGACAAGAAGTACGACGCGGGGATGCGGTTCGTGCTACTCGAGGACGTCGGGCGTCCAGTCGTTGTACGCGACGTTCCCGATGCGGCACTGCGTAAGGCCTACGAGGCGGTCCGGTGAAGGTGCTCGTCCTGAACGGCCCGAACCTCGGGCGCCTGGGCACACGACAGCCCGAGATCTACGGCAGCACCACGCTCGGCGAGCTGGAGGAGATGCTGCGCGCGCGCGGAAAGGAACTTGGAGCCGACGTCGAGTGCATGCAGAGCGATGACGCGGCCGAGCTGATCGGCGCGCTGGAGAAGACGGATGCCGACGCGGTCATCCTGAACCCGGCGGCACTGACGCACTACTCGAACGACCTCCGCGAGGCGGTTGCTGCCTACAAGGGACCGGTCTTCGAGGTGCATATCACCAACATCTACGCGCGCGAGCCATACCGGCGACACTCACTTATCTCTCCGGTCGCGCGCGGCTCTATCATCGGTCTCGGGATCCGTGGGTATCTTCTTGCGTTAGAAGCGGCAGTGGAGGGACGGCATGAAAGAGCGTAGAGACCGGATCCGCGCGCGGCTGAGCGAGCTCGGCGCCGACGCGATGCTGGTGACGAAACCGGTGAACGTGCGGTACCTGTCGGGGTATTCGGGGACCAACGGACAGATCGTGATCGGAGAGGAGGACGTGTTCCTCACCGACCCGCGTTACGAAGAGCAGTCACGCCACGAAGTCCCCGACGTCCGGCGTGAGATCTACAAGACGAGCTCGGCGGCGATCGGCGAGTCGGCTGGGATGTTCGGCACGCTCGAGTCGGTCGTGAAGGAGCTACGTGTCAAGCGCCTGGGCGTTGAGGCCGGACACATGTCGCTCGAGACGGCACGTGAGCTACGCGAGAACCTCCCGAAGGTTGACCTCGTCGAGACGAGCGAGGAGGTAGAAACCCTTCGCGCGATCAAAGATGTGTCGGAGGTCGACGCCCTGAGCCGCGCGGCCAAAGCGGCAGACGACGCGCTGACCGCGATCCTCCACGAGCTCAAAGAGGGGATGACCGAAGTAGACCTTGCAGCGATCCTCGAGTTCGAGATGCGCCGCGCCGGATCCGACGGATTGTCGTTCGACACGATCCTCGCTTTCGGCGAGCAGGCCGCAGAGCCGCACCACCGGCCGAACGCGCGCGCGCTCAAACGAGGAGACGCCATCAAGCTGGACTTCGGCGCGATGGTGAAGGGCTACCACTCAGATATGACGCGAGTTATCTCGTTCGGTGAGCCGTCGCCTGAGCTGGTCAGGATCTACGACCTCGTCAAGGCTGCCCAGCAGGCGGGACTGGACGCCGTCCGCGCGGGATCGCCGGCCGGCGAGGTCGACGCGGCGTCGCGCGGTTATCTGCGCGCAGCAGGCTACGAATTTGGCCACGGTACGGGCCATGGTCTCGGTCTCGAGATCCACGAGACACCGCCGGTGCGTGCGGGGGCAACTACGATCATGGAAGACGGGATGGTTCTCACCGTTGAGCCCGGCGTTTACATCCCCGGCGCGGGCGGCGTTCGCATCGAAGACTCGGTCGTTGTGCGCGCGAACGGCTGCGATATCCTCACCCGGTCCACGAAGGAGTTGGTGATCGTCTAGATGGTTTCAACGAACGATCTGAAGAACGGAATGGTGCTCAATCTCGACGGACAGCTGTGGTCCGTGATCTGGTTCCAACATCACAAGCCGGGTAAGGGCGGCGCGGTTATGCGCACGAAGCTACGCAACGTGGCATCGGGTGCAGTCGTCGAGCGGACATTCCGGGCCGACGAGAAGGTCGATCAAGCCGTCGTCGACAAGCGCGAGATGAGCTACCTCTACCACGATGGAACGCACTACGTGTTCATGGACTCACAAACCTATGACCAGCTCTCGGTCGAAGAGGACGAGATCGGAGAGAACAAGAACTGGTTGACGGAAGGGCAGGTCGCCACCTTGTCTCTCTACGAGGGCCGACCGGTCGCCGTCGAGCTGCCCGCGTCGGTCGAGCTGAAGATCGAGCACACCGATCCCGGCGTGAAAGGCGACCGAGTCTCCGGTGCGATGAAGCCTGCGACGTTGTCGACCGGGGTCACGGTCCAGGTGCCTCTGTTCATCGAAAGTGGCGAAAGCATCCGTGTGGATACCCGCACGGGGGAGTACCTCACCCGCGTCTAGTGACGAGCCTGCGTTGACCCCAGGGGAGCCGACGCCACGCGGTCAAGACCGAACTGTCGCGCGTCGCCGCGCGCTCGAGCTCTTGCATGCAGCCGACGTCAGCGAAACCGACCCTCGAGAATCGCTGACGGCAGATGACCCGTACTACGCGCGCGCGCTGGTTGAAGGCGTGATGGTCCACCGCGAAGAGCTCGACGGCGTGATCAGGAAGAGCGCCGAGCACTGGTCGCTCGAGCGGATGCCGGTCGTCGACCGCAACGTCCTGCGTCTTGGGATCTACGAGCTGATCTACACCGACGTTCCGGCCGGAGTGATCGTCGACCAGGCAGTGACGCTGGCGAAGCTGCTGTCGACGGAAGATTCGGGCCGTTTCGTGAACGGGCTGCTCGGACGTGTTGCGCGCGAACGGCGCCCGAGCGGCCCGTGACCACCACGACGGAAGCAGGTATACTCAGCACTCGCAACCTTTAAGAGCGGGTCCCGAGAGGCCCGGAAGGGAGCAAGAGAGTGCAGCATCTATCGGTCCGCACGCCGCTGTGTCGATTTTCCCAGGGGCTGCGGGCTTTCTCTTTGCCTCCTTCCCCCGGTGCCTCCAAAGGCAGTACAGCCGGGGGGAGGCGAGAAGCCTGAGCTTCACCCCTAAAGCCACCATCCTCGATCCCGCCGATATGCAGCGCGCGGTCGCGCGCATCGCGCACGAGATCACCGAACGCAACAAGGGCGCGCGTGACGTCGTCCTGATCGGCGTCCTCACGCGCGGCGTGCATCTTGCCGAGCGGCTCGCCGAGCGGATCGAGTCGATCGAAGGAACGCGGCCTCCCACCGGCGCGCTCGATATCGGGCTTTACCGGGACGACATCGGGATGCGCGACCCGGTCGCCCTGGCGCCCACGAAGGTCCCGAACATCGACGGCAAGATCGTCGTCCTGGTGGACGACGTCTTGTACACGGGCCGCTCGTCCCGTGCGGCGCTGGACGCGCTGATCGACCTCGGACGGCCGAAGGCGGTTCAGCTGGCGGTGTTGATCGACCGCGGCCATCGCGAGCTTCCGATCCGCGCCGACTACGTCGGCAAGAACGTCCCAACGGGACGCAACGAAGAGGTCCGCGTGAAGATCCGTGAGCTCGACGGAGAAGACGGCGTTGAGCTCGGCACGGTCGATGAAACGGCCGAGGAGGCAGCTCGATGATCCGTCACCTGCTGTCGATCAAGGATCTCAATCCCGAAGGGATCGAGAGGGTGCTCGCAACGGCGGCGACGTTCCAAGCGGACGGCCCGCGGATCATGCGCAAGTACCCGACGCTGCGCGGTAAGACGGTCGTGAATCTCTTCTACGAAGCCTCGACGAGGACGCGCACGTCGTTCGAGCTTGCCGCGAAACGCCTCTCCGCCGACGTCGTGAACTTCAGCGTGTCGGGCTCGGCCGTGGAAAAGGGCGAGAGCCTGAAGGACACGGCGCAGACGATCGAAGCGATGGGGGTCGACGCGATCGTCATCCGGCACAGCTCATCGGGCGCGCCGAATCGTCTGGCCGGCTGGGTCTCGGCATCGGTGATCAACGCCGGTGACGGCATGCACGAGCACCCAACCCAGGCGCTGCTCGACCTGTACACGATCCGCCAGCACTTCGGATCGTTCAGCGGACTACGTGTCGCGATCGTGGGTGACATCGCGCACTCGCGCGTTGCGCGCTCGAACGTATGGGGCCTCCAGATGATGGGCGCCGACGTGACGCTGGTCGGCCCGCAGACGCTGCTGCCGCCGCGCGTGGAAGGCTGGGGTGTCGAAACGACGGCCGATATCGAATCGGTGCTTCCCAAGGCGGACGTTGTCTACTTGCTCCGGATGCAGCTCGAGCGGGGGACC
>Ga0207684_10005717_pt1 | contig 11424 bp, 6 predicted proteins | sample KBSK5501metaG_FD_184342 | JGI IMG/M metagenome (GOLD analysis project Ga0207684, IMG submission 184342) | Corn, switchgrass and miscanthus rhizosphere microbial communities from Kellogg Biological Station, Michigan, USA - KBS K5-50-1 metaG... | ecosystem: Host-associated > Plants > Roots >... | reverse complement strand
AGGAAGATGTTTACCTCGCTGATTTTCAAAGCGATCCCGAATTCCAAAAACTGCTTGGCAAACTGGGAATCGACCAGAGCAACGTGCTGGTGACTGTGCGCCCTCCCGCTAGCGAGGCGCTTTATCATCGCTTTGAAAATGAGCTGTTTGACGAATTGCTCGAACGGCTGTTAGCAACGCCTAACGTGAAAGTCGTGCTGTTGCCACGCAACGATTTACAACGGGATACCTATAACGCACGCGCCGATGAGAGTCTGATTGTACCGGCGGTGCCCCTTGACGGGGGTAATCTGATCGCGCACAGCGATTTGGTAGTGAGTGCCGGCGGCACAATGAATCGAGAGGCCGCAGCTCTTGGCATTCCGGCGGCGTCGATCTACTTAGGTGAGTGGGCTGCAATAGACGAGCAATTGGTGAAAGATGGACGCCTGCATAGGATCGCCACGCGTGAGGCTATTCGCGATCTGCCAGTACAAAAAAAGGGACCAACGAATGCACGCCGCGAGGTTCAGGTTGCCGCCGAAGTCGCGAATCTAATACTCGAGGCGTGAACTTTGCTATCCTATGTCTTTCGGAGCGAGAGTGCGTTTGGGAAATCAGTGAGAGTTGAGCGAGTCAAAAATCCGTTAGTTGAAGCAAGCATCGTGCGTGCTCCTTCGCGCGCGCCTCACTGGGTCATCCCCACCATCAAGACAGCTTTATTGATAACGGACAGTTTGATAGCGACGGTTTCAACTGGCGCAGCCTACTACTTTCGTGAAGGCGGCGCGATATTCCACCGGACAGCCGATGGTGGTCTTGCGTGGAGCGCAGGTTTTGCTCCTTACGGCGCGCTGTTATTCCTGGTAATCGTGATACGCGTGCTCGCGTTGCGCTACTACGATCTATACCGGCTGCGGGGCGAGTTCTCTTTTTTCGACGATGGCATTCGCGTCTTCAAGTCAACGGCCATCGGATCATTACTTATCGTTGCCACTGCATTCTTATATCGCGGCGGTTTTAACTTCCGCGCGTTCTCCTATGCTCGCAGTGTCTTCGTGCTGGATTTTCTCATTGCCTTGGCGAGTTTCTATTCGCTAAGGCTAACCGTGCGCAGTGCGCAGACGTTTTTTAGACTACGTGGCATCAACTTAATTCCAACCCTGGTGGTAGGCCGCGGTCCTGAAGCGACTTTCTGCATCAAGGAGATGCGCGAACGGCCGTCACTCGGATATCGAGTGATCGGCGCTGTTGACATTGGCAGTCCCGGCCCGACCGGGGAATACGAAGGCGTACCAGTGGTGAGCAATCTTGCGGGACTGCCTGAAGCTATTCGCGACTCGGGCGCCAACGAAGTAATCATCGCCGACTCTCAGGTTGACGCAGACGCGCTGTTTGACGTGATGATGCGTTGTGGCCGGCGTCGTGGAATCGAGTTTCGTATTGCCCCCAGCCTGTTCAATTGTTTGCCGAGTAAAACTGAGGTCGACCAAATTGGCGCGCTGCCAATGATCCGGTTGTTTCGCGAGCCGCTCTCCGACTTCGCGCGCGGCACCAAGCGCATCTCGGACATTCTTATCGCGGCATTTACACTTGCACTGTTTTCTCCCTTCTGGCTCTTGATTGCTTTGCTGATCAAGTTTGACTCTAAGGGGCCGGTCTTTTACGCACAGGAGCGCGTGGGTATGGACGGACGAATTTTTGTTGTTTACAAGTTCCGCACTATGCGCATGGATGCTGACAGTGAGATCCACCGCGAGTACCAGCGGAAGTTTATCGCCGGCCATGCCGAAGCGAATGTCGGTGACGCCCACAGGCCCGCCTATAAACTGCGCGACGATCCGCGCATTACGCGCGTGGGACGCATGCTGCGTCGCTTGAGCCTTGATGAAATTCCGCAACTGTTTAATGTATTGCGTGGCGACATGAGCATCGTTGGTCCACGCCCTCCAATCCCGTATGAAGTTGAGGCCTACGAACTACGGCACCGCAAGCGACTCGACATGAAGCCCGGGCTGACGGGATTGTGGCAGGTGTCTGGAAGAAATCGCCTGCCGTTCGAAGAGATGGTGAAGCTGGACTTATTCTATATCGAAAACTGGTCGCTGCTGTTTGACCTGAAAATCATCCTGCGAACCGTCCTGGTAATGATGCGCGGCGATGGATACTAGAACTATAAGAAGAGTGGTTCATCTTTTGTTTTCTGGCCGTCATCGCGGTCTGGGTCACTCCAATTGCAGGTTTGACTAAACCAAGGTGAAATCGGATTCTCAGACTAAGAGTCGAGCGGCGAAAGTGCTTGATGCGGCCATCGTCACCTTTCTTTTTGTGTTTGCGGCCGCTGCACCAAACTCGATTGCGGCAACTCAAAGCGCGTGGTTGGTTGGTCTGGCTTTATGGCTCGTGCGTTTCGCTTTTCGTCCCCGACCTAAATTCTATCGAACACCCGTTGATTTCCTTATCCTCGGCTTTTTTGCTCTCACTGTTCTTTCGACCTTCCTCTCTTACGAGCCGATCGTGTCCGTCGGAAAACTACGAGCAGCAAGTCTATTCACGATCATTTACTTGTTCGTCGAAAACGTAACTTCGATGCGAGTCGCGCGCTTGCTTGCGCTCACTCTGATCTCGGCGTGCATGGTCAACGCATTCTACACCGCCGGCGAGCGCTTGCTAGGACGGGCGGTAAGAGTTGATGGCGTCTCGGAAAACAGTCCGCTCTACAAGGCGGGAATCCGCAACGGCGACACTCTGCTTGAGGTTGACGGAGAAAAGTTGCGAGACCCACAGGAACTGATTAATGCACTCTTGAAGCCTGACAAAAACCCGGCCACCGTTCTCACCTACCGTCATGAGTTACAACCGGTTTTCAAGGTTCCACGAGGCAGCCTGTTGCCGGGCAACAGTGTGCTGGAACAACTGGGAATTGGAAGTTGGTCGAGAGGACGCGATTGGCGGGCCACCGGTTTCTATGGCCAGTTTGTAACCTATGCCGAAGCCCTGCAGTTGATAATTGCTCTGGCGATGGGAATTTTTGTGAGTCTGCCAATTAAGCGAAGCTGGGCAGGTGCCTTGTTGCTGGTTGCGCTCGCCGGATTAGGCAGCGCATTGCTGTTAACTGTAACTCGGGCGTCATGGCTCGGTTGTTTGGTTTCCACTCTAATTGTTCTGCTCTTCGGGGTTGGACGACGCGCTATGATTTTGATCGCCGTCATGGCAGTTCCGCTCATACTCGCAGGCCTGTTAGTCCTACAGCAGAAGCGCAACGTTGCCTTTATCGATCAAACAGACCAATCAACAACCTGGCGCGAAACGGTCTGGCGAGAAGGGGTAAATTTGTTGGTAAGCAAGCCGCGGCACCTTCTGTTCGGTATTGGCATGGACTCGATAAAATGGCACTGGCGCGAGTGGGGAATGTTTGACGGCGGCCACATACCATGGGGCCACATGCATTCGAACCTGTTGCAAATCGCGCTCGAACGAGGCGTGCCGGCATTGATCCTCTGGCTGGCATTCCTCTACGTTTATGCCCGAACGCTTTGGCGGTCACTACGGAATGGCGGGAAACTCGAATGGATCGAACGCGGAATTCTGTTGGGAGCATTGGGCGGACTGGCCGGATTCTTCACTTCCGGATTGGTGCATTACAACTGGGGTGACTCGGAAGTAGTAATGGTTTTGTACATGATAATGGGACTGGCTCTGGCAGTTCACCCAAATTCACATAGCCGTTCGACCTCACCCAACACCGATTAAGCCAAGAACAAGCCGCAGAAAAGGTCGATTATGCAAAGAGGGTGAGTCGAATCCGACTCACCCTTGCTTACTAGATGACTGGCGCTTGCGGAGGGGCCAATTTGGGGAAACCCGTGAGGCCTGCCGACGAGCTGCTTTTAGTGATTAGCGATCGCGTACTGACTAGTATTAACTTTCAAGCTTCAATAGGGTGAGCTCAAACGAATTTTGAGTTCGAAGATAAGAAGTGCGACTAGTCCGAAGGATGAATGTAACCGCGTAAAACGTTTACTCGATTGACCGAAAAGCTTGAGGCCGTTCGGTTGCTTGGCGCTGAATTGTTTAGGGTGATTTTCATTGCGTTGTACCTTCTGCAAATGTTGGTTTGCTTGCTTGACTAAAACTCTATCAGCTCATGGCATATCGCTTGCCAATTGTCATCGCGCGAGCGCTTTTCTTAGCGATCTTCTCGCCAAAAGGAATGATCTTTGAGCAAAGCCACTGCAGATTGACCGAAGTCTCATCGCGATGACCGATCATTGATCGGCAGGTTAGGGAACCAAGATTCCAAAAAGGAGACTGGTGATGTCGCCTGCTAGACTCGTGATGTCGCCGGGGCGGCTGGTGATGTCACCTGGCTTGCTAGTGATGTCGCCTGGCTTGCTAGTGATATCGCCTGGTTTGCTGGTGATGTCGCCCGGCTTACTGGTGATGTCGCCTGCACGGCTGGTGATGTCACCCGCAAACGCGGAACAGGAAATTGCCAAGGTTAGGAGCGATGCGCAAAATATTGATTTGAGGCTTTTCATTTTCTAATTCTCCTGGTATCGAGCATTTACTGGGGAACGGTGCGCTAGGATGGGATTGCCAGTTGGAATGTCAAATCTCGTTCTAGCGTGCCGATTATCAACTTTGTTCGAGCACCCTTATTTCAAGGCTCGTGCCATTGGATTCGTACTGGCAGTGTGACCTCTTAAAGCATTGAATATTCGATAGTTAAGCTACTGTCATCAGCGGGTTGAGTTGAAACCCGCGATCGCTGAGATATTGGATAGCTCGTATACAGGAGGGCGAGAGGCAGCTTCAAGAAGGGACTTAACTCCAGCCATTGATAACCTTACATCGAAATAAAAGGCTCTTGTTACCTCGGTATGCAGTGTATACTTGGTATTCAGCTGATCGGTTCCGACCAGTTGTACCCGGCAAACGGGCGATCGCCTCACACCACACCAGCGAACGCACCGTTAATTATTACCGGAGCCGCCGTCAGCAAGAAGAAGATGACCACGGCTCTCTATTGCCGAATCAATCAAAATGCGACTGATACAGGCGAAGCCAAAACCAATCGAGTATTCACCGTTGAGCTTAAGCGAACAGGTTCGGGCCTGTTGTGCAAAAGCCCGGGAAAGCCTGGAAGCCGGTGATTACGACTTGGGATGTGCCGCGCTTCAGCAGTGGTGGAACATTGGCGAGTGGCCAAAACATTCTGGGCTGGAGGATCGGGCGGCCGCTGAACTATTTTTTACCGCAGGCGTCCTGAGCGGTTGGGTAGGAACTACCAGACAAATCTATGGCGGCCAAAAATCCGCGGAGGGCCTCCTGAATGGGGCCATTGCGCTCTTCGAGCGCCTGGAGGAAGACGCGCGCGCAACAGAAGTTCGGATCGAGCTGGCCACCTGCTATTACCGGCAGGGCCTGTTCGAGCTAGCTCGTGAAACCGTGCGGTCATTACTCCAGACTTTGTCCGACGCCGAACGAGAATTGAAGGGTGTAGCTTTGATTCGGCTAGCTGTTGTAGAAGGACGCGCCGGACGACTGCATGACGCGTTGGCCCTCCTCAACGAAGCGGCGCCGCTCGTGGAAACATCGGGCGCGTGGACTAAGGGCCGATTTCATCTTGAATTTGCAACCACGTTAAAGAATCTCGGCATTGGTGAAAACCGAAGCACTTACTGCGATAAAGCGCTGGATCACTACAGAGAGGCACTGAGATATTTTGAAGGAATCGGCAACCATCGCTACACAGCTGTGGTCGAAAACAACCAGGGTTATTTGCTCTCCAGTCTGAAGAGATTTGATGAAGCGCAATTACACCTTGAGCGAGCCCGCAAGCTCTTTGATAGGCTTGGCGACCAGGTCAGACGCGCCCAGGTCGACGAGACTCTCGCGCAATTGTATTTAGCGTCCGGGCAACATGAATCAGCTGAACATTCAATCAAGCTTGCAGTCGATACATTCGAAACCGCCGGCGAGGTGACTCTGCTGGCCGAAGCCCTGACGACTCATGGATTGGTGCTGTGCAGGTTGGGGCGCCGCCACGAAGCAAAACCTCACCTCGAAAGAGCTCGCCGTGTCGCTGAGCGAGGTGGCGATTCGGAAGGTGCAGGCCGGTCGCTTCTGATTTTGATCGAAGAAATGTGTGAGCAGCTAGGTGAGGATGAGCGGCAAGAAATTGGGGCTCAAGCCAGCCGATTACTCGCGAACTCCCAGCAGGCATCAACCTGCGAACGCCTAAGGAACTGTTTGGAGCGGATTGCGGCTGCCCATGCTGAATATGAAGAGCGCCGTGAGAGAGCGACTCACGCTGAAAAGATGGCCGCATTAGGCGAACTCTCCTTTGGTGTGGCTCACAACGTCAACAACACGCTGACCGGAATTCTGGGTCGGGCGCAGCTCTTGTTGCGCACGAACGACGCGGAAAAAATTAACGCCGGTATCGAGATGATTGTCAAAAGTGCGGAAGACGGGGCCCACATCATACGGCGCATTCAGGACTTCGCGCGCAGACAGCCAAGCCGCAAGTTCGAGGCGGTTTCCGTAGCTGGGTTGATGAAAGACGTTTGTGAGATGAGCCGCCCGCGTTGGGAATCACGAGTCGATGGTCCGCAGATTCGGTTGGCATTGGTTGCTGACTGCACGGCGTCGGTTTTGGGTGATGCTGTAGAACTGCGGGAGGTTCTCGTCAACATGATTTACAACGCAATCGATGCGATGCCTTCAGGCGGCGAGATTCGGCTGAGTTCGCAAGAAGCCAGCGGGCGCGTTGTCCTGACTATTGCCGACAACGGCACGGGTATGACACCGGATGTTAGGTCGCGCTTGTTTGATCCCTTCTTTACAACGAAGGGCAAGAGCGGCACCGGGATGGGAATGGCGGTGAGCTTCGGCATTATTCGCAGGCACAACGGTTCCATTGATGTGGAAAGTGAACCGGGCCGAGGCGCCACCTTCCGTATTTCGCTCCCGGTGGCCGAAGAGACGGGCCCAGTTGGTGAAGCTAATTCCGCACCATTCGAGGTTGGCATCAGGGCAGACAAGATTCGAGTGCTGGTAGTCGACGATGAAACCGCGGTTAGAGAAGTCCTTCGCGAAGCGTTAGAAGCAGAGGGCTGCGAGGTAGTTGTTGCCGAGAGTGGTGAGATGGCCCTGAAACTCTATGATGCCAGCGCCGGTAAACTCGATATCGTTTTCACAGACATTGGCATGCCTGAAATGAGTGGCTGGGAGTTGGCCAGCGAAATCCGGAGGCGCTCAGAAACAATACCCTTAGCTATTGTCAGTGGCTGGGCAGACGCGATCAGCTGCGACGCCCGTCAGGCAATTAAGGCGGATTGGGTGGTCTCGAAACCATTTGATATTGCGATAATTGCCCGGATTGCGAATGAAGTCGCCGCGCGACGGAACAGCACGACGAACCTCCGTTCTGAACTGGTTAGCAGGGATGTGCGCTCAGTGCTGGGAATGACCTGAGCTCAGGCGCTGGCGCTGAGTTGATAACGTTCCAGCTTGAGGTAGAGTCCACGCCTGGTGAGTCCGAGTTCGCGAGCAGCGCGCGAAATGTTACCGCCATGCTTGCGCAGCGCATCAGCAATCATTCGCCGTTCAACATCCGCCAATGCGTCAGCCAAAGTTACGTTTTGCAAGGAACTGACAGGCATAGAGGCCAAGGTTGATGCCGGTGAGCTGGGCGTTGCCGGCGCGGAAGTTCGTTTGAGTTCGGGAGAGAGGTGGTCGGGAGTTATCACTGTTCCGTCTTCAGCGCGCGCGACCACTCGTTGAATTTCATTGCAAAGTTGGCGAACGTTACCAGGCCAGTCGCTTACCATTAACAAATCAACCGCTGGCGGAGTGATCTGAATATCACGACGTCCAAACTTCGCCGAATAGTGGTTGATGTAGTAATTGACAATAGTCGGAATCTCCGAACGTCGCTCCCGCAACGGAGGCACACGCAAACGGATCACGTTAAGGCGATAGTAAAGATCTTCCCTAAACTTGCCCTGGGCCACCATCTCTTCCAAATCTGTGTTTGTGGCCGCAATGATTCGTACATCAACTTTCAACGGGCGCTGCTCTCCAAGTGGTTGAATCTCACCTTCCTGCAGGAAGCGCAGAAGCTTTGGTTGTAGATCAATCGGCAGATCACCGATTTCGTCGAGGAAGAGAGTTCCTCCGGCGGCAGTGCGAATAACGCCTGCCGAATCCGTCACTGCTCCGGTGAAAGCGCCACGACGATAACCAAACAGGTAACCCTCTGAAAGCTCTTTGGGGACGGCGGTGCAGTTGAACGGTACGAAAACTTTCGAACGACGGCTCGACAACGCATGTATTGCGCGAGCCACTAATTCCTTGCCAGTTCCGGACTCGCCGGTAACTAGAACAGTTACGTCTGAAGACCGAATCTTGTGAACTTCTTCGACCAGTTTAGTCATCGCCGGGCTGGAATGAATGAACCCCGGCATTAGGCTGGTGCCGGTGAGTTCTGCGGGTTGCTGAACTCGCGAACCTTTCTGAGAGCCCGCCCGCAGGGCACAAACATCCATACCGAGTTCAGCCACTCGCATTAAGGGTTCCAGTGAAAGTCCGCCAGGAAGATTCGCGCGGCTGCTGGGTGAGATATAAAGCGTCGCTGGCAGAGCATGAGATGATCGCAGTTGGAGAATAGCCGCATCTTTCTTTTTTGCGTAGGCGGCTTGCGACTCTTCATCGATGAATTGATCCATCTGTTCTGCAATCTGGGCGCTTTCAGCTGGTGTGCAACCGTGTGCGATAACTACACGCCGGCGATTGTGTTCGCCCGGCTCGGTGATAACTACAGCCTTCGCATTTGTCTCCTGCCGCATGATAGCTGCAAGTTCCCGCAAAAGGAGCTCGCGAGAGGTTACGGCCTCGGCGAGGCGCATGGTCAAGAGCTGAGGCAGGGCTGATTGTTCTTCATTTCTTTCAGGCGCTGTGCGGTCGAGGTTGGCGAGGGCCGCTTCGGCTCGCTTCTGTTCAAGTTTTGCTCCCAACTCGCGAAAGGCGTTAACGGCCCGCGAGAGGTGTTCCATGGCCCGCCCCGGCTGGCTGGTAGCGTAGGCTCGCCCCAGTTCGCTATGAGCGCGTGCAGCCCGATAACGATCGCCGAGCATGTCAAAAATTGAAACGCTGCTGCCGAAGTGTTGGGCTGCCGAGGAGAAGTCAGACTGTAATACTGCCAGCATGCCCAGGAGTCTCTGCGACTCTCCGGCAAATCCGAGGTCGGTAGTCGATTCAGTTGTATCTCCTGTTACTTTCTCCAACTCTGCGGAGCATTTTTCAGTTTCGCCGTTTTGCAGGTGTGCTTCCGCCAAAATCAAACGCGACTCACAGATAGCCTGTCGATCACCAATGGCCAGGGCGACCGCGAGTGCCTCTTCTCCTTTCGCGAGTGCCTTGGCGTGATCTTCCATGGCGACGTAACAACGAGCCAACGTTCTGAGAGCCTGACCTGCATACCACTTATTGCCGTCTTCGGTAGCCAGACCAACAGCGCGTTCGAGGTAATTCTTTGCCTCATCCAACTCGCCGCGCAACATTAGTAACTCGCCAAGCGAATCCAGAATCATCGGTACTTTTTCAGCACGCTCGTCTGCGTCCGTGGCCAATGAAAGCGCCCGCTCCAGGGCTTCCTGGGCTCGTCCCCACTGGCCCATCAAAATCAGATTAATGCCGAGGTTGTTGTAGCCATTCGCGGCGTTGCCTTTATGGTCAGTGCGTTCATAGTAAGAAATCGCCTTCTCGAGGTAGCGAACTCCTTCTTGAGGACGCTTGAGAAACCAGCAGGCGCCCGCCATGTTGGAGTAGATTTTTCCGAGGGTGTAACTGGCCGGATGCTCGCCGATGAGTTTCAGTGCCTGTTGTAAATTCTCGAGGCAGGCTTCATAGGCGCCTTCCTGCATGTCAGCCAGGGCGATGCCAAAATACGCCTCGGCCAAGCCGCGCCATTCGCCTGTCTGCCGGAAATGCTCCAACGCTCGCTGGGCGTAGTCGCGAGCAATCGGGTATTCAGTGATGCTCCGATAAACGCGCGCCAGGGCTGCATAGATCGGACCGTTGGTCTGTTCAGTGTCGGTTCCAGAAAACTCGCGTAGCGCGCCTTTGAGAATCGAAATCGCCTTGGGGTGGTCTCCGTTATAGTTATAAGCGAGACCAATCTGGACCTTTAACAATTGGACAGCCGGCTGATCGATCTTGGCTCGCGATTCAGGAGACTCGTACATGGCCACGGCCGCGAGCGAGTCACGATAGTTACCTTGCATTTCAAGGGCGGTGGACAGGGCACAACGTGCGAGAGCGAGAATCGAGGGATTGGCTTTGGCTGCTGCGATCAGGAGTGTGATACGAGACTTGGCTTCCGCCGAGAGTCCCTGGTCCAAAAGCGATCGAACCTCATCCAGCTCTATGAGCAAGTTTTGCGGTGAAGGACGCGTTCGCGAGCTTAACCGCACACGCGCGTCTGCGAGATCGACCACACCCTTTCCGCTTGAGGATTCGTTCAGCGGCGGGCCACCAGTCTTGGAGCCTGCGTTCTTAGCCATGTAGTCCTTTGGAAACGGTCAATTGAGCCCGTTTTTCACTGCACACGTCGATTTGTCGCAAGCGGTAGGTTGGGGTGCACGCTTCTCCCACGAAGCCGCGCAGGTTATTAAGCAACAACAGGCTAGAATTTAACACATGCAATCAAGGGCGTCCACAAACGTTTCTCTTGGTTTGACTTAGGAAAAACCAATATTGCGTCGCTAACAGGACGGTCGCCGGTTTGGGCTGAGGGCTTGTTTACGATCTTATTGTGAATGACTATCGTGGCCGAGCCACCCCGATACAGGTTGATCGTCTCTCCAATGGAGACGCAGACTCTGGTATTAAGTGTTCGCCATCCGCAAGTACTTGCCTTGACACTCTTTTACGCTGGCCGCTATCATCTCCGTTTCCGCCGCTGGCAGGAAATTCGCCTGAGTGATCTATGTTTGAGTCCTTATCTGACAAGCTGAAACGGACTCTGAAGAATCTGCGCGGCGAAGGCGTGCTGACGAAAGAGCACGTTGACGCGGCCTTGCGCGAGATTCGTCTCGCCCTCCTTGAAGCCGACGTCAATTATAAAGTCGCAAAAGACTTTATAGCCTCTGTCAAGGAAAAGGCCGAGGGACAGCAGGTTTGGCAGGAACTCAAACCGTCGGAGCAGGTCGTCAAGATAGTTTTTGACGAACTGGTCGACATGTTGGGGGGCCAATCCTCTCGGCTGGTCTTTACCAGGCAGATTCCAAACGTTGTCATGATCGTGGGCCTGCAGGGCTCTGGCAAGACAACCTCGACTGGGAAAATCGCCCGCTGGCTGGCAGCGAATCAGGATCGCAAGCCACTGTTGCTCTCGGTCGACGTTTATCGGCCGGCGGCTCGCGAGCAGCTCAAGGT
>Ga0207684_10005715_pt1 | contig 11425 bp, 12 predicted proteins | sample KBSK5501metaG_FD_184342 | JGI IMG/M metagenome (GOLD analysis project Ga0207684, IMG submission 184342) | Corn, switchgrass and miscanthus rhizosphere microbial communities from Kellogg Biological Station, Michigan, USA - KBS K5-50-1 metaG... | ecosystem: Host-associated > Plants > Roots >... | reverse complement strand
GGCCAACGACCAGAGGTGACCCCACGGCCAGAAAAGCCCCGACGCGCTCCTGCGCCATCGTCGCAAACGCGCTGTCGAGGTCCTCGAGGCCTCGAGCCGGTACCATACGCAGCTCGAGCGCAAGCTTTTCACCGGCGGTCTCGACCGCCGGCAAAGCCCGCGAATGGGACGGCGTGGTGGGATTCCAAAGGACGCCGATCCGCCGCGTCTGCGGCAGGGCTTCCGCCATCATCTCCAATCCCTTGGCAGCGAGCTCGGTGAGCAGCATCGACGTGCCCGTGATGTTCCCGCCCGGCCGCGCGAGAGCGGCGACGTGTCCCAGGCCCACCGGGTCGGCATGGACCGCGAACACGATGGGAATTGTCGTGGTCGCCTGCCTAGCCGCCTCGACAAACGTCGACGATGGGGCGAAGATCACGTCCACATGCATGCGGACAAGCTCGGCCACCAGCGCGGGCAGCTCATCGACGTTTTGCGCCCATTGCCATTCGATGATGATGTTGGTGCCTTCGATGTAGCCGAGGTCACGCAGGCCCGCCCGCAGCCACTCACCTGCGGTACGCTCGAAGGCAAGGCCCAGAAAACCGATGCGCGGCGATTTCGCCGGCTGCTGCGCCCGCGCAGCGAGCGGCCACGCGGCCGCGCCGCCGACGAGCGTGATGAACTCGCGCCGCCTCACTCGATCACCTCGTCGGCGCGCAGCAGGAACGTCTCGGGGATCGTCAGGCCGAGCGCCTTCGCGGTCTTGAGGTTAATGACCAGCTCGAACTTGGTTGGTTGCTGGACCGGCAAATCGGCTGGTTTTTCGCCGCGAAGGATGCGGTCGACGTATGAAGCGGCCTGCTGGTATTGGTTTGCAAGATCGACGCCGTAGGAGATCAAGCCGCCGTCCGCGACGAAGTACCGGAAACCATAGGCCGCAGGCAAGCGGTTCTGGGCAGCTATCGCAATGATCAGTTTGCGATTTCCTTCGGTCACCGGGTTTGGGAAGACGATCAGACCGCTACCGGGCTCGCGCGCAAACTCATTGACGGCGCGCTCGACAGCGGCAGCATCGCGCGCACCGACTGCAACCACCTGTACGCCGATCGACTTTGCTGCTGCTTCTACGGCCTGCAACATGCGAGTTTGAGGGACTTGGTCCGGATGGAGAAGCACCGCGACGCGCATGACTTGCGGTGCGATTTCCTTGAGCACTTCGACCAATTTCCCAAATAACGAAAACTCGGCGACCGTGAAGCCGGTGAGGTTGCCGCCCGGTCGCGCCAGGCTGGTGACGAAGCCGGCTCCGACGGGATCGACTATCCGCACGACCACCATCGGGATACTGCGAGTCTCCTGGAGCAGAGGCTGTAATGCCAGCGCTGTGCTGACGAGGATTACGTCCGGTTTGAAGGCCACAATCTCTTTTGCTTGGGCGCGAATGCGAGCGGGGTCGGCACCACCCCACCTATAATCGATCTGGACGTTATCGCCGTTAGTCCATCCCAGTTTTTCAAGCGCCTGACGGAACGCCGCAACATTCGTGTGCTCCGGATCATTCTCGGCGAAGGGATTGAGCACGCCAATCCGCCGCATCGGGCTGGACTGCGTGTGAGCAGCGAGCGGCCACGCAGCCGCGCCGCCGAGCAGCGATATGAACTCGCGCCTTCTCACTCGATCACCTCGTCGGCAAGCTGTTGGAGATGCAGGGGCACGTCGAGGCCAAGCGCCTTGGCGGTCTTCAGGTTGATGACCAGCTCGAACTTGGTGGGTAGCTCTATTGGTATTTCGGACGCTTTGCCGCCCTTTAAAAGTTTACTTATGACGGAGCCCGCGCGACGCCACACGTCATAAATGCTGGTCGAGTAGGACATCAAACCACCAGCATCAACATATTCTCTTTGCCCGTAGACCGCCGGCAACGCTCGATCTCTTGCAAATGCAACAAGCCTGCTCCGCGAAGAAAGCAGTAGCGCGTCGTTGCTGATGAGCAAACCATCGGGTCGAGCCATCTCGATGGCTGCCAGTGCGGCACCCAACTCTTCCGAATCTGTCACTCGGAACGGCATGATCCCAATGCCGATTGTCACGCTCGCGTCACGCGCCACGCGCTCGATCATAGGTGCTGGACGTAGATCGTAGAGGAGCGCCGCCCTCTTTAGGGATGGTCTAACATCTTTGAGTAGCTCGACCCATTTCTCCACCAGTTGGTCGCTGGCTGTAATGGCCAAGCCGGTAACGTTGCCACCGGGACGAGCCAAGGTTTGGGCAAACCCTAAAGCGACCGGGTCGTTAGTCACTGAAACAATGGGTATCGTTTCGGTGGCAGATCGCGCTGCTCGCGTGACGACGGCCCCTGGAGCCAACAAAACGGCTACGTCAAGCCGGACGAGTTCCATCGCAAGTGCGCTCAAGCGCTCGGGATGGCTGTCGGCATAGCGTCTCTCGATCACGAGGTTACGACCCTCAACAAGGCCGACATCGGCAAGCCCTTGCCGCACACCACTCAATGTTTGTCCATCGGAACCTTCCGCTCCGATCCAGAGATAGCCAACGCGTACCCGCTCACTCGATTGGGCAAACGCCACGCCAAGCGGTACGGCCTGCGGCAACGCGATTGCCGCGCCGCCGAGCAACGTGATGAACTCGCGGCGCCTCATTCAATCACCTCGTCGGCGCGCAATAGGAACGACTCCGAAATCGTGAGACCGAGCGCCTTGGCCGTTTTGAGGTTGACGGCTAGCTCAAACTTTTCCGCCGATTGCACCGGCAACTCGCTGGGGCTCGCGCCCTTCAAAATCTTGTCGATGTAGACGCCAGCCCGCCGGTACATGTCGGGTAGATCCGAGCCGTAGGACAACAAGCCACCGGACTGCACAAACTCGCGGAAGAAATACATCGCTGGCAAACGCAAGCTTGCCACCCTGCCGATGATCTCTGCCCGGCGGTGGAGGAAGACGGGCGATTGTGAGACGTACAGCGCCTGCACGCCATCCCGCCCAGCCGCCGTCAACGCGGTTTCTATGTCCGCTGCCGCCCGCGCCTCGTAAACACGAGCATCGAGGCCCAGCCCCCGCGCCGCGGATGGGAGAGCGTCCAGGGTCCCGTCGGCGGCAGCGTAGTCGGGAGCCACCAAGACCCCGACCCGAGAGAACCGAGGCGCCGCTTCCCTGAGCAGTTCCAATCTCTTGCCGACGATCCCCGCATCGCCCGACATCAGGAAGCCCGTTATGTTGCCGCCCGGATGCGCGAAGCTCCCGACCAGCCCAAGTGCAACCGGGTTATCGGCAACGCCAACCCAGACCAAAGGCGTCGTTCGCGTCACCTTGCTGGCGGCTACGATCGCCGGCGTCGACCCCACGACGATCAAGACGGGATTGAGTGCGATCAGTTCGGCCATGAGGGCGGGGTAACGTTCAGGCGCGCCATCGGCGAACCGATACTCGATCTTGATGTTGCGACCCTCGTTGTATCCGAGATCGCGCAAGCCGTTGCGAAGCGCTGCAAGATTGCGCGCAGCGGTGGCTGCCGAGAGCGGGGACATGACCCCGACCACCGGCATCGCCGGCTGCTGCGCGCGCGCGACGAGCGGCCACGCGACCGCCGCACTGCCAAGAGCCGCGATGACATCTCGCCGATTCATTCGATCACCTCGTCGGCGCGGGCGAGCAATGTGGGCGGCACTTCGAGCGCCAGCGCCCTGGCAGTGCTGAGATTAATCACCAGCTCGAACTTCGTTGGCAGTTGAATCGGCAGGTCGCCCGGTTTTTCGCCCTTGAGAATGCGACCTGCATAGACGCCTAGGACCCGATAGGCCTCGTCGGCATTCGATCCATAGCTCATCAGCCCCCCGACCGCGGTAAATTCACGGCGGAAGTAGAGGGCAGTCACCCCATGCCGTGCCGCAAGCACGACGATCTGCGTCGCACGATCGAAAAAAACCGCATCGATAGCAACAGAAAGGGCATCGACGCGCTTTTGCTTGAGGGTTGCGAATGCCGCATCGATCTCGGCAATGGTACCCGCGTTGAGGATTACGATCTCCCGCCCGATATCGGCAGCCGCGGACCGAATGTCGTTCAGTTGAGCATCGATATACGCCACATTCGGATTGACGAGAACGCCGATGGTCGTTGCATCGGGTCGCAGCTCACGCAGGAGCCCGAGCCGCTTCGGCTCCAGCTCAGCCTGAAACCCGCTGTTGCCGGTGAGATTGCCGCCGGGCCGACGCAGGTTGGAAACCAGCCCGCTGCGGATTGGATCCGTTGCGACGGTAAAGACCACGGGTAGGGTTGAGGTTGCGGCCTTGGCTGCAAGCGCAGCAACATCACCGCCGATGGTAACAATGACTGCAACCTTCCGGCCGACGAGATCGGCGGCCAATGCAGTCAGCCGACCGTAATTTCCCTCCGCCCAGCGGTATTCGATCGACACGTTACGGCCTTCGATAAAACCGGTGTCATTCAACCCCTGTCGAATGACAGCGATCAGGAGTGCATCAGTCGCCCGCGAACGGCTGCTCAGGATACCGATAACCGGAAGCTGCTGTTGTGCGCGCGCCGCGAGCGGCCACGCTGCCGCCGCGCCGCCGAGAAGCGATATGAACATGCGACGCTGCATCTTCGTGGTCACTCAATCACCTCGTCGGCGCGCAGTAATATCGACGTGGGAATTGTGACGCCGATCGCTTTGGCAGTCTGGAGGTTTACGACAAGCTCGAATTTGGTTGGCTGTTCGACCGGCAAATCGGCTGGCTTGGCGCCGCGGAGAATTTTATCGACGTAGCCGGCCGAGCGCCGGAAACTAGCAGGAATACTCGGACCGTAGGCGATGAGACCGCCGGCCTCTGCGACCTCTCTCTCCGGAAAGAGCGCCGGCAGGTGGGACGCGGCTGTGAAAGTCACAATGCGAGGGTGTTGACCATAGAGCAAGGGGTCCGGCAAGACGATCAAAGCGCCAGCGCGCGCTGTGGTGACCGCGTCGAATGCGCTTGCAAACTTGTCCGGCGCTTGCACGTCCACGACATGAATCTCAATGCCGAGCGATTGCGCCGCCGCTTTCGTTTGCTCCAGCACCAAGGGGATGCTCGGATTTAAGGAATTCGACAAAACCGCCACCCGTGCGAGTGCGGGAACAATCTCGGTCAAGAGTTGGAGCCGCTTGCCGCTCAGTTCTGCTGTCTGGATACTCAGTCCGGTTATGTTCCCGCCGGGCCGGTTTAGGCTCGCGACCAAACCAGTTCCAACTGGATCGGAGCTCGTCGCCATGACGATGGGGACGGTTTGCGTAAGAGCTTTTGCAGCCCAGGTGGCTGCCGTGCCTTCCACCACGAGGACGTCCGGCCGCGATTGAACCAACTCAGCGGCGATCCCCGGAAGCGCGTCCTCTTTGCCATTGGCAAAACGGTACTCGACCCTGATGTTCTGCCCCTCGACCCAGCCGTATTCTTTCAATCCCTGACGAAATGCCTCCAGCAGACCCCGCACCGTCATCGTGCGCGCGACCCCGGGCAAGAGAAAGCCAATGTGGCGAGCTGTCGAAACCGACTGCTGCTGCGCGCGCGCCGCGAGCGGCCACGCGGCCACGCCGCCGACAAGCGTGATGAACTCGCGGCGCTTCATTCAATTACCTCGTCGGCGCGGGCGAGCAGCGTCGACGGCACTTCGAGGCCGAACGATTTCGCTGTCCTGAGGTTGATGATAAATTCAAAGCGCGTGGCTTGCTCGATAGGCAGATCAGCAGGTTTCGTGCCTTTGAGAATCTTGTCCACGAAGGCAGCTGCCCGACGCCAAATGTGAGGAAAGTTCACCCCGTATGCTGCGAGCCCCCCTGCTTCGCAATATTCCCTGAATCCGACGCCCGGCAGCCGATTTCTTATCGCAAGTTCTGCAATGCGTTTGGCGTTGGCGATGAACAGCCCTTCGTCGATGACCGTATGTGCTTGGATTTGCGATTTGGCCTGCGCAAAGGCCGAATCCAGCTCGTCGAGACGCCGAACCTCCACGTGTTGGAGCTTCACATCCATTGCCTTCGCCACTTCGTCCATGGCACGCAAGACCGATGTCATCGCGAGATTGTCCGGGTGCATGAGGACACCTGCACGCTTGAGACCCGGCATCAGGCTTTTCATGAGCTCCAGCCGCTTCGCATTGATCTCGGGAAAGAAAAAAGATGAGCCGGTAATGTTGCCGCCCGGCCGTGAATAGCTTGCGACGATTCCAGAATCGACCGGATCGCCGACAATGGCCATGACAATCGGAATCGTGGTTGTCGCCTGTTTGGCGGCGAAAGCTGCGGGTGTCCCCTGGGTTATGATAATGTCGACCTTGCGACGTACCAGGTCCGCGGCGAGGCCTTGAAGACGCTCGTAATTGCCCTCGGCCCACCGATACTCGATCCGAACGTTTTGCCTTTCGATGTACCCGTGGTCTCGAAGGCCTGAGCGGAATGCCTCCATTAGGACCGCATAGCCCATGGGGTCAGCACCCCCCAGAAATCCGACCACCGGCATCGCCGGCTGCTGCGCGCGCGCCGCGAGCGGCCATGCCGCTGCTGCACCGCCGAGCAGTGTGATGAACTCGCGGCGTTTCATGCGAGTTACGACTCCGGCTTGATGTTTGCCTCCCGGACCACCTTCCTCCACTTATCGGTTTCCTCGGCAATGAGCTTGCCGAAGTCCGCAGGCGAGCCTGGAAGCACAGTGCCACCTGATTCAGCCATCCGTACTTTGATCTTGATGTCGGTGAGAGCTGCGTTGGTCTCCTGGTTGAGCCTGTTGATGACCTCAGCGGGCGTCCCCTTAGGTACGCCGAGGCCGAACCAGACGCTCGCCTCATAGCCTGGCACGAACTCGCCCACGGTCGGGACGTCCGGCAACGCCTCCGAACGGGTGGCGGTCGTCACCGCGAGTGCTCGCAACTTCCCGGCCCTGATTTGCCCGACCGGCACCACCATTGGGGGGAAGAACACCTGCACCTGACCTGCAAGCAAGTCGGTCAGTGCAGGTCCCCCGCCGCGATAGGGCACGTGCACCATGTTGACGCCGGTCATCATCTTGAACAGCTCGCCGGCCAAGTGGGAAGTGGTGCCGTTGCCGGCGGACGCCATGTTGATCCTGCCTGGATTAGCCTTGGCATAGGCAATGAGCTCGGGAACGGTCCTGGTGGGAAGCGATGGGTTCACTACGATGACATTGGGCTCGCGGCTGATGGCCGCAACCGGCGCGATGTCACTGATGAAATTAAAGCTGAGCTTGTCGTAAAGCGAGGCATTGATGGCATTGGGTGAAGCGGCAAGAAGGAGCGTATACCCGTCCGGGACCGATCGCACGACCGCCTCGGCTGCTATGTTGGTGCCGGCGCCCGGCCGGTTCTCAACGATGAACTGCTGGCCGAGGCGCTCCGACAGCCATTGACCCATGATGCGTGCGACGATGTCGGATGCGCTGCCGGCGGTGAGGCCGACGACGATGCGCACCGGGCGCGCCGGATAGGTTTGCGCCCAAGCGATCCGCGAGACGACCGGCAGCGCGATGGCCGGGGCCAGATGCAGAAATTGACGGCGGGCAAGTTTCACTTTGAACCTCCCTTCATATCATTCGAACACCTCGTCGCGCGGGCAAGCAGCATGGGCGGTACTTCGAGGACTACCGCCTTTGGCGGTCTGAGGTTGATCGCCAGCTCGAACTTGCCGCGGCGGGAACCTCCTTTGCGACCGCCCGCAACTCCTCAATGAAGACCTGTGCAACGCGGCTCAGCGTGCGATTCTTCAGTGTAAGGATGGCGATGGGTTGCGCTTTGGCGCGCAAATCAAACGGCAACACCTTGATCGACCATTGCTGCGCGGCGGTCCGAAGCACCGACTTCGGGAAAAGGGATAGAAAGCGCCCGGTTGCGAGCAAGTGCATGCGCAAAATAACAGACCCAGCAATCACTCGCATCGATGGAGGTTTAAGGCCCTCTGCTTCAAACATTTCCTTCAGCAGGGTTTCGAGAACGGGAGATGGAGGAATGATCCAGGGTTCGTTTGAGAGTTCTGCAATGGCGATCTTGTGCCGCTGCGCCCAGCGACTCCCTGCTCCCGCGACCACGAAATGCGGATCATCGAAGAGCCCCTCGATATCAAAAATGTCGCTCGCAAAGTTCTTTGGTACCCTTGTGACCACGATGTCAACGCTGCGTTCCCGCAACTCCCGATGTTCCAACGTCGTGGTATCCGGCTGAAAAACACGAACAACGACTTGCGGAAATCGACACGACAGCTTGTCGATGGTCCTTGGCATCAACCATTCTGTCAGAAATTCCGGACACGCAATTCGTACTTCTCCTACCGTCGGGTTTGCCAGAAACTCAATATCCTCGATTGCCTGCTGCAACTCGTCGAATACGACGTGGCCGCGCTTAAGAAGCGTCTCAGCATAAATGGTCGGTTCGATGCCCTGTGGGGTTCGGTCAAGGAGACGGACGCTAATTGCAGCCTCAAGGTGCGAAATCGACTCGGATACGGCCGATTGGGACATTGCGAGATGCGATGCCGCCTTCGCCATGCTGCCCCAGCGCACAACGGTGGACAGGATGTGAAGGTCGCGCAGCGTAATGCGGCGGCCGATTCGATTTTCCCAGTCTGTTGTGCGGGCCATCGGAATTACCGATAGGGCTAAAGCGTATTCGCGCTTCCCAATTGGAATAGTTTCTTGAACACTGCAGCCAGTTCTTTCTGAAACCGACGGCGCCAGTATATCGTGTTCCGCGGCTGTCTACTGCGCGTCGACCGGAGTTAGGCCATGTCCATTACGTCGCACCTGGACGGCTGTCATAGCGATCCTGACGCCAAGCGAGCCATCGGCCTGGCACTCGAAATGGCTCGCATAGCGCTTGGGCTTGCAGATAATTTCGCCAACGGAATCATCGCCAAACAAATTATTGAACTTGCTGAGGGCGGCGAGCGTAACCCCGATCTTTTGTGTGAAGGCGCATTGAGGAAATTACGCGGGCATTTGTTCAGCGACTAAGAAGGGGATCATCTCGCGCGCCCGGGGATCTCAGCGCGAACGTCGTACCGCCTCATTCGCAAAGAGCTGGCGGCGGGAATGTAGGTCCTAAGCGCTTCACCAAAAAGCCCGGCGCCAGTCTCGTCCCAAGCAGACATCTGGCTGGAGAAGGAATGGGGCTGTATGGGGCTGCGTCTATTTCGCGCGAGTGTGACGCAGTTCACGCATCTCTCGAGATTTCCATCCACAAAGTTGGACGTCGACATCGACACTCTGGTGGCCAGAGGCAGACATGGCACAGGAACCAGACAGTCTCGCATTTAGGTTCGCGGTGGTTCTTGCGTTGGCGTTGATCGTCCTGATACTCGCGACTTGGGCGGCGCCCCCCATCCTGGGGACGATACGGCTACGCCGATCCCGCATAGCGACGCGATTTACCGGGCTCAGCATTTGAATTTGTTCTAGGAGTCGGCAAGCAGCTCCCGCCAGCATGAGTTCCTACAGGGATTTCGCCCCGCTCATTTCGCCGAAGCGGTGGGGGTAGCGGCATGAGCGCATAGCCGGGGGTATGCCACTGTGCCATGGCACACCGAAGATGAGATGGCACGAGGCCTCATCACTCGAGCGGGATCGATGTCCCAATTCGATGCGGGCCGAATCCCGGACTGGTTCCCGTCGCCTGATTTCGAGCCGCCGGCGTTAAAGCGCGGGCGGTAGCTGTCATGCACGAGTGCGCAAATGCGGAAATCGCTCCGTGAGCAGCGAGCCCGGATAATATGTCGGTCGAAATGCCGGGTGCCTGCAAACGGCGTCGTACCAGTGTTGGACGCGCGGGAGGTCTTGCCAAGCGGTCGCCTGATCGAGATCGGCCATGCGGACGATCGCCGGCATCAACGCGATGTCGGCGAGCGAGACCTCACGGCCGAGCAGCCACGGTCCGCCGCTCTTTTCGATCTCCGCATCCATGCGCTCGTACGTGCGGCGCAGCCGCTGCAGCGCGGCATCCATCTCTTTCTGCGGGAAACCGGTGCGACCCATGGCCAGCATGAACTCCTTGCGCAGCGGCTTCGATTCCGCGAACGCCAGAAACTCCTCCTCGCTCATGGCGGCAAAGCGCGGCAGGAAAGCCAGGTTGAAGGTCGGGACGCGCACAGCCGCGGCCGGCATTTCGTCGATGAAGCGCATGAGCGCCCGCATGTGCGCCCGTTTGACCGGATCCTGCGGGGTGAAGTGCTCGCGGTCGGGCGCGACTTCGTCGAGATATTCGATGATGACCGATGAATCGATCACGGTCGCGCCATCGTGGTCGAGCGTCGGCACCACGCCGTTTGGGTTAAGGGCGAGGTATTCAGGCTTGAGCTGGTCACCAGCGAGCAGGTCGAGCTTGATCTCCTCGAAGGGGAGCCCCTTGGCATTGAGCACGAAGCGCACGCGCTGGCTGCAGGTCGATTGGGGCGCGTTGTAGAGGGTGAAGGTCATGGCCGGACCCTATAACTGGTAATGCCGGCTGCCGCGCCGCCGAGCAGCGTGATGAGCTGGCGTTGGTCACTCGATCACCTCGTCGGCGCGGGCGAGCAGCGTCGGTGGAACATCGAGGCCGAGCGCCTTTGCGGTCTTGAGATTGATCACCAGTTCGTACTATGTCGGCGCCTGCACCGGCAGCTCGGCCGGCTTCTCGCCCTTGAGGATGCGGTCGACGTAGCCGGCGGCGTGCCGGTCTTGGTTAAGCAGATCGGACCCATACGAAATCAGGCCGCCGCTATCGACCATGGTTCGCCGGAAGTAAACTGCGGGCAGTCTATGCCGTGCCGCGAGCGCCGCAATCAGCTCGCGATGCCCCCCGTCACGATCAGACCACTGTTCGGGGCGCGCGCGAATTCCGTGACAGCGCGCTCAATCTCGCCGGTGTCCTGCGCATTGACCGCCGTCAATTCCACGCCGAGCGACGGCGCCACAGAACTGAATCGTCGCAAATTTGGCAACCCCGGTGGATAAGGAGGCATCCCGAAGGACGGCCACCGTGACTTTAAGCCGGAACTATATCCACAGAAACATGGCCAGGAGGACCAGGATCGAGTACAGCGCGACCCACATTATGTCGGAAGCCCAACCCCGCCTCTCCCCTACGGCCTGCTCGCTCATGGTGAATTCTCCTTGGCGTAGCAATGCAATGGGCCCCCCGCCCTCGCACAGTCAGTCTGCCGCCAAACGATGGACAGGTCCTTGGGACAAACCTGAATTCTTCTGAATCGACGCGTCGGCTTTGGCGCGGTCGTGATTGTAAAAAGCGACAACTTTTTACAGAAGGGGGGGGCCTGTAGAAGTCATTGAAATCATTAGGACTCCCCAAATGCTCTGAATCGGCCTGTCGCCGCTCGCTCAGCGGCTCAGCCCGATTCAGAACAATTCAGATCTAGCCCAAGGACCTCAAGGCTACTCTGGAGGATGATTGTT
>Ga0207684_10005714_pt1 | contig 11425 bp, 8 predicted proteins | sample KBSK5501metaG_FD_184342 | JGI IMG/M metagenome (GOLD analysis project Ga0207684, IMG submission 184342) | Corn, switchgrass and miscanthus rhizosphere microbial communities from Kellogg Biological Station, Michigan, USA - KBS K5-50-1 metaG... | ecosystem: Host-associated > Plants > Roots >... | reverse complement strand
CACCAAAAGATCCGATTGGCCAGCTTCTTTTTTCTGTTTCTCCTAATCGTCGCCTCGCTCTTCGCGTTTTTTGTGCTCTTCTCGCGGGTGAACGAGGAACGCGCAAATTCACGACCGACACCGGCGCCCAATACCTCGGCGCACTAACCTCCCTGGGATTCAATTGCGGCTGACCCGCCAGATTGTGCCGTTGCCATCCTCGCTAAATAAGAGACTGCCTTTGCCTCTCAGTCTCAAATTTAGCAACTAACGCGCGACGGCTGTGGCGATGCCCGCCTTTTCTTCAACAACTACTTTGTCAGATTTCCGCGCCTTAATGACGAAAGTATTGTTGTCACCAAATTGCGCCCACGGGCCGTGGGGCACCTCGCTGAAATCAACAAACTTCCAATCGGTTACATCAGTTGGCTGCAGCCCAAGATAATCCCGCACTGCCGGTGACACGTCCAAGCCCGCGCCCCTATTCAAGTTCGGCTTGGGCCGCTCATTCCCAAAAACATATTGCCAGTGATCGGTCCGAAAAGGACCGGCGTCCTCCCATTGCGCATAAACCGTTCGGTTATCTTTGCGAATAGCAACCCAACGGCCCTTGCAAACGGAAACCCCAGGCCCCTGATAAGCTTCCTTGAACCAAGGCACGACTTGCGATGCCTCCGATCGATGCCCGGTCGAGGCTTTATCGTTATACGGAAGCGCACAATAAAATGGATTTTGGCGCGGTGTGAATTTTACCGGAATATAATTGCTCCTGTGAGCCGGATTTGGATCATCGAATCCGCCATAGCTTCCTGTCCAATTCTTGTCCCAAGAACTCCTCCGATTAGGCACGGGATTATTTCCGCTTGGCTCCTCTCCAATCCAAAACACCGTCGTCACGATCTCCCTTTTCCACTGAAAACGCTCCCCTGCCTGCGACGGGGCCAAAAACAAATGGCGTGGGGCAAACACCAGCGAATCCATATTGACCATCAGATCCTCTGATAATTTATCGGATTTTTTGCTGGCCTTAATTTTGCCCGGTGGCGCTTTGCTCGGCGCCGAGTGCGCGAAAAGAGATGAAATCGACGACAGCAACACCGCAAATGTGTGAGTAATTTTTCCTGGTTTCATAAAGTCTCAGGCGCGACCAAGCGCACCGATGGGCCAAGGTTTCTAAAATTATTTCGGGCACGGCCACGCTCATACGCGTAGGCTCGTGCCAACTTTTAAGAATGCGCTATGAAGGGTACAAATCTCCGCGCGGAAGCAGCATAGTCAAAAGGAATTCGGCCCCCCAACCTGGGCCGGGAAGCCGGTGACTCGCCTTTGAATGCGATTAATTTTTTCGTCCAAGAAAAACACCGCTCGCGGTAATGTGCCGTAATGAAGCCGCAACTGCTCGTTCGCTCACGATTTGTGGTCGTTTTCGCAATTTACGGCTTTTTGGCCGCAGGCCTATTTGCCCAACAAAGCCCATGGCCTTTCCCCCCTCAGGCTGGCCTGTCCTCGCAACCTGCGACCTCGAGCAGCATTACAGTCGCTTTCTGGAATATTCAGTGGTTTCCGGGAGGCCGTCCGGATGCGACGGCCGCGGAAAAGAGACGGCAGATCAACGCGGTGCACGCCGACATTGCGCGGCTCAATGCGGACGTTATTGGAATGGAGGAGGTGCGTGATTTCGCGCATGCGGGCGTTGCCATTCAACCGCTGCGTGGGTTCAAAGTTGATGTGTGTGCGAACTTCCCACCCCGGGAAGGTCAGAACGTTGCCCAGGAAGTCGCGATCGCCAGTCGCTTGCAACCGTTGAGCGCCTGGGCCGAAGAGTGGAAAGCCAACGGAGCGGTCATGCCTCCGCGCGGCTTCGCTTTTGCGGCCTATCAAATCGCGCCTCAGCAGCTGCTGATGGTCTACGCCGTGCATTTAAAAAGTAATCGCGGCGAAATTCGCGAGAATGTTTCGATGCGTCAGGAATCGGCCCGGCAGTTGCAATCGCACATCGAAGCGATGCAAGCGATCTATGGCAAACTCGGCACAATTACGTGGATGGTCGGAGGCGACTTCAATACATCGCTCGACGACAAACAATTCGCGAGTGAAACCACGCTCCGAAGCATGATTGACAAAGGCTTCGGTTGGATCTGGCAGAATATCCCGGCCGCGTCTCGAACGACTTTGCCGCCCGGGGGCGGTTTTCCAGCCGCCTGTTTCGATCACATTTTTTATCGTGGCGCGACACTGCGTCGAGCCTCGGTTGCCAGCACCTCTCCACAATCGAGCGATCACCGCGCAATCGTCGCGACTTTCGACCTTCCTGCCGCCGCAAAGTAGAACGGATTACTGCAAGAATTTGCCCGGGTTCAAGATTCCTTGCGGATCGAGAACGTGTTTTAGCTGTTCATGAACCTGGCGCGCAACGTCGGTGGTCGCTTCAGGCCACCAGCGTTTTTTTGCCAGGCCGATGCCGTGCTCTCCCGTGATCACTCCGCCCCACGCCAGAACTTGCCGGAAAAGTTCATCTAACGCCCGCTCGACCCCTTCGCGCACTTTCGGGTCGGCGTAATCTTTGGTCATGATATTGACGTGAATGTTGCCGTCGCCGGCATGACCGAAACAGGCAATGGGAAAACCGTGTTTCAGTTGAAGCCTGGCGGCAAACTCCACCAAATCGACAATGTGACTGCGCGGCACAACCACGTCTTCGTTCAACTTCGTTAGGCCAGTCGCGCGAAGAGAGTTACTAAACTGACGGCGCAACTCCCAGAGTTTTTCGCAATCGGCTTCGCCGGTCGCCATTGCAAGCGCATTAGGGTTTTTCTTTTCGAGCAATTGGCGAATGGATGCCGCTTCGTGGCGCACGCTTTCTTCCTGGCCGTCAAGATCCACGAGTAAATGAGCGTTTCCGGCCGGCACAATCGTCGCGCCGAGGTCGCGTCGCGCTGCTTCCAGCGTGAAACTATCGGCGATCTCCAGGGATGCCGGCAAAAAGCCGCCCGCGAAGATTTCCTGCACGGCTTCGGCAGCTTGGGGCATGGTGGCAAAGGCAGTTGATAATGTCGCCCGCGCCGGGGGAAGTGGAAGCAGGCGCAAAGTTATTTCCGTTACCACGCCGAGCATTCCTTCCGAACCAACAAACAACCCGATCAAATTGAACCCGGTTTTGTTTTTGTGGACACGACCGCCGGTTCGCAAAATATCGCCATTTGCCAGCACCACTTCCAAGCCGATCACGTAATTTCTCGTCACGCCGTATTTCAAGCAGCGTGGACCGCCCGCGTTGGTGGCAATGTTCCCGCCGATGCTGCAATCCTTCATGCTGGCGGGATCGGGCGGATAAAATAATTTCCGCGCCCGCACCGCCGTCTTCAGGTCGGCCGTGATCACACCGGGTTCGACAATCGCGACCGCGTCGGCAAAGTGGATCTCTTTGATTTGGTTCATGGGCATGAGCGAAAGCGCAATTCCCTTTCGAATAGGAACGCATCCGCCCACATAGCCATAACCAGCACCACGCGCTGTGACCGGAATTTTCGCGCGCGACGCGAAGCGAAGGAGTGCACTTACCTGCTCCGTCGATTGCGCGAAGACAACGACTTCCGGCGCCTCCGCCGCGAACCATTTGTCTCCGCTATGAGCCTCGAGCGTCTCAACGTCGTCGGCCACGACATCGTTGCCCAGCAAACGCCGCAGCTCGTCCGCCAACGTCATGCAATTAAGCGAGCGGGACGATTCGATAATGCTGCGATCGTTCGTCCATGCGCGTCAAAAGCGGCTCGGCTTTTGGATAAATCACCGGGCGCCCTTCGTCGTCGCCGGCAAATGCCTTCACTGCACCCATCGACTCGAACCGGAGCAATGTGACGAACTGCACCTCGTCACCATCTTCGCGAATAAATAATTCCGCGCCACGATATCCCGGAATGTTCCGGCCTGCGATCCCCGGCAGAATCTCATCGCGCAGCATGTCTTCGTAGGCCTTGGCATCAACCGGTTTTGTCCATCCGTGCCAAATTCGCGCGATCACGATATCGATCCTCCTTTTCGAAACCCCGAAATCCGCAATCCGCAATCGATCACATTCCCATGATTGAATAGCCGCCATCGACGTAAATGACTTGTCCGGTAATGGCGCCGGCACCATCGCTGGCCAGAAAAACTCCCGTCTCGCCAAGTTCAGCTGGGTCACAACTTCGCTTCAACGGGGCGCGCTCCTGATAATGTTTTAACATCGACATGAAGCCGCTGATCCCACGTGCCGCAAGCGTATTCACCGGTCCCGCGGAAATGCAATTCACCCGAATTTTCTTCGGCGCGAGATCGTAGGCGAGGTAACGTGTGCTCGCTTCCAAACTGGCTTTCGCCACGCCCATAACGTTGTAGTGCGGCACCACCTTTTCCGCACCATAGTATGTCATGGCGACAATGCTGCCGCCATTTGTCATCATGGGCGCGGCTTCACGTGCGAGCGCGACCAATGAATAAGCGCTGATGTCATGCGCGGTGCGAAACGCTTCCCGTGTTGTGGTGACGAAATCGCCCTCGAGCGCTTCCTTTGGCGCAAAGGCGACGGAATGCAGCAGGAGATCGATGCGATCGTTTTCGACCTTAACCTTCTCGAAAAAGGCGCTGATTTCAGCGTCACTCGATACGTCACATGGAAAGAGCGGCGTGTTCTCGCCGAATTCTCCGACGAGCTCCTCGACATTTTCTTTCAGCCGTTCGCCCTGATAATTGAAAATCAAGCGTGCCCCTGCGCCCGCCCACGCTTTCGCGATTGCCCAGGCGATGCTGCGCTTGTTTGCCACGCCGAACACGACGCCGGTCTTTCCCGCCAAAACTTGTGGAGTCATAGACGCAAGGACAATACGCAGGATTAATGCACCGCAAACTACCGTAGCGGCGCTTGCGACCGCCGAAAGCAATCAGTTCCGCGCTCATAGAATGCCGCCGCAATCAGAAGATTTCACTCGACGCAAACCGCGGCGCATTCGTTAAATTGGTCGCCATGACTTCGCGAATTCGTTCGGCTTGCGTCTCGTTGACGTTACTTTGCCTCACCACTTTTTTGTCAGCGCAAGAGGATCCGCTTCATCCTGCTGGCGCCAAACCTTCCGAGACCGGTGCCTCGGAGACCACTTCGTCGCCAGCAGCCTCACCCGCTACCACAACTCCATCAATGTCTTCTGCTGCGACGCCGCCGCCAGCCGCAACTCCGACGCAATTCACCGATGTCCTTTTCAAAAATCTAAAAGCACGCTCAATTGGCCCCGCCGTAATGGGCGGCCGGGTGTCAGACATCGCGCTCGATCCCCGAAATCCATTTGTTTTTTACATTGGCCTGGCCCACGGCGGTGTTTTTAAAACCGGCGACAACGGCGTCTCGTTCGATCCGATCTTCGACAAGCAACCGGTGCTTTCCATCGGCGCTGTCGCGGTGGCCCCGTCTGATTCCGACGTCATTTGGGTGGGAACCGGCGAAGCCAACGATCGCAATTCTTCCGGTTGGGGTAATGGTGTCTACCGATCGATCGATGGCGGTGAAAATTGGCAAAATGTTGGATTGAAGGACAGCCGAGCGATCGCACGCATCGTTGTCGATCCAAAAAAAGCGGAACTTGCCTACGTGGCCGCAAGTGGTCACCTCTGGGCTGATGGTGGCGAACGCGGACTTTTTAAAACCACCGATGCGGGCAAAACCTGGAAGCTGATTTTGCAGGGACCCGCCCCGCATAATGCGCGCACCGGGTGCGTCGACGTCGCTCTGGATCCGTCAAATCCCGAAGTCGTTTACGCCGCGCTCTACGCCCGACAACGAACACCTTGGAGCTTTTCATCCGGTCCAAGCGCGACCGACGGCGAGGATGTGGGCGGAATCTTCAAGAGCACAAACGGCGGTGCGAGTTGGAAAAAGCTGACCAGCGGATTACCGAGCCAGACCGGCCGCATTGGTCTCGCCGTTTCAGCGAGTAATCCGAAGGTCGTTATGGCGGTTGTCCAGAGTTTTGAGGGCGGCACGAGCGACATCACTGATCTGCGGAGCCGGAGCGGTGGCATCTTTCGGTCCGAAGATGCCGGCGAGAAGTGGACCCGCGCCAGTGCGATTAATTCGCGCCCGTTTTACTTCAGCCAGATCCGGATTGATCCGGCGAATGACCAACGCGTTTACGCGCTCGGCTTCGCCCTGCTCGTCTCCGACGATGGCGGCAAAAATTTTCGCGAAGATCTTTTTGAAAAGGTCCATCCCGACTGCCATGCAATGGTCATCCAACCAGGGACAGTGCCGGCACCGAAGCCTCCAAAACCGGAGGACAAAAATAAACCGCCGAAACCACCGGTTTGCCAACGTGTATTGCTCGGAACAGATGGCGGCGTTTATCAAACTTTCGCCGCAGGCAAAGGATGGGATCACCTCAATCGAATCCCGGCGGGAGAATTTTACCGCCTGACGCTCGACGAGACGAAGCCGTACTTCCGCATCGCCGGCGGACTTCAAGACAATGAGAACTGGGTCGGGCCGAGCGGCGTGCAAAGCAAAGAAGGAATCCGCAACTCCGACTGGACCGCGCTCGCTGGCGGCGACGGCTTCTACGTCGTGTTTGACCCGGCCGACCGCGACATGTTTTACGCGGAAAGCCAGCAAGGCGAAGTGCATCGCATCAATCTGCGGAATGGCGAGCTGCGCCGGTTGCGTCCTGAGCCACCTGAAGGCCAGCCAAAATATCGGTTTCATTGGAATTCGCCTTTGATCGGCAGCCGTCACAAACCGGGCGTAATTTACCTCGGCGGCAATCATGTTTTCCGGCTGACTGATCGCGCCGAGAAATACACGGTCATCAGCCCGGATCTGACGCGGAACGATCCCGCACGCACGACTGCCACCGGGAGCGGCGCGGAAAATTATGGCGTTGTTTATTCGTTAGCCGAATCACCTAAGCGCGCCGGGTTGTTGTGGGCAGGGACTGACGATGGTCGTCTCTGGGTCACGGAAAATGAGGGTGGCAAATGGACGGAACTCACAGACAGCCTGCCGGAGCCGGCGCGCGGCGCATGGGTGGTGCGCATCGAAGCGAGCGCGCATGATCCGAACGCAGCCTACGTCGTGACGAACTTGTATCGCATGGGTGACGATCGGCCGATGATTCTCCGCACCGGAGATCTGGGCAAAACGTGGCAATCGGCGGTGGGCGATCTACCGGCGAATGTGCCGGTCGAAGTGGTGCGCGAGGATCCGGTGAATCCGAAATTACTTTACGCCGGGACGCACTTCGGATTGTTTGCCTCATTCGATCAAGGAACACATTGGATTCGCATCGCCGATGTTCCGACGGTACGCGTTGACGATGTTCAGATTCATCCGCGCACAAACGATCTGGTAATCGGAACGCACGGTCGCAGCATCGCCATTCTTGATGACAGCGCCCCACTGCGTGAACTCACACCTGAGATCGCCGCCAAACCAGCGCACCTGTTTAGCGTGCGAGCGGTGACCGGCGCCTATCTGCAACCAGGCTTCGCCGATTGGAACGGCAAAGGTGTTTACCGCGGTCAAAATCCGCCCGAGGGCGCGATCTTTACGGTCTGGGTGAAAGAGTTTACCGGGGATGAAATCAAGATCGCGGTCACGAAATCGACTGGCCAACCGGTCGCAAACCTCAAAGCTCCGGGGGCGCCTGGCCTGACCCGGCTCAATTGGGACCTGCGTCCGACCAAAGATGTCAGCATTGAATATGGCGGCGATGATCCCAAGCGGCTCTTGCCGGCCGGCGATTACAATGCGGAATTAACTTTTGGCGCCTTAAAGGTGAAGCAGACGTTTCAGGTCGAGCTTTCCGAAGGAATTACGCCGCGGTGATTTCATAACTGTCGCGGCGGTCTATGACCGTCGGTCGAATTAATGCGGCGCTCATGTATGTATTACCGTCTCGTGGTGAGCGCAGTGATCAATTCTTTATTAACACCTCGCCTTCGTAGCTGTTTAGCGAAAAAGGCGCGGCCTGATACCAGCTCGCCGCGGCGAGACTCCGACCGCATCGTGAGCGAGCGCTGAAAGCGCGACTCAACACACACCGCCTCGCTCTCAATCCCAAACATAGCGCTCGTCGAACTCACCGCCGTGTCTGCGCAGCACCTCACGGGAATCCTCCTGAAAAGTGTGAGTGCGATGGTGTTCTTCTTGCGTCTGCACGTATTGGAGCACGGCGCCGAGCGGCTCGAGCTCACCGGAAAGGCCCCATACCAGCGCTGCCAGAAAAAGCCGCGAGAGCAAGCCTCGAGGGCGAGCCTTGATCAGATGATGTGAGTGATGCCTTTACTGAGCGATTGCGGTATGGCGCCAATGATGGACCGAAAAGGCGCCGGAATGAGTCGCGCTTTCAGCGCTGGCGCCCCTTCGCACGTACAGCTTCCTGGGGCGCTGCCCCAGGCTGCTATGAACGCTGCGCCTTCGGCGCTAAACATGTACAAAGCGGGGTTTTAATGACCCTCCAGCAGCGGAGGCCAAACAGGCGCGGCGCTCATAGAGCGCCGCTACAGAAGACCAAATCAGCAGGCGATAGCGTGACGCCGGCAAACGCCGGATAGCATTTCCCAAAGGGCATCGAGAATACGGCGCGCGGCGCCTTTTACGTTCTCGATGTTCTCGTTGGCAAGGTACCAGGTAAGCATTTCGCGCTCAGCGGTGGAGTGTTCGCGATCAGCCTCGATATGGACGCTGAAGTAGCGATAATGTTCAGGGTCCTTGAAGCCGTAATGTTTCTTTAACCCATCAATCTTCGATTCACAGATGGCCGGGATCTGGCTCTCGTAGGCGTAGAGCGCGGCCAAGCCTTCGGCCGTTGATCCGCGACCGCAAACTGATCGGAATGTATCGATCAAGTCTTTCGTTTCCGGGGACTTCGGTGTCTGCCGCACATCGGCAGCGGAAACACCAAGGCCTTCGGCAAATTTGAGCCAGAGGTCAGGATGGTTAGGCGACCCGGCCTCTTCATCGATCAGGTTGTCGAGCAGGTGTCTCCGTGTTGCCTGATCCTCGCAGTTCGCGTGGACCGCGGAAAGATATGTCGGGAATGCGGCCACATGGTGATAGTACTGTCGCGCGTAATCAGCGAGCGCTTCTCCGCTCAGCTCACCGCGCGCCCAAGCGAGATAAAACGGATGCTTTAAAAGGTGTTTCTCCGCGATGTCGTTGTCGATGCTGTCGAGATGCTTACTCATATTCGTATCCTCCGTTGTGTTGTTTATAATTGCCCGTACCGCGTGCGCCAAACTTTTTCAGCCACAGATTGACACAGATTTTCACAGATAAGAGACAGAATTACGCTCCCATCTGTGTTCATCTGTGTTCATCTGTGTTCATCTGTGGCGAAAGAGTTAAGCGGATTGCAAAATATGCCTAATCCCGCGGATGGGAATGACAACCCAATCCGGGCGATTATTTAATTCATAGCCGATTTCGTAAACGGCTTTGTCGAGCAGGTAGGCTTCGAGGAGGATTTGCAGGTCGTCGGAATTTTGCGGAACGAACATGGCGTTGGCGGTTGTTTTCAAATAACTCTGCAAAAAAAGACTGCTCATCTGGCGATACCAGAGATCGGCCCAGCGCTCGAGGAACGGGACGTCTTCGCTACGCATAGCCGGCTGCCAGAGAGCGCTGTAAGCAGCGTATTGAAATGAACGCATCATGCCGGCAACATCGCGTAGGACAGAGCGTTTCAGTTTTCGCTCGCTTAACGGCCGCGCAGGTTCGCCTTCGAAGTCGAGAATGACGAAATCTTTACCCGTGTAGAGGACTTGACCAAGGTGGTAATCGCCATGAATGCGGATCTTCGTGGCGTTCGCCTTTCGGTCAAGCAGACGCTTTTCCCGTTCATGAATCTGCTTTTCCGAGAGAAGGACTTGTTTTGCTTCCTCGCGAAATGCTTCCGGCAATTCCGACAGTTTCTTTTCCAACAAGGCGAAGTTGCGTCGCAGCAATGCGCGCATGTTTTGATAAGCGGAACGTTGCGCCATGGCGTTAAATGGCTCCGGCGCAAAAGCGCGATCACTATCGGCAGAAGCGAGGGCGCGATGCAATTCCGCCGTGCGTTGTCCGAGCAACATCGCTTTCTCGGGATAAACCCCGCCGATGAGTTGATCGAGAAGAGCTCCGGGCGGCGAGACCTGATTTTGCAGATCCGCCTTGCGCCCGAGAACGCGCTCGTAATAGCGACCGACCGCGTCCAAAGTCAAAGTCCAAGCGTCAGATTCGCTTATCACCGCACTTTGCAGTACGCAAACAACCGTCGGTTCGGATTTTGCCCGCCGATATTCGATGGCGCCGCCGAAAGCGGGCACATTCGGAAAATTGGCGCGTTCCGTCAGGAAGCGTGTGACTTCCACGTCGGGATTTACGCCATCCTCGAGCTTGCGATAAAGTTTTAGGAAAAATTTGTTCTCAAAAAGCATCGCCGAATTGCTTTGCTCGCCACCGAGCACCTGCGAGCGGAGAACTTTGTCGCCGGCCATCTCAGAAAGCGCCGGGCTGATCATCCCGACGAAGTGTCCGTTTTTGCCACTGGCACGTTGTCGATTTAACATGAGCCGGAAAAGGCTTTCGCGAAAATCGGGATCCCAGACGGCGTCGAACAGGATCGTTTCTCCGCCGCCATCGAACCGTGCGATGACTGCATGCGGCGTCGATTGCGAAATGGTGCGAGCCTTCTCGCCGGACGCGATCTTGACCGGCAAGGTGTAGGTTTCGTTAGGTCCATCGAAGTAACTGACTTCAACAAACCAAAATTGGCCAGCCTCGGCCTCCGTGGACACGGCCGATTGCTCGAGCACGCGCATGTGACGGAGATTTCTCGCCTTCGCGCCGAACCAGCGACAATTCCGAATGTATTCGGGCAGAATTTCGCTTTCGAGGCGCGCGCCCTGGGCATCGTGAAGAATTGTCTGCAACTCGGCGGGCGCATTTAGCGTCGGCACAATGCGTTTCTTGCTGGCGCGACGCGCTTCGCTCTGGGATTGAAGCACAAACCAGTAGTGCGAATGCGGACCGAGCGTGAGGATATAAGGCGATTTTTTAACTGTCGGAAAGGGGTTCCGGCTAAACATTTCAACCGGCACGCATCCGCTAAAGCGTGACAAATCCAGTTCGACCGATTGCGAGAAACGCGAGAGGTTAACGGCTACGACGGCCGTCTCGTTTTCATATCGCCGCAAAAACGCGAGCACCTTGGCATTGTCAGGGTAAAGAAATTCCAGCGATCCGCGGGAAAACGCTTTGAAATTTTTGCGCATGGCAATGACGCGTCGCATCCACCAGAGCAGTGACGACAGGTTCTTCTGCTGATTTTCGACGTTGATCGCTTCGTAATGATATTCCGGATCTATGATAATCGGGAGGTGAAGCTGTTGTGGATTGGCTCTGGAAAAACCGGCGTTGCGGTCCGGACTCCACTGCATGGGT
>Ga0207684_10005712_pt1 | contig 11427 bp, 10 predicted proteins | sample KBSK5501metaG_FD_184342 | JGI IMG/M metagenome (GOLD analysis project Ga0207684, IMG submission 184342) | Corn, switchgrass and miscanthus rhizosphere microbial communities from Kellogg Biological Station, Michigan, USA - KBS K5-50-1 metaG... | ecosystem: Host-associated > Plants > Roots >... | reverse complement strand
CCCATCGCCAGCCGTGTCTGGCCGTTGAACGAGCGTTGACCGGAGTGGACGATCGGTCGATCACCCTCCAACCTACCCCGCCGCTGGGTTCGGTAGAGCCATCTGCATTCGGGGTTTACGGAGGGCACACGATGAACGACAACCGGCCACCCGATGCGATCATCGGGCGGCTGTCACGAGTGCGAACGCTGGAGTCTCAGCTCGTGGACAGGCTCGAAGAGTTGCGGACGGACAGCACGATCGAGCGAGCGCCAGGCGAGGATTTCACGCGCCTGTTGGCACTCGCCGCGAGTCATCGACTGACGTTGGACGAGTTTGCCGGCATGCGTGGAGCCGAACTCAATCGCCTGGAGCCGACCGTCGTTCATCGCGATTGCGTACGCTCGCTGTCCGGGCTGGTGGAGGACGTCGTCGCCGCGGCCGCGTCTGCCCTCGTGGCCTACGGCGCGCTCTACGCGTCAGCTCGGCTTCTGTACGAGAACGCGGTCTGTGATCTCGCCGACGGGTATGCGGCAGACTGGGCGGGCGAGCTGGTTGCCCTCAACGACCTGGTGGCGCCAGTCGTCCATGGTGAGCTGGTATCGGGTGGCCTGACGTGTCGCTGCATCTGCCCGACCTGTGGCATTGGTGCTTGCGGCTGCACGCGGAACAGCATCGACACGATCCGGGGGTATTGGGGCCAGCCGGGGCTGGAGCCTAGTGAGGGGCTCGAGCTGCGCGTGCCACCGCGGCCGGGGAGCCAGCTGGCCGAAGCGGGCCTCGAGCGAGGGGATCGAATCATCGCGGTCGACGGCGAGCTGGTGCATACCAACGCCGAGATCCAGCGCGCGCTGCGCGGTCATCCGATCGGCGAGTCGATGACGATGCAAGTCGTGCGGGCCGGCGCACCCCAAGAGGTCCCGGTCGCGCGGGTCAGCGATCTCCCGTCGTAGTCACCGCGAGGGAGAGGTTCGAGTTAGAGCTAACGTTCGGAGCGCGCCCGACAGGATTCGAACCTGCGACCTTCGGCTCCGGAGGCCGACGCTCTATCCGCTGAGCTACAGGCGCGAGGGCCGAATGGTACCTGCTGAGGGTGGTTAGACCCTCGGCATCTGTTTTTGAAGGTCTATCGCGAGGCTCCCGCACCTACGAACTCGATGGGCACGTCGAGCCTGCGCGTATTTGGGTGCCCGTACCCCACGAAATTCGGCCGACGATCGGCATCCGCGAAGGGTTGTTGCGTTGTCGGGCAAGGACGCGCACCCAGCGATCCTTCAACAGTCTTGACGCCCGTGCTACGGTGCTGCAACCGGTTTCATGTAACCGGTTTCAGCCGGAGCGCGAACGTGGTGAGGAAGTCGGTCACGATCCGCGACGTCGCCAGGCGGGCGGGGGTGAGCGTGGCGACTGCCTCGCGCGCGCTCAACGGCAAGCAGGTCGTCAATACCCAGACCCGCGACCGGATCCTGGCGGTGATGGAAGAGCTCGGCTTCAGGCCGAGCCCCGCCGCTCGCCGTCTCAGCCTTGGCCGGACGCTGACCGTGGGAGTCGTCGTCTCGTTCCTCACCCGACCGCAGGCCGCCGAGCGGCTGCGGGGCGTCGACACGGTCCTGACCGATAGCGAGTTCGACCTCGTCGTCTACAACGTCGAATCGGTCCAGAAGCGGGACCACTACCTTGCGAGCCTCGCTCACTCGCAACGAACCGACGGGCTGATGGTGATGTCACTGCCGCCGCCGGAGGAATTGGTTCGGGCGCTGCGTGAGGCGCCGGTGCCGGTGGTCTTCATCGACGTCCACACTCCGTCCGTCGGGCAGCTGGCGCGCGTCATCGGCGACGACGCGAGCGGCGGTGCACTCGCCGGTCGACACCTCCTTGGCCTTGGCCACCGCCGGATTGCCTTCGTCGGCGACGCCCTCGAAAGCCCGTTCGGGTTCACGTCGAGCCGCGATCGCGAACAGGGCCTTACCCATGAGCTCGCAGCAGCCGGGATCGACATCCCGCCTGCCTGGATCGGGCATGGGGCACACGGCCGGTATGAGGCGCGCGAGCTTGCACGCCGCATCTTGTCCGCTCACGACCGACCGACTGCCATCTTCGCCGCCAGTGACACGCAGGCCCTTGGCGTGGTCGCCGCGGCGCGCGAGCTGGGGCTCCACGTTCCCGACGACGTATCGGTCATCGGCTTCGACGACATCGAGGCCGCCGACTACGTTGGCTTGACGACGGTCAGCCAGCAGCTCTTCGAATCGGGCCGCCTTGGCGCCGAGATGCTGCTCGCGGAGATCGAGCACCGCTCCGAACACCCGCCCGTCGCCCGGCTGACACCCGAGTTGGTGGTGCGCGCGACGACGGCACCGCCGAAGGAGGGCCGTGGATGACGATCCACTGCTCGGCGATGGAAATCGACAGGCGTCACGGCAGAGCAAAAAGGAGGATCGATGGTCAGCATCGGATTTGATCGCCGGACACCGCCGAAATGGTCCGGCCGGCTGTGCGCGTTGGTGGTCGCGGCCGGGCTTGTCGCCGCGTGCGCGCCTCCGGGCGCGGTCTCGAGCCCAGCCGGCAGCCAGGGCGCCGCAGCGACGCCTGCCGGAAGCCCGTCGGGCACGGCAACCGCCGCCGGCCCGAGCTGCGGGACCGACCCGGTCGAGCTGAACGCCTACTTCGAGACGGGTTTCGACCTGCCGTTCAAGCTGTCCGAGGAGTTCACGAAGCAGTTCCCGAACGTGACGTGGAAGATCAGTCAGGACCAGTTCACGAACCTGATGTCGGCGACGCCACGCCTGCTCGCGGGCGACAACCCGCCCGACCTCATCCGCCTTCCGTCGATGGTCTCGCTCGTCAAGGACAACCTGCTGAAGAACCTCGACGAGTACGTCACCGCCTTCGGCTGGGACAAGTTCCCGGCGGCGCAGCTCGCACAGAATCGCGTGGCGACCGACGGCACCCGCGGCTCCGGCTCGCTCTACGCCGCGGGACTCAATTACAGCCTGACGGGTGTCTTCTACAACAAGCAGCTCGCGCAACAGATCGGCATGACGACGCCGCCGGCGACTGTCGAGGAGTTCGAGGGCCTGCTGGCGAAGGCAAAGACGGCCAAGCTCCAGCCGATCATGATCTGGAACGCCACCGCCAGCGGTGGCGGGCTCGCATTCCCGCTCCAGAACCTCATGGCGGCCTACGGCCCGACCCAGCCGATCAACGACTGGATCTTCCAGAAGCCGGGAGCCACGATCGATACGCCGACGAACCTCACAGCCGCGCAGCATCTCCAGCAGTGGATCGAGGCCGGCTACTTCCCGAAGGACGTCAACGCCATCGAGTACACCGACGCGCAGAGTCGCTTCGGCAAGGGCGAGGGCGTGTTCATGTTCAACGGCGACTGGCAGAACGCCGGCTACGACAAGGACATGTCCAGCAACGCGGGCTTCTTCGTCTTCCCGCCCGGTCAGGCCGGCGGGTCGCTGGCCGCGATGTCAGCCCCGCTGACGTACGGGATCGCAGCAAAGGCGAAGAACGCTGATTGCGCCGCGTTCTTCCTCAACTGGGTCGCGACCAACGACAAGGCCCGCGAGATCGACGTCGCGGTCGGTGGCTCGAACCCGGGCGGACCGCCTGACCTGCCGGTTCCCCAAGCGACAGCACCGATCACCAACGAGACCCTGGCCGCCGGCGCGGAGGTGGCCAAGGACAACGGAGCGATGGACTTCATCGCCAACGCCACGGGCTCGATCTTCGCTCAGGGTTGGACGCCCGAGCTGCAGAAGATGGTCGGCGACAAGCAGGATGCTGCGGGCCTGCTGAAGGCCGTCCAGGCCGAGTACGAGAAGGAACTGGCTCAGTGAGCCAGGCCGCCGGCAAGGCGGCACGGAGCGAGCGATGACCCAGGCTCGCGCCGCGGCTGCCGGTCGGCGGGAGGCACGGCGGATCCCCTGGCTCCAGGGGATCCGCCGGCAAACCGTGGTGGGCTGGCTGTTCGTGCTGCCGGCCCTGCTGTTCTATGCCGCGTTCGTTCTCCAGCCGCTCGCCCTGACGGTCCAGTACTCGCTGTATCGCTGGGACGGCTTCGGTCCGGCGACGTGGGTCGGCCTGGCCAACTACGCCAGCGTCCTGCGCGAGCCGAAGCTCCTGGAGACGCTCTTCAACGCGTTCCGATTGGTGCTGTTCTTCAGCCTCATTCCCGTCGGCCTTGGGCTCGTGACGGCAAGCGTGATCCACCGCGTCGCAACCGGCCGGCTCGGCGCGATCTCGCGGACCGTGCTCTTCCTGCCGCAGGTCATCCCGCTCGTCGCCGCCGGCATCATCTGGGGCAGGCTCCTGTCACTCTCCGGCCTCATCAACCAGGGTCTGGCGGCGATCGGCCTCGGCGATGTCGCCCGAGCCTGGCTGGGCGACTTCGACACCGCGCTGCCGGCCGTCGGCATCATCGGGATCTGGGTGCTGCTCGGGTTCTGCACGGTGCTGCTGCTGACGGGCATGACCAAGATCGATGAAGCCCTCTTCGAGTCCGCCCGAATCGATGGGGCCGGTTGGTCACAGGAATTTCGGGCGATCACGGTGCCGAACCTCAGGCACGAGATCGGTGTCTGCATCACCGTCACGGTGATCGCCGCGCTTGCCGCCTTCGACATCGTCTACGTCGCAACCGGCGGCGGGCCCGGCAACGCGACCGCCGTGCCGGGCATCCAGATCTACATCCTTGCCTTCCTCGAGCGGCAGGTTGGCCTCGCCTCCGCGCTCGCGGTCGTGCTCGTCGTCCTCGTCCTGCTCGTGATCCTGCCGATCCAGCGGCTCAGCCGCGAGGACGTCCGGTGAGGGTCGCTCGCAGTGAGCTATTGGCGGGCCGGGCGCTTCTAGCTGTTCTGATCACGATCACGATCCTCCCCTTCCTGAGCATCTTCACGACCGCGCTGTACCCCTCGGGCAGCGTCCCGGTCGGACTGTCCTGGCCGGCGCAGCCACAGTGGGGCAACTTCGTCGATGCGTTCAAGGTCGCGAACATGAGCGCGCTGCTCGCATCGAGCGTGTTCATCGTCCTGGCCGTGGTGCCGATCTCGCTCGTGATCTCGACGATGGCGGGCTTCGCGATCGGGCTCCTTCGTATCCCCGGCGCTCGCCTGCTCCTGTTGCTCTTCGTGTTTGGCCTGACGCTACCGTTCGAGGGAATCGTCACGCCGCTGTACTTCCTCGCCCGCCAGATCGGAATCCTCAACACGCGCGTCGCGATCGTCCTGCCCCTGATCGGGCTGTTCATGCCCTTCGCCGTCTTCTGGATGCGAGCCCATTTCGTGAACATGCCGAGCGAGATCTCCGAGGCGGCACGCGTGGACGGTGCCAGCGCCTGGGATCTCTTCTGGCGGATCCACGTGCCGCTGGCCCGTGCGCCGATCGCCTCGCTCGGGATCCTGATGTCAGTCTGGGCCTGGAACCAGTTCCTGCTCGCCCTCGTGCTCGTCGAGGACCCGACGCAACGGACGATGGCCGGCGCGCTGGGGGCGTTCCAGGGGCACTACGCGACCGATATTCCGCTCCTGTGCGCCGGGACGATCCTGATCCTCCTGCCCACCCTCCTCATCTTCGTGCTCTTCCAGCGCCAGGTCATCGCGGCGCTCCTGCAAGGGTCGGTCAAGGGATGACGATGCAGTCGGCGGCGAGGAATGCGATCCGGGGGGCCGCGAGGGACACCATCGAGCTCGACGATGGCCGGCGCATCGAGGGCTTCGTGGATGCCGGTTTCGGCGCGGTCATGGACGCCTTCGTCGCGAACTTCGTCGAGCGTCACGACCTCGGAGCAGGGTGCGCCGTGTACATGGACGCGCTACCGGTCGTCGACGTCTGGGGCGGCATTGCCGACAGGCGGACCGGGCGAGTGTGGAACCACGACACCGCCGCCGTGATCTTCTCGTGCTCCAAGGGCCTGTTGGCGATCTGTGCCTACCTGCTCGTCCAGGGGGGCAGGCTCGATCTCGACGCGCCCGTCGCCCTCTATTGGCCAGAGTTCGGCGCAGCCGGCAAGGCAGGGCTGACCGTTCGGCAGGTGATGAGTCACCGGGCCGGGTTGCCGGCGCTTGACGCCGATCTCGAGCGCGGCGAGGTCCTCGCGTGGGCGCCGGTCATCCGGGCGATCGAGGCCCAGCGGCCGCTGTATGCCCCCGAGGGTGGCCATTTCTACCACACGCTCACCTACGGCTGGCTTGTCGGCGAGCTGATCCGAAGGGTCACCGGCCGTTCACCCGGCCGCTTCTTACGGGAGGCGATCGGGGATCCACTCGAGCTGCGAACCTGGATCGGTCTCCCCGATGCGGTGCGGCCGTCTGTCGCCTGGATGGAGCCGCCGCTTCCGGACGAGGACTCCGCGGCCGCCCGTCAGGCTGCTCGCCTCGGCCGCGAGAACGCCGTCATTGCACGGAGTGCGTCCATGGGCGGGGCATTCGGCTTCCCAGTCGAGAACGGCATCGTCTCCTTCAACGCCCCGGACATCCAGGCCGCCGAGATCCCAGGGGCGAACGGTGTCAGCACGGCTGAATCCCTGGCTCGCGCGTACGCGGCCTGCGTCGCTGACTCGCACGGCCGACCGCTCCTGTCGGCCGCGTCGCTGGGCGACCTCCTCCGCGTCCAGTCGGCCGGCCGGCCGCTGTCGGGCATGCCGGATGACGGTGCTCGGTGGGGAACCGGCTTCCAGCTGGCTTCGCCGCCAGGCCAGCCGATGCTCGGGGCGACGAGCTTCGGACACGCCGGCGCCGGCGGCCAGCTAGGGTTCGCCGACGTGGAGCACCGCGTCGGGTTCGCGTATCTGGGCAACCAGATGGGTGGCTACGGCGATGTGCGAGCTCGCGAGCTGACCATGGCCCTCCGCGCCGCGATCGGTGCCTGAGGGCCTCCGGGACGCCTCGATGGCAGCTCAATCCGTCGCCACTCGCCCGCAGCTGCTGACGTATCCCGACTCGCTCGGCGCCGACCTTCTTGAGCTCGGGAACCTTCTGGACGGCCCTTTCGATGGGCTCTTCCACGGGGTGCACATCCTGCCGCCGTTCCCCTCCTCGGGCGACCGTGGCTTTGCCCCGCTGACCTATCAAGAGATCGATCCGCGCTTCGGGACGTGGGAGGACATCCGGCGCATCGGGGCGCGTCACGACGTGATGCTCGACGTGATGATCAACCACATCTCGCGCCAGAGCCCGGAGTTTCAGGACTTCCAGCGCCTCGGCCGGCGATCGCGGTACGCGGACCTGTTCATCACCCTCGACAAGATCTGGCCGGACCGCGATCCACCGCTGAGCGACGTCGCGCAGATCTTTCTGCGCAAGCCGGACTCGCCCTTCTCGACGGTCACGATCGAGGAGACCGGCGAGCCCGAGCGGATCTGGACGTCGTTCGGGTCGGCAAACTGGTCGGAGCAGATCGACCTCGACGTCACGTCCGAGACGACGCGTTCGCTCGTTGCCAGCTGGCTGCGGTTCTTTGCCGATCAGGGCGTCCGGTTCGTCCGACTCGATGCCGTCGGCTACGTCATCAAGAAGCCGGGAACGTCCTGCTTCATGGTCGAGCCTGAGATCTACGAGTTCCTCGGCTGGATCACCGGCGTTGCCGGGCCGCTCGGGCTGGTGATCCTGCCCGAGGTGCACGATCGATATCCGACCCACGAACGCCTCGCTGCCCACGGCTTCTGGACCTACGACTTCGTGCTGCCGGGACTCGTGCTCGACGCGTTCGAGACGGGTGTGGCGCTACCGCTGGCGGAGCATCTCAGGCGCTCGCCGCGGCGCCAGTTCACCACGCTCGACTGTCACGACGGCATACCGGTTCGCCCGGACCTCGACGGCATCCTCGAGCCGGCCCAGATGCTCGAGCTTGCCGAGCGCGTTCGGCGGCGCGGGGGCAACGTCAACAGGCTCCTCTCGGGCGACCAGGCCGGCGACGTCGATGTCCACCAGCTCAACTGCACGTACTACTCCGCACTGGGCGGTGACGACGCGCGCTACGTGGCGGCCCGGGCCATCCAGCTGTTCGCCAGGGGTGTTCCCCAGATCTACTACGTCGGTCTGCTCGCAGGTGAGAATGACACGGCCGCGGTTGAGCGAACCGGGGATGGCCGGGCGATCAATCGCCACGATTACACGATCGGCGAGGTCGAAGACGCCCTGCGCCGCCCAGTCGTCCGTCGAGTGTTCGAACTCGTGCGCCTTCGGAACACCCATCCGGCATTCGCGGGAGAGCTCGACGTGGAGAGTGAGGGAAGCGCTCTCCGGCTTCGATGGCGGAGCGGCGACGCGATGTGCAGTCTCGAGGTGGATCTCTCGTCTGGCCGGGCCGCGATCAGCGACCCTAAAGCTCAGTCGGCGGTGTCCGGACCCGACTCGCAGGTCTGGTGACAGGGGCTCCGCGATCTGACGAAGAGCGTAAAACTCCACCCGGTTCGCTCGGGTTTCCACTCGGGTGGCCACTACGCTCGGGAGTCCCAACAGGAGCAGTCGCGGAACGATACGTTGGTGGAGGGATGCCGCTGCCGGAGCGACCGTGTTGGCGAATTCGGCCAAGCCCGCGAAGGCCGTGTCGCTATCGTCGAGCGCAGGGGTTCGGGCATCGGTGCATCGCCGGTACTGGGAGGGTCACATGCTCAGCGATCACATGGTTCATCCGAGCCTCGCGACCGCGGGCATCGGTCGGGCCCGCGTCTGGTACGCCCAAAGGCTTGGTCTCGAGCCGCTCTTCGAATCTCCGTACCTGCTCGCCTACCAGGTGGGCCCTACGATTTTCACGGTCTTCGAGACGTCGGCTGCCGGGACGGCCCAGAACACGACAGCGATCTGGCGCGTCCCGGACCTCCGCGCCGAGATGACTCGCCTTCGCGCTCGGGGCGTCGTATTCGAGGAGCTCGACTTGGGCGGTGACGGTCGGACGATCGACGGGGTCGTGACCACCACCGATCCATGGGGCGGTACTGTCCGGAATGCCTGGTTCCGCGATGGCGACGGCAATTGGATCGGCATGGTCGAACAGCCCGACCACCCCGGTGAGCCACCCGCAGGAATGGGCATCGGGGCCGCACTCGCGGCGGCTGATCTGGCCCGGGCACGGGCGTGGTACGCAGAGAAGGTCGGCCTCGAGCCGCTCCACGTCTTCGAGAACGACGAGCTCGTGTACCGGCAGGGGGCGACTCATCTGACGATCTTTGCGACGCCTTCGGCGGGTACCGCCAAGAACACCGTTGCCGTCTGGCGAGTGGACGACCTTCGAGCCGAATTGAATGCGCTCCGCTCTCGCGGAGTCGTCTTCGGCGACTACGAGATCGGCGGCCTCTGGACCGAGGACGGGGTCTACACGGATCCGGACGACGGGTCGTTAGCCGCGTGGTTCGTTGACTCCGAGGGCAACACGTTGGGCGTGGTCGAGGACCACGGCGAGCCGATCCGGCCGAGGTAGCGGTTTCGAGACCGGCCGGATCGGGAAGGTCGCTGATGGGACGCGTTGAGCCCGAGAAGACTTTCGGATTCTGGTTTCAGGCTTTACATCTGCGGGATCGGAGACCCGAGCAGTGCCAGGGCTAGGCGCTACCCAGCCGGGTGAAGCTCAGATGCGTCACGCCGCTGGGCGATGAGGTCGCCTCGATCGCGTAGTCCTTGTCCAGGGCTTCCAGACCGTCCCAAAGCCGGACGCCACGGCCGAGCAGGATCGGGACGACCACGATATGCATGTCGTCGATGAGGCCGGCCCTGAGGAACTCGCGAATCATCGTTGGACCGCCGCCGATCCGAACGTCCTGGCCACCGCCAGCCTCGCGCGCCGCCTCGAGCGCGTCGGCCGGCGAGGCATCGATGAAGTGGAAGGTCGTCCCCGCCTCCATCTCGATCGGCGGTCGCGGGTGATGGGTGACGACGAAGACCGGCGTGTGAAATGGCGGGTTGGCGCCCCACCAACCCTTCCAGTCCGGGTCCTGATGCCACCCCGGCGGACCGAACTTGCCGGCACCCATGATCTCGGCGCCGATCCCTGGAGCGAACTGCTGGAGGAAGGCGTCGTCGATTCCGGCGCTGCCACCTGATTGGCCGACGGTCTCGCGCCACCACCGGGTGGCGAACATCCACTCGTGCAGCCGTTCGCCGGCGTGACCGAATGGTGCCTCGAGGGTCTGGCCCTCGCCTGTGCCGAAGCCGTCGAGCGAGACGGAGAAGAACTGAACCCGGGCGCGAGACATCGTCCGCTCCATCGTACCGTTACGAGACGATGCCATCGGAAACCGATCCGCTCCCGGCCGTTCGCTGGCAATCCGCCCGGCCGGTCCTGACAGTCGTCGGTTGCCACGCCGGCGGCGAGATCGGCAACGTCGTGATCGCGGGCGTCGAGCCGCCCCCAGGAGCGACCGTCTTCGAGCAGATGGAGCACCTGCGCGCCGACGACTCGCTCCGCCGCCTGCTCCTCCACGAGCCGCGCGGGAGCGTCGCCGTCCATTCAAACATCGTGCTGCCGTCGCTCCGGGAGGACTGCGCCTTCGGCTACGTGATCATGGAGCCGACGGAGTACCCGGCGATGTCGGGCTCGAACACGATCTGCGTCGCGACCGTCCTGCTGGAGACCGGCATGGTCGAGATGCGCGAGCCGCTCACGACATTCCGCCTCGAGGCACCCGCGGGCCCGATCGACATCCGGGCCGGCTGCCGCGCCGGCAAGGTCGACTGGGTGGAGCTGGAGAACGTGCCCTGCTTCGCCGAGCGCATCGACGCCCCGCTTGAAGTCCCGGGCATCGGGACCCTCGTGGTGGATGTCGCGTTCGGCGGCATGTTCTACGCGATCGCGGACGCGTCGGTGCTCGGCTTCGCGCTCGAGCCATCCGAGGCGCGCGACCTGTCGCGTGTCGGCGAGCAGATCCGGGTCGCGGCGCGCGCGCAGCTGCCGGTCGCCCACCCCGAGAACCCGGAGATCGCCGGCATCAGCATCGTGCAGATCGCCGAACCCTGGCGGGGCGTGAACGCGGTCACGAAGAACGCGGTGGTCGTCGCGCCCGGCCGGCTGGATCGATCGGCGACCGGCACCGGCCTGTCGGCCCGCATCGCGGCCCTCCACGCCCGCGGATCGATGCGCGTGGGTGACACGATGACGCACGCTTCCGTCATCGGCTCGACATTCGACGGGCGGATCGTTCGCGAGGTCCAGGTTGCAGGTCGATCGGCGATCGTGCCGGCGATTCGGGGGAGCGCCTGGATCACCGGCGTCACCCGCGTCGTCGTCGACCCGACCGACCCATTTCCCGCGGGCTACCTTCTCTCGGACACGTGGCCCGGCGACGACGTCCAGGCCTGACTCGTACGGAGGATGCATGTCCGCACCTGCCACCGCCGACCTGACGCCGCTTCGCGATGTCGTTCGCGGCCGCGTCATCGTCCCCGAAGACGCCGGCTACGAGGAGGCGCGACGCGTCTGGAACGCGATGATCGATCGCAGGCCGCG
>Ga0207684_10005711_pt1 | contig 11427 bp, 9 predicted proteins | sample KBSK5501metaG_FD_184342 | JGI IMG/M metagenome (GOLD analysis project Ga0207684, IMG submission 184342) | Corn, switchgrass and miscanthus rhizosphere microbial communities from Kellogg Biological Station, Michigan, USA - KBS K5-50-1 metaG... | ecosystem: Host-associated > Plants > Roots >... | reverse complement strand
ACCGTCCATACTTCTTTCAGAACACAAAGGGCCTGCGAGCGACCGCGCTTGCACAACCGGGTCGGTTGTGGGGCCTCGCGGGCGCGGTGTTGCTCGTGCTGATCTTGATCGTCGAGCGCGGCCGCGACGCTCGCGCGTTCCTCCGCCCGGCAGCAGTTGCGACCGGCGTCGGCGCCGCTTTTCTGTGCGTCGAGCTCGCGCTGATCCAGCGGTTCACGCTCGCAGCCGGCGGTGCGCTGTATGCCGTGTCCTTCGTCCTGTTCAGTCTGCTCGCGTGGAGCGCCGCAGGCGCGCTGATGCTCGGCGGCCGGTGGCGTCGTCTCGACCGCGGCGTCTCGTGGGCATGCCTAGCAGCGGGGCTCGCCATCGCCGCGACCGCTCTGCTCGCGCGGAACCTCGAATGGCTCGACTCGATCTCGAGTGAAGCCGGCCGACTGCTGCTGATCACGGTGATCCTCGCGCCTGTCGGGCTCGCGATCGGCTGTCCGTTTCCGGTGCTCCTCGCCCACCACGGCGAGCCGGCTAGTCGCATCGCCAGCTTGTGGGCGATCAACGGAGCCGCGTCGGTGGCCGGCGGAATCGTTGCGGTGCTCGCGTTGCGCGTCGCGGGCTCGACCTATGCGCTCTTCCTCGCCGCTGGATTGTACATGGCGGCGGCGGCGATGGCGCCCGCTACAGACCGGACGACCGCTTGAGGCTCCAAACGAGTCGTCACCACTCACTTCGGACACGAAGGATCGTTGGTAAGCGCGAGGTCGTCGAGCATCACGCTCTCCTCGGGGATCGTTTGCAGGCATGAACCGCCGCCCGTGAGCTGGAACAACACGTGTTGGCTTCGCCCCGCGAGCAGAGGGTCGAAGCAGATCACGCCGCTCCGCCACGTGTTGTCTTGCGTGATCGTCGCCGTGTCGGCGGTAAACGAGTAGTTGTTGACCGGCGTGGCCTTGTAGAAGAAGGAGAGAGCCGGCCCACCCACCGCCGAGGTCGCCGGCACGTCGACGTACATCTCGTACGAGGGCCCGTAGCACGGCCTCGTCGCAGCAAGCTTGAGCGCGGCGGCTCCGCCGTGCACTTGACCCGCGCCGGTGACGATCGTGGCCGTCGATGCAGTGGCTTCGAACTGTACGCCGATCGGCAGGTATCGCGATTCGAAGCCCGGATCGGCGATCGCGTCCGTTCCGCACTTGGGCTCGTTGATGATCGCGATGTCGTCGAAGATCGACTCGTAGTTGACCGCGCTGGCGCACGCGCCACCCGGACTGAGGAAGCCCTTGAGAGCAATGGGCTCGCCGCGCTGAAACGGCTGCAGGCATTGCACGACGGTGGTCGGCATGCCGGTTCCCGGCACCATCGATTGCAGAGGCATGAGGAGCTCGACGGCGCCGCCCGCCGTGGTCCGGTTGTAGAACGACAGCGCGGGCGATGGCAGCTCGTCGAGCCCGGGCAAGGCAAGCTTGACCGTGACCTCGGCGATGTCACAGCGTCGCTCGACGAAGATCCGCGCGGCGCGCGAACCGTTGGCGCCTTGGCCGGCCACGAAACCGGCGAAGGTCGAGTCGGGACCGTTCGAGAACCCAGTCCGGAACGACCAGCCGGCGTCGGCCTCGGCGTTGCCATTGAGGACCGGCCCGGGCGCGACGCACTCGCCGACGAGCGCCGGTCTGATCTCGACGCGATCGATGTAGAGCGTCATTGCGGCAAACGTCGGCATGATCTCGAGCGGCATCGCGACGCCTTTGCCACGGCTCGACTCGGGCGCGTACTGCGCCGCGCCGAGGCAGCGACGCGCCACAGTCCATGTCGTCATGCCGGCGACGTCGTACCAGTGCGTGCCGACTTTCACGCTGGGCCAGTCGCCGCCTTGCGCGCCGCGCGTGCTGATCTCGACGACGAGCAGCTCCGAGCGAGACAGGCGCGGCATCGTGATCGTTTGCTGAACGCGTGCGAACCCCATGAGGCCGGCGGCGCCGAAGTCGACCATCCCTCCCTCCGAGCGCGCGGGATCGATCGCGCCGCCGGTGAGGGTCCACGCAGACGGATCCTGAAATCCGGGATCGTCGACGACGCCGACCCACGTGCACGCGGTTCCCGTGTCCACGTAGCCGGCGGCACACTCGCACGTCCGCGAGCTGCCCTGGATGTCGCAGACCTGATGCGGCACGGTGCAATCGTCGTCGACGTTGCACTCGCACACTTTGGTGCAGGGCAAGATGCCACCGTCGCCCGTCGGATCGATCGGCGTATCGAACCCGAAGCGACCGCATCCGGCAGCTACGAGTACACCCAGCGCGACGGACACGTGCACCGTATCCAGCATACGCGATACCGCCCGCTCTCTTCTTGCTCCAGCGAGGCGAGCTTGTCGCTGATGTATGCGCTCGCCGCTTACACCCCGAACAACTGGCTCGATCTCGGAGAAGACTGCATGTCCTTGCGTCTCGCGACCGCGGGCACGGTCAAGGTCATCGGCGCCGATCAGTGCACGGCTCGAGCTAGCTGGTAACGTGAGACGCCATGGCAGCTCCGGATGAGCACCGACTCGCGGAGCTCTCGCTGCACTGTCTCTGGCGTGCGATCTGGGCAACGACTTTCCGATCATCGCGTGGATCAAGATCAAACATTCGTCGTGACAGATGATGCGGAAAACATCGAGCTCATTCCGCGCCGCGCGCGCACGTGGTAGATCGCGTGCGAGGCCTCAACCACCGGCACGATCGATCCATACGCGACGGGTAACGGGAAGCCGGTGAGAGTCCGGCACAGCCCCCGCTACTGTGACCGGAATCCTCCGGGAGTCAGAGACCGCCCCGACGCCACCGCCCATGCGGCGCCAGATCGTGTCGGCGCGCCGCACTGGGCACGTCACGGAGGGTGACATGCTTGCTGTCCTGGTCGTCATTGTTTGCGCGTTCTTTCGAGTCATTCCACATCCGCCGAACTTCGCGCCCGTCGGTGCCACGGCGGTGCTCGCCGGCCGCACGTTGAAGCCGCTGACTGCTATCGCGGTGACGCTCGCCGCGATGGCTCTCGCCGATTTCGCGCTGGCCGCGATTCATGGCTGGCAGCCGTTCGGCGTCAGCACGCTGTTCATCTACGGCGGGTTCGCGACGCAGGTGTTGATCGCGCGCGCGCTGCGCAAGCACCGCGGAGGCGCGATCGGCGCCGCGCTGCTCGGCGCGACCGGGTTTTTCGTGCTGTCGAATCTCGGCGTATGGGTGCTCGGCGGTCTGTACCCGCGCACGCTCGACGGTCTCGTCACGTGCTATGTCGCGGCGCTACCGTTCTTCGGCGCGACGCTGCTCGGCGACGTGCTGTGGACGATCGCGCTCGTGTTCGCGTGGCGAACGATCGCGCAGCGGCTCGCGCGAAGTCGCGCGTGGGTGCCAGCCGACGCGCTCGAGGCGGCAACGCTGTGAGCTCGCTGCCGCGCGCGCTCGTCGCTTGGTCGACCGGCAAGGACAGCGCCTGGGCTCTGCACGAGGTGCGGCGCGCGGGCAAGCTCGACGTCGTTGGTCTGCTCACCACGGTGACCGCGCCGTATCAGCGCGTGTCGATGCACGCGGTGCGCGTCGAGCTGCTCGCCGCGCAAGCTGCGGCGGCGGGCTTGCCACTCCACGTCGTCGAGATTCCCGCGCCGTGTCCCGACGTCGTGTACGCGCAGGCAATGGCCACCGCGCTCGAGGTCGCGAAGACGCGCGAGATCACGCACGTCGTGTTCGGCGATCTGTTCCTCGAAGACGTCCGCGCGTATCGCGTGGCGCGCATGGCAGAGGTCGGCATGACGCCGGTGTTTCCGCTGTGGGGGCGCGACACCCGCGCGCTCGCGGCGGAGATGCTCGACGCCGGTGTCGAAGCGTGGATCACGTGCGCCGATCCGCGCCGCGTGCCGCGCGAGCTCGTCGGGCGTCGCGTCGATGCGGCGCTGCTCGCATCACTGCCGGCCGACGTCGATCCATGCGGCGAACGCGGCGAGACGCACACGTTCGTCGCCGCCGGCCCGATGCTGAGCAAACGGGTCGACGTCGAGCTCGGCGACATTGTCGAGCGCGATGGATTCGTGTTCGCAGATCTGAAGCCGGCCTAGCTGCTCGTAGATTCTCCGAGGAACGCGCATCGAACGCGCGCTGCGCGCTCACGCCCGGAAGCCTAGCGGACGACCGGCCAGGAATGCGTGCGCCTTCGCCGGTACGAGTGCTGCTTCTCCTAAAGGTGAGGTATCCCATGCACACCAAGATTCTCGCAGCGATCTTGTTCCTGCCGGCCACCGCGTTCGCCGATCCTCCGATCCGCGACGGCGTCGATGGCGCCATCGCGAGCGAGCACGAGTCGTCGAACCGCGTGCGTTACTACGCGCAAGAAACGACGATCGCGGAGCGCGACATCGTCACCGCGACTATCAAGCGCGACGTGGCCCGTAACCGGTGGAACGCCGCCGTCCGCGATGATCACCCCGCAGCCGCGGGCAAGTGGGCGATCCGCTACCACGACGCGATACGCGACGAGGCCAAGGCGCAGGAACGCGCCACCCAGTTCAGCCACGCGCGCGACGTCGCCCGCGCCGACTTCCGAGCTTCGGCCGAGCAGAACCGCCGGCTCACGCGACAGGCACGGGCGCGAGGCGGACGGGCACGAGGCTAGGATCGAGTCCAACCGCGCGAGAGCCACGACGCGAACAAGGGGACGTTCCTCGATATCCCTGCGACGGGAAAGCAGGCGGCCTGGACCGAGATCCGTTCTTCCGGATCGCGAACGGGAAGATCGTCGAGCACTGGGTCGACGTGGACATCTACGCGTGGTTCCAGCAGCTCGGGATCAGTCCCGCGATGCAGTCGTGAGCGGCGGGGACGGAGCGGGCATGGGCGATGCACGACGTGCTCGATAGGAGAATGTGATGTCGAACCGAAATCGACACTATGAGCCTCTGACATCCGAAACCGCAGCGCTTGTTCTCGTCGACCACCAGGTCGGTCTCATGACGGGCGTGCGTGACTACTCCACCGGCGAGTTGAAGCACAACGTGGTTGCTCTGGCCAAAGCTGCCAAGCTGCTAAACGTACCGATCGTCGTCACCACCACGGCGCGCGACAGCATGTGGGGGCCAACCTTCCCGGAGCTGGTCGAGACGCTGCCCGGAGTGCAGATCATCGACCGATCATCCGTCAACGTCTTCGATGATGCGCGAGTGGCTCACGCCATCGAGGCGACTGCCCGCAAGAAACTGATCTTTGCTGGCCTGTCTCTCGAGGTCTGCGCTGCGTTCCCGGCGATGACGGCCGTCGGCAGGGGACTGGATGCCTATGTCGCCGTCGACGCCTGCGGCACATTTAGCGAGACCAAGCGAGAGGTTGGCCTTCTGCGCATGCAGCAGGCAGGCGTGATACTCGCTGACTATGCGACTCTGATGATCGAGATCCTCAAGGACAACGCGCGACCAGAGGCTGGCGCCGTCTATGGTGCCATCGACATGCCCTGGGCGACGCTCGTCGGGCAGATTGCCGACTCGATTATCTCTCGGCATCGAACGTAAGAGCACGTGCGTTTTGATTCACGCAGGCACGCTCGAAAGCGATTGCGGCAAAGCTGGTACATTTTGAGTGTGGACGACGTGAGCACGGTCCTTAATCCGCGCGCAGCCGGCATGCCGGTCCGGGCGATTTCCGTCACGGTCACCGGTGGTCCCGATCGCGGCAAGAGCCTCGTCAACTCGGGGACCACCATGTCGATCGGATCGGCGCCGGGGAATGACTTGGGGCTCACCGATCCGACCGTGTCGCGCTACCACCTCGAGCTCGAGCGGCGGGCCGACCGCATCGTCGTCACGGACATGGGGTCGACCAACGGTACGATAATCGGCGGCGCGCTCGTCGAGGGTGGCAAGGTGTCGGTCACGTCAGGCGCCGTTCTCGAGATCGGTGCGACGACGCTCCGCGTGGCCGACGGCGGTGTCGTCATGGTCGGCGTTCGCCGCAGCGGGCTCGGCGAGCTGCGCGGCCGCAGCGACGTGATGCAGCGCCTGATGGGCAGGATCGAACAGCTGGCCGACAAGGCCGCTCCGGTCATGATCGTCGGTGAATCCGGGACCGGAAAGGAGCTGATCGCGCGCGCGCTCCACGACACCGGTGCGCAGCGACGGGGTCCGTTCGTGACCGTCGATTGCGCGGGCCTGTCTCCCACATTGTTCGCGAGCGAGCTGTTTGGCCACGAGCGTGGTGCGTTCACGGGTGCCGAGCGCCGTCACGTCGGTGCGTTCGAGCGCGCGAGTGGCGGCACGCTCTTGCTCGACGAGGTTGGCGAGCTACCGCCGGCTCTGCAAGCGGGACTGCTCGGGGTGCTCGAGCGTCGAGTCATTCGGCGCGTCGGTGGCAGCGACGACATTCCCGTCGATGTCCGCGTCATCAGCGCGACCTTGCGTGATCTGCGCGCGGAGGTGAACGCGGGCACGTTCCGACTCGATCTGTTCTATCGCCTCGCAGTCGTGTTCTTGCATGTCGCTCCGCTCCGAGAGCGAACCAGCGACATCTCACTCCTCGTCGAGCACTTCCTGCGGCAGGCGGGATACGAAGGCGCAGTCGAAGCGATCTTCCCGAGCGAGCAGTTGCAGGAGCTCGAGGGTCACCGCTGGCCGGGCAACGTCCGCGAGCTGCGGAACTTTGTCGACGCAGCACTCGCCACCGGAGAACCCCAGCTGCTCGCTGCGGGCGCGGACTCGTTGCTCGAGTCGCGCGGGCATGACGGCGCCGCGCCGGGCGATCGCATCGGCGCCGTGCTCGGCAAGCCCTATCGCGAGGCACGCGCAGAGGTTCTCGCCGAGTTCGAGCGTCGCTACCTCGTCGATCTCCTCGAGCGAACCGGTGGCAACGTCCGCCAGGCCGCGCGCGACGCGCGCATGGACCGCACGTACCTGATCGAGCTCATCCGCCGGCACGAGCTGCCGACGAGCGCATCACCGTCCTCGCCTCCGACGAGCGCATCACCGTCCTCGCCCGCGACGAGCGCATCACCGTCATCGCCTCCAACGAACAAGCGCTGACCTGGTAGGGGCTACCCCGCCGGTGGTTGGCTGTTCCCTACCACTGGGTGGCGGCGCAGCGCACCGAGACCCGCACGATGACTCGTGCCCGATCAGGCACTCGGCTTGCGTGCACAGCAGATGATGCTGACCGCCAACACGATTGCGACATGGATGTCCGCGGCCCTCTCGGTCGTCTGGTGTGCGAGCTGCGGCTCTGACAAACGCATGAACGAAGAAGGCGGGAGCCCCGATGGCAAGCTCTCGGGTCCCGCGTGCGCTGAAGGTGCCGTCTCGACGGCCTGCGTGTGCGGCAACGCGGATGTCACCCAGGGCTACTGCTGTGCGAGCCACCCGCAGGCGACGCCGTGCACGCCGGGCATGACGCTCGACGACATCATTGCGCCTGAGCGGATCACCGCGTGGAATCCCGGCATCCTCGCCGATGGTCAACTCGGCATGCCGCTGGGCGTCGATGGCTTGCCTCAACGCACGATGGTGTGCGCGACGCTGTCGCCAGGCGGCAACATTCAGGCGGCGCTCGACGCGTGTCCGGAAGGACAAGTCGTCAAGCTCGGCGCCGGCAACTTCACGACCGCGTCGACGATCACGCTGACCCGCGGCGTGGTGCTGCGCGGGACGGGCTCGCAAGGCGCGCCAAACGGCACCACGATCACGAAGACCGGCGGCGGCACGGTGCTGGCGATCGGCGATGCCCGCGATCAGATCTGTTCCGGTGGCACCGCGGTCGCACTCGCACAGGCCGGTGCAAAGGAAGCGAAGACCATCGTGGTCAACTCGGCCGCGAGCTTTCGCGCAGGTGATCTCGCGCTCGTCGATGTCGTCGACGACAGCACGGTGCAGCAAGGCGACTGCCCGTACTTCAAGCGCGTGAGCGGACGCTCGGCAACTCAGCGTGTCGAGATCGCCGCGGTCGATGCCGCGACGAACACGCTTACGCTGACGTCGCCGTTGCACTGGAAGTTCGAGTCGGCGGCGCCGTACCTCGCGCAGATCACGCGAGTCACGCGCCCGGTAGTTCGCTGGGCCGGCATCGAGCAACTCGAGGTCGCAGGCGGAAGCAACCCCGGCTACAACGGCCAGATGGCGGGCGGCATCGACATCTCGAACGCCGCCTACAGCTGGGTCAAGGATGTGCAGACCGACACCGTCGGCGGCATGCACGTGTCGATGACCGGCACGTATCGCGTCGTCGTGCGCGACAGCTACTTTCATCACTCCGCGAATTACGGCTTCGGCGCCGACTGCTACGGCATCGTGCTGCGCTGCGGATCCGCCGACAATCTCGTCGAGAACAACGTCGTACGCTACATGAACAAGCCGATCTTGTTCAACGTGAGCGGCGGCGGCAACGTGATTGCCTACAACTACGCCGACAACTCGTGGGCGACGCCGGCCGAGTGGCAGGAGGTCAACATCGACACGCACTGCTCGTTCCCCCACATGGAGCTGATGGAAGGCAACTACGCCCCGCACATGGGCGCGACGATCACGCACGGCAACGCCGGCTACCTGACGTTCTTCCGCAACTTCTCGTCGAGCAAGTTCGCGTCACCAGCAGTCGCCGGCTCGAACGCGACGCAGACCGGCAACATCACCACGCTGCAGTTCCAGATGGGCGACATCGGCATGAACGTGCTCGGCAACGTGCTCGGCACGGACGGCCTCACCACGGCCTACGACGGCTACGACAGCAACGTGAAGTCGATCTTCTCGCTTGGCAGCGCGAACGATGTATCCGCGACATCGCTCTATCGTCACGGCAACTACGACACCGTGCACGACGACGTGATCTGGGACAGCGCCCACATGGTCCACGCGCTTCCGCCATCTCTGTATCTTTCGGCCAAGCCAGCTTGGTGGCCGGCCACGACGCCGTGGCCATGGGTCGGGCCCGACAAGATGCCGATGGTCGACACGCTGCCGGCCAAGAGCCGCTCCGACCAGCTCGCGCCGTAGCTCACTCGGCTGCGAGCACGGTGTAGTCGTCGTAGGCCGCGGCCACGAGAAATGTTTTCATGCCCGGCGCGCCCGACGTGAATCGCGTGTCGTTCGCAAACCCCGCGGCGCCGCCCACGCCACGCACGCAGCAATCGAGTCGCGAGCCGCGGACCTGAAACTCCATCGTGAACCACCCCATCGGGTCGTGACCGGGGAGCTGACTGACGTCGATGAAGACCGAGTGCAAGAAGCCGGTGTCGGTCGCAGACATCGAGTACATGATGTTGAACTGCCCGTTGATCGGATCCCAGTTGCAATGATACTGCCCGCCCGCGTTGTCCCGCTGCACTCGCGCGGCGAGCTCGATCGACGTCGAGGGTCCCGTACCGTCGATCGCGCGAAACCTCGATACGATCCGATAGTCATCCGCGGCGACTGCAGGCTGGAACGTGTACGCAAACTCGCTCGTGCTGTCGCTCTGGATTGCCGTGCCCGCCTCCGCGCGCCACGACCCAACACCACCCTGCGTCCAACCGGTGAGGTCGTCGAAGCCCGTCGAGTAGAGCGGCGCGCCGGCAGGTGCCACCAGACAGCTTTCGCTCGCGCCCGAGCGCACGCACGTGTTGCTCGCGACATCGCAGGAATATCCGTCGAGGCAAGGACACGGCTTGCCTTCCAGCTCGATCGCCGGCACCGTGCAACCGGCACAAGCGAGGACACTCCACAGCGCGCTCGTTCTCATGGCATCGCCCACGCGAGTCCGACGTACGAAGGGCCGAGCAAGAGCTGCGCGTGGCTCGGCGAAGCCTCGTTGTCACGACGACGATAGTCGAGCACTGCCCAGATCGCGCCGCCGACGACGATCGCACCACCGGCGACGAACAACACATTGGCCGTGGTCGCGTATTGTTGCGCGCGATCTTGCAACGCCTGCACTGCGATCTGACTGGGCGCGGTCTTGGCATCATCGTGGCGCGCCGCCGAGACGATTCCGAACCCGAAGCCGACGGCAGCCACAGCGACGCCGGCGCCGACCGTCACGAACGGCAGCTTGCTCGCTGGCGCCGGTTCCCGCGGCGTCGCCGACGACTCGCGGGCCTTCGCGGCGCGTTCGGCCGCCAGCTGCTGCTCGCGCTCCGCGGCCTTGTTCGCGAGTTGCTGGCGCATATTCGCGACTCGTCGCTCGATCGCGCCGCGATCCTTTACCGCCGGATCCGTCGCGAGATATCGCTCGTAGTAGACGAGCGCATCCTCCGTCGCTCCCATTCCGTCGAGCGCGAGCGCGAGGTTGTAGAGCAAGGTCGGCTCTGGATAGAGAGCATAGGCCTGCCGCACCAGCTCGGCCGCTTTCTCGAACTCGCCGGCCTTGTATGCTTGATCGCCGGCACGAGCCAGCTCGAGCGCACGCGCCTTGTCATCGGTCGGATCGGCCGAGGCGTGCCCCAACGAAAAAGCGGCCAACGAGAGCACGACCAGGCGAGCCAAGCTCGAAAGATGCAAAGCCGCCATGCCGACCTCGTATACTGAGACTCTATCATGGTGGAGAGTACGACTCCCATCACTCCGTCGAGGATAGGCAGGCACGACATCATCGGTTACATCGCCGCAGGCGGCATGGCCGAGCTGTTCCTGGGCAGGGACCCGACGACGCGCAAGCCGGTCGTCATCAAGCGCATGTTTCCGCATCTCGCGCGGCAGACGAGCTTCGTGTCGATGTTCATCGACGAGGCGAGGCTCGGCACCATGATCCATCACCCCAACCTCGTCGAGCATCTCGAGCTCGGTCAGGTGGGGACCGAGCTGTTCCTCGTGATGGAGTATCTCGAAGGCGAAACCCTCGTCGGCATGATCCGCCGGTTGCTCAAGCGCGGCGAGCGACTCGACTACGGGCTTGCCGCCCACATCACCGCGCAGGCATGCCTGGGGCTGCACGCGGCGCACCTGCTGACCGACGATCACGACAACCCACTCCACATCGTCCACCGCGATGTCTCGCCGTCGAACATCTTCGTCACGTACGAAGGTGACGTGAAGGTTCTCGACTTCGGGATCGCGACCGCAGCCCAGCGCCTGACGCAGCAGACGGCGACCGGTCAGCTCAAGGGCAAGTTCTCGTACATGTCGCCCGAGCAGTGTCGCGGCGAGTCGCTCGACGCGCGCAGCGACATCTTCTCGCTCGGCGTCGTGCTCTACGAGCTCACGTTGCAGAAGCGGCTGTTCAAACGCGAGAACGAGCTCTTGATGTTGAATGCCGTGTGTGAGGATCCGATCCCGCGGCCGTCGCGGGAGGACTCGCAGTATCCGGCACAGCTCGAGGACATCTGTCTGCGCGCACTGTCTCGCGATCGCCGCAAACGCTACCAGTCTGCGAAAGCGATGCACGCTGACTTGATCAGCGCGATGACGGTGCTCGGCGTGAGCAGCGACCCGCGCGAAGCACTCGCGCAGGAGATGCG
>Ga0207684_10005709_pt1 | contig 11428 bp, 2 predicted proteins | sample KBSK5501metaG_FD_184342 | JGI IMG/M metagenome (GOLD analysis project Ga0207684, IMG submission 184342) | Corn, switchgrass and miscanthus rhizosphere microbial communities from Kellogg Biological Station, Michigan, USA - KBS K5-50-1 metaG... | ecosystem: Host-associated > Plants > Roots >... | reverse complement strand
TTGAATACCTTCGTGCAAATCCGAAAGCCATGACTCAAATGAGCAACGAGTCGCAGATAATGTCGAAGGGAAATATCTTTTGGGGTCCACAGGAAAATATGTGTCCAGTGGAACCAGGCGAAGGTCCTGGCCTTACTACTGGTTATTGGCAGTGGTTTCCGCCTAAAACTACTCAGTAGAAAAACCAACAAGGGCAGCCCCGAAATAAATCTGAACATTGAAAAGCTAACTATATCGCAGCCGATGACTCTGAAGTCCGGTACCCCATGAACATGAAGAAGGCCGGCACGATGCTTGTTATGCACATTGCGAAAGCAGTAGCCGGAACCGACTAGGTTAACAACCAAGCGCTTCCATGAACAAAATTACCTTTCCCTTGGGGCTGCGGATGCAGGGCTCCGCAGTGGGCGATCTCCAAGACGCACTCCAACTTCTCCTCAAACGAGGACTCCTTCTGGCGAGTGATGAGGCTACCCGAAGCGAGCTATCCGCAGCACTCGAGCGCGAACAGGTCGAGCAGACATATGGTGAAGCCACGCGCAAACTCGTTGGCAGTTTTCAGGAGGAGCAGCGACTGCAAACGAGCGGCGAAGTGGATGAACCAACGGCAAATGCACTCAACGCCTTAGTCGATGCTCAAACGAGGTTCTCCGTTAGCGGGCAGGTGCGTTATGGCGATGACACGCCGGGTGCCAACATCACGGTGCGTGCGTATAACCGGGATGTAGGGCGCGATGATCAACTGCTCGGCGAAGCCAAGACGGATGAGCAAGGCAAGTACCAGATCTCGTACACGGCTGCGGCATTCGCAGATCGCGGCAAAACCAGCGCTGATTTGTTCGTCCGCATATTCACTGCCGACGGTACCGAACTGCAGACCTCCGATATACGATTCAATGCCTCCTCTGATGAGAAGATTGACGTTTTAATCCAGCGAAAACAATATGGAGGAACGTCGGAATACGAACGCGTTAAAAATAGCGTCACGCCGCTGCTGCGCGATGTCCCACTGTCTAACTTGCAGCCACAGGACGTTGAGTATCTGGCGGCCAAGACCGGCATTGGCGCTCAACAGATCGCTTTACTCGCACAAAGCGCTAAGCTTGCACAGGAGACTGGCAACCCCGCCGAACTCTACTACGCGACGTTGCGCATAACGTCGTCAACGGACTTGACGGCTCTGCTGAGCCAAGCGCCGAATGCCATTGTAAACACGCTTGAGAGCGCCGTCGCCGCGAATGTCATTCCGACCCCGACGCGCGAACAAGCGCGAGCATTCCTCGACAAACTACTTTCAGTGACGGCCGCCGACGCCCTCAAAGCGCCTCGTGTTGACGGGCGAGCCACGCTTGGAGACCTCCTAAGTATCGCCGTACCGGATCATGATAAGCAACAGATTATTGCCGAGCTATGGGTGAAGGAGCGCGGGTCTTCCAGCGGATTTTACGAGGCGGTGCGTGCACGCCCAGAATTCCAAGATGCTAGCGAAGTCCAGCATCTGCAGTGGACATTGGAATTGGGAGACTTGACCGGTGACTACTTGCCCCTTGTTGAGGAGTTGCAACGCCGCGCCGGGACAGATCCGAATCTTCAACAGCTTTACGCCTTGGCGAGCTACGACCGCGGGCAATGGGAAGAGGTCGTACGGGTCGCCGCAGTACCCGCAGATATCCCTGGCGCCACCCCAGATGTAAAGGCGCAGAACTATGCGCAGCTGCTCTATGACACGATTGAGGCCCGATTTCCAACGGCCGTCATCGCCAGTCGTATTCAGCAAGGCAAATTCCCGGTTGCGGATAGCGGACTGCGCGACGACCTCAACCGCTTTTTCCAAAGCAACCCTCAGTTTAAATTCGGAGATGAACAGTTGCCCACGCGGCAATTTCTCGAGGGGCCAGATGCCAGGTTCGACGGCGTCGCCAACACTGACTCCCTGAAAAGCCAGCTAAAACAAGTCGATCGGCTTTTTAAGCTCACCCCTAAGTCTGAAGAGGTGAGTGCACTCATCAATGGCGAAATGCATTCCGCCACAGCGATCGCACACATGAGAGAGCAGGAGTTTATCAATACCTTCGGAGTGCCTTTGGGCGGCAACCAAGCGGCCGCGAGCGTTTACCGCAAGGCAAAGCAGGTCTATGACACGGCGCTTTTACTCTACGCTCGGCATCATCCCGCGCTCAATCAGCCACAGCCGTATGTCATTTCAAACGATGCCACTGGGCGCGCTTCAACGGCATTCCCAGCCGACCTGCAAGCCATGTTTGGCTCTATTGATTTGTGTGACTGTGTTCATTGTGCCTCGATATACAGCCCGGCCGCTTACTTCGTGGATATCCTCAGGTTCCTGTCAATCGGCCCGCGAGACCCACGGGGGCAGACGCCGCTGGACGTGCTCCTGAGCCGCCGGCCTGACCTCGCTGAAATCGAGCTGACCTGTGAGAACACGGACACAACGTTGCCATACGTAGATTTGGTAAACGAGGTTTTGGAAAATGTAGTTTGGCCGCTGGTGCCGCGTGAGGTGCCGCTCACAACAGGGCAAAGTCTAGCCGCTCAAATGGACCAGCGCATTTTGCCACCAGCGGTCAAGCAGTCTCTCACTGGTTTAACACCACCATTATCTAATCAGGTACTCGTGGATCTAGTAGAGTCGGGTCGACGCTGGCGCATCGTTGATGGCGCGCGACGCTGGCTCGTCGAGTATACTCTGACTGGACTGGGCGTCACCGTCAGCGAAGAACCCAGTCGTCACATCGAACTGGAATCGGGCAGCACGGCCGTGAGTGATCTGGATCAGGCGCGAGTACCTCCAGAGGTGCAATCCGCACTAACCAAACATGGCTATCTCCGGCCAGTAAACGCCGTCGTTTCGACGATTCAAGCCGGGCTCTCGTGGCAATTGAATTATGGTTACCAACTCACCATTCAACTCCAACTGCAACTTAACCCTGTGCTCACGCTGACCACCAATAATGTGATGTTTCTCCAAATACCGCTTCCGTTCGGTAGCGATATACCCAGTCGCTTGGACGCAGGCATTCTGCCTCCAGAGCTAGAAGGACAATTAGGCATGCCAGCGCTGAAGGTTGCGGTGGTGGTCGTCGTCCCCGGGCAACAATGGAACGTTACTCAGAGCGAGCAAGCGACGGTGACGCTGACGCCCGCTAAGATGTCGGTGACGACGCTTGCCCTACAAACGTCTGGCACGTCCGAAGAACTGCGCGCCGAGCCTGAACACACGAACGCTCTGTCATATGATCGACTGGCGGCAGCCGTCTACCCGTGGCGATTGCCATTCAACTTATGGCTCGAAGAAGCGCGCGTTTATTTGAACCACCTGGGAGTATCCCGGTGTGCGGGGATGGAAACGTTTTCGAGAGGCACGCTGGCCGATGTGCTATTGGATGCTTTAATCGTCAACGAGTATCTTGGCCTGTCAGAAACCGAGGCAGATATTATTCTCGGAAACCTGACGCACGATTCGCGCCCAGTACCTATCGGATCGAATGCTGACCGGCCTTGGGACTTTTGGGGCTTTGCAACTTCCGCGGTGCAGATACCCGACCCGTCTGGCAGCGGCCCGCCTCTGACTGGAACTTGGGATGCAGTGCTCAAACGAACCGACGTCTTTTTGAAGCAGTCTGGCATCAGTTATATCGAGTTACTGGAGCTGCTGGACACTTATTTCATTAACCCGCTAGCGGTAACCGGACGGGCGTTGTCGCTACGCTCGGCCAATGCGCAGCAGCCAGATTCATGTGTGCTCAACGAGTTGGTCATTGATGGTCTCGATATTCCGACCCTGAAGAAGATGCACCGCTTTGTGCGTCTGTGGCGCAGACTGGGCTGGGCGCTTCGCGACCTGGATAAAGCGATAACAGCGCTCCAGCCAAAGGACGGAAATGGTCAGTTGGACATTACCAGCGCCTTCCTCCGCAACGTATCCCACGCGCAGCGGTTGCGTACAATGCTGAATGTGCCCGTGCCCATCATCTTGAGCTGGTGGGCGAACGTAGACACCGCAGTTTACCACGATTACGTGGCCGAAGGCCAGCCCGAGATCAAGTCGCGATACGAGGAGTTGTTCAAGAACAAGAGCGTCCTGAATCCGGCCGATGCGGCTTTTGACCTGAATTCAGCATGCACCGAGCTGGCCAATCCTTACAACTCCCAGGCTACCGCGCCTGGACCAACGATAAGCGAGCATCGTGCCGTCGTGCTAGCATCGGTCGGCATGAGTAACGCCGAGTTATCGTTACTGATACCGAGTGTCGTCAAAGACGAGCTAACGCTAGCGAATCTTTCACTGATCGCACGGATTGCTTCGTTCGCCAAGGCGGTGCACCTATCCGTGCGGGAATTCCTCATCCTGAAGGATCTGACTGGCCTGGATCCGTTGTTGGGCCTTTCAGCTGTCCCCTTTAGCACCCTAGACACGCTGCTGTTTGTTCAATCGTTGCAACGCGTTCGCAGTTCAGGCCTCAGCATTGACGAGATAAACTATCTCCTAAGGCATATCTTCAGCCCGGTATGGAGTGGCGCACCGACTCAAGACGAGATTGCGCTGCTGCTCGATGAGATTCGTCGCGGCTTACAAAAGATTGCCGCGGAGAACGCGTTCAGCGCGGACACCGCTGATCCGACCGGTGACCTGACCCGGAAAAAGCTCGCGGGACTTAATTGGGATCCTGATCTGATCGAGCGCCTGATGGGAATGCTTAGTAACAACGCGAACTACGAGGCGACACTGAGTGTACTACCGAGCGGTCTTGAATTTCCAGAAGCCCTGAAGACGAAAATCTCGTTCGACGCGGTTCAGCAGACACTTCGGTTCACCGGCTCCATGACTACTCAGGAGCAGAGCCAACTAAAAGGCCTATCTAATGAGTCAGCGTATAGCGATGCACTTGACGAACTCTTTAACGCACCGAGGACCTTTGTCTCCAGGCAAATGAAGCTCTTTGAGCCGCCAGTGTTCTCGGCACCGCTCGCCACTCTCCCGGCAGACATCGTGTTTCCCGATACGCTGAAGAACAAGATCTATCATGATGCCTCAGCCAAAGTGCTGTGTTTTGTAGGTGTCATGACTGACTTGGAAAAGGCTGCGTTGCTCAGCTTGTCAAGCGGGCAAGGATATTCAGACGCCATCAATTCACTGTTCGCGGCGCCAAACACGCTGCCGGCAGAGTTTATCAGCGCGGCTGATGTCTCGCAGTGGTTCGATACTGCGACGCCTGTTGAGCAGAAATTTCGCGATGTGTTAAGTAAGCTTTTACCTCACTTGCGCCAGTCCCAAAGTGAAGCCTTCGTTAAACAAAAAGTAGCCTCAACGCTTAAACTAGAGGCACAGGCAACCGAAAACCTACTGATTCATTGGATCAAGTCGCCCACGACTGCGTCGCAACCATCAATCAGTGATTTCCTCACGCCCTCTTTCACGGAGAGCAACTTGGATGTCCCACTGACCGCAGCTGGATTCCCAGGTCAGTTCAAGGTGTTCCATTTGTTACACAAAATCGCGTTGCTCGTACAAAAGTTGAAGATTACTTCCGGCCAGCTCACCTTGGTGTTTGACTACGCCGCCGACGCACAGTGGCTTGATTTCAATAGCCTGCCCACGGACCCATCCGAGCCAGCGGCCTCATTTGAGGCATGGGCTCGGCTAGTCGATCTATTCGCGCTGCGCGATAAACTGCCGAACGGTGAGGTAGTTCTCTCCCAACTGTGGAAAACAGCGCGCGATCCGCTGATAACTGATCAGAAGTGGTTAGAGCAGGCGAGCGAGCTGTTGGATTGGAATCTGGAAGACCTTCGCTTTGCCGCCGGCGTGCAGGGGTTCGCTCTTACTTTCCCCAATGATTACAAGGACGAGCGGGTGTTGGAACGTCTCAAAGGTTGTGTCGACCTGTGCACACGTCTTGGAATGTCTGCCGCACAGGCGTGGGCTCTCACGAAACCGGCCTTGGTTGAGGACGACGCACGAATGGTGAAGCACGCTGTCAAGGCGAAGTATGAGCCGCAGGAATGGTTTGAGCGCGCTAAATCGTTGCGCGATGTGCTGCGCGAGCGTCAGCGCGCCGCTTTGGTCGATTATTTGGTGTCAACGAAACCCATGCGCGACGCAAGCGACTTATACGAGCAATACCTGATCGACGTGGAGATGGACCCGTGCATGCTGACCTCGCGCCTCAAGCAAGCCATCAATTCCGTCCAGCTTTTTGTTCAGCGCTGCTTAATGAAACTCGAGCGGAATGCGCTCATGCCAACTGAAGCGGATGAATGGAGGACGTGGCGTAAGCAGTATCGCGTGTGGGAAGCGAATCGTAAGATTTTCCTCTATCCTGAGAACTGGATCGAACCTGAACTCAGAAACGACAAGTCACCTTTCTTCAAAGAACTGGAGAATGAGTTGTTGCAAAGCGACGTCACGGATGACACGGCGGAGATAGCGCTACTGCATTACTTGGAAAAGCTCGATCAGGTGGCGCGGCTCGAAATTATCGGCATGTTCCGCGAGCAAGAACCAGAAGACCTATATGCGCATACATCAGCCATAGACCGCCTACACGTGTTTGGTCGCAGCCTCAACACCCCGCATGTCTATTTCTACAGGCGCCTGGAGAAAGGAACGTGGACAGCGTGGGAGCGAGTTGATCTAGATATCGAGGGCGAACACCTGCTACCCGTCATCTGGAACCGACGGCTACACCTCTTTTGGCCCATCTTTACACAAAAGGCTTACACTCCTTCGGCCCAAGAGCGAGAGGCTCACGCTGATGCTCGCAAGTACTGGAAGATCCAATTGGCTTGGAGCGAGTACCGACAAAACAAGTGGCAAGCAAAGAAGGTTTCGAATGAAGGGATCACACATCCAACCGTGGAGGACCGGACTCCGCAGGAAACCTTTTCGTTCTTGGGCACAACGTTCCTGTCGAGCGACATTCTATCTCGCGTCTATCTGCCATGCATCAGCGCCACAGAACTTGCTCAGCCTCCAACGGGTAATCTGCCACCACAGGATAGCGAGCTACACATGGCCGGGCCGTTAGAGTCTATCGGCGGAACGGCCTATGATCCTGTTAACGGAAACAGAGGCGTTCCGAATGTCACCATAAAGTTAAGCAAAAAAACGCAGCAAACGTCTGGCAATGGTGAGTCTACCACGGTGTCATTTGTGTATCAGGTAATCCAGGAATGCATGACCAATGACAAAGGGCAATATCAGTTTGCTGGTTATTTTTTTCCCGGCGATGTGAAATTGGAGGCAGTCGGGGTAGACAAGGACGGACAAAATGTAGTTTTTTCTAAGGAATGGGCACTTCAGGACAATCGTGCTTATACCCGTAACTTTGCGTTCGAAGGAAGGCCGTCTTCGCAGTCTGCGTTGCCAGTAACGATAAGAACCTATGGAACAGGGTATTTCTATGTCACGGCCGATGGCGAAATGAAAGCTGTGACCGCACAGGGACCCCAAGTCAACGACTCGCCACAAGGCACTCAGCGGGAAGGCATGTTTTACGTCGAACAGCCTCAACGGCTGGACGATTCTCTCTATCTATCAACGGATACCAGCCTGCTCGTATTCGAGAAGACGCCCCAGCCGTTTACGCTTCTGCCACTCCATCAGACCGTTTTCTCACCAAGCCAGCGCGTGTACTTCTATCGCGATGAAACGCGAGTGTATCATCTGTCGCCATCGAGGAACAGCGCACAGATCGGCATCTATTCATTTTTCCATCCGTATATACGCCAATTGTTGCAGCAATTAAATATGGGAGGTATTTCGAAGCTGTTCGCGCTAGAGAATCAAAGCCTAGGCGACATCATCTGGGTGCCGAAACCTACTGGGTCGACACAGGTACCCGTTTCTAGAGAATTCTGGAATGACTATGTACCAGCCATTGAGCAGAGTGCAGATCTGGATGCGCTACCCCAAGACGCTGTCGATTTCAATTTCACCGGAGCCTATGCGCTGTACAACTGGGAGCTTTTCTTTCATACGCCATTCCTCATCGCGACCCGTCTTAGCGACAATCAGCGCTTCGAGGAAGCGCAAAAGTGGTTCCACTACATATTCGATCCGACCAGCAGTGCGTCTGGCGGCGCGGAGCGCTTCTGGCAATTTCGGCCCTTTCATGACCTGGCGTCGAAACCGCCGGAAACGCTCGCCGACCTGCTACGCGATGCAAAGGACCTTCAGGAACAGGTCCTCATCTGGCAACAGAATCCATTCAAGCCTCACGTGATCGCACGCCACCGCATCTCGGCATACATGAAAGCGGTGGTAATGAAATACATCGATAACTTGCTTGCCTGGGGTGACATGCTCTTCCGACGCGAGACGATTGAAGCGATTAACGAAGCGACGCAGCTCTACGTGCTGGCAGCGCAGATTCTCGGCAGGCGCCCAGAGCGGATCCCCCCGCGCGCCGAGCCAACCGTGCAGACCTTCAACGCGTTGCGAGCAGGCAAGGATAGCTTGGACGCATTCTCCAATGCGATGGTGCAAATTGAAGACTTCGTCTTCCCGTCTGCAAGGCCAGGGAGCACGACGAGTCAAACGCTGGAGATGCCGTACTTCTGTTTGCCGAGCAACGACCAGTTAGTGGAGTACTGGGACCGAGTGGCTGATCGCCTGTTCAAGGTTCGGCACTGCATGAATATTGAAGGCATCGTCCGCGAGTTGCCGCTGTTTGAGCCGCCGATCCCTCCAGGCTTGCTGGTCCGCGCGGCTGCGGCGGGCGTAGACCTGAGCAGCGTGCTGAATGAGATCAATGCGGTGCCGCCGCATTATCGATTCAACGTGATGGTGCAAAAGGCACTGGAGCTAACGGCCGACGTAAAGGCGCTCGGCGCGTCGCTGCTCACGGCCATCGAAAAGCGCGACGCAGAAACGCTGGCCCTGCTCCGATCCGGGCATGAAATGCAATTGCTTCAGGCAGTACGGCAGACGAAGGAACAACAAAGCAAGGAAGCAAGCGAATCGCTGAACAGTCTATACAAGTCTAGAGAGACAGTTAACGCGCGCCTTGAGTACTACCGTGACATCAAGTTCATGACAGAATGGGAGACGGCCAACGTTGCCTTGATGGGAGGCGCGCTGGCGGCTCAGATTGTTGCATCGATTGCCGAAGGCTTAGCGGCGCCAGCATCGGCCGCGTCTGAGGAAACTATTGGCGCAGCCGGCATTTACGGCACGCCGGTCGCAACGATAACATACGGAGGGCAGCAAGCGGGCGACGCAGCTGCCTCGGTCGCGCGGGTATCTAGAGATCTGTCGACTATCGCCAACACAGGAGCGGCTATGGGCGCGACATTGGGCGCATATTGGAGGCGGTGGGACGAGTGGAAACTGCAAGAGAAACTTGCGCAACTTGAAATCAAGCAGCTCGACAAACAAATTGCTGCTGCCGAAATCCGGGTGGTTATCGCAGAACAGGAACTCACGAACCACGACCTACAAATCGAGAATGCTCAGCAGGCAGATCGCTTGATGCACGACAAATACAGCAACCAGGAGCTCTATGATTGGATGGTCCGACAGCTCTCGAGCGTGTATTTCCAGAGTTACCAACTGGCGTACGATGTTGCGAAGCGCGCTGAAGGAGCCTACCGCCACGAACTCGGCTTGTCGGACTCGCGCTTCGTTCAGTTCGGCTATTGGGACAATCTGAAGAAGGGCTTGCTCGCTGGCGAAAAACTCCACTACGACCTGCGTCGTATGGAGCTGGGCTACCTGGATCAGAACAGGCGCGACCTCGAGTTGACCAAACACGTGTCATTACGGCAGCTCAACCCTCTCGCTTTGCTTACGCTCAAGGCAACTGGCACGTGCCAAGTGATGGTTCCCGAATGGTTGTACGATCTGGAGTGCGCGGGTCATTATATGCGTCGAATCAAGAACGTCGCTTTGTCGATCCCTTCCGTCGTCGGGCCATACACTAGCGTCAACTGCACTCTCTCATTGCTGAAGAGCAGCCTGCGCAAATCCTCAATCGGGGATGACTATCAACGGAAGGGACCGGAGGATGATCGGTTTATCGATTACATCGGGACCGTGCAATCGATCGTTACCAGCACCGGCCAGAACGATAGCGGAATGTTCGAGACTAACCTGCGCGACGAACGGTTCCTGCCGTTCGAGGGCACTGGTGCGGAGAGTACATGGAAGTTGGATCTGCCGAAGGATTACCCCTCTTTTGACTACGCGACCATATCCGACGTAATCCTGCACATCCGCTACACCGCGCGCCAGGGCGTGGACCCCACGAAGGTAAACGTCGCATTAGACCACTTGTTCCAGCAGGCCAGCCAATCCGGCTTAGCGTTGCTGTTTAGTCTGCGGCATGACTTCCCTACAGAGTGGTCGGGGTTCGTGAACGGCACACGGGACTTTACTGCAACAATTCGGAAGAACTATTTCCCTTATTTCACGCAGGGTAGGAGAATCAATCTTGATGGACTTGAGCTCTATTTCTTCGACGGGAAAGACGTGTCCAAGCATCACGGAGTTCAAGACGATTGGAGTGCCAAGTCGAATGACTTGAACGATGAAAGCAAACAAGCGTTCGCATTCACTACTCCGGCGGATGATCCGGCCGGATCCGCACCGGTCCTTACGCGCACCGCAGACGCTGAGGTTTTTGTAATTATTCGCTATTCCTTTGCATAGTTTGTGTGTAGCCTCGAACCGTTCGGCGTTTTAATTCGGCCCATTGTTGTTTGAGCAGGCGCGCGTTCATGCAGCATCTACCTGGGAAAAAGCTATTTGCACCGTTAGCTCAATTGGCAGAGCAAGTGACTCTTAACCACGACTATTCCAAGGTAGAATTTAGCGGGGCTACCGAATACGCTAGCTGTTCGAGCGACCGTCATGAGATGTGCTACGGAAGTGCGGCGGCGACCAGATGATTCCTCACGTCGGCGGCTTAGATCCTAAAACAACACGCACCTCGTGAGCCAGCGCGTCGTCACGCAAAGTTATCACTTTGTCGGTTGAGGCGACTCCATCCAATTCCACCAGGGTGACACCTCGGGAACAGTGTTCTGGGTTCTCGACGGCGATGCGATAAACCGTGTCCTGAAAACGATATCGCAAATGGAAACCGGGCCAATCTTTCGGTATGACTGGATCGATCGTGAGCGTGTCACCGCGGCGTTGGAATCCCAGAATTTCTTCGATCCAGACGCGGTAGATCCAAGCCGCCGCCCCGGTGTACCAAGTCCAGCCACCGCGCCCGACGTGGCCGGCTAACGAATAAACGTCGCCCGGCATGACGTAAGGCTCGACCTTGTAGCGTTCGCAGTCGTTTTCGTCCCGGGCGTGCTCGACAGGATTCAGCATCCGTAAAAGTCGGACGGCTTTATCGCCATCGCCTTGCCGGGCAAAAGCCATCGGCACCCACGTCGCGGCATGCGTGTATTGGCC
>Ga0207684_10005708_pt1 | contig 11430 bp, 14 predicted proteins | sample KBSK5501metaG_FD_184342 | JGI IMG/M metagenome (GOLD analysis project Ga0207684, IMG submission 184342) | Corn, switchgrass and miscanthus rhizosphere microbial communities from Kellogg Biological Station, Michigan, USA - KBS K5-50-1 metaG... | ecosystem: Host-associated > Plants > Roots >... | reverse complement strand
CCATAGGACTCGAGGGGCACATGGGCGTCGTTTCGGTTTGCGGCACTTCCGCTGCGTTGCCAAAAATCTCCGAGCTCGACGCGTGATAAAATCGCAACGGCTCCGACTGATCCCGAGCGATCTCGAGCAGCCGCAGCGTTGCCATCCCTGCCTCTTCGCAAGTCGACTCCGGAATTTCGAAACTGAGCCCGACGTGGCTTTGTCCTGCCAGATGATACACCTCCGTCGGCTGCACCTCCTTGAAGATGCGCCGCAGCGTGGTGCCATCGGAGAGATCGCCATAATGAAGAAACAGCCGTTTCTCATAAATATCTTCGTCTCGCCGCAAATGTTCGATCCGCGACCGCAGCAGATTGCTTGTCCGTCGAACAACTCCATGCACGGCGTAACCTTTGCTCAAAAGCAGTTCGCTAAGATAGGAACCGTCCTGCCCGGTAATACCGGTGATGAGCGCTTTTTTCATAAAAAGCGCTCAGGTTGAGGTGTTGAGTAGTTAAGCCGTTGAGAAAGCATTAAGTAAATCCAACGCGAGCCAATCGGTTACGATACAGTTGCGTTTAGTTGTGCCCATGCGCCTTCTATCATATCGAAAGCGCTGCGGTTGAGCGGTTGAAACGAATTAACCAAAGAAGTTGCGGAGTTGATGATTGTGCAGCTGAGGTGTGCTAATCTGGAAGACACGCGTTGAGCAAACTTTACACCATCCGTACACCTTGCTGGCGAAAAATGGGCCGGACCTTTTTTGACTGCGTCGCGAGTTTTCTTCAGAGCTATTCAACCGCTCAACTCCTCAACTACTCAACGTCCGCGGGACGTGGGCGCGAGCTTTTACGTCCTCAGCTTCTCTTGCCACGCCGTAGGTCGCCGCGGCGACCGAAGGCGGGTCACTTCTTCTTTCAGCTTTTCAGCATTTCTGCCGCCGAATGAAACTCGCCGATGTCGAAGCCATTCTGCGCGCCCTCAATGATGCCGAAGCTCGCTACTTGATCGTCGGCGGCCTCGCCGTGGTGGCACACGGTTACGTTCGAGCGACGGTTGTTATCGATATCGTTCTGGACCTCGAACGCGAAAACGTGCTCTGCGCCATGAACGCGCTCGAGCAGATTGGCTACCAGCCACTGGTGCCAGTTAAGGCTGCAGACTTTGCTGATGATCAACAAAGAAGGATATGGCAGGCAGAAAAACACATGATTATGTTTCAAATGCGCAATCCTGATCGTGACAGCACCCGGCTGGATATTTTTGTGACAGAACCTTTCATTTTCGCTGAAGAGCTCGCGCAGGCAAAATGGGAAGATGTTGCAGGAATTAGAGCGCCGGTACTCCGATTGGAACGATTATTGCAGATGAAACAGGAATCTGGCCGACCACAAGACTTAGCGGACATTGAGCAACTCCAACTAATCGCCGACAATAGAAAAAATGGATAGGCCAATTACAAGGTCGATATCACAGGAGGAGCGCAAACTTTGGAGACAACAAAACATCGCCGACCTCCTGGAGTGCGCTGATTTGCCGTTTACGAAAAAGATTCAGATGCTCGAGGACATGGAAGAAGTGGCGCGTGCTTTTCACGGGGGCAAACTCCCTCGCTCTGCCGACGAGCACGAAGAGCTGAAATGGACATAGAGGTCAGAGGTCAGCCTCCGGCCCAGAGGGGCCTACCCTCCGGCCTGTATGCCCTACGGGCAGGAAGCGGCCCCGGCGGGAGGTCAGCTTCTTTGGTGGTTATCAGTTACTGGTTATTGGGTTATTTGTCCGACACGATTAACGATTAACTAATAACGAATAACTTCGCGGTTTTCAGCCTTTCAACGTTTCATGCCTACCGAGTTGATCATCGAAGCCGGTCACACCGAGAGAAATTACTGGCGCGACCTGTTTCGTTATCGCGAGCTGTTCTATTTTCTCGCCTGGCGCGACGTGCTCGTGCGCTACAAACAAACCGTCATCGGAGTGCTCTGGGCGGTGATACGACCGCTCCTCACCATGATTGTCTTTACATTGGTTTTTGGGGGGATTGCCAAGCTGCCGTCCGAAGGTGTTCCCTACCCGGTAATGGTTTTCGCCGCGATGTTGCCCTGGCAATTATTCGCCACTTCGCTCACTGAAGGCAGCGCCAGTCTCATTAGTAATGCCAATCTAATTTCCAAGGTTTACTTTCCGCGTCTGATCATTCCCGCCAGCGCGGTCATCGTGTCATTCGTCGATTTTGCGATCTCAATGGCGTTACTCGCGCTTCTCATGGTATTTTATCACGTCTGGCCGAGTTGGCCGCTTCTGGCGTTACCCGTTTTTACTGCGCTGGCCCTTCTCGCTTCCGCCGGCGCCGGCATTTGGCTGGCCGCGCTCAATGTGAAGTATCGTGACTTCCGTTATGTCGTTCCATTTATTGTTCAGTTCGGCCTTTACATTTCTCCAGTCGGCTTCAGCAGCTCGATCGTCCCGGAAAAATGGCGAACCTTATATTCGGTCAATCCCATGGTCGGCGTCATCGACGGATTCCGTTGGTCCATCTCGGGCGGCAACACGCCCTTCCCGCAACAAAGCCTCACCCTTTCTCTCATAACCGTCGCGTTGGTTCTTGCCACCGGCATCTGGTACTTCCGCAAAACCGAGCGCACGTTTGCAGATATTATCTGAAAACTGAAACGCTGAAAAACTGAAACGCTGAAATTAGGCGATCCGACGTGGAGAAGTCGAATCGCCATAAAGCTTGCGCTGACTCACGAATTTTCCTGTTTCAGCTTTTCAGCTTTCCGTGTTTCAGCTTTTCTTTCGAGATGAGTAGAACATCAGATGAATTGCGAAACCGGACAAAACAGTATGCCTCTTCCACAGTTCGATTGTACGTGGATTTGCCGACGCACCGTGCGGAAGTCCAAGTCCTGGGAAGACAGTTGCTACGGTCGGGAACGTCAGTGGCCGCTAATTTTCGTGAAGCTTCACGCGCGCGGACGACAGCTTAATTTATTTCCGACTTGGAAACCTGTATTCGAGAGGCTGACGAGAGCGACCTTTGGCTTCAACTTCTGCGTGACGATTGCGGCATTTCAGGCACGAAGCTTGCAGAACTGCTTAGGGAGACAAATGAGCTAATCTCTATATTTGTAACGATGGTGACACGCAGCAAAGATAAGCCGTGAAAGATGAAATGAGTTTTCTCGTTAATTTCACCTTTTCAGTTTTCCGGTTTGCTAGGGCCTTCGTGTTCTTAATTTCAGCTTTTCAGCTTTTCAGCTTTTCAGCTTTCGGGCTTTTTCAATGAAAAAAGCCCTCATCACCGGCATTACTGGCCAGGACGGCTCGTATTTGGCTGAGCTTTTACTCAGCAAAAGCTACGAAGTTCATGGGTTGATTCGACGCGCGTCGTCGTTTAACACCGAGCGGCTCGAGCCGATCTATAAGGATCCACATCGGAGCGACGCGCGGCTGTTTTTGCATTACGGTGATTTGGCGGATTCGGTCGCAACTTCCACGCTCATCGCCGAGATTCAGCCCGACGAGATTTATAACCTGGCGGCGCAAAGTCATGTCCGCGTCAGTTTCGATATACCCGAATATACGGGAGACATTACCGGCGTAGGGGGCACCCGTATCCTTGAAGCGGCACGGAAAGGCGCGCCCAAAGCGCGATTTTATCAGGCCAGCAGCAGCGAAATGTTTGGGTTAATCCAGGAAACGCCGCAGCGCGAAACCACTAAGTTCTACCCGCGCAGTCCCTACGGCGCAGCTAAGGTCTATTCCTACTGGATGACGGTGAACTACCGCGAATCGTACGGCATCCACGCTAGCAACGGGATCTTGTTCAACCACGAATCTCCGCGTCGCGGTGAAACATTCGTTACGCGCAAAATCACGCGGGCGGTAGCCCGCATCAAAGCCGGCGTGCAAAAGAGACTCTTCCTTGGCAACCTCGATGCCAAACGTGACTGGGGCTACGCACCTGAATACGTCGAAGCTATGTGGCTGATGCTGCAACAGGATCATCCCGACGACTATGTCATCGCCACCGGCGAGACGCATAGCATTCGCGAATTTCTCGATTTGTCCTTCGGTCTGGCTGGGTTGGAATGGGAGCAATATGTCCACATCGATCCGCGCTATTATCGCCCGGCAGAGGTCGATCTACTGATCGGCGATGCCTCAAAGGCCAAAAAGCAATTGGGTTGGGCGCCGAAAACAACATTTCCCGAACTCGTGCGGATCATGACCAAAGCCGACATCGCCATGCTGGAACACGAAATGAGCGGGAAGGCTATTCGCGAATGATTTTGACAAACTGAAAAGCTAAAAACCTGCTGTTGGTTATCGGTTATTCAGTTATTCGTTATTTGTTGTCTGCTTTTGCCTATCACCTTTCACTTCTCACTTCTGACCTGTGACCTCTGACCTCCGATCTCTCACAACTCAACAACTCACCTCTGCCCTGACCTCTGTCCTCCTTGGCTCGCCGTAGCCTCGGCGAAGGCGGCTGACCTCTGTCTTTCACTTGTCACTCGTCACTTATCACTTATCGCGCTCTCCTCTGCCTTCTGTCCTCTGATCTTATGCTCATTCTCGACAGGTACTGCGATCGGCGGTAGAATTTCGAGATGAGTGATCCTGTGCAGTATTTGACCAACGACCGTGGCGAACGCACGGCTGTGGTTCTCCCACTTTCAGAGTACGAGAAGCTGATGGAGGACTTAGCCGATTTAGCTGTCGTGGCCGAGCGACGCGAAGAGCCGACTATCCCGCACGAGCAGTTTGCTTCAGAGCTCAAGCGCGATGGCATCGTTTGAGATTCGATGGCGCAGTTCGACGAAGAAGGATTTGCGTAGCATCCCTCAAGAAGAAGTGTCCCGCATCATTGCTGCAGTTGCTAAGCTCGCTGAAGAGCCGTTGCCTCACGGTTCGCAGAAATTGGCTGGGGCCGACCACACATATCGTATCCGCGTCGGCGATTATCGGGTGATTTACGAAGTTCTCCGGCATGCTGCCACCGTGGAGATTGAACGCGTGCGTCACAGAAAAGATGTCTACAGATAACGCGTATGGACCTTCGATCTTCGCCCTGCCCAATTCAGCTCCTAGCTGCGATCTCCCATCTCCCTGCTCCCAGCTCCTACCTCCAGCCTCTCACCTCTCACTTATCACTTCTTCCATCATGACTCGCGATTTCCGGCTTCCGATTCACGATTGTGCGCCTCAACTTCTTCGCCGCCTCGTTTCGGTTTTAAGCATTTTACAACTTCTCAACATCTCAACTTCCTAACTAAATTCTAATTTCAGCTTTTCCGCTTTTCTATATGTCTGACTGGAACGCCCCGCGCATTTTTGTCGCCGGGCACAATGGCATGGTTGGGCGCGCTATTGTCCGGGCGCTTGAGCGCAAAAAAACCGCAGGCCAACAATTCGACATTCTCACCCGCACGCGCTCGGCAACGGATTTAGCCGACGCCGTCGCGGTGCACAATTTTTTCGAGCAAACGCGTCCAACTCAGGTCGTGCTGGCAGCGGCAAAGGTTGGCGGAATCAAAGCCAACCGGGAAGCGCCGGTAGATTTTCTGCTCGAAAACTTAAAGATCCAAAACAACGTTATCGAAGCAGCGCACAACAGCGGTGTCCGCAAACTTCTTTTCCTCGGCAGCTCGTGCATTTATCCAAAATTCGCCCCCCAACCGATCAACGAGAATTCGCTTCTGACCGGTCCGCTCGAGCCGACTAACGAGTGGTATGCGATTGCCAAGATCGCCGGGTTAAAACTTTGCGACGCTTATCGGCAACAGTTTGGAGACGACTTCATCTCCGCCATGCCAACAAATCTCTACGGCCCGTGGGACAACTTCGATCCGGAAACGAGCCACGCGCTTCCGGGAATGATCTACAAATTTCATCACGCCAAGAAATCTGGTGCAAACGCGGTCACATTATGGGGCACCGGATCACCTCGGCGCGAGTGGTTACATGTCGATGATGCCGCCGAAGCTTGCCTTGTCTTACTGGAAAAATTCAGCGAGCCAGCACCAATCAATATTGGCGTGGGCGAAGATCAAACGATCAAAGACCTCGCGGAACTGGTACGCGAAGCGGTCGGTTTCGAAGGAGAAATCATCTGGGATACCAGCCAGCCCGACGGAACACCCAGAAAATTACTCGATGTCACCCGAATTCGTACTCTCGGTTGGAAACCAGCCGTCGATCTCAACCGCGGGATCCATGAAGTTTATGATTGGTTCTTGGAAAACTCGACTTACGCAAGACCGCCGTCAGGTTAAAAATTCTCTCGCTGGCCCATAGCTTTTGACGGCGGGACGGGGTCCGTATCCTCCAGTCCTGCGATGCTCCGCCCCCTCGTGGTTCTGTTTCCGTGTCGCACAAGGTGACAATTGCATTGTGCCTTGAGCCTCCCGCTGAGCCGACGTTCACAATATTGTTCCAAAACACCGCTCGTACGGTGTTCCGGCAAAGGAAAGAATGAAACGCAGTCGTTCCACTTCCACCCGACGCGAAGCCTATCGTTAAGACAGGCTTTTGAAACAATGTCGGGCTTCATTGAACGACTGCCGAAACTTCATTGGAATGCACTGACTCGTGGGTGCCGTCAAAAGCAGTCGTGCTGAAATAGTAAGTTCCAGGAAGAAGCGGCTGAGAATGCCACGAAAGCACATTGCCCACACTCTCTTTAAAGTTATAGCTTCTAGGAGCTGGCCCCCGGTAGATAAAATAACCAGAAAGCAGTGGCGGGATTAGAGGTGCCTGCCATACTAAATAAATCACATTGGAGGGCAGAGGGCTTAGAGCCGGCGTAGGTTGGATCGCACTTAATGCGAAGTCATCCGCATAGCCATATCCCGAGCCGTTCCATGCCCAGACGCCAATTACGCAGCTAGTGACGGTCGGTCTAAATGTAATCGAATTCTGCGCATAAGAAGTTGACGTAAAGTATTGGCCTATCGCAGATCCTCCGTAGTCCTTCACAAAAATCATCAGATACGTCAAAGTAGAATCCTTTTTACCCCAGGCGGTTAGCGTATACGTCGTATTAGGAGTAACAGATATCTGTTGCCATGCCCCATTGTTTCCAGATGTCGCTCTCATGGAGTATGAACCTGTATGCGCATTAACGTTTACTATTCCCGCACTTCCGGAAGTGCTCCACGAGCCTGTCGTCTCAAATCCAGGATTCTGGACCAGGTTTCCACTTGCTAAAAGCGCTTCCGGGAGTGAAACCGACGCAGACAAGAATACACAGATTAATGCTGCTAAATGTTTCATTTAAGTTCTGGGGCTAGAGATTAGGGAGTTTGGCGAGAGCAGCTATTTCCCGCTCGATGCGGAGATTCTCGCGCGAGGTTCGCGAGCGAGGGCGCTAGCAAAATCAAGGCTCACCGCCCGGACAAAAGGATCTAACAGCATTAATACCGTAAAGCACGATACGTGCAGGACACGGGTTTCCCGATGGGGACCTTGACAATTTCCCCCCAGATTTAGTGATTAAAAAGGCGGGAACACAACGCATGGGCGCCATTAGTAGCGCTCTCAGGTTAAAAGGCAAGCTTCTTTCCTAAATTTCTGATTTTTTCATGTTTTCCGCCTCTAAACCTCTAGCATCTCTAAGGTTTATACCGTATTTATCGATGTTTCTCGTAAGCTGTTGGCTCTAAATACCATACGTTAAGTCGACCTAAACCGCGGCCCGTTTTTCCGTCAAGCCCGTTGCGGGGACCATCGTTTGCAACACTTAGTTCGGGCGGAACTTTTGACTTCCGCGGCCTCTTGGTGAAATTCGGTTACCAAGTGTCGACGGCTCTGGAAAATTCGATTTGATTGGAAGAAGGGGGTTATTGCCGCCAACGCGATGAAACCCTAACGACCGTCGATTCGGCACGCGCTTTCGTGCGGCGGGCTCGAACACCTCCAGCGCGACATCCGACAACCCGTTCACGGAAAACTCACAGGACGCGACGCGGTGAAAATTGATTGGAGCGTTCGAGTTTCGTTTTCCCGTCTCGCCATAGCTTCAGCGAAGGTGGATCAGCGTTTCTCTTCGATCCGTAGGCTTTTTGCTCCGCGCTGTAGGCTCCGCGCCGGCTTCCGCTCGTAGCGCGACAGCTCGGAGAGAAGCCGAGCCCGAGGCAGCATCTGAGTATTTCAGCTTTTTAAGCCGCGACAGCCGGCGGAGCCCTTTACGTGCTCAACCCCGAATGTTTTCGCGAGTGAACTTCGAGAGCGTTTGCGACCGTGATCGCCGGCTTCTGGCTCGTGGGAGCGTTCCTCTGGCTCTACAAAGCCTGGGGGGCTCGGAGAGGCGTGCCGAAGTTGCGGCATTGATGGCGCGCGCCTCGCTTCCAAGGGCAGTCCGGCAGGACTGATGGTGTTCTTGCCGTTGGCAACCCTCTTTGAGGATCGACAGGATGATGTTGGCCTAACAATGTTGAGGAATGGGTCGGATTCGTCGCGGCGGTTACATCATCAAGTGGTTCGTTGGCGATCATCCGGTCATGCCGGGATCCGTGCTCACCCCCCGACGCGAACGCGGGCGCGAATACGCCATGTGTCTCCGGATTGGAGTAACCACTAATAAACACGAATGGACACGAATCACGATAAGTTGTTGCTCAAAGAAGAAGTGTTTCAAATTGTTGGCTGCGCAATCGAGGTTTTAAACACGCTCGGCCACGGAATCGTCGAGAAGCCATATGAGAACGCTTTGGTCGTGGAATTTGGGCTGCGAAGAATTCCTTTTCGACAGCAACCTGCCTTCGATGTCCTCTACAAAGCTCAGCATGTCGGGCTGTTTATTCCCGACCTGGTCGCCTTTGATACGATCGTCATAGACACAAAAGTGATCGACAAAATCACTGACCATGAACGGGGGCTGATGTTGAACTATCTCCGGATCACGCGGCTGCGTGTTGGCCTGATCCTTAATTTTAAGCACCGCAAACTGGAGTGGGAGCGAATCGTCTTATGAATTCGTGTTCGTTCGTGTCCATTCGTGGTTAAATGGGCGCGAAGATTATTGAAGAACTTCGAAACGAAGGGCGGCTGTGAAACTGCTAAACCTCAAAGTGCCATTTGGAACCGCCAAGATGGTTCGCGTGACTGGCGCGAAATTTCTGGTTTGGGAAAATGCCTTCGAGGTGGATTTTGAAGACGGCCTCACGTTTCTGGAGCCACACGAAAGTGTCCGGAGGGCCAACAAAATTTCTGCGAGAGCTAAGCCCGTGCGAGTCGAGCTCGACGAAGAACCGTGCATAGGCTTCTTCGTTCACTACGACAACGGCCAGACCGCCGAAGTTTCTTGGTCATTCATTCGCGAACTCCCGCCAAAGAATTCGAAGAAATAATCTCAGGGGAGAGCACAGCTGCCCGCCGGTGTGCGGGCGTCTCGTGTGCAATGCCAGTCCGGCTCGGACTGATAACGCTTAGCAGATCAGCGTTTCAGAATTTCAGCTTGTCAGTGTTTCAGCGTTTCAGCTTTCCTGTCGCGCCGTAGCCTTGCGCGAAGGCGGATCAACTCAATCTCCGCTTCCGATTTCAGCTTCTCAGCTTTTCAGAATTTCAGTTTTTCCAACCTGTGGCTCATCGAAAACTCGCAAAGTGGTAAAGGGGTTTCTCAACTCACTCAACAACTCAACGGCTCAACATCCACCTCCGTTTTCAGCTCTGCCTGCCACTCCGTCCTAGTCACGTCGTAGCCTTGGCCTAGATGGAAGCCTCGACGAGGGCGGGTCAGCGTTTCAGAGTGTCAGTCTCTCGGCCCCGCGGTTCACGAAGAACTCGGACCACGCCAGGCGTTAGGTCAGCACGTTGACCGCCAGCCCGCCGTCAGCCTGCCCCGCTCGTCACTTGTCACTCGTCACTTTTTCTCCCTTTTCCATTTCAGCTTGTCAGCGTTTCAGCTTTTCAGCTTTCCTGTGACACCGCAACTTTCTTGCGGCGGATGATGTGATTCGTAAATTGGCTTTGTCGCTTTTTCATTATGCATCTCGCCGAAACTCCCGAGGAACAGCAAGCCTGGATGAAACAGTGGCGCGCTGCGGCGGTCGCGTTGCGTAAAGTAAAACGCGAAGAGCTGCGCGCGCTGACGGACGCCCAGGCGATTGCCGGCTTCAATTCTCTCGACACGCCGCCGGAGTTTGGTTATCGGAGTCCTGAGCGCGCGAACAGCGAAGGCTTAATTGAACAGCAGCGAATCTTCCGGAAGGCGCGCCGTCATTAACAGGGTCTTCCAAGCTGCGCTCGAATTGCAGGTCGTCTGCTTGGCGCAGAAATATCGCTTTTGCTTTATTGGCGGCATCGCCGTGCAGCGATGGGGCGAACCTCGTCTCACGGTAGACGCTGATCTGACTCTCATGACCGGTTTCGGAAATGAGAAGGATTTTATCCAGACACTGGCGGCGAAATTCCGGACTCGTCGTCCAGACGCCGCCGAATTTGCCTTGGACAAACGGGTATTGTTGCTCTGCGCTTCGAACGGCGTCTTTCTAGACGTCGCGCTGGCCGGATTGCCGTTTGAAGAGCGCACAATTGAACGGGCGTCGCCGTGGAAAATCTCGGCGGATGCCAGCTTAACGACGTGCGGCGCGGAAGACCTGGTGGTGCACAAGGCTTTCGCCGATCGCGACTTGGACTGGCTCGATCTGAAAGGTATTCTTCAGCGGCAGGGTACGCGCTTAAACGTCGATCTCATCTTTGAAGAGCTTCGACCTTTGCTGCAGCTAAAGGGCGAGCCGGAGATCGAAGAGCGCCTTCGCAAGATGATCGCCGAGGAGATGTTGAGCGAGTGAGCATCGCGCAGTGGACAAATGCGGCTTAATAGACCAGCCACGCGCTTCCTGGAATGATCTACAAATTCCATCAGGCGAAAAAATCAGGCGCAAAATCAAGGACCCTGTGGGGCACCGGATCACCTCGGCGCGAATGGCTGCATGTCGACGATGCCGCCGAAGCCTGTCTGGTTTTACTCGAAAAATTCAGCGAGCCAGCACCAATCAATATTGGCGTGGGCGAAGATCTAACGATCAAAGAACTCGCGGAACTGGTGCGTAGCGCGATCGGTTTCGAAGGCGAAATCAACTGGGACACCAGCCAGCCAGACGGCACGCCAAGAAAACTACTCGACATCAGCCGTATTCGCGCACTCGGTTGGAAACCTGGCATCGATCTCAAGCGCGGGATCCATGAAGTTTACAGATGGTTTCGTTTGAGCCAACTAACAAATGGTATGCAATTGCCAAGAGCGCCGGGTTAAAGCTTTCCGAGCTCAATCTCATCAAAGAAGGCCGCGAACGGCATCAAGCCGACATCGTCGCGAAACACTCATCATGGCATGGCGCAACACGGCTCCGAAACGACTGACCAAGCTGTTGGACTCAGTCTGACTTCGCCTCCCTTATCACCAGCTAGAAGTCGCCACGCGCTTCCAAGTGTCCACGGCTA